>Ga0105247_10000541_pt1 | contig 30700 bp, 29 predicted proteins | sample KBSS24metaG_FD_81519 | JGI IMG/M metagenome (GOLD analysis project Ga0105247, IMG submission 81519) | Switchgrass rhizosphere microbial communities from Kellogg Biological Station, Michigan, USA - KBS S2-4 metaG | ecosystem: Host-associated > Plants > Roots > Rhizosphere > Soil | place...
GACGAGCTTGAGCAGCATCGCGTCGCGGACCTCGACACGGTCGGTTGTCGTGAGCACTCCGTAGATGCCGAGCAAGAAGAACGCCGCGCTGTAGAACGCATCCACCTCCGGATGTACCGCACCGTCGCCGCGGGCCGAACTGCTGCTCCAGACCCGTCACCAGGTGTACGACCTCGGTCAACGCATCTGTCAGGTGGTGCGTGCTGTCGAGGAACCTGGCGAACTCTTCTGCGAGATGAGCCTCCTCGTGCCTCTCCAGTTCGAGGAGGACGTGCTCCTTGCTCGGGAAGTGGAAGAAGAAGGTTCCGTGCGCAACGCCCGCGGCAGCCACGATCGCGTTCACATCGGCGCCTGCCATACCCACGCGCTTGAACTCGGCGACCGCCGCGTCGAGGAGGCGCTGCCGCGTCTGGAGCCGTCGAGTTTCCCGCGCCGACGGCTTGACCTGTGGCGTCATGGTCTGCCATTTGTAACCCAGATACTGACTGAAGTCAATGAGTTAAGTCAGTCAGAGAAGATCTCACGGTTCACCGAGTGCAGATACGGGATGGCGAGGAACGGGGTGATATAGAAGATGTCGTAGAGCCACCAACCGATCACCGGAAGCACCACACCGGCGAATCGGACGTCGGCGTACATGGTCATGTTGAACACGTAGCCGCACCAGACCACCACGCCCATCCAGCAAGTGATGATCATCCACTGGTGGCCCCACCGCTTCATCTGCAAGAACCCGATCGCCGCCGCGATGCGCATGGTGAACACGGTGAAGATGAGCCCGATCTCCCAGCCTTTTTCACCCGGTCCGGCCGCGCCGCCGATCCACAGCTCGTTGAAATGCCAGAACTTGCCGGCGTCAAACATGTTGCCCCAGCCGGTAAGAAGCACGCGGGCCAACAGCGTGTGATTGGCCACCATGTCGAGCGCCCAGCCGACCGTGTTGATGGCGGCGTCGATGATCACCAGATACCCGAGCAGCGTGACAAGCATGGGGCGAACGGACAAGCCGTCGCGTTGAGCCTTGCGGAGCAACCACACGCCCCGCAGGAACAGCGGCAGACCGAAAATGCCGAGCGCTGCGGTGCCGATCAGGATGCTGCCCGAGATCAGCCACTTGTCGGCCTGGCGCTGTGCCAGCCGCGACTTCTCCATGTGGTCGTCGAGACCGGCTTCGATGCCGGTGGCGCGCACGGTCGGCAGATTCATGCTGACTGACTATAGTCAATCAGTTAATGAGCCTCAATGCTGCGCATGGTCCTGGTCACGTAGTCCTCGAGCATCGCGCCCTGTGCCGGCCAGTCATGGGTGGTGGTCAACAGCGCATACAGGCCGAGCAGAAAGAACACCGCGCTGTTCATCGGGTTCACATCGAGATCCACCTGACCACTCTGTTGCGCATGCTCTATCTCTCGCGCCACCGTCACGATGACTGGATGTTCCTTGCTCTCGTCGGTAGGGCGGGTTTGGGAGAAGTGCAGTGCCAGAAAGTCTTTGAACAGTGCGGCGCCTAGCCGGCGCTCCAGCCCGACGACCAACCGCACTGCTTCTTGAAGCAGGGAGGCTAGGTCGCGCTCCGAATCCACATAGCGGCTAAGCTGTTTGGCGATCCGCTCCTCTTCGCGCCGCTCGAGTTCCAGGAGCACGTGCTCCTTGGTGGGGAAATGGAAGAAGAACGTGCCGTGTGCGACCCCTGCGGCAGTCACGATCGCGCCGACGTCGGCCGCCGCGAGGCCGGATCGCTTGAACTCGGCAATCGCCGCTCCCATCAGCCGTTCCCGCGTCTGCAAGCGTTTGGTCTCGCGAGCTGAGGGCTTGTCCACCACTGCCATGGCTCAACAATATCGTTGGGAGGGGCAGCCCGGGGGCGCTCCATTGACTTGGGTCAATTTGGCCGGGTAGATGAGCAGACATCCCGCAGACGATGGGCGGACGGCATGCGAAGAGTGGTCCAGTTCTCCTCCGGCAACGTCGGGCGGCACTCGCTGCGGGCCATCATCGGCAGGCCCGACCTACAGCTGGTCGGTTTGCACGCCGCCAGCCCGAACAAGATCGGGCGGGACGCGGCCGAACTCTGCGGACTCGACGAGCCCACCGGCGTCGTCGCGACCGACGACATCGATGCGCTGATTGCACTGAAGCCCGATTGCGTCGTCTACACCGCCCAGGGTGAGACCCGGCCGATGGAGGCCATCGAGCAGATGGCCAAGTTCCTTGCCGCGGGCGTCAACGTCGCGGCTACGTCAATGGTGTGGCTGGTGACGCCTCGCCAGGCCGACGACTGGCTGCGGTTGCCGCTCGAACAGGCCTGCGAGGCAGGCGACGCATCGCTGTACGTTAACGGGATCGACCCCGGCTACTCGGGTGACACCGAGGTGCACAGTGCGCTGAGCCTCGTCACTCGCGCCAGGTCGATCACCGTCCAGGAGATCTTCGACTATGCCAACTACGACGACTACGAGTTCACGGGCAGATCAATGGGTTTCGGTATGACTGCCGACGACGAGACGCCGATGCTCTTCCTGCCGGGCGTCCTGACCACGATGTGGGGCGGCCCGGTCCGCAATCTCGCCGACCAGCTCGGCGTGGAACTCGACGAGGTCCGTCAGCGTATCGAGCCGTGGTACGCCGAGACGCGAATCGAATGCAAGATGACGACGGTGGAACCCGGGCAGATGGCGGCGGTGCGGTTCGCGGTTGAGGGGGTGCGTGACGGGGTTGCGGTGATCACCATGGAACACATCACCCGGCTCACCGCGGCCTCGGCGCCGGACTGGGAGTACCCGCCGGACAACAAGGTTGGCGTGCACCGCGTCGTGGTGGAAGGGGAGCCGCGCGTCGAGCTCAACACGCACGTCTCCGACCCGGCCCTGGATGTCACGGAGGCGGGATGTGTCTCCACCGCCGCTCGGGTGGTCAACGCGATCGACTGGGTCTGCCGCGCGCCCAAAGGATTGATCGCCGTGGAGGATATTCCGCAGTCGGCGGTCATTCGCGGGTTGATGTGGTGACGGCGTCGGCGATCGGGGTGTCGCCGGAGATCACCTCGAACGTCTGACCGGCGGTTCCGGGCGTGTCGAGAACCGCGAGCAAGACCGCGGCGACGTCCTCGCGCGGAATGTTCCCACGTCCGGTGCTGTCCGCGATCAGCACGCGGCCGATCCCCGGATCATCGGTGAGATGACCCGGCCGGACGATGGTGGATTCGAGTGCTTTCCGTGCTCGGACGTTGTCGTCCGCGGCGCCCTTCGCCCGTAGGTAGGCCACGAAAACCGGATCACCGGCGTCATCCGGGGCGTCGGCGTCCGCACCCATCGACGAGATCATCACGTAGCGACTGATTTTCGCCGCTTCGGCCGCGTCCGCTAACAGAATGGCGGCATCACGGTCGACGGTCTCTTTGCGTGCCGCCCCGCTGCCGGGGCCCGCCCCGGCGGCGAAGACGACGGCATCGGCACCCTCGAGATGTGACGCGACATCATCGACCGACGCGTTCTCCAGGTCGACGACCAATGGCTGGGCGCCGCCCGCTTGGAGATCTGCGGCATGGTCCGGATTGCGGATGAAGCCGGCGACCGAGTCGCCGCGCCGAGTGAGAAGTTGTTCGAGGTTCAGGGCGATCTTGCCGTGCCCGCCTGCAATGACGACGCGCATCAGGCCGCGAACACCTGTGAGTCATCGGCAAACGCTTTGAACTCCAAGGCGTTTCCGGAAGGATCGAGGAGGAACATCGTCCATTGCTCTCCCGTCTCGCCCTCGAAGCGCACGTACGGTTCGATGACGAAGTCGACCTCCGCCGCCCGCAACCGCTCGGCGAGCTTGTGGAACTCCGCAACCGCCAGGATCAGGCCGAAGTGGGGCACGGGAACGTCGTGCCCGTCGACCGGATTGTGAATAGCTTGCGGGCGTTCGGGCGCCAGGTGTGTGACGACCTGATGGCCCTGCAGGTTCCAGTCGATCCACGTTTCGGCGCTGCGGCCCTGTTCGAGGCCGAGCACCTGCCCGTAGAACTCCCGGGCCGCGGCGAGGTCGTCAACGGGCATCGCCAGGTGGAAACGGGGGATGGGGGAGTCGAACACCGTCATACCGCGATGCTACGGACTGTGCCTCGTGAGCAGACGCAAGGTGCTCGAAGTGAAGGGCGTGTAATGCCCACCTCTGGGCGACAATGTCGCCGGTAGCGACACTGTCGCTCGGACCCGGGCACTTAGGAAGGCCGGCCCAGGGCACTAGCCGAGCCGCTCCCGGAGCTCCCGCTTGAGCACCTTGCCGTAGCTGTTCTTCGGAATCTCGTCGATGAACTCGTAGCGCTTCGGTCGCTTGAAGCGCGCGATGCGCTCCAGCAGATACGCGTCCAGTTCGTCCGCCGACGCCGAGCCCACGATGAACGCGACGACGACCTCGCCCCACTCCTGATCCGGCGCGCCGACGACGCACGCCTCCGAAACGCCGGGGTGCCCGATCAGCACCTCTTCCACCTCACGGGGGTAGATGTTGCTTCCACCGCTGATGACCACGTCCTTCGAGCGGTCGCGTAGGGTCAGGAACCCACACGCATCGAAGGACCCCATGTCTCCGGTGTGCAGCCAACCGTCCCGCAGCGTCGACGCCGTCGCGTCGGGGTTCTTCCAGTAGCCGGCCATCACAACATCGCCGCGGCAGACGATTTCGCCGATCTGATCGACCCCGGCATGCGAACCGTCCATAGCGAGGACCGCGACATCGACGCCGGATCGCGCATAGCCCACCGACCCCAAGATCGCGTCATCCGCGTCGAGGTGGTCGGCTCGACGCAGGCCGGTGATCGTCATGGGCGCTTCACCTTGGCCGTAGAGCTGGACGAAAATCGGCCCGAACGCGGCCATCGCCTTCTTCAGGCTGTCGACGTACATCGGGCCGCCGCCGTACACCACCGTTTTCAGGTTTCGCGGGCGCGCCCGCCCAGTCTGTACCAGGCGCTGCACCATGGTCGGCGCAAGAAAAGCGCTGCAGCCCGGGTGGAATTCACTTAGATCGAGCAACTCGTCCGGTTCGAACGCACCCGATGCAGGCACCACCTGCCGTGCCCCCCGCAGCACGTAAGGGGCGACGTATAGGCCGGAACCATGCGACATCGGTGCGCCGTGGATGAGGCTGCAGTTCTCGTCGGGCGAATCGAAGTCTGCGAGATGGGCGACGGTCATCGCTATCAGGTTTCGATGCGACAGCATCGCGCCCTTCGACCGGCCCGTGGTTCCGCTGGTGTAGAACAGCCACGCCAACGTCGCCGGGTCGGTGTTCTCTGGAGGCGCTGACGGCATTGCGGCGAAGCGGCTTTCGTACCCGTCGGCCCCGATCACCTCGATCGGCACCGTGGTCAACGGCGTGAGCCCCTCGGCGATCTTCGCCGACGCGAACACCTGCGTCACGCCGGCGTCATCGAGGATCTGCTCCATCTCGCGAGGATGCAGCTTGTAGTTGATCGGCACGAACACCCGCTCCGCGGCCCAGATCGCGAACATCAGCTCGACGATCTCCGGGCAGTTCTCACTCGCGACCGCGATGCGTGCGCCGGCCGGACCCAGCCCGCCGATCGAGGTGGCCAGCCGCAACACCCGATCCCGCAGCTCGGCCCACGTACAGCGTTGGTGTTCACCGAGATACAGCGCGCCTCGGTCACCGAAGCGGGCAGCGGCCTGGTCGAGCAGCGCGAACAGGTTCAACGCTGGACCCATTCCGACGTCAGCGCGAAGTCCGAAAGATACTTCGTCGAACTCCACCCACCATCGACCACGATCGTCTGGCCGTTGATGTAACTGCCGCCCTCCGAACACAGAAACGCCACCGTGCTCGCGATGTCGTCGATCTTGCCCAGCCGCGGATATGGTGTCATCTCGATGTTGATCTTGCGGAACCGCTCATCCTCAAGGCGCGTAGCCACCATCGGGGTCAGCGTGACGCCCGGCGCCACGGCGTTGCAGCGGATGCCTTGCGGGCCGTACTGGCAGGCGATGTGCGTGGTCAACGCCGTCAAGCCACCCTTGGCCGCCGAATACGCACCGCCTCGAAGGCCACCGACGACGGCGAACGTCGACGTCACGTTGATGATCGCCGAGCCCATCTGCATGTGTGGGATCACGTCACGCGCCAACCGGAACGGTGCCCGCAACATCAAACCCAGGAAATAGTCCAGGCTTTCGTCGTCGGTCTCGTGCAGTGGCTTCGGGCTTCCGACACCTGCGTTGTTGATCAGGAAATCGATGTGTCCCCAGCGTTCGACCGCCAGGTCGACGATCCGTTGGGGCGCGTCGTCGGCGGTCAGATCGACGGCGATGGTCGCGACGCGATCGTCGTCGATGGTCTTCTCCAAGTCGGCCAGCCTGCCCGCGTCGCGTCCCGTACCGACGACCGCCATGCCCATGTCCGCGAGTTTGGTTGCGCACCCGAAGCCGATACCACTGCTCGCACCCGTCACGATCGCTACCTGCATCACACATCCACCTTCGTCAGCATCGCCCGGATCTGATGCTTCAGCACCTTGCCGGCGTCGTTCTTCGGTAGGGCTTCCCAGATCTCCACCTGCTCAGGCACTTTGAACTTGGCAACTCCTTCGCGCATCAGCAGGTCACGCAGCCCGGCCAGGTCGGGTGACGGCTGTGCGGAGGCCACGATGACGGCGCAGGCACGCTCTCCTGTCCGCTCGTCGGGAACGCCCACGACGGCGATCTCCGCGATGCCTGCGTGCCCGACGAGGATGTCCTCGATCTCCTTCGGCGAGATGTTCTCCCCGTTGCGGATGATGATGTCCTTCGCCCTGCCGGTGACCACCAGGAACTCGTCGTCTTCCCAGCGGCCGAGATCGCCTGTGCGGAAGAATCCGTCGTCGTCGAATGCCGCGGTCTCGTCCTCGGGGTGAAGGTAGCCGACCAGCATCTGCGGGCCGCGGGCACAGATCTCGCCGTCGGTCAACTTGATGGCGGCGATTCCTGCCTGGCCGTCCGACTCCGCCGCGTGCTCGACGTCGCCGAGTGCCCCGACGGTCGTCACCGGGACTTCCGTCGATCCGTAAACACGGCTGACCGCTGCGCGCTCGAAATAGCCGGCGGCCCTGCGGATCAGCGACGGCGGGACGGACGCGCCGCCGCAGATGAACACCTTGAGATCCGACAGCCGCGTCCCGGCCTTCTCGGCGGCGGCCAGCAAGCCAACGAGAAACGGAGTGGCTCCGGCCATATGCGTGCAGCGCTCGCAGGTCATCAGCGCTACCGCCATGTCCGGATCCCAACGTTCCATCAGAACAGCCGTGGTGCCCAACAGCAGCGGGCACTCGAAGGCATAGATGGAACCGCCGATGTGGGCGATCGGGGACGGGACCAGGAACACGTCGCCCTCGTCAACCCTCCAGTGCATGCCGATCTGCAAGATCAGTGCATGGATCGAATTGTGCGTGTGCAGAACGCCCTTCGGTCGGCCTGTGGTGCCCGACGTGTAGAGGATCATGCGGACACCGTCGGGGTTCAGCACCGGCAGGCCCGACGCGCCGGTTCCGGTGAACAGCGACGGATACGGCGTGTGGCGTCCCGCGTCGCCTCGCAACACCACTACCTCGGGCGGTGAGGCCATCGCTGAGGTGACGCGATCCAGCATCGCGACGTAGTTGTGCTTGGCGAAGTCGGCCGGGATGAAGATCGCGCGGCTGTCGGCGTCGGACAGGATGAACTGCAGTTCGTGGTCCCGCAGCGAAGGCAGAACGGGATTCACGACCATCCCGGCAAGCGTCGCCGCAAGGTAGATGACCGCCGCCTCATGCCAGTTCGGCAGCATGAAGGACACCACGCTGCCCGGCGGCATCCGCGCCATGAGACTGTGCGCCAGCGTGCTCGCCCGCTCATGTAACGTTCGGCAGTCGAGTCGGATGTCGCCGTCGACCAGAACCGTTCGGTCAGGTGTGCGGCGCGCGGCATCGCGCAATGAATCGGCGAGGGTGGAGCGAACCCACAGCCCGCGGCGATACGTCTCGGCTGTGCGATCGTCGTCGACCCTCACGGACCCGAACCTAACCCTTGATCCTGCGCATGGTCATGGAATGGCGATACCGCGCCGAGGGATGCGTGTTGACGGTCACCTGGGCGACCTCACCGTCCGACGTCGTATAGGTCCGTTGCATTTCGAGTGCGGCACTGCCCGTTTCGACTCCTAGCAACGTTGCCAGTTCACGAGACGTCGCGATCGCAGAGATTTCTTGATGCACCTCGACGACGCTCACCCCGAAGAGGTCTTCGATCAGCGGGAAGATCGGGCCTGAGTGCCTTTGCAACAGCCTGCCCACCGCGGCGAAGGCGCGGTTGATGTAGTACTCGGTCTTGCACACCGGCGCCTGGCTCTCGTCGGCCTGCCGGTAGCCGCGCACCGCGAGCCACTGCGATCCGACGTCGAGACCGGTCCGCGCGGCGAGGTCGTCGTCGACAGTCACCATCGCGTTCGACTCGATCGTGAACGGTGCGCCGGTTGCGAACGCGAGCAGGTCGTTGATCGACATCACGTCCTGCGCATAGGAATTCGTCGCCGAGCGCGGGATGACGAGGGTGCCTGCCCTGGGCCGCGACGCGACCAGGTTGTCCTCGCGAAGCCGGCGCAGGGCCTCGCGGATCGTGTAGCGGCTCACCGCGAATCGCTCGCACAGCTCGTGTTCGGTCGGCAACTGTGAGCCCACGGGGTAGACGCCGTCGACGATCTCCTTGCGAAGGGTGCGTGCGACCTGAAGGTAGCGGTGGTCGGCCGGCGTGACCGTCACGTGCCGACCCGTCGCAGCGCAAGCACGCTGCCGTCACCGTCCGCCGAAACGTAAAGAGTGCCATCGCGGCCCGCGGCGATGCCCGCGAAGGGCCCCTGCGGCCCGGAGAACGGTGGCATTCCCTTCAGTGGTTTGGGTTCCACGCCGGGCGGAGCTCCTACGGGAAGGCCGGACGCGATCGTATGACGCTCCTTGCTGTTGAGGTCGAACGCGATCACTTCCTTGGCGCCGGCATCGACGACATAGAGCTGACCGTCGACGACGAGGATGCCTTGCGGCCGCCGCAATCCGTCCGCCACGGTCTCTGCGGACGACCCCGACAGCCGCACCACTCGTCCCGCACCGGACTCCGCGACCAACGGATTGCCATCGGGGCCGAACGCCACGCCGACCGGATCACACAACGAGGACGCCAGGGTCTCGACGCTGCCCGATCGAAGGGCAAGCACGCGACCGGTGCCGAGTTCGGCGAATACGACAGTGTCGCCCGGCCCCGTCGCCACGCCATACAACTGATCGAAGTCGGTTGCGAGGTAATCGGTTTCGTTCGCGCCCGGCCGGTACCTGGCCAGCTGGCCGCCAGACGTCGTGACCACGAACTCGCCGGGGCCGGTCGCGGCCAGTCCGCGCACGAACCCGGGATAGCCGGGTGAGAACAGCATGCCGACTGTCTCCAGCGACCCGTCGGCGCGCACCACGTAGAAATAGGTGCCGTCGGCGACATAGAGATTCCCGTCATCACCCACGGCCAGATCCAGCGGCCAGTTCAGCCCTCCCGGCACCACGGTGCTCGTGTCACCGCCTGCCAGGATCTCGGTGATCTCTCCGGTGAAGTTCGAGACGAACAAGCGGCCGGCTGCGAATGTCAGGTTGTCCAAGCCCGGGGTCAGCTGCGCCAGCACGGTCTGGGATCCGCTGCGCGGATCGACGCGCAGCACCTGCCCGCTGGCCACCTGCGTCGAGACGATGAAGCCCTCGGCGTCGAACTTCACCGCGTCGGGCACCCCGAGGTCGCAGGCGACCCGCTGCGGCTCACTGTGCACCTTTGAGTCGGGATCTACTCGCCAGATCTCGTTCGCGGTCATGACAGGGAAATAGAGCATCCCGTCGGGGCCGACCTCCATCGCATTGGGCGACGGCAGGTTCTCGGCCAGGATTCGCACGATGGATCCGCTGCCGTCGAGCTCCATGAGCCGACCGCCGTCGCGGCACTCGTTGATGAACAGCCGACCGCGGTGCACGGTGATCCCGTTGGCGCACGGAAGGTCGTCGCGCAGCACGCGGGTGCCGCCACGGGTGTCGCGCACGCTGACCCGTCCGTCCATCACCTCGGTCGCGTACAGATTGCCGCTCGGATCGAACGCGACATCGTCGGGCGCGATGATGTCGCCACCCTTCGCGCTCACGGTGTCAAGCAGTCCGGTCTCTAGATCCAGTGCGCTGATCTGGCTGCCGGTCACCTGCGCGACATAGATGCGCCCGTCGGGTCCGGTGCGCAGACCGTTGGCACCGAACAGCCGACTGGGCGCGGTAAGCCGCTCGATTCGCCAGCCGTCGGCGACGGTGGCCGGGTTACCGGCGGAGTAGCGGGCCTGCAGCACGTCCGAGGTCATGACCTCGCACGCTATCAAGCGCATTTGGTCCAGACAATAGCCGCAATAGCGACCTGATCCGGCCTTGACGGCGGCATTCCCGCTGCGGAATAGTGTTCTTCAATATGCAGAGCACCGTATGTTGTCCGGACAATTAAGCGGCCATGGACGATCTCTTGAGGCTGGACGGCCGCATCGTCGTCGTGTCGGGCGCCGGCGGGGGTGGCATCGGAACCACGGTGACGCGATTGGCCGCCGAGGCCGGCGCCACCGTAGTCGGGGTGAGTCGGTCGAAGGAGAACCTGGACGAGCACGTCGCTCCGCTCGCGCAGCGGGGCCTGTCCGTCGTTGCGGTAGCCGCCGACGCGTCCACCGATGACGGCATCGCCACCGTCATCGATCAGGTCCGGCGGACCGACGGCAAGCTGTACGGGCTCGTCAACGTGGCGGGCGGTGCGGAACCGTCGACGTGGATGCCCTCCACCCGGGTGACGCGTGACGACTGGCGCGATTTGTTCACCAGGAACCTGGAGACGGCGTTCTTCATGAGCCAGGCGGTGGTCCGCGAGATTCGCGAGCAGGGCAACCCAGGGTCGATCGTGTCGATCTCGTCGATCAGCGGCATGAACACCGCCCCGTTCCACATCGCCTACGGAACGGCCAAGGCTGCGATCGCGGCGATGACCCGGACCATGGCAGTCGAGCTGGCGCTGGAAAACATCCGGGTCAACGCCGTCGCACCGGGAGTGACCGAAACGGCCGCGTCGCGCACGTATACCGGCGACGACCCCGACCGCGATCGTCAGGCGATCGCGATGGGACGTAGAGGGCGGCCCGAGGAGCAAGCCGGCGCCATCCTGTTCCTGTTGTCGGATCTGTCGAGCTACATCACCGGACAGACCCTGCTCGTCGACGGTGGGCTGAACCTCAAGTGGACTCACCTCGGCGCAGACAACACCTCTCTGTTCCTCAGGGACGACAACTTCCGCAACGCCATCAGGCGGTTCTAGGAGGGTGCGATGACCGACATGGAAGTGAAGGCGGCCGAAGAGCTTTCGCAACCCGTGACCATCGGGGTGGAGGCCTACATCTCGGAGGACTATGCCCGCGCCGAACGCGACAAGCTGTGGCGCAAGGTGTGGCAACAGGTCGGCCGGGTCGAGGAGATCCCCGAGGTCGGCAACTACCTCACCTACGACATCCTCGACGACTCGATCCTCGTCGTGCGCACGGGTCCAAGCGAGTTCAAGGCACATCACAACGTGTGCATGCATCGCGGACGTCGGCTGATCGACACCCCCGACGGTGCCAAGAATGCCTGTGGCAGAGCACGCAAGTCTTTCGTCTGCGGATTCCACGGCTGGACATACGGACTCGACGGCGCGTGCACGCACATCCGCGAGCAGGACGACTGGAAGGGCCAGCTGACCCCGCAGAACACCCATCTCGCTTCGGTTCAGGTCGACACCTGGGGCGGTTGGTTGTTCATCAACATGGATCCGGACTGTGAACCGTTGGCGGACTACCTGTTTCCCGCCGCGAAGATACTCGACCCGTTCGGGCTGGAGAACATGCGCTATAAGTGGCGCAAGTGGCTGTACTTCGACTGCAACTGGAAGGTCGCGATGGAGGCCTTCAACGAGACCTACCACGTGTTCACCACACATCCTGAGTTCAACAAGTTCGGCGAATTCAAGGGTTGGGCCAAGGCGCAGGGCAAGCACAGCAACATCGGCTACGACGCGCCGAAGGGTTTGGACGAGACGAAGTCGAAGATCCGGCTCGGCACCGGCGATCCGCGCATCTCCACTGCCGAAATGCAGGTCTACACAATGGAAGAGACCAATGCCACCACCACGCAGACACTGGTGAACGCGGCCAAGCGGCTCGTCGACGAACTGCCGGAAGGTACGCCTGCCGACAAGGTGCTCGAACATTGGCTGGCCTCGGCGCGTCGCGACGACGAAGTGCGAGGGGTGATCTGGCCGACGATCCCGGCCGACATCCTCGGGCAGAGCGGCACCGCGTGGCAGATCTTCCCGAACTTCCAGATCGGCCAGGGCCTGACCAGTGCGCTGTGCTACGGTGCGCGCCCACATCCTAGCTACGACCCGAACAAGTGCATCTTCGAGGTCGCCATTTACGAGCTCTTCCCGAAAGGGCAAGAGCCGCAGACCGAGTGGCAGTACACACCCAAGGAGAGCCCCAACTGGCTGTCGGTTCTGCCGCAGGACTTCTCGAACATGGCCGCGGTACAGCAGGGCATGAAGTCAGCAGGCTTCCCAGGGACCAAGCCCAATCCGTACCGCGAACGCAGCACGGTCAACCTTCACTACCAACTGTCCAAGTACATGGGCGCCGGCGAACCGCGCGAGCTTTAGGAGAACCCTGACCAATGACGTTGTTCGATACATGCGGACCGACCCCGACGCCTGACGACATCGACATCGACGCGCTGCGAGAGAAGTACCTGCACGAACGCGACAAACGGCTGCGCGCAGACGGATCGACGCAGTATCTGGAACTCAAGGACGATTTCGCGGAGTTCTCGGAAGTCGATCCGCACACACCGGTGATCCCGCGCACGCCGATCGCCGAGGACATCGAGGTGGCGGTTCTCGGCGGTGGCATCGCCGGGCTGCTGGCGGGCGCTTACCTCAAGAAGGCGGGCGTCGACGACGTTCACGTCATCGAGATGGGCGGGGACTTCGGCGGTGTCTGGTACTGGAACCGCTTCCCGGGAATCCAATGTGACAACGACGCGTACTGCTACATCCCGATGCTGGAAGAGCTCAACTTCATGCCGTCGAAGAAGTTCGCCGACGGTGCCGAGATCTACGAGCATTGCCGCCGTATCGCAAAGCATTTCGGGCTGTACGACGGCGCGATCCTGTCCACCCAGGTACGCACGGTCTGCTGGGACGAAACAATCAAACGGTGGCGGTTGACTACCAACCGGGGCGACGACATCCGTGCCCGGTTCGTGGTCATGACACAGGGCTCCTACAACCGGCCGAAGCTGCCAGGTATCCCTGGGATCAAAGACTACTTGAGTGCTGGGGGACACGTTTTCCACTCAGCGCGCTGGGACTACGAGTACAGCGGCGGAGACGCCAACGGCGGACTCGACAAGCTCGGCGACAAGCGCGTCGCACTGGTCGGCACCGGCGCGACGGGTGTGCAGGTCGTTCCCCACCTGGGACGGGATGCCCAGCTCCTCTATGTGTTTCAGCGCACGCCCTCCTCGGTAGACGAGCGCGAGAACGAGTCAACGGACCCGCAATGGGTGAGCAGGCTGCAGCCCGGCTGGCAGGCGGAGCGGAAGCGCAACTTCCATCGGTGGTCACCTTTTGAGGGTGTGGTTTTCGATGCCGCAGACCAGGTCTGCGACTTCTGGACCGAACTGGGCCGCAATATGACCGCGCGGATCGCAGCGAGCGACGATCCCGCGTCGCTGAGCATCGAGCAGATCATGGTGATCCGGGAAGAGGAAGACTACAAGATCATGGAGCGGCTGCGCCGCCGCATCGGCGACATCGTCGAGGATCCGGACACTGCGGAGGCGCTCAAACCGTATTATCGGTTCCTCTGCAAGCGGCCTTGCTCGAGCGACGAGTACCTGGCCACCTTCAACCGACCGAACGTCACGCTGGTCGACGTGTCAGAGTCCAAGGGGGTGGAAAGGCTCACGGAGAAGGGGATCGTCGCCAACGGCGTTGAGTACGAAGTCGATTGCGTCATCTTCGCGAGTGGTTTCGAGATCTCCACGGAGATCAGCCGTCGCTACGCGATGGATGCCATCGAAGGCCGTGACGGTGTGTCGCTGTTCGACCACTGGCGTGAGAAATTCAAGACGCTGCACGGGATCACCAGCCACGGTTTCCCCAACCAGTTCCATACGGGCTTCATCCAGGGCGGGGTCTCGGCCAACACCACGGCGATGTTCGAACAGCAGGCCGAGCACATCGCCTACATCATCTCGGAGGCGGTGAAGCGCAAGGCGACGACTGTCGAGCCGAGCGTGGCAGCCCAAGACAATTGGGTGAACACGATCCGAGAACTCTCGATGGACAACTCCGCGTTCGAAGTGTCCTGCACGCCGGGCTATTACAACAACGAGGGTGGTGGCGGCGGTCAAGGCATCCGGTCGTTCCTCGGCGAGCCTTACTCGCCTGGCTTCTACGCGTTCGACGACCTGCTGAAGGAGTGGCGTGAGAAGGGTGATCTGGACGGCCTGGTCCTCGGAAAATAGATGGCGGACTTGAGATTCGACGGCCGAGTCGCGGTCGTCACCGGAGGCGGCAGGGGACTGGGCCGCTCGTACGCCCTGCTGCTGGCGGCGCAGGGCGCGAAGGTCGTCGTGAATGATCCCGGCGGCAGCATCGCAGGGGATGGCACCGACGCAGCGCCCGCCGAGGACGTGGTTCGCGACATCACCACAAAGGGTGGCGAAGCCGTCGCCAGCACCGAATCGGTGGCGGCCCCCGAAGGCGGCAGGGCGATCATCGACACCGCCCTGGAGCGATACGGCCGCATCGACATCCTCGTCCACAACGCCGGAAACGTCCGTCGCGCGTCGTTGAAGGACGTGTCCTACGACGACTTCGAGGCGGTCGTCGACATACATCTGCGCGGCGCTTTCCACGTTGTGCGGCCGGCGTTCCCGGGGATGTGCGAGGCGGGCTATGGCCGCATCGTGCTCACCTCGTCGATCGGCGGACTCTACGGCAACCATGAGGTTGCGAACTACGCGGTGGCCAAGGCAGGCGTGATCGGCCTGTCCAACGTCGCGGCAATCGAGGGCGCCGCGCACGGCGTCAAGAGCAACGTGATCGTTCCCGCGGCGGTCACGCGAATGGCCGAGGGCATCGACACCTCCGGCTATCCGCCGATGGGACCGGACTTGGTGGCACCCGTGGTCGGCTGGCTTTCGCACGAATCCTGTTCTGTTACTGGGGAGATGCTCGTGGCGCTCGCCGGTCGAGTGGCCAGGGCCGTCGTCTGCGAGACTCCCGGCGTATATCGGCCGTCGTGGTCGATCGCGGAGGTGGGCGAACACATCGCCGCCATTCGCGACGCGTCGACACCGGTCGTCTTTCCCGTAGTGCCCGACGGCCATGGCGACCACATCCGCTACAGCTTCGCGATGGCCAAGCAGGGGGCGGTCCATGCCTAGTGGTCCGCTGGCGGGCGTGTCGGTGGTCGACCTCACCGCGATGGTGATGGGGCCGTACTGCACGCAGATCATGGCCGACATGGGCGCCGACGTGATCAAGATCGAGCCGCCCGAGGGGGACAACACCCGCTTCATTTCGGTGGGGCCGGCCCCGGGAATGAGCGGCGTCTTCGTGAACGTGAACCGCGGTAAGCGCAGCGTCGTGCTGGACCTACGCTCCGAGGCAGGCAGGACCGCCCTTCAAGCGCTCGTCCTTGAGGCGGACGTCTTCATCCATTCCATGCGGGCCAAGGCGATCGCCAAACTCGGCTTCGGCTACGAGCAAGTCGCCGCACTCAACCCCCGCATCGTCTACACCAACTGCTACGGCTACGGTCGGCGAGGGCCGGAGCGGGACCTGCCCGCCTACGACGACACCATCCAGGCCGAGTGCGGGATCCCTGCCGTGCAGGAACAGCTGACCGGTGAGGCCAACTACGTCGGCACGATCATGGCCGACAAGGTCGCCGGGCTGACGGCGCTCTACGCCACGACGATGGCCCTCTTCCACCGGGAACGCACCGGGGAAGGCCAAGAGGTCGAGGTCAGCATGTTCGAAACCATGGCGTCGTTCATGCTGGTCGAGCATGCTAATGGGGCGATGTTCGATCCCCCGCTCGGCCCCGCCGTCTACCCGCGGACGGTCGCGCCGAACCGCAAGCCGTACCGCACGAGCGACGGCTACATCGCTGCGCTCATCTACAACGACAAGCATTGGAACGCGTTCGTCGACGCGGTGCGGCCTCCGTGGGCGACCGACATCTACGCCACGCTCGAACAACGTGCCCGGCACATCGACACCGTCTACGGCCTGCTGGCCGAAACGATAAAGGAACGCACCACCAAGGAGTGGCTGGCGCTGTTCCGCGAACTCCAGATCCCCGCCGCGCCTCTCAACACCCCCGACTCTCTGTTCGAGCACCCTCACCTGAACGCGGTCGGGCTGTTCGAAACGGTGGACACACCGCACGGTCCCGTCCGCTTTCCCGGTGTGCCGACTTGGTTTTCGCGTACCCCGGGTAAGGTCGCCGGTCCAGCTCCGCTGTTAGGGGCGGACACCGAACAAGTGCTCGGCGAGCTCGGACTTGACTCGCGCGACATCGAACCTGCGGTGGAATCGGGATAGGTGCACACGTGGACTTCGAGATGGGCCAGAAGGCGGCCGACCTTCGCGGCGAATTACGCGAACTAGTGAAAGCCCATGTACCTGAGCACTATTTGGGCGCGTTCACCGACAACCCAGCGGACCTCGAGACTGCTCAGCAGTTTTGCCGGACCCTCGCGGACCGCAACCTGCTGTGCCTGGCGTGGCCGGAGAAATTCGGCGGCGGCGGCGCGTCGGTGTGGGAGCAGACCGTGGTCCGCGAAGAGATGTGGGCGTACCACGAGCCCCGCGGCGCCCAGTACATGGGAGTGAACTGGGTCGGACCCATCATCATGCGTCACGGCACCGAAGAGCAGCAGCGCAAACACCTGCCGCCCATCGCCCGCGGCGAAGTCATCTGGTGCCAGGGCTTTTCCGAGCCGGAAGCGGGCTCCGATCTCGCGTCGCTACGCACGGCGGCACGGCGTGATGGTGACAGTTGGTTGGTCAGCGGCCAGAAGATCTGGACGTCTTACGCCACCATGGCGCAGTGGTGCTTCCTGCTCGCGCGGACCTCCAAAGGCGAGAAAAAGCAACAGGGCCTGACAATTTTCCTCGTGCCGATGGATGATCCGGCGATCCAGGTGAGACCGATCCGCTGCATGATGGGCCCACACCACCTCAACGAGGTCTTCTTCGACGACCTGCGGGTCTCAGAGGCCGATGTGCTCGGCACCATCGATGCGGGCTGGTCGATCGTTCAGGATGTGATGTCCTTCGAGCGAGTCGGCATCGCCCGCTACGCACGCTGCGAGCGGTTGCTGTCTGCCGTGCCGGCGGTGCTCGGCGACAGATGGGACGACCTGCCCGCGGAGTTGCGGGCACGGTGGGTGCGCATGCTCACGCACTGTCGCCGGGCGCGACTGCTGGCGTACCGCGTCGTCGAGTTGCAAAGCAGCGGGCGCATCCAACCCGGCGACGCGGCCGCGTACCGGATCGCGGTCACCAAACTCGACCAGGACAGTGCGGAAGTGCTGATGGATATCGCTGCTGAGGTGTCCCACGACGACCCGCGCGCGAAGTGGTTCCTCGGCGAGGTCGAGGACCACTGGCGGTATTCGCAGGCCTCGACCGTGTCGTCAGGCAGCATCGAGATGCAGCGCATCCTGCTGTCGCGAACCTTGTTGGCAGGCGCGAAATGATTCTGGATCTCAGTGACGATGCCAAAGAATATGGCAGAGAGGCACTTCGGGCCTTCGAAGCAGCCGGCGGCGATCAGCTGGTGCAGCAGGCCGAAGCCAAACCGGATTTGCGCGAATCGCTCGCCGGTCCGGTGTTGAGCGAGCTCGGTGCGTGGGAACTCGACTCCCGCACGGATGCCGATGGGCTCGAGGCCGCTGCGGCACTGTGCCGCAGCGCCGGGTACTGGGCGCTGCCGTACCCGGTCGCCGAGCGACTGGCCAAACCGACCGACCTGGACGTCGACGGTCTCATCGTCGTGGCTGACAACCGGCCGTCCGGTGCGGTGGCAGGGCTGGACTCAGCATGGGCCACAGTCTCTTTGGGCGGCACGCGCAACAGGGTCGTGAGCCACGGCGCTGCCGGTCCCGGGTTCGTGGCCGAGCTCGAGCTGTCGGCCGTCGACCACAACGGAGCGAGCGACATCGCGCTCGGACTTGTGCTGCCGTGCTGGACGCTGCTCGGCATGCTCGACCGCGCGATGGAGCTGACCATCTCACATGTGAGCCTGCGCAAGCAGTTCGGCCAGCCGCTGTCGGCGTTCCAAGGCGTCCAGTTCCAGCTGACGGACGCCGAGGTCGAACGCACCGGTGTGGAGATTCTCGCCAAGTACGCATTGTGGAGCATCGGCACCGACCGGCCCGAGGCGCTGGACGACGCGCTCGCGCTGCGGATGTCGGCGATTGAGGCAGCGGAGATCGTCTTCCGTGTCTGCCACCAGCTGCATGGCGCGGTCGGGTTCTGCGATGAGACCACGCTGTCGTGGCTGTCGCGCTACAGCCAGCCGCTGCGTCGGCTGCCGCTGGGGCTGTCGGCGACGCGTGACGAACTGAGCCACCGAGTCGGGCGAACCGGGCTGACGGGTCTGTTCTCGTGACCGGAGAAGCTCAGTTTCGCCAACAGGTTCGCGGCTGGTGCGAACAGCACATCCCGCGGGATTGGCGGCAGACGCAGACCGGCGTCGGCGATGAGGAGTTCGTCCGCTTTCAGAAGTCCTGGTTCGCCGAACTGCACAGCGCCGGATACGCGGTGCCGCACTGGCCGCGCGAATGGGGCGGCGGACTAACGGTTTCCGAACAGATCGTGCTGTACCAGGAACTGGCCGCGCACGACGCACCGAGGCTGGTGCTGGCGTTCGTCGGAATCCATCACGCCGCCGCGACCCTGCTCGCTGCGGGCACCGACGAGCAGCGCCGACGGCACCTGCCTGCCATCCTGGACGGCGAGATCTGGGTCCAGGGCTTCTCCGAACCGGAGGCCGGATCCGACCTGGCCAGCCTGCGGACGTCGGCCCGGCGTGACGGTGACTCCTACGTCGTCAACGGCCAGAAGTTGTGGGCCAGCGGCGGTAAGCATGCGGACTGGTGCCTGCTGCTCGCCCGGACCGACCCGGAAGCGCCCAAACGCAAAGGCATTTCCTACTTTCTTCTCGACATGACCACGCCGGGCGTCGAGGTGCGACCCATCCGTAATGCCATCGGCGACGCACACTTCTGCGAGATCTTCCTCAACGACGTTGAGATTCCCGCCGCGAACCTCGTCGGCGTCGAGAATGCCGGATGGCAAGTGGCGCAGGCCACCTTGGGTGCCGAGCGCGGCCTGACCATGCTGGAACTCGCCGAGCGCCTCGGCAATGCGGGCTTCCGCTGGTTGGTTGAGGCGTCTCCGGTCGACGACCCGATCGTCGCCGACCGGCTCGCGCAGTTCGAAACCGAGATCACCGGGTTGCGTGGACTGTGCAGAAAAGTGGTCGAGGATAACGAGACTGGAACCGCAGGTCCCGCCGACGCGTCGATCGTCAAGCTCTACTACAGCGAGCTTCTGCAGCGGCTGACCGATTTCGGCGCCGAAATCGGCGGCCTGCCCGCGCATACCCGACTGGCCAAACCGATGTCCAGCGGCTGGGAATCCGGCTCGTGGATGCTCGACTTCATCGGCTCGTGGGAGTGGACGATTCCCGGTGGTTCGAGCGAAGTCCAACGCACGATCATCGGCGAGCGGGCGCTGGGACTGCCCCGGGAACCGAGCGCGGTGTGATGGCACACGAGTTCGCGGAGTTCCACAACGAGTTGCGATCGGTCGCGGGCGATCTGCTCGCCAAGGACCGGGCCGTCGACTGGTCGTCGCTCGTCGACGCGGGATGGGTGGGGCTGGAGGTGCCTGAGCAGTTCGGCGGCGCGGGTGCCACCTTCGCCGAGGTTGCGGTCATCTGCCAGGAGATGGGCCGCGCCGCAAGCGCCAACCACTACCTGGGCAGTGCGGTGCTGGCCATCGGGACTCTGAAAGCGCTGCAGCCCAGCGAGACTCGTGACAAGCTACTGTCCGATGCGACGTCCGGCGATGTGAGAGTAGCCGTTGCGCTCGAGCCTGGGTTCGTGCCCGACGCCGAGGGTGCCGACCGGATCCTGGTGATCGCCGACGGCGGTGTCGCCGAGCCCGCCGCGGTCGTCACGCCGCAACCCGTCCTCGATGACACACGCCGGCTGGCCACGGTGACGGCCGACGACGTCGACGCCGCGGAGGTGCTCCGATTCGACGGCGACCCCGACGAAGCGGTTCGCCGGTTGAAAGACCGCGCAGCGGTCGCCATTGCCTGCAACAGCCTAGGGCTATGTGAGGCAATGCTTTCCGCAACAGTGGGCTACGCGAAGGTGCGCAGGCAGTTCGACCGTCCCATCGGCTCCTTTCAGGCCGTCAAGCATGCGTGCGCCGACATGCTGGTCAGCATCGCTGTGTCGCGGCAGCTTGTCGATGCGGCGGTGCAGGCCGTCGCCGAGGACCGGGCAGACGCCGGGGTGGCGGCCGCGATGGCCAAATCATATGTGTGTGGTGTCGCGGTCGACGTCGTCGGCAAGGCCATGCAACTACACGGCGGCATCGGATACACATGGGAAAGCGGCATCCACGTCTACCTCAAGCGCGCCGCACTCAATCGTTCGCTGTTCGGCTCACCGGCGGCTCACCGTAGAGAACTAGCTAAACGCTACTTATAAAAGGAGTTTCGACCAATGGGTGTACCCGTATACAAGCGCATTCTCGACCTTTTCGAGGCCGAGGGTGTCAACACGCTGTTCGGGATACCTGACCCGAACTTTGTGCACATGTTCGCCGAAGCCGACGCGCGCGGTTGGTCGGTCGTCGCACCGCACCACGAGTTGAGTGCCGGTTTCATGGCAGAGGCCGTCTCGCGCATGACCGGAGGGCCGGGCATGTGCATCGGCACGCTCGGGCCGGGCATGGCCAACATGGCCGGAGCGATCATGTGCGCCAAGGTGGAGAACTCGCCGGTGATCTTCCTCGGCGGGCAGCGGGCACGCATCACCGAACGCCGAGTCCGCCGCGGGCGTATCCAGTTCGTCCGGCAGGAACCACTTTTCGCCCCATCGGTCAAGTACAGCGCATCGATCGAGTACGCCGACCAAACCGACGAGATCGTCCACGAGGCGATCCGGCGGGCGATGTCCGGCACCCCCGGCCCGTCCTACATCGAGTACCCGGCGCACGTGCTGCTACACGAGCTCGACGTTGCCGACCCGTTGCCGCCGAGCCGGTACCGGCTGGTGAACCAGGGTGCAGGTGCACCCGAGGTCGCCGAGGCCGCGAGGCTGATCCGGGAGGCCGAGAGCCCGATTCTGTTGGTGGGCCACGGTGTTCACACCTCGCGCACCCAGCCCGCGGTCAAGGAGCTCGCCGACCTGATGGCCTGCCCCGTGATCCAAACCTCCGGCGGCACGTCGTTCATCCCCGGGTTGGAGGACCGCACGTTCGCGTACGGCTTCTCGCCGTCGGCCGTCGAAGCGGTCGTCAACTCCGACCTGTGCGTCGCGCTGGGCACCGAGCTCGGCGAGCCGGTGCACTACGGCAAGACCCGGCACTGGGCCGAGCGCAACGACATTCGCAAGTGGATCTACGTCGAGCAGGACCCGATGGCGATCGGCGTCAACCGTCCGGTGGACGTGCCGCTGGTGGGTGACCTGCGCGGCGTCGTCCCACAACTGGTTGAGGCGCTGAGGGACACTCCGCGCCAACCGTCGCCCAATCTGGACGCGCTGATCAAGAAGGACGCCGAGGAGCTTACGCAACTCGCCGAGAACGCCCCGACCGGCAGAACTCCGGTTCACCCCGCTCGCTTCGTCGTCGAAGCCACCAAGGCGTTCCCGAAGGATGGCATCCTGGTGCGTGACGGCGGGGCCACGGTCATCTTCCAGTGGACCTACTCTCAGGCCAAGCCGCGCGACGTGATCTGGAACCAGAACTTCGGCCACCTCGGCACCGGGCTGCCCTATGCGGTCGGGGCGTCGGTCGCCGACGGCGGCAAGCGCCCGGTCATGTTGCTCACCAGTGACTCCGCCTTCCTGTTCCACATCGCCGAACTCGAAACCGCTGCGCGGCAGAACCTGCCGCTGGTCTGTGTGGTGGGCGTCGACCACCAGTGGGGCCTCGAGGTCGGGGTCTACAAGCGCACGTTCGAACAGCCGTCGCCGCAGCCCGGTGTGCACTGGAGCAAGGACGTGAGGTTCGACAAGATCGCTGAGGGCTTCGGCTGCCACGGCGAGTATGTCGAAAAGGAAGACGAGATCGGCCCGGCCATCGAGCGGGCGTACGCCAGTGGCAAGACCGCTGTCGTCCACGTCTGCATCGACCCGAAGGCCAACTCGGAAGAAATGCCGAAGTACGACGAATTCAGAACTTGGTACGCCGAGGGCACTCAGTAAGGAAAGGTTGGCGCTATGCGCGAATATCTGAAGTTCTACATCGACGGCCAGTGGGTCGACCCGGTCGAGCCGAAGTGGTTGGACGTCGACAACCCGACAACCGAGCAGGTCTCCGGCAAGATCGCACTCGGCACGGCGGCCGATGTAGACAAGGCGGTCAAGGCGGCGCGTAACGCCTTCGCCAGCTGGTCGCAAACCAGTCGGGAGGAGCGCCTCGACGTGCTGCAGGCGATGCTGGCGGAATACCGAAAGCGCACAGCCGATCTTGCCGACGCGGTGACCGAGGAGATGGGTGCGCCACCCTCACTGGCGGCGGGCCCGCAGGTCAATCTCGGCATCGGGCATCTGGCGACGGCCATCGATGTGCTGAAGAACTACGAGTTCGAGGAACAGCATGGCAGCACGCTGGTGGTGAAGGAACCGATCGGCGTGTGCGGGCTGATCACGCCATGGAACTGGCCGATCAACCAGATCGCGGTCAAGGTGTATCCGGCGCTGGCGACGGGCTGCACGATGGTGCTCAAGCCATCCGAGGTGGCACCGTACTCCGCACAGATCTTCACCGAAATCGTCGACGCCGCAGGCGTTCCTGCGGGTGTGTACAACCTTGTCTACGGCGACGGCCCAGGCGTCGGCGTCGCATTGTCAAGCCATCCCGACGTCGACATGGTGTCCTTCACCGGATCCACTCGGGCCGGTGTCGAGGTGGCCCGCAGTGCCGCCTCGACGGTGAAACGGGTAAGCCAGGAGCTGGGCGGAAAGAGCCCGAACATCGTGCTGGACGACGAGGACTTCGCCAAGAGCGTGACCGCAGGCGTCTCGGTGATGATGATGAACAGCGGGCAGAGTTGTAACGCCCCGTCGCGCATGCTGGTGCCGAACTCGCGCAAGGACGAAGCCGTCGCCGTCGCGCTGGCCGTCGCCGAGCAGGTGAAGGTCGGCGATCCCGACAACAAGTCCGCGATCGGGCCGGTGGCTTCGAAGGCGCAGTTCGACAAGGTCCAGGGCTTGATCCAGAAGGGCATCGACGAGGGCGCCACGGTCGTAGTTGGCGGCCCGGGCCGGCCGGTCGGACTGGACACCGGCTACTACGTCAAACCCACGGTGTTCGCCGACGTCAAGAACGACATGACGATCGCGCGCGAGGAGATCTTCGGGCCGGTGCTGTGCATCCTCGGCTACGACGACCTCGACCAGGCGCTGGAGATCGCCAACGACACCGAATACGGCCTGGCGGGCTACGTTTCGGGCGCCGATCTGAACCAGGCTCGTGCGATCGCCAGGAGGATCCGCGCCGGATCTGTCGCGATCAACCACGGCTTCGATATGAACGCGCCGTTCGGCGGCTACAAGCGCAGCGGCAACGGGCGGGAGTGGGGTCAGTTCGCGTTCGATGAATACCTGGAGACGAAGTCGGCATTGGGTTACGCGCCGGAGTAGCGATTTCGGCGCGCTGACGGACGCTGAGCGAGCGTTAGCGCGCCGAAATCCCAATACACTGCGTCAATGCTCGGCGAAAAGTACGAATACGGAATCGATTTCGACCGCATCGCGGCCATCGACATCCACACCCACGTGGAGGTCGACGGCCACGGCCACAAGGCCTACGACGACGAACTGGTCGACGCCGTCGGAAAGTACTTCAAAAGGGGGCCGGGCGCGCTGTCGAGTGTTGATGCCCTTGCCGACGAGTACCGGCAGCACAACACGGCAGCGGTGGTGTTCACCATCGACGCGCGGACGGGAGCTCGGCACGAGCCGAACTCGATCGAGGACCTCGTCGCAGGGGCGATCCGCAACAACGACGTGTTGATCCCCTTCGGCAGCGTCGACCCGTGGCACGAGCGACGCGCGGTGCACCGCGTGCACGAGTTGGTCCGCGACTACGGCGTGAAAGGTTTCAAGTTCCACCCCAGCATGCAGGCCTTCGAGCCGAACGACCGTCGCTTCTACCCGATATACGAGGCCATCGCCGAGGCCGGCGTGCCCGCGTTGTTCCACACCGGGCAGACGGGCCTTGGCGCCGGGCTGCCGGGCGGCCATCGCATCAAGCTGCGCTACTCCGACCCGATGCTGCTCGACGACGTGGCCGCCGACTTCCCGGAGCTCACGATCGTGATGGCCCATCCCGCCGTGCCGTGGGTGGACGCCCAGATCGCCATCGCCTCCCACAAGGCCAACGCCTACATCGACCTCAGCGGCTGGTCGCCGAAGTATTTCCCGCCGCAGCTGGTGCACGCCGCCGGCCGTCAGCTGCGGACGAAGGTGCTGTTCGGCACCGACTACCCGTACATCAAGATGGACCGCTGGCGGCGCGACTTCGAGGGCCTCGACATCGATCCGGCGGTGGCGCCGCTGATCTACAAGGACAACGCACTGCGCGTGCTGGGGATCACTTCCTGAGCGCGAGCAGACGCAAAAACGTGTAAATCAGCCTTCGGTAACACGATTCTCCGTCTGCTCGCCAGGGAAGGCGATGAGTTCGTGAGGCGGCGGCGGTCGATATCCGTGAGCGACCCCGCTACCTCGAGAAGGAGACCATTGTGCCCATCCGTGAAGGCGCACCCCAGGGTGCCCCCTGCTGGATCGACCTGGCGACGTCGGATGTCGACCGGGCCGCAAACTTCTACGGCGCCGTGTTCGGCTGGACCTTCGAATCCGCCGGTCCCGAATACGGCGGCTACGTCAACGCGTCCAAGGACGGCCAGCCGGTGGCCGGGCTGATGTACAACGACCCGAAGTGGAACAGCCCGGACGGGTGGACGACGTACCTGCACACCGCCGACATCAAGGGGACGATTGCCGAAGCCACCAAAGCGGGCGCGACCAGTTGCGTCGAACCGATGGAGATCAAGGACAAGGGCTGGATGGGCCTGCTGACCGATCCCACCGGCGCCTTCATCGGACTGTGGCAGCCGATCGGACACCAGGGCTTCACCGTGGTCAACGAGGCCGGTGCGCCGGTCTATCACCAGCTCACCACCCGCGACTATGGCAAAGCACTCGATTTCTACCGCGAGGTGTTCGGCTGGCAGACCGAGACCGTCTCCGACACTGACGAATTTCGCTACAGCACAGCGATTTTCGACGGTAACGCCCTTCTCGGCGTGATGGACGGAACACGCGACCTCGGCGAGGGTGTGCCGTCGAACTGGTTTTTCTTCCTCGGTGCCGAAGACGTCGACAAGACCGTGCAGTTGGTCAAGGACAACGGTGGCAGCGTGATCCGCGACGCCGAGGACACGCCGTACGGCCGGCTGGCCGCGGTGGCGGATCCGACCGGTGCGGGCTTCAACCTGTCGTCGCTGGACCAGTACTGACATCGGGCTGCTGGACACCCTGACCCTTGCGCAGGGTGTCCAGCAGTTCGCGGTACGGTCCGACGAGGTAGGCGGTGTCGCCCGCGCTCAGCCTGGCGTCGCGCCGGGGATGCAGCCGAATCGCGGCGCCTGGCCTCGTGATCGCGATGACCCGCGTCTGGGTCGAGAGGTCAAACATCCGCATGCCGTCGAGCTCGCTGCCCAACTTGACGTACATGCCGCCGACCATAAATGAGCGCTGGCCGACCGAGAACGTGCCGAGCACCTGCAACCCGAGTGCCGCGCCGATGAACCACGGGGTTGCGAGATCCACTGTGGGAAGCACGTTTTCGAAGCCGAAGCGCTGAGCGACCGCCGCGCCGAGGGTGCGGTCGTAGACCCGCAGCACGATCGGTACGTCGGGCCGGTTTATCTCGGGCAGGGTGCGCGGCCCGAGCATCTCCTTCAGCACGATGCCGGTTTCGATGTTGACCATGTCGTCCTGCGTCAAGACCGCGACCGCGCGCGCATCGTCGATGCCTGCGGACTCCAGTGTTTGGCGCAGCGTGGCATCGCCGAAGATCACGGGCACGTCGAGGCGGGCGGCGGTGGACAGATAGCGGTTGGCATCGTCGCGCTCGATAACGGCCACGTCGTAGCCCGCCGCTATCAGATCGCTCACCACTCGGATGCCAAAGGAGCCGAGGCCGACCACGATGACGTGGTGCCGCAGATGCCGCACCTTCCTGCGGCCCGCGGACTGCGCCATGCGGCGCGACAGCAGCACGTCGGCGATGAACGCCACCAGGATCGCGGTGGTGGTCACGCCTGCGAACATCAACCCGATGCCCCAGATCCGCAGCCACAACGGCTGGTGCATGAAGCTGAAGTCGCCGTAGCCGACGGTGGCGATGGTCTCGGTGCTGAAATACAGCGCATCGATCCAGCTCATCCCCGGCGGGTGCCGGTAGGCGAACCGCAGCAACACCGTCGACCCGATGAGCAGCGACAACGACACGGCCAGTGCCCGGTAGAACATCGGGTTGATGTCGTCGCGGATCAACCGCACCGCATCGATCACGCGCCGCAGCGGCGGCCGGCGCGCGCGAGAGTGCGACAGCGGCCGGGGAATCGCGATGCCCTGGTCGGCCAACTCGTCGGCGGTGCCGATCATCGAGGTCCAATCACCGGCGTTGACGTGGTAGTCGCGGCCCGGGCACGCGACCACCTCACCGCGCTTTTCCGAGCCCTCGTCGTGTATCACCGCAACCGGTGCCAGATCGCCGAAAATGTCGCGCAACCTCGCGGCCCTCGGCGCGTCCGCGCCCGAAACGACGAAGTCGATCCCGGCCACCGAAATCGTGTGTGTGGTCCGGGACAGGCACGCCTCCACCACCGACGACGCGGCCATATCTGCGACATCGAGGATCGCGCCCGGCCCGTTGTCCTGCGCCATGGCCTCACGCAACACCCCGTTGGCGAGCCGGGCGACCACCCGCACATCGGGGTTGGCTTGCCGTGCCAGCAAGGCGATTTCGAGATTGAGCGCATCGTCGTCGTCGGCACAGATGACCGCCTGCGCATCGGCGATACCGGCCCCGGTCAGACCGTCAGGGGTTTGCAACGTCACGACTCGCGCGCCGGCGTTTTTCAGCTCCTCGACGATCCGCATTCCGAGCGCATCGTCACCACACACGATGATGTGCCCGCTCATTTGCAGAACGCTACTGCGGAAAAGCCCGCCGCGAAGGACGAAGATGGTCAGATGCCCACCAGTCCCAAGATCTACGTAAAGGCGTGCATCAACGGTGCCAGGACGCCTGACCAGCATCCGAACCTGCCGGTGACGCCCGATCAGCTGGCCGCCGCGGCGCTGGCGGCGCACGGCGCGGGCGCCAAGGCGGTGCATATGCACGCCAAGAATGCCGACGGCGTCGATTCGCTGCTTCCCGAGCACGTGGACGGCGCGGTCTCAGCGGTGCGACACGCGGCACCGGGCCTGCCGCTAGGGGTGACGACCGGGTACTGGGCGCTGCCCGACGTGGACGCGCGGTTGCGCGCGGTTGACGGCTGGACCGTGCTGCCCGACTTCGCGTCGGTGAACTGGCACGAGCCGGGTTCGGAGGAGCTGGCGCGGCTGCTGTTGAGCAAGGGGCTTGGCGTCGAGGTCGGCATTTTCCACACCGAGGCGGCAGAGTCCTGGGCGGCCTCGGAGATCGCTGCGCATTGCATGCGGGTGATGATCGAACTGCAGGCCGATGGGGATATCGCGACCGCCGACGACCTGCTCGGCCAGGTGCTGGAGGCGGGGTCACCGGCGCCGGTGCTGCTGCATGGGTTCGACGAAAGCTGTTGGCCGCTGCTGGAACACGCAGGGGCACGCGGTGTGCAGACCCGCATCGGCATGGAGGACACGCTGCGGCTGCCGGACGGTTCGACCGCGCCGGACAATGCCGCGCTGGTGTCCGCCGCGGTGCAGCTGCTCAGTCGGTAGGCGCGGCCAGCGCGAAATCGGCGTAGTCGAAACCAGGTATCACCACACAGCTGACCAAACAGGGCACGTCGTCGCGGGGGCGGGCGCGCTGCCAGTGTCCCGGCGGCACGACGATCTGCGGCTGTTCGCCTGCGAGGATGTCGGCGCCGAGTAAATGCGTTGTGGCGCTGTCCTGTTCGGCTCCGATCTGCAGTAGCAGCGGACCGCCGAAGTGATACAGCCACAGTTCGGCGCTGCGCACCGTGTGCCACGCCGACTGCTGGCCGGGCATGAGCAGGAAAAGGATTGCGGTGCCTGCACTGCGCGGCCCGGTGTAGTCGGGTGGCAGCCCGGACTGGGGTACCGTCAACTCGCTGCGCCAGGTCTCCCTGAACCAGCCGCCCTCTGGATGAGGCGACAGGTCGAGCCGATGCGCCCACTCTGGAAGGTCGCTCGTCACAATTGCCCCCTTAATCGGTTCCGGGACTCCACAATAGAGACGATGGCTACCGACACGGCACCTATTGTCCTGATCCACGGATTGTGGATGTCACCGCACAGTTGGCGCGGCTGGATCGACCGCTACGGTGCGGCGGGCCACGCCGTACATGCTCCGGCGTGGCCGGGCGTATCAGAACTCGACGAGGAACTCGACCACACCAAGGCACCTGCCGATATCGGGATCGGTGAGGTGGTGGATCACTATGCCGACTTCGTGCGGGGGTTGCCCGCACCGCCGATCCTGATGGGCCACTCCTTCGGTGGCCTGATCACCCAGATGCTGCTCAGCCGCGGGCTGGGCCGGGCAGGCGTCGCGATTCACCCCGCCGCACCGCGCGGGGTCTATCGGCTGCCGCTCTCGGTGCTGCGGGCCACGTTTCCGGTGGTTCGCAACCCCGCGAACCGGCGCCGCGCGGTGCCACTGAAGCCCGGCGAGTTCCACTATGCGTTCGCCAACACCGTGTCCCGGGACGAATCGGACGCCTGGCGCACGAAGCTTGCGATCCCCGGGCCTGGGCGGCCGCTGTTCCAGTCCGCACTGGCCAACTTCACTCCCAAGTCGAAGGCGGCGACGGTGGTGGACTATGCCAAGCCCGACCGGGCGCCCTTGCTACTGATCGCCGGAGGCCGCGACCACATCACGCCGTCCTCGGTGGTTTACGAGAACTTCACCCGCTACCGGCGGTCGCCGGCCCCGACCGACTTCAAACTGTTCGAGGGCCGGCCGCATCTGACGGCGGCGCTGGACGGCTGGACCGACGTGGCCGATTACGCATTGACGTGGACGACGGGACGCACCGGATAGTCTGACCGCATGGTCCGCCTGCGCCCCGGTTGGCTGGTCGCACTGTGTGCGGCGGTGCTGGCGGTCAGCGTTTGGCTGCCGTGGCTGACCAGCAGGGCGGACGGCGGCGGGCGCGCGAGCGCGATCGGCGGGATCGTCGGCAACATGCCGGTGCCGCCGCCCGGCTTCGGTGTCGGACAGCTGATCACCCTGCTGGCGTCGACATTGATCGTCGCTGGCGCGATGGCCGCGCGCGGCCTGTTCGGCCGGCTCGCGTCATCATCGGCGCTCGCCATTTCGATACTGCTGGTGGTGCTGACGACGTGGTACTACCGGCTGTACGTGTACTCGCCGGTGTCCGCGGGCTACGGGCTGTACCTCGGTGGCGCGGCCGCGGTCCTCGCGGTGGTGTTGTCGGTATGGGCGATGGTTTCGGCCTGGTCGGCGGTCAGCAGGGTTTCATGAGCGGTTTCGTCGAGCCGGTCTCGTTCACCGGCGAGCGCTGGGTGACTCTGGAACCGCTTGCGCGCGAGCATCTTCCGGAGATCGCCGAGGCGGCCGCCGACGGCGAGCTTGGCCGCCTGTGGTTCACCCATGCGCCGGAGGCCGAGGCACCGGAGACGTGGGGCGAGATGCGACTGGCGGCACAGAAGCCCGATGAGGGGCTCACCTTCGTGGTGCGCAGCCTCGACGGCACTTTCATCGGGTCGTCGAGTTATCTGAACGTCGACGCGGTCAACCGGCGACTGGAGATCGGCAACACGTGGTACGTCGCGGCGGCCCGGCGTAGCGGCGTCAACTCCGAGACCAAGTTGCTGATGCTTGGCCACGCGTTCGAGGAGTTGGGCTGTGTCGCAGTCGAATTCCGCACCCACTTCTTCAATTTCGCCAGCCGCGCGGCGATCGAGCGGTTGGGTGCGAAACTCGACGGTGTGCTACGCAGCCATCAGGTGCTTCCCGACGGTTCGCGCCGCGACACCGTGGTGTATTCGATCCTCGACATCGAGTGGCCCGCAGTGCGCAACAAC
>Ga0105247_10000544_pt1 | contig 30653 bp, 27 predicted proteins | sample KBSS24metaG_FD_81519 | JGI IMG/M metagenome (GOLD analysis project Ga0105247, IMG submission 81519) | Switchgrass rhizosphere microbial communities from Kellogg Biological Station, Michigan, USA - KBS S2-4 metaG | ecosystem: Host-associated > Plants > Roots > Rhizosphere > Soil | place...
AACACCACTGTGATTATGAATGCGTTAAGTACAGAAGTGTTAGGTGATGGCTCACAAGTGACTGGTCTTAAATATAAAGACCGTGCGACTGATGAAGAGCATGTTGTAGAGCTTGCGGGCATCTTTGTACAGATTGGTTTATTACCAAACACTGACTTCTTAAAAGACAGTGAAGTTGAGTTAACCAACCGCGGCGAGATCATTGTAAATGATCGTAACGAGACCAATGTCAAAGGTGTATTTGCTGCGGGTGACTGTACAACTGTGCCTTACAAGCAAATCATTATTGCCACAGGTGAAGGCGCTAAAGCAACACTCTCTGCGTTTGATTATATCATCCGTTCTGGGCAATAAAATTTAATTTCAAAACGAAAGAGCCAAAGGTTATCCTTTGGCTCTTTTTATTTTACGGTTTATATAAACCGTGTTCGACTAAATGCTCTCGTAAAATACGACGCAATTCTAATACTGCTTGTGGTGTGAGCTGGATTGAATGACCACCCGGAAGGACTTTCTCAGATTTTGCACCTTCTAAATGAGCACTTTTGTACGGAACGATACCATCGGTAATCACATTTGGATCGTCGCTCTTGGTGATATTTCCCATAATAGAGTGGAAGACTAACCCTTGGTGCGGATTAATATTTTCTGTGAGTTCCATAAATTTGGACTGGTGACTCAAATCACTTGGACCATTTTGAATCAAGCCATTATCAATATTACCCAAGAAATCTTTAACATCTAGATTTTCGGTTGTGAGAGATGTTGCTACAGCTGACAAAAATGCACCAGGTAGGCGAATAATTTTACGAGCAGCTAAAGTAAACCAACGATCTGCATAATCTGTGCCTCGATGAGGCGATGCCAAGAAAATTGCACGATCAAAATTATTGATTGAATGCATTTGCAATCGTTCAGTAACCATTGGGTGCTTCTTAAAGCGGTTTTGCTGGCGAATCGTCATCAACTCTAAAGCTGGTTTAGTGATATCTGCATCACTGACCAATAATCGGCTAATAATCCCACCCATACTATGTCCAACAAGTACAGCATCATGTGCAGCAGGGTCACTAAGGTTCAAAGAACCAAAAGCTTGCTTAAGAAGAGCATAAGTTTGGAAACGACTTTCTAAAATCGGCATGTTAGTCGAATAGAAAACTTGCCAAACTTGATAATTATCTCTTAAAACCGTGTCACCCATAACATCATTGGTCAAAGCAATCCAAGCCTCAGGACTACTTGCTAGCCCATGAACTAACACAATAATTTTCTTATTTGGGTTGTATGGCTCAAGCATATAGAGATGTGGCATAGTTAAGTGCTGATCACGATCAATCAAACTTAAATAAGCTGCCACGCCTAAATTATTTTCGGCTAACCATAAACCATAAGGCGCAGAAAAATTCGCTGCTAATGGATATTGTTTTCCTGCCACATTAATGTTGTCGGTACGGTAGGGGTCATAAACCCGAATCACAAATTCTGAGTTATTTATAATTTCTTCAACAGTTGTTGCATGTTTAGGTTCCGCGACAATAGTTGCAGCTAAATAACGCGCATGATGAATATTGGGATTCATCCCATCTTTATAAGTATAGTTGAGGGGATCTAAAATATACTCATTGGTTTCATTTTTCACAGTATTTGGAAAAACGGCTACAAATTCAGATCCAAAACCATCACGGCGGTTAATGGTTCTTAAGCCTGAAAAATTTAAGTTATAACTTGAAATTAATTTTTCTAATTTTTGACCTGTTAGTTGCCTGTGAAATTCGAAATCAATTGAATAAACACTTTTACCAATATGAATTTGCGGCTCAACAACATTTTTTTGAGGATGCCTTAAATCATAAACACCAACCATTTTGGCAATCGCCTGATTATAGAAGTCACGAATCTGAACTTGTCTATTATCAAAAATACGATCTGTGGGTTGGCGCTTTGTTGAAAATAGATAGGCGTAACTATAACGAATACTCTTATCGAGTAAATCTAATTGCTGATCTAAGCAATCATCATATTTATTTTGAATTGTTTTTTGTTCTTCTTCAGATTTATGTTTGGTAAATCTACTTGTTTTACAGTCCGAAGAATCTGATAAAGCCATTGCTTTTGCCAGATACATTTCACTTGCAGCTGATAAGAACTGTTCATCTAAAATTTGAGGAAGTTTTTTGAGTTGATTTACACAATTATCAGGTGTGTCAGTACAAACTTTAGCTTCCTGACCAGACATTGATAAAACATTCAGGCTTGCTTCACTGAGTTTATCTTGCGTAAGAATACTATTACGTTCATTTGCAATAGTCACATTCAAAGCTTGCTGTTTAACATTTACGACCTGACAACCACTCAGAATTGAACCGAGTAGCATGACCGTCAGTACTGTTTTGCTTCTTTTTATTGAAAACATTAGGGTCAAAATATAGTGGCTCAATGGTAGGTAGATCATACAAATTTTAAAGTATTTTTCAAATGATCAAAGATAAAAAAAGGGCTGTCAAAACAGCCCTTTTTTAGAAAAAACAAATTATTTAGATGCTGCTTGTTTAGATGAAGCAGTTGGTGCAGTTGTAGAAGTCGAAGACATTGCAGGGTTAGTTAAAACTTGCCATACATTCCAACGACCTTGTTTTTCAATTTCTTGAATTAAACGATCAGCAATTTCCGATTCATCTGGATATTTAACTTTATAATTTTTAAGCGTCTGAATCGCGTTTTTCTTTTGCTCCATCGCAATATAGTTATTTGCAGCTGCTAGATATGCTTCTTGAACATTACCTTTAATTGCTTTATCTAAGTAAGGAATGGCTTCACGCTGACCACCACCTTCAGATAAACCAAAGCCGAACCAGAAGTTTGCTTCCGCGTCATCTGGATTAATTTTTAAAAGTCTTTGAGCATATTCCAACGATTTAGTGGTATGAACAGTACCTAAATCAAGGTTACGTGCAAGAACACTTGCTTTAAACGCGCGAAGTAAAATATCAAATGATGCATTTGGGTTTGACGCAAGTGTATCAAGCTGCTGTGTAACTTCTTTAAGTTTACTTTCAAAGCCTTTACGTTCTTGACGGTCAGTAAAGCGAGGTGGGTAGTGACGTGCTTTGCCTTCTACTAACTGTAAGAAGTCATCAATGCTCGTAACATCAATTTCATTCTCACCAGCTAAAACTGCGTATTTCATTGAACGCTGTGAATTGTTTACAGTTGGAACAATCAGTTTATTGACGTCGAGAGTAAGCTGTTTGGTCGGATCATCTTGACGATTAACCACCATTTTCGTTACTGGCTGTGCAGCAGCTTCTTTTAACGCAACTTCAAATGCTGGTGGTTGATCATAGTTAAAAGGATTTAGTGCATAAAAAGGAGGAGTAAGCTCTGGTTCCTTGAAAACAAAAGGCTCAATTTTTTGTTCTTTTACGGGTGCCATTGTACAAGCTGTTAAACTTGAGGTCGCAAGGATGATATATGCCAAAGGCTTAAAATTCATAGGATCTTCCGTTCATTTTAGTAAAGTCAGATTTGGTAGTGGTAAGTCTAGAAAAAGCTAAACCGACATGCAAGGGTAAGCGTGTTACATTATGAATCAGGAATATTACGTTTTTGATATCTTGTTTTGTGCACCGCATTCACGACGCACTTCTTCAAGAATTTTTAGCTCTTCATCACTAAAAGGTTGTTCATCTTGACTTTCTTTTTCGAAACTAGGGTCTAGCTCTGATAAACGCTGGCATAAATTATTCATACGCGTTTCATTGTGTTGGATACGATCAAGCAAAACACGCATACCTTCTAAAATAGGGTCTGACTGATCAGCAGTTGTTGCATACGGAGCAAAACCAATACTTTGTGCATAATCACGGCGACGTGCTTCATCTTTATCGTTATTTTTATCGGCATCTTTATAAATATAGCGAGCAGGGTTTCCTACAGCAGTCACACCAGCAGGAACAGCTTTGGTTACCACCGCATTTGAACCGACCTTGGCACCTTTACCTACCGTAAATGGACCTAAAATTTTCGCACCGGCACCTACAACCACACCATCTTCTAAAGTTGGGTGGCGTTTGCCTGTCTTCCATGTTGTACCACCTAAGGTAACACCATGATAAAGCGTAACATCATCGCCAATTTCAGCAGTTTCACCAATCACAACACCCATGCCATGATCAATAAAAAAACGCTTACCAATTTTAGCACCCGGATGAATTTCAATTCCTGTTGCAAAACGGCTAAATGAAGAAAGTAGGCGAGCTGCACCTTTACAATCTTTTTGCCATAATTCATGTGCAACACGATGCATCATAATTGCATGAATGCCAGGATAAGTCGTAAGAACTTCGAGTGTATTGCGGGCAGCAGGATCTCGCGCAAATACAGCCTTTATATCTTCTTTAAGCTGCTTAAGCATTGGGTTGATCCTCCTTGTCAGATAATGCTTTTTTCCATTTACCGCTTGTTAAAGCTTGCACACGACTGAAAATACCGCGAAGTAAATGATATTCCATACGATCTAATTGTATACGACCAAACAGACGACGCAAGCGTAAAGGTAGTAAGCGTGGATTCTCTGGATCTAAAAATTCAATTTCCGTCAGCATTTTCTCTAGATGAGGATAAAACTCTTCCATTTGTTGCTGAGTCACCAAAGGTTCATCCCATTGCATGCTTTGACCTTGCACTAATGGCATTTCATCTGCATTCTGATCGACTTGCTCTTGCTCAAGAGCAGACATGCGAAGTTCGTAACATACAACTTGAATTGCTTGTGCAACATTTAATACGCCATAGTCCGGATTTACAGGAATCGTTAAATGGTAATTTGCCAGTGCTAATTCTTCATTAGTTAAACCACGGTCTTCGCGACCAAAAACAATAGCAATTTGTTGCCCTTGAGTAGTTGCTTTAATCGCTTCTTTTGCCGCAGGACGTACATCAAGTAAAGGCCAAGGAATGGTACGACTACGTGCACTTGTTCCAAAGACCAAATGGCAATCTTTAATCGCATCTTCTAAGGTGTCTACAATCTCAAGGTGCTCAAATAAATCTTGGGCACCCGCAGCAAGCGCTTGTATATCTGGATGAGGGTATGTTTTGGGTGCTACAAGAACTAATTTAATGAGTCCCATTGTTTTCATAGCACGTAAAGCACTGCCAATATTAGCAGGCAAAGTAGTATTTACCATGACAATACGCACTTGTGCTAATTGTTTTGACACGGTGGTTTGGTCAAACGAACTCATAAGATTTCCAGAAATTACGAATATTGAGAAACTTCGCTTTGGTATAAATCCAATGCATCATCCATAGACATACCCGCAGGAGGAGGGGCAACAGCATGTGGACGAACAGGGTCTGCTGCTTTAGCTGCTTTCGACTTTACTTGATATTCAATATAGATATTATCTTTACCAAAATAATCTCTGAGTTTAGCAAGTAATTCATCTAGAGGAGCGACTTTCCATTGAGGACCAAACTGAAGCTCGGCTTGGGCATAGGGTTGGTCAATCTGTAACTGTAGAGTGATATGTTGATGCATATCTACATTGCAGAATGGCAAGATCATATTTTGTAGATCTTTTGCCAATGTTGGCTGCATGAACTCTTCTGTTAATTTGATTTGAATACTGTTAGCACGTTTTTGTCTTATTTCATTTAAGGTGAAAGCTTTGGTTAGACGTCCCATTGGACGATCAAAGCCTTCGCGTTCATAGATTTCGCCTTCGAAAACTACAACACGTTCAACTTGAACAATATCTTTAAAACGTTGGAAGCGCTCATGGTTACAGCTGACTTCAATACGTCCTGTACCATCATCAAGTACAATAACAACTCGGTTCGGGAAGTTTGCCACATCAATGACTAAACCTGCATAAACCGTAGTAACACCGCGACGTGTAGCTGTAATTTCATTTAGTTTTACAGGAATAAAAGCTTTGAGTTCTTGTCGATAAACATCAATTGGATGGCCTGTTAAATATAACCCAAGTGTATCTTTTTCGCCTTTTAGACGAACCTCATCACTCCACGGTTTAACAGGTTTAGCTGGTTTACGCTGAACTTCTTCAACTTCACCAAATAAATCCATAATACCGCTTTCACGGTTGCTTCGAGCTTGTTCAGCGGCTTGAACAGCTTCAGGCAATTGGGCCATTAAGCTTGCACGTTCAATTCCTAAGCAATCGAGTGCGCCAGCACGAATTAAAGCTTCAAGAGTACGCTTATTGATTTTCTTCAAATCAATACGATGGCAAAAATCAAATAGATCTGTATAAGGGCCATATTGTCGACGAGAGTCAATGACTGACTGCATTGCTTGTTCGCCGACACCTTTAATTGCGCCTAATCCGTAAACAATGGTTTTATCATTACTTGCATGGAAGTGATAAGTCGACATGTTAACTGATGGTGGTAAAACCTCAAGGTTATTATTTCGACAGTCATCAATCAAAAATACAACACTGTCTGTGTTTTGCATTTCCGAGGTCATCACCGCTGCCATAAACTCAGCAGGGTAATGAGCTTTTAACCATGCTGTATGGTAGGCAACTAGCGCATAAGCAGCGGCGTGAGATTTGTTAAAACCATAGCCTGCAAACTTTTCCATATAGTCAAAGATATGGTTGGCTGTGCTTTCATCAATCCCTTTTTCTGCAGCACCTTCTAAGAAAATTTGGCGCTGCTTGACCATTTCCTCAGGTTTCTTTTTACCCATTGCACGGCGTAATAAGTCTGCACCGCCTAACGTGTAACCTGCACAAATCTGTGCAGCCTGCATAACTTGTTCCTGATAAACCATAATCCCGTAAGTTGGTTCTAATACACCTTCGAGAAGAGGATGAAGATATTCAAAATCTCCACCATGCATACGGTGAATAAAGTCAGGAATTAGGTCCATTGGACCTGGACGATACAATGATACGAACGCAATAATTTCTTCGAATTTGCTTGGGCGTGCTTCTTTAAGCATCCGTTTCATGCCGACGGATTCAAACTGGAATACCGCTGTCGTATTTGCATCGGCAAAGACAGAATATGCTTTAGCGTCGTCAAGAGGAACATGCAAGATATTCAGCTGATCATTACTGTCGCGATTTTTATTAATATTTTGAATCGCGTCTTCAATAACAGTTAAGTTACGTAAGCCCAAAAAGTCGAATTTGACCAGACCAGCTGCTTCTACATCATCTTTATCATACTGAGCAACGCGGTTTGTTCCATCTGCATCACAAAGTACAGCCGAGAAATCGGTAATTTTACCGGGTGCAATGACTACACCTCCGGCATGTTTACCAGTATTTCGGGTTACACCTTCTAATTTTAATGCCATTTCCCAGATTTCACTGGCATCGTCGTTATCTGGGTTAGATGGGTTGGTTACAATATCTTTAAGCTGGGGTTCCATATCAATAGCGGTGGCTAAGTCCACACCAAGTGGTTTGGTAGGCACCATTTTTGAAATACGGTCAGCTAAACCGTAAGATTTACCCAATACACGCGCAACGTCACGAATCGCACCTTTTGCTGCCATGGTTCCGAACGTTGCAATTTGTGAAACGGCTTCGCGACCATAAGTACGCGATACGTAATCAATAACACGGTCACGTCCAGCAATACAGAAGTCGACGTCAAAGTCGGGCATTGATACACGTTCTGGGTTCAAGAAACGTTCGAAGAGTAGATCGTAACGAAGTGGATCAAGGTCAGTAATTTTTAAGCTATATGCGACTAATGAACCCGCACCTGAACCACGGCCTGGTCCTACAGGAACACCATTATTTTTTGCCCATTGAATGAAGTCCATGACGATGAGGAAGTAGCCGGGGAAACCCATCTTCAGGATAATTCCGACTTCATAATCAATTCGTTCATCGTAAGGTTTACGAATCTCTGGCCAGTCCTCACCACGTTTTTCAACAGGGTAAAGATAATTCAGGCGTTCTTCCAAACCGACCTTAGATAAATGTTCAAAATAAGTGTCGATGGTAAAACCATCTGGAATTGGGTAATCAGGTAAAAAGTAAGTGCCGAGTTGTAGTTTAACGTTGCAGCGTTTAGCAATATGATAGGTGTTTTCGATAGCACTAGGAATATCGGAAAACAATTCGATCATTTCATCTGAGGTTTTAAAGTACTGCTCAGGACTATATGTGCGTGGACGGCGGTTATCTGCTAATACATAACCATCAGCGATACAAACACGTGCTTCGTGTGCTTCGAAATCTTCTTTTTCTACAAAGTGCACATCATTATGTGCAACTACACCAACATTATATTGTGCAGCAAGTTTAGCTGCTTCTTGAATAAAGTCTTCTTCGCCAGGACGGTCAGTACGTGTTAAAGCAAGATAAACACGGTTACCAAACTTTTCGATCCATGCTTCTAAAAGGGGAGCTGCTTTTTGCGGGTTAGATGAGCAAAGCATCTGACCAACATCACTATGCTGGCCAAGTAAAACGATAATATCTTGATGCTGTTCAAGTACCCATTCTTTTTGTACACACGGAATACTGAGCTGTTGTCCTTCGATAAAACCGCGGGAAACGATTTCGGTAAGACTTTTCCATCCAACCTCACTCATTGCAAGTAATGTTGCACGGTGTTGAGCATCATCAAGGCGAATTGTGCTACCTAAAAGCGGCTTAATTCCTTTTTTTAAACAAGAATTATAAAACTTTACCGCCGCATGGAGGTTAGAGAGGTCAGTTAATGCCAACGCAGGCATTTGGTCTTTAACCGCAGCATTGACCAAGTCAGGTATGCGAACTATCGACTCTGTAATCGAAAATTCTGTATAAATACCTAGATGAACAAACTGCATAAACCAATCCTTAATGCGACCGAAGCATAGTTTAACACGCAAAGTTAAAAGGAAATGGTTAATATTTTGGCAAACTGTTAAGGATTTTATTATTTAAGAAGAATGGGTTGAACAACTATTGTACAAATTAAATATAAAAGAGATTATTTTTATAAAATATGACCAGCTCAAACACCAAGGCTTGAGCTGGTTGAAAAACTTAGTACTGCCAGAACATACGTTGAATTTCTTTAGCGTCATTAGTCTTAGTAAGAGCTAATGCAGCAAGAAGACGCGCTTTCTGTGGGTTTAAGTCATGTGCTGCTACCCAACCATATTTAGAGTCAGGTTGTTCTGCATCACGCAATACAAAACCTTGTGGAACACGTGATGAGCGGATAATTTGAATACCGTTTTTATCGTGAAGATTTTGTAAAGTTGGAACGATATAGTTCGCAACTGAACCGTTACCAGTACCTGCATGGATAATCGCTTTAGCGCCAGCTTTTGCATATGCTTCATAAGCATCTGGAAGCATAGAGTCTGAACCGTAAACGATTTGTACCATTGGAAGTGCATCACCTTTAATATTTTCAATATTAAATTCTGAAGCATTTGTAAAACGTTTTACAGACTGTCTGAACCAGTATGGTTTGCCTTCAACTAATGTACCTAAAGCGCCCCATTGGCTAACGAAAGCATTCGTATGAATGTTAATGCCTTTAGTGACATCACGCGCTGCAAAAATAGAGTCGTTCATAAGAACCATAACGCCTTTATTTTTTGCATCATCAGAAGCAGCTAAAGCAACTGCACTATAAAGGTTAAGTGGTCCATCTGCTGAAAGAGCAGTTGAAGGACGCATTGAACCAACAATAACAATCGGTTTATCAGTATGAACAACCAGATTTAAGAAAAATGCTGTTTCTTCTAAAGTATCTGTACCGTGAGTAATCACGACACCATTAACAGATGGTTTTTTTACCAGCTCATTTACTTGACGAGCAATTTGTAATAATTCCTTGTCAGTAATACTTTCAGAAGCGACTTGTAATGCCTGAATACCAGTGACATTTGCCAAATCTTTGATTTGTGGAACCGCATTAATTAAAGCATCAACTGGAACTTTTGCAGCAGTATAAGTTGCACTGTTTGCTGAACTTGCGCCAGCACCTGCGATAGTACCGCCAGTGGCAACAACAACTACATTGTTTTTTGCGTAAAGTGGGAGAGAGCAGGCCAATAAGCCCATCGCTAAACCTAAAGATTTAACAGTTTTAGTCAACATCGAAAATATCCTTATGAAGTGACGAAAGTAAAAAAGTTTGTCGAATATGTCTGCTTTTCCTAAGCAAAATACATACCATGTAAAACATATTCGTAACTTTCTGAATAAGAAGCATCCCTGAATAGCATTTTGTTTCACCAACAATTACTTAGTCATTGCTTTTATTCAGCGTTAATAAATATCATGAATAAAATAAAAAATCTATTAAGTTTTTCTAATTTATCTCGATTTGTTTACTTTTTAATATAAAGAAAGCAAATGATTTTTTTATCTTTATCAAATTAAAAAATAATGGGTTTGGTGGGGGTGTTATTTACCACTTGGTATTTATATGGTTTTGATTTTAAATATTATTATATGTAATTGAAATGATGTGGTTTTCTTTGTAGGGAAACTAAATAATAATTTCAATAGTTTAATATAATTAAGTTTTAATGAAATGAATTAAAATTTAATCATTTGATGTTTGTTTCTAGGAATATAAATTCTGTTTGGATGATTTTTATTCTCTTTTTAAGGTTTGCTTTAAAAAAATTTAATAGGAGTTAAAAACTATTATTTGGCTCATTATTTAATATGAAAATATAGATAAATTTTTATTGTTTAATTTTACAATAAAAAGAAGAGCAATTTTATAAGGTCATATAAAATTGCTCTTAAGTTGGGAGAGTGGGAGAAAAGAGAAACTTAAGCGGTCGTTTGTTCTTGAGTTGATTTAATTAATACAGGCTCTGGTAGTTCTTCAGTGTCAGCTACTTTTTCGCCTTCAAGCTTGGCAACAACTGCGGTAGCAATACTGTTACCTACCACGTTTGTTGCAGTACGGCCCATATCAAGGAACTGATCGATACCAAGCAATAAGAGAATGCCTGCTTCAGGTAAATGGAACATGGTGAGCGTTGCTGAAATAACCACGATAGAAGCTCGTGATACACCTGCAATACCTTTACTTGTCACCATAAGAGTTAACAGAATTAAGATTTGTTGAGTGAAGCTAAGGTCGATGTTGTAAGCTTGAGCAATAAAGAGTACCGCAAACGTGGTGTACATCATTGAACCATCTAGGTTGAATGAATAACCTAACGGTAATACGAAGCTAGTCACTTTTTTAGGTACGCCAAATTTATTTAAGGCATCCATTACTTTAGGGTAGGCAGATTCACTTGAAGCGGTAGCAAAAGCAAGAGTCACAGGTTCACGAATGAGTTTACCTAAGCGGAAAATATCTTTTTTAAGGACGATTGCACCAACAGAGAACAAAACGATCCAAAGTAATAGCAGACCAAAATAGAACTCAGCGATTAAAATACCGTAGTCAACAATCAAGCCTAAACCTTGTACTGTAATGGCAGAAGCAATTGCGGCAAATACTGCAAAAGGTGCAAACATCATGACGTAGTCGGTAATACGGAACATGATCTTGCTAAGTTCTTCAGTCAAACGAACAATAACAGAGTCTTTTTCTTTGCCTTGATTTACAAAAGCGAGTGCTGAACCAAAGAAAATAGCGAAAACAAGTACTTGTAAAATATCGTTATTTGCCATTGCTTCTGCAATGCTGCGTGGAAAAACATGACTTATGAATGATTGCAGCGTAAAGCCAGTGGTCGCTGGGAGAGAAGCGCCACTAAGTTGTTGAGCTGTTGGTAATGCTAAGTCTAGAGCTGCACCCGGTTGGAAAAAGTTTGCTAAACCCATACCGATGGCAAGTGATACAAACGAAGCAGTAATAAACCAAGTCATTGACTTGAGTGTGATACTACCGATCGATGTTGATTTCCCCATTGATACAATGCCTGAAACAATTGTGGCAAATACCAATGGAGCAATAATCATTTTGATGAGACGTAAAAAGATGTCTGTAGCGATGCTGAAATAAGAAGCGATCTGTTTGAGTTGTTCACCTTCATTAAAAAAGTGGTGACAAATCCAACCTGTCAGTACGCCAAGTAAAATAGCAATAACAATATACTTGAGCAATTTCTTTTGCTTCATATGAACCTCTATCCATTTGATTCAATCATTCTTTGATGGGATTTGAATGATTGAAAGCTTTCCTTGTTAGTTCAGTCCGGTCGTTCTACCGATTTTATCTTCCTAGATATCTGAATCTGTTTTAACCGAATCGAATATGGCGATGTTGTTATGGAAGGGGATTGTTGCTCGATTTTGAAGCAGTGTGAAATGCAAAAATATATTGAACCATGCATTTTTTGCATAATAAGAATTGAGGAAAATGTGAAATTACACACTAATTTAAACGTATGGTAAAAAATATAGAAATGAATTATTAAACAGATTTTAAAGATTAAAAGAATTAAGTTTTTAATAAAAAGTATTTAACTTCAAATTCTTATTTTGAAATAGGTGAGAATATGAAAATAGTTATGATTATTATTTTTTAAATTAGTTAAATAAAATTAACAAAAAAGGCATCCAATTTAAGATACCTTTTTTGATATGCATTTTTTTAACGACGATTGGCTAAGAAACGACCTAAACGTGTAATTGCTTCTCGTAATTCATTTTCGGCAGGTAAGAAAACTACGCGGAAATGATCTGGAGTTGGCCAATTAAAGCCTGTACCTTGCACCAATAACACTTTTTCTGCACGTAACAAATCAAGCATTAACTTTTCGTCATCTTCAATTGGGTAGATGTTCGGATCGAGGCGAGGGAAACAGTACATTGCTCCATCTGGTTTTACACAGCTTACCCCAGGGATTTCATTGAGCATTTCCCAAGCAATATTACGCTGTTCATATAAGCGGCCACCTGGACGAATCAAATCATTAATTGATTGATATCCTCCGAGAGCAGTTTGAATCGCATATTGAGCTTGAACGTTTGCACATAGGCGCATAGATGCCAACATATCTAAACCTTCGATATAGTCAGCAGCGCGGCTTTTATCTCCGGTAATTGCCATCCAGCCCGAACGGAAACCTGCAATACGATAAGCTTTTGATAAACCATTAAAAGATACACAAAGCTGGTCGCCAGCTAATGAAGCTACTGAAACATGTTCAATACCGTCATAAATAATTTTGTCGTAAATTTCGTCAGCAAATAAAATTAGAGCGTATTTTTTTGCAAGCACTACAATCTGTTCAAGAATATGACGAGGATACACTGAGCCAGTCGGGTTGTTCGGGTTAATAATGACAATACCGCGAGTATTCGGTGTAATTTTGCTTTCAATATCAGCAATATCGGGATACCAGCTATTTTCTTCATCACATTTATAGTGAATTGCTGTACCACCTGAAAGATTAACAGCTGCTGTCCAAAGCGGATAATCCGGCATTGGAATCAACATTTCGTCGCCATCATCAAGCAGACCTTGCATCGCCATAACAATAAGTTCAGACACGCCATTACCGATATACACGTCATTCACGTGCATATTTAGGATGCCTTTTTGTTGGTAATATTGGCAGATTGCTTTACGAGCAGGGAAAATACCTTTTGAATCAACATAACCAATAGCATTTGGCAAGTTTAAAGCAACGTCATTAATAATTTCTTGTGGCGCTTCAAAACCAAATGGAGCAGGGTTACCAATATTGAGTTTGATAATTTTATGTCCTTGCTCTTCCATTTCATTGGCGGCTCGCAATACTGGTCCGCGAATGTCATAACAAACATGCTCAAGTTTTGATGATTTTTTAATTTCTCGAGAGGTTGGCATGGTTTGGAGAGTAGCAGTATTTTTAGACATAACTGGATTCACTTTTGCATATCGGTATAAATAACTTTTAAATGTTTTAACTGATACCAAATTTAGATCATGTTGATCTTTTAGCAACTCAACAATTTTTTCATGGGTAAAACCCGATTGTTGATATTGTTTAATAGTTGGTAGTAGTTGCTGGAAAACCACACTTTTTTTCTGAGACATGTTTTGTCCTATACAACCGTGCGAAATAAGAATAGCACTATGTTTGCCTACTTAAAAGAAGATTAGTAATAAATTTGCTTACTTTTGAATTTATATTTTGCTTACTTTTTGCTTTTTGTTCTTTATATGTTTAAATTCCAACAAATTTTACGTTCAGAGACTAGTGTTTTTGTGATGAATGGCGTAAATATAAAACTCGATCATCAGAAATGTTTACATCAGAATAAAAGGTGCATGTCATGGGAAAAGTCAATAAAACAGACCGGGAATGGCAAAGAGAGTTATCACCAGAAGAGTATCGGATTACACGACAAAAGGGCACTGAGCCTGCATTTACGGGGCAATACTGGAATACTAAGCAACATGGTACCTATGTCTGCCGTTGCTGCGGCGCAGAATTGTTCTCATCAGATACTAAATATGACAGTGGTTGTGGTTGGCCTAGTTTCTTTAAACCGATTGAGGCAACTGCAATTGAAGAACATGACGATTTATCGCATGGTATGGTCAGAACGGAAATAGTTTGTCATGATTGCGAAGCTCATTTAGGGCATGTTTTTGAAGATGGACCACAGCCGACTGGTTTGCGCTATTGTGTAAACTCGGCATCATTACAACTGAAAACACAAGAAAAAAATGATGAGGAAACCTATCCATGAGTAATATTTATCAGTTTGAAGCTGAACTGTTAGAAGGTGAAGTTAAGCAATTAGCTGATTACAAAGGTAAAGTTTTACTAATTGTAAATACTGCAAGTAAATGTGGTTTTACTCCACAATTTGCTGGCCTTGAAAAACTTTATGAGAAATATAAAGATCAAGGCTTGGAAGTTTTAGGTTTTCCCTGCAACCAGTTTGGGGGGCAAGATCCGGGTAACAATAAAGAAATCGGTACGTTCTGTCAGCGTAACTATGGGGTGAAATTCCCGATGTTTGCGAAAGTTGATGTAAAAGGACCAGAAGCGCATGTGATTTTTAGATATTTGACACGTGAAGCTAAAGGTATTTTAGGTAGTAGCACGATTAAATGGAACTTTACCAAATTTTTGGTAGGTAGAGATGGCGCTGTGTTAAATCGTTATGCTCCTACCACTAAACCAGAAGCATTAGAAGCTGATATTGAAAAAGCATTAGCAAGTTAATGAGTTCAATGAACGCTATTCCTCAAGCTTTTGAGTTTTGGCAAGATGGGCGAATGCCTTATGTTGAAGCTAGAAGATCTTGTTTTAGTCGAACATGTTATAAATCTCATAGTCATCCAACGTTTTCAATTGGAGCTATAGATGAAGGGAATAGCGTTTTTCAAAGCTCATTTGGTACAGCACAAAAGATTTCTGCTGGTACTTTAGTTATTGTACCTGCTCACATTGAACATTCATGTAACCCTTTGCCTGATCAGGATTGGAGTTACCAGATGCTGCATCTGGATCTATCTTGGCTTAATCAATGGTATGCCGAGTTTCAAAAAGAGGGCTTTGATTTAAACTTGCCCCAGCATCGACCTCTCATTATTAAAGATGAAACTTTATATCAGGCTTTTTCTGATATGAATGAAACTTTATTCGATTCTCAAAAATTAATTCTTGAAAAAGAACAGTCATTGATCTATTGCCTTACACAGTTGTTACTCCCTCATTTTGTATTAGAAGAAATACAGAAAACTCAATATTTGTATGAAGGCTTTTTGGACTTAATTCATATTATTAAATCATCAGAACAATTTATTTCTTTAGAAGAACTGGCCCAACAGGTGGGTTTTAGTCGATATGCAATCATTCGTCTATTTAAAGCCAATGTTGGTTTAACACCTCATGCATTTCAAATTAATTTAAAGATTAATCAGGCTAGAGCACAATTAAAACAAGGTATTCCACTCGCAGAGCTAGCTGCAAATTTAGGCTTTAGTGATCAGAGTCATTTTCATAAAGCTTTTAAAGCACATACAGGAATCACTCCTCGACAGTTCCAACTCGCTGCCGCGCAATAATTTACAAGAAATTATTTTTCTCTATTTTTAAGCTATTCCGTACTGTTTTACAGATGAAACCGTTATGGAAGTTTTTTTAGTTATCGCCTTTACTCACTTTTTAGCTTTGTTATCTCCGGGACCGGATTTCTTTCTTATTCTTACTAGTCTTTTGCAAAAGGGTCCGCGCTATACACATGGTGTCATTATGGGGATTACATTGGGTAATGCCTTGATTTTGATGGGGTGCATATTTGGATTTATGTTGCTTGGAAATTTGAGTACGACCATTCTTTTAGTACTTAAATGGCTTGGGGCTGGGTATTTGGTTTATTTGAGTTATCTTTGTTTTAGGGCTGCTCGGTCTGATAATTTAACTTTTGCTACTGAAAAAAATGAGTTGATTGATCAAGAACCTCAATATCAGGATAAACTTAAGAGTTTAATGTTGGGAATACAATCTAGTCTGCTTAATCCCAAAAATATTATGTTTTATAGTAGCTTAATGTTGCTCATTCAGCATGATTTTAGTCTGCTTCAAAAATTGCTGATGAGTACGTGGATGATTGGGGTTGTACTTGGCTGGAATGTATTGTTGGTTCGTCTACTGCTCCAAAATCGAATTCTAGAACAGATTAAACGTTCGGCAATAGGCTTATATTATTGTTCTAGTCTGGCTTTTATATTTTTTGCTGTGTTATTAGTTGTTTATAGTTAATCTATTTTACAGCCTTCCATTTGAATAGTAGGGAAGGCTGTAAAATTTATTTGTAGTTATAGAATCGCTTTTAAACGTTTAACGACTTCTTCACATTGTGCTAAATCGGCAACCAATGCCATACGTACATGATTTTCCCCAGGGTTACCTTGATCTGTGTCGCGAGATAAATAACGACCCGGTAAAACTTTAATATGGGCTTTTTCCATTAACATCTTGGCAAAAGTTTCATCATTGTCTACTTTTAACCAATAATAAAAACCAGCATCTGGCTTTTGTAACGGTAGTAGGTGACCTAGCTCAGATTGAAACAAGTCAAATTTTGCACGATATTGCTTACGATTTTCTTCTACATGCGTTTCATCATTCCATGCCGCAATTGAAGCAAGCTGGTGTTGAACAGGCATTGCTGCACCATGATACGTACGGTACTGCAAATATGGTTTTAATAATGTAGCATCACCCGCTACAAAACCTGAGCGTAAACCCGGTAAGTTTGAGCGTTTAGAAAGGGAATGAAATACGACACAGTTTTTATAGTCATCACGACCAAGTTCTGCACAAACTTCTAATAATCCTGTAGGAGCTTGATCGAACCAAAGTTCTGAATAGCATTCGTCAGAAGCGATAACGAAATTATATTGATCAGATAAGGCAATTAACTTTTTGAATTGTTCTTTAGAAAGCACAGTGCCAGTTGGGTTGCCCGGCGTACATACAAAAAGAAGGGCAGTTTTTTCCCAGACTTCTGCGGGTACAGCATCAAAATCACCTAAATAGCCATTTTCTTCTGTGCAATTGATGAAATAAGGTTTTGCGCCAGCCAGTAGAGCTGCACCTTCGTAAATTTGATAAAACGGATTCGGCATTACCACATACGGAGCGTCTTCACGGTTAATAAGCGCCTGAACAAATGAGAAAATCCCTTCACGCGTACCAGATACTGGCAAAATGTGGTTTTCAGCACTAATGCTGTTAAGTTTAAAGCGCTTAGTGAGCCAGTCTGCAATACTTTGGCGAAGCTCAGGTAAGCCTTTACTGTTTGGATAAGTTGATAGATGATTGAAGTTGTCAATAATTGCCTGTTTAACAAACTCTGGTGCTGGATGCTTTGGTTCACCAATTGATAGAGGAATCAAGGGAAGGTTAGCAGGAGTAGTATCCTTAAAAAGTTGGTTTAACTTTTCAAATGGATATGGGTGCAATAACGACAAGCTAGAGTTCATTAAACAGTTACCAAGTAGTTGAGTTTCAGTGCTGACAAATTTGATTAGATGCTTCATCTAATGCAGCTTTAAGCTTTTCAGAGAAGAGTTTGACCTCTTCATTATTCAGCGGTTTTCCATCTTTTTTGGTGACAAAGAAAATATCTTCGGCACGTTCACCTAAAGTTGCAATTCTAGCTGAATGGATGTCTAAACCTTGCATCATAAACAAGCCACCTACGCGTGCAAGTAGGCCCGGGTGATCGAGTGTTGAAATTTCAACCATGTTTTGTTGTAACGCTTCATTCAATGTAACGTCAACCGTATTTTCAATATCAAAATGACGTAGTTGACGGGGAATGCGGCGTTGCATGAGTCCTGGGTATTGGTCTGGCTGACTAAGCGCCTTCACTAATGCAGTTTTAACGGTTTCTTCGCGTTCAGGGTCGGTCAGCAATGTACCAAAGCGATCAAGCACAACATAAGTATCTAAGCTAAATGCCGTACTCGCCGTGATAATTTTTGCGTCCTGAACGTCTAAGTTCATACGGTCCAAAACTGCCACAGTCGTTGCAAAAAGGTTGGGTTGGTCACGTGTATATATAAAGATTTGCACGGCATCTTGGGCAGCTTTACGGTGAGCACGCAACAGTACCAATGGCTCTGGATTATCGCCGTGTTTCAAAATTGCTTGAGTATGCCATGCAATTTCATCTGCCGATTCTTTAATGAAGTATTCATCACCCAGTTCTTGCCATACTTTTTCGACGTCTGCCAATGAGAAGTTATTGACCAGTAATTCACTTGCGGCAAATTTGGTGTCTTCGATTAGCATTTGATAGTCAACAGGACGACTTAAACCTGTACGAATGACATCACGGGCATGCGTATAAAGTTGACGCATAAGCGAAGCACGCCATGTGTTCCACAGTTTTGGATTTGTCGCATTAATATCTGCAACTGTTAAGGTATATAGGTAATCCAGATGCTCCATATCGCCAAGTTTTTCAGCAAAATCTTTAACAACATCCGGATCGGAAATATCCTTTTTCTGAGCAGTTAGCGACATAAGCAAATGGTTATGAATGAGCCATGCAATTAATTTGCATTCACGCTCTGTAAAGCCGTGTGCACGCCCAAACTCAATTGCATCTTCTGCACCGAGTTCACTATGGTCTCCACCGCGACCTTTTGCAATGTCATGAAATAACGCAGCAATAAATACAATATCTTGACGGCCGAGACGTTGGAAAACAGAGCTTACAACAGGGAACTCTTTAGCAAACTCAGGTTCTTTAAAACGGTTTAAATTGCGCAGTAATAATAATGTGTGTGCATCAACTGTATAGATGTGGAATAGGTCATATTGCATAAGACCCATAATTTGGCCAAAGGCAGGAATATAGTTTCCTAAAACACCATAGCGTTTCATCGCAACCAAAGTATCGTATAGACGATAAGGTGAGCGAATAATCGACATAAATAGTGCTTGATGCTCAGGATTATCTCGAAAATTTTGGTTAATACGTTTTGCAGCAAGAATAAGTAACCGTAAAGTACGAGCGCGAATACCTTCAATATCTGGTCGATTAGCTAAAATATAGAACAATTCTAAAATAGCACTTGGATGTTCTGCGAAAATTTTGTGGTGCTGTACAGCAAGCTTGTTATCAACGATTTTAAAATGATTATTAACTTCTTCAATTTTACGTTCGTAATTTGGTAGGCGTGGAGTAATGACTGATTCGCTAAAATAGGCCAACAACATTTCATTGAGTGTTGAAACCTGTTGAGCAGTACGGTAGTAGCGTTTCATGAACTGTTCGACACCGTAATTTACAGGCTGACCTTCTTGACGGGCGTAACCAAATTGAGCCGCAATTTCTCTTTGATGATCGAATAGAAGACGATTTTCATCACGTTTCGCTAAGCGGTGTAAATGGTGACGAATTTCCCAAAGAAAACTTTCAGCTTCTTCTAAAACGTTTAATTCAAATTCTGAAATAAAACCTAAATGCACTAAGTCATAAATGCGGTTTACGCGGAAATGACGCTTGGCAATCCAACCAATCTGGTTAATGTCACGAATACCGCCCGGTGCATTTTTAATGTCAGGTTCTAAGTTACTTTCAGTGTTGTTGTGTTGGTGGTAACGCTTGGCTTGTTCAGCCATTTTTGCATCATAAAAAGTTTTATCTGTCCATGTTTGAGAAACAATACGACGTGGCCATTTTGCAAGTTGACTATTACCTGTAATTAACCGAGCTTCAATGAGGGTAGTTGCAACCGTTAAATCGGTAGCAGCCTGTTCAACACAGCTTTGGATGGTACGAACACTAATTCCAGGTTTAAAATTACCAACATCCCATAAAGAGGAAATGAAAGTAGAAATACGTTTTTCATTTTCTTCGTTAATTTCATGTTCCGATAAAATCATGATATCAACATCGGAATAGGGCAACATTTCACGGCGCCCATAACCACCTACCGCAAAAAGACCTAGTCCTGTCTGATCAAGTTCAGCATGTTTCCATAAAAAGATCAGTGCTTCATCAACGAGGTCTGAGCGTGCTTTAATGACTTCTCGAATCGATTGCCCATTTTCATATGAATCCTGCAATTGCTTTTCTACATCCGTTCGCCATTGATTAATGGCTTTAATATCATGATGGCTTGTAACGTAGTTCAGCAATGGCGATGTATTGATCATGAAAATGGGTCTACCAAAAAGTAAATATTAAGAGTCGGTTTTTACGCTTACGTGATCAGCGGTTTCTTTCGCTAAAGTACGAGCAAGATCAGTATTTTCTGCACGAGCAGTTGCCACACCCATACGACGACGTTTGAAACCTTCTGGTTTACCAAACAGGCGTAGGTCCGTATTTGGATTGGCTAATGCCGTATTTAAGCCACTATAGCTTAAATTGTTAGCATCGACTCCAGCATAAATAACTGCACTAGCAGCAACACTATGGCGAGCTGTGTTTACTGGTAATCCTAAAATTGCACGGGCATGTAGTTCAAATTCGCTTTGAAATTGAGATGCTAGAGTCACTAGGCCTGTATCATGTGGGCGAGGTGATACTTCACTGAACCAGACTTTATCGCCTTTAATAAACAGTTCTACACCAAAAATACCACAACCACCTAGTGCTGTTGTCACTTTATTTGCAATACGTTTTGCTTCATCAAGAGCAGCAGCGGTCATAGGTTGAGGCTGCCAGCTTTCTACATAATCACCTGCATCTTGACGGTGACCAATTGGGTCGCAGTAGTGAGTTTCGATTTCACCAGTTTCAGGGTTTTTAGCGCGAACGGTAAGTAATGTAATTTCAAAATCAAAATCAATTTGAGATTCAATGATGACAGTACCTTGGTTAACACGACCACCTTGCATCGCATATTCCCAAGCAGCATCGACTTCATCGAAACTTTTTACGCGAGATTGGCCTTTACCTGAAGATGACATGACTGGTTTTACAAAGTTAGGATAACCAATATCGTCACAAGCAGCACGGAAGGTTTCTATTGAATCAGCAAAGCGGTAGGCAGAAGTAGGTAAACCAAGTTCTTCAGCAGCAAGACGACGAATACCTTCACGGTTCATTGTCAGGTTTACAGCTTTAGCTGAAGGAATAACCGTTGCAGTTTGGCTCGCTTCAATTTCAAGTAAAACTTCTGTCGCAATCGCTTCAATTTCTGGAACAATTAAATTCGGTTTAATTTTTTCAATGAGTTGTTTTAATTCAGTTGGATTAGCCATATTTAGCACATAAGAAAAATGTGCAACTTGCATGGCTGGTGCGTGATCATAACGGTCGGCTGCATGTACTTCTACACCAAGTCGTTGTAGGGAAATTACAACTTCTTTGCCAAGCTCTCCTGAACCTAACAATAAAACTTTAAATGCGGAAGATTGAAGTGGGGTTCCGAGTGTCACGCTCATGCGAATCGTCCTGACAAAATTATTTTTTTAAGCATAGCAGAACTTCTGATGGAGTTAAGCCTTATCACACATAAAAAAATTAATTTTGTCGGACAATTAAGAATGTACTTTTTTAGACATTAACCTGATAGTTCAAACGTAATTCATCTGCGTTTTGACCACGAATACCCCAATTTTCTTTAGGTGTTTCAAAAATGGTAATTTCAATGTCTTGCGGAGCAATTTTGCATTGCTCTTCAATATTACGAAATAGGGTTTGAATGAGTTGCTTCTTTGTAGCAGGGCTACGTCCCGCAAACATTGAAAGTTCAATAATAATGTAGTGTTGGCTGCGGTCAGAAGGATAAATAAAGTTTTCTGGTTTAAGGCTGATAAAGCGTTGAAACTTTTTCTCAACTGGATATTTCAATTCTTGAATGAGCGCTTGATGGATTGCATGAGAAAGTAGCTCTCGATATTGCATAATTGTACGTTCATTCGCATAAATTTTAATTTGTGACATTTTTTAATCTCTAGTCATTGTTAATTAAAGTTGTATTTCTAATAGGTACAAATTTCAGAAGTATCTATTTTACACGTCTGATTGTGATTTATTTTATATAAGGGGGATGAGTTTAGCTATTTATAATGGTAAATAGGTATAGATCAAGCCATAAACAATTGCGGCAGTTAAAGTGGCTGGAACAATTTTCTTAAATTTAAAATAAAGACCAGCTAAAACTAAAAAGCCAATTAACATTGCCAAGCTTTTATCTGGATTTTCAAGAAGTGGCGGAAGAGAGGCAACCACAAGCATGGCACTAATTGCAGATATACCAATACTACCCAAGGCAATCTTCAACCAGACAGAGCCACGTCTTTGCTGAGTCCCTTGCAGTTTTTGTATTACAAAGAATGGACCAAAACGTGAGGCGAAATTGGCAATACCAACAATTATGCCAACCAGAATAATCTCTAGGTTCATATTAAATCTCGACTTCGTCTTGTTGTCTTAACACATAATATTTAAACAAGCCTGCTAAAATGCCTGAAAGAATACCAATAAAAATAGCCACAGATAGGTTAATCCAATAGCAGGACAACGCTGAAACAACTAAAGATACAGCGACTACAAGGCTATGCTTTCTTTCAAAAGCTGCCAATAAAAAACTTAAAAATAAAGCCGGAAGTAAAAAGTCTAATGCCGCTTGTAAAAATTTTGGAAGATGAGTGACCTGATCTGCAAATAGACCGCCTAATAAAGAGCCAGTTGCCCAAGCCATCCAACTAAATAGACTTAAGCCTAACATCCAAGACTCAGACCATTGCTGTCTACGTTGCGACAGTTGAATCATTCCACTCGCAAAAACTTCATCGGTTAAACCCCATGCCCAAAATGCTGTCTTTTTAAGATTTAATTTATTTGGAATCAGATTATATAGAGCAGGTCCATAAAGCACGTGGCGAATATCAAGTGCAATCACAGTGAGGGCCGTTAACCAGATGGATGAACCACTGGCCAAAAGTGCGACAACCAAGAACTGGCTCGCACCTGCATACATCGAGCAAGAGAGAAAAAAAGCTTCCCATGGCGTAAAACCAAACTGAGATGCAGAAACGCCAAAGGCAAAGGAAACGGGTAAATAGGTGAGTACGATAGCTTGACTATCTTTGGCACCTTGCCAAAAAGTTGCCGTTTGATCAGCCATCAATTGTTGTTTGGACACAATACACCTTGGCAATAAACCAAATGATAAAAATACTTGAAAGATTGAGTATTGTAGCCGAATTTAATAGCATAGTGCCGAAATGTTTAATCGGCAGTTTGATATGTTCAACGCAAAGATTCGTTTAGTTTATATCGCCATGTTGAGTGCAGGTATTTTTACATTGCAGGGATGTGACAATGGTAATCATGAGACAGAAAAAAAAGTAGAAATTAAGCCAGCACCTAAACTGACCAATGACGCAACTGTTTATGCTCAAAAAGCATGGACATTGATTAATAAGGTTGAGCATTTGGTTTATGAAAAGCAACTGAGTCAAATTGATGACAAAGTTCGTAAACCTTTACGTCAATTGAGTACAGACTGGCGTATTAATGTGAAAATGACTGATTCGGTGACAGAAGGGAAATATGCACTTTGTCGTAAAGCTTTAACGAGTCTAGATGTGTGGGCACGCGAAACGCTTGAAAACAATGATTCAGTTGCTAAGAAACAAGCAGATTATGAGCGTGATAAAGCCCAGTGTAAGGATGCGATCGATACGCCAAATCTTGGAAATACTTCGCCAAAATAAAAACTTATAAATATAAAAAAGCGAGATGATCAATCTCGCTTTTTTGCTTTTAAACGATAGTGAGTGAATGTTAATTATGGTTTGGTTGCCGCTTTAGCTGTGTTAGCAGTTTTCACTGCATCTTGTTTCATTTGATGAGTCATTTGTTGAGACTCATGCTGAGCATGCATAGATTTCATCATTGCATCATGTTTTTGTTCAGTCATATCTTTTTTAACATCTTGTTTTGCTTTAGCTACTTCTTTTTTAGCAGTTGCTTTGCCGTGTGCAGCAACACATTTTCCGCCTTTATGATTTGGTCCTGTACCACCTTGTAATTGAGTTCCTTTTGGACATGCAAATGCCGAAACACTTAACATAGCCAATACGCCTGCTGTAAGAATTGTTGATAATTTTTTCATGTTAATCAGCGCCTTGTTGAGTATTATTGCTCAGCTTGAGTGTAAAATGAAAATATCTGCTTTAAAACATTTATTTTGTGAAATAGAGTTTGAACAATGTGTTGTTTTGCTGCGTTATCTATTTTTTTAATTTGGTTTTAAGTTTTTGTCATATAGCTGACTGTACAAAAATTAGGAATGGGCTTGAGCAACTAATTTCAATTTCTCAATATCTAAAATCTCAATTTTTTTAAAAGCAATTTTGATGATTTTCTGTTTTTCGAGCAGGCTCAGTTCATGATTGATTGTTTGTCTAGACGTAGTCAACATATTGGCCAATTGTTCTTGAGAAATATGAATTTGATGATCTTGAATAAGAAGGTGATTGCCATAACCCTCTAAAATAAATAGAAGACGTTGAGCAAGCCTTTGAGAAATACTGCGTGTTTGGATAGCAATCTGTTCTAAGAAAACGTATCTGAGTTTTTGGCTGGTTAAACGTGCAAAGTAGTACCAATAATATGGATTGTCTTTGAGCAATTCATTTAAGGGCTTCGCAGGAATATGCAGAACTGTGCTTTTTTTTAAAGCAATTGCGTCATGTGATCGTGGTTCATGATCAATGAGCGATATTTCACCAAACCACATAATTGGTTCAGCAATTGCAGACAGTGCTTCATTACCATTTACGTCGACATAACCTAGACTAATTGAGCCTTCAAGCACGGTATAAATGCCATCAAACACATCTTGGGCACGGAACACATAATTGTTTTTTTCAAAGGTTAATTGCTTGCCATGTTCTAAAATAAAATTTTGAAATGCTTCTGGAAGCACACTAAACCATGTGTTTTCTTTTAGTCGGTTAATATAAATAAGGTCCAATATTGGGGTCATCCATGAAAAAAATCATTACTTTGTCAAATAGCTGACAACTTTAAGTTTTCCTTATTTGTACAGTATGACTATATGTTGATGAATAGGGAATAACTCATGTCAAATCTGGAGCAACAGCTTAGCAAATATGCGGCTTATCATTTAAATCATAAAAATATTTTGACGCATTTTATTGGTATTCCACTCATCGTGTTTTCAATTTTATGTTTAACAGCGCGAGCAGGAATCGATATTGGCAGTTTTAAACTTACTTTAGCCATGGTGCTGATTGCAGTTAGTACAATTTATTATTTTATTTTAGATAAAGTATTTGGTTTACTCATGCTGATTCTTTTAGTCGCTGTGTATCCACTGGCGAGTCAAATTGCCCAATTATCTTGGGGAGAATGGTTAGCGGCAAGTATTGGTTTCTTTGTGGTGGGTTGGGTCTTTCAGTTTGTGGGACATTATTTCGAAAAGAAAAAACCAGCTTTTGTTGATGATGTGATTGGACTCGCCATAGGGCCGCTATTTGTATTGGCAGAATTTATATTTATGCTAGGTTTTAGAAAGCCTTTGCATGCGCGCATTTTGCAAGAGGCGCGCAGTAAAAGAGAGGCGATGGATTTAAGTCATTAATAATAAAAAAAGCCCCAATATGTTGGGGCTTTTTTTTAGGCTTTAACTTAAACGTTAAAACGGAAGTGCATTACATCGCCGTCTTGAACAACGTAAGTTTTACCTTCTAAACGCCATTTACCAGCTTCTTTAGCGCCGTTTTCACCGTTGTATTGTACGAAGTCATCATATGCAACAACTTCAGCACGGATGAAGCCTTTTTCGAAGTCAGTATGAATCACACCCGCGGCTTGAGGAGCAGTTGCACCAACTTTTACTGTCCATGCACGTACTTCTTGTACACCAGCAGTGAAATAAGTCTGTAAACCTAAAAGTGCATAACCTGCACGAATAACCACATTTAAGCCTGGTTCTTCCATACCCATTGCTTCTAAAAACTCAGCACGATCTTCATCTTCTAATAATGAAATTTCAGCTTCGATTTGGTTGCAAAGTGGAACAACAATTGCGTTTTCTTCCGCAGCAAGTTTTTTTACTGCGTCTAAGTGCGGATTATTTTCAAAACCGTCTTCAGCAACGTTTGCAATATACATCGTTGGTTTTAAAGTCATTAAACCAAAACCACGAACTAATTTACGTTCATCATCAGACAAATCAGCCGCGCGAGCTGGTTTACCTTCGTCTAGTAATGGTTGAATTTTTTCTAAAACAGCTTTAGTTGCAACGGCTTCTTTGTCACCGCCTTTAGCAACTTTAGTTAAACGTAAAATTGCTTTAGCAACAGTTTCAAGGTCTGCAAGCGCAAGTTCAGTATTAATAGTTGCGATGTCGTCTAATGGATCAATTTTACCATTTACGTGAATCACGTTTTCATCTTCGAAACAACGTACAACATGTGCAATCGCATCAGTTTCACGAATGTTAGCAAGGAATTGGTTACCTAAACCTTCACCTTTTGATGCGCCAGCAACAAGACCTGCAATATCTACAAATTCCATTGTAGTTGGCAAAATACGTTGCGGCTTAACAATCGCAGCAAGTTTGTCTAAACGTGGATCTGGTACAGGAACAATACCTGTGTTTGGTTCAATGGTACAGAAAGGGAAGTTTTCCGCTGCAATTGCTGCTTTCGTTAATGCATTGAAAAGGGTAGATTTCCCTACGTTTGGCAGACCAACAATACCGCAATTAAAACCCATGAAAACCACTCACAAATGTGTAAATTAAAAATTGTGGCTGATTTTACATGAAAGCCATGACAAAGTCATGGCTAGAGCAGGGTTCTGTTAAGTTTAAACTTTACGTTTATCAAGTTGCTGGGCTAATGCATCACCTGTCGCTTGTATTAACATCACCAAAACAATTAGCACAAAAATCACAGCCAACATAATTTGCATATCAAAACGTTGATAACCATAACGATAAGCAATGTCTCCTAAGCCACCAGCACCAATAGCACCGGCAATCGCAGAGGAGTTAATCATGGTCACAATAGTCACAGTAAAGCCTGCCACAATACCTGGTAGAGCCTCTGGCAAAAGCACATGCCAAATAATTTGTTTACGGTTACAACCCATTGCTTGTGCTGCTTCAATTAAGCCTTGATCGACTTCGCGTAAGCTGACTTCTGCAATGCGCGCAAAGAAGGGAATTGCCGCAATAGTTAAGGGAACAACGGCCGCCCAAACGCCATAACTCGTACCCACAATCCAGCGAGTAAGCGGAATAAGTGCAACCATTAAAATAAGAAAGGGTACAGAACGAGTAATGTTGATGACCCAGCCCAAAGCCTGATTAATTTTTTGTGATGGGTAAATGCCGTGTTCAGAAGTACTGACTAAAACTACAGCAATAGGTAAACCAATTAATAAAGCAATGAAGGCAGATGCACCTACCATAAGTAAGGTATCTACAGTTCCACTAATTAATAAATCAATGAGCTGGTCGTGCATAGCCAAGTACCTCAAATTGTGCAATTGCAGTTGATGCGTCTTGTCGTATAGATGAAAGATCAATTTCTACGTTAGGAATACCAACTAAAAGTGAGCCAATAATGTGCCCTTGAATGGTATCGACCTGACTTTGATATAAATTGACGGGCGCTTTAAACCTAGCAAGTAGTTCTTGAATATCTGGAACCTGATGAGCTTCCGCTTCATATTTAAGTTTTACAATAATATGAGTCGAGTTTTCATCAGGGAGAGAACTGATTTGAAAAGGTAAGCTGATCTGTTCAAGATTAAGTAACTCTTGGGTAATCTGTTGCTCTGGTCGTGAAAATACAGACCAAACTTGCCCAGCCTCGACAATTTCCCCTTGATCAATAACTACGACTTGATCACAAATTTCTCGAATGACCTGCATTTCATGAGTGATGAGTACAATAGTTAAGCCTAGCTCCTGATTAATCTTTTTAAGTAAAGCCAAAATAGTGGCGGTACTTTCAGGGTCGAGTGCCGAGGTTGCTTCATCACAAAGTAAAATTTCAGGATGGTGAACAAGCGCACGTGCAATGCCGACACGTTGCTTTTGTCCGCCCGAAAGTTGTGATGGATAATGACCAGACTTATCTGCAAGACCTACGAGTGCCAGAACTTCATTTACACGTTGATCGATATCTGCTTTGTTGTAATTGGAAACTTTTAAGGGCAATGCCACATTTTCCCAAACTGTTTTTGCAGACATCAAATTGAAATGCTGAAAAATCATTCCAATACGTTGGCGAGTCTGGATGAGCTCGGCATGACTCAATTCAGCAATGTTTTGTTGATGAATATGAATACTGCCTGTATTTACTTGTTCTAAGCCATTTAACGTGCGGAGTAGAGATGATTTGCCAGCACCACTTTTACCAATAATACCTAAAATCTTACCTTGAGGAATATCAAGGTTAATCTCTTTTAAAGCATGCAGTTTTTGACCCTGCGATTGGTAAAACTTATTTAAACCACGAATTTTGATATGAGGTAGAGAAAAATCAACTTGTGATCCAAAACTCACCATTGTCATTCTCCTTATTTCCAGCCTTGAAACCACATACCTTTGCCAAAGTCTTTATCCAGAATGTCTTGTGCTTGTTTTGAGTTCTGGAATGCTTTAACAAAGGTTGCAAGTTTTTGGTTTTTATCTTGGTAATCGCGACGGGTCACAAACAAAATTGCATATTTTTTATCGATTGGATCTAAAAATAATGCGCTATGCGGGTCGGTTACCTTTGCCATTTTTAAGTAGTGAGGGAAGCCGAAAATTAAATCGACATCGTTATATGCATGTGCTGTCTGAGGGCCTTCAACTTCAACAAAGCTCAGCTGTTTAGGATTAGCAATAATGTCTTGAGTAGTTGAAAGTTCATTATTAATGTCTTTAAGCTGAATTAAACCTGCACGGTGCAATAAAATTAAAGCGCGAGCTAAATTGACCGGATCGTTTGGAATGGCAACACGTGCCTTTGCAGGTAAATCATCAAGTGATTTATATTTTTTTGAATATAAACCTACATGACTTCCTGAGCCCACGGCAAATGCATGTAAGTCATAACCCGTTTCTTTAACAGCATTGCGTAGGAATACACTTTGCTGGAAGAAGTTTGCATCAATATCGCCGTTTTGTACGGCAACATTTGGTGCTCGCCAATCAGAAAATTCAACAAGCTTGACATGAACACCTTGCTTTTCGACTTCATTGGCCACGCTTTGTAATAACTCAGCATAAGGTGGGCTAATGCCAATCGTTAAAACATCATCGGCTTGTTTATTTTTAATATAACGATAACCGACGAGGCCCAGAATCACGATTAAAATCGTAATTCCGAGTAACCAAGGTTTATGCTGTTTGAACTGAATAGCCATAATCTTTCCGTTATTACTTCCAGCCAGGGAACCAAAGTGTTGGCCCAATCTCAGCGTCTAACACGGCTTTAACTTTTGGCGAGTTTTGATAGATCTCAACAAATTTCTTTAATTTGTCGCCCTTATCTTGATAATCGTCACGTACTACAAACAAAATGGCATAACGTTTATTCGTATTGTCATCAAGTAAAAGCGCACTTTCAGGGTCAGCTGTTTTTGCTAAGCGCAAGTAATGTGGGTAGCCAAAAGCCAAGTCAACATCGTCAATTGCACGAGCAGTCTGTGGTCCTTCAACTTCGATGAATTGCAAGTTTTTAGGGTTTGAAACAACATCTTTGAGTGCAGATAAATGATTGTTTGAATCTTTAAGCGTGATTAATTTAGCTTGCTGTAAGAGTAGTAGGGCACGACCTTGGTTAACTGGATCATTTGGAATGACTACACGTGCGTTTTGTGGCAATTCATCAAGGCTTTTATACTTCTTTGAATAAAGTCCTACATGTGATGCTGCACCTACTGCAAATGCTTTTAATTTAAAGCCAGTTTCTTTAATTGCATTGTCTAAGAACGGTTGATGCTGGAAAAAGTTCGCATCAATATCCCCATGATTTAAGGTAATGTTTGGTGTATTCCAGTCAGAAAACTCAACCAGTTTCACATTTAAACCTTGTTGCTTTGCTTCATCGGCAGCAGCTTGTAAAGTTTTTGCAAATGGTGGGCTAATACCAATCACAAGTTCATTTGAGCCACTTTGACGGTGTTTATTCCAAAAGAATAAAGCAACAAAAAGGACTACAACGACTAAGCCTACGCCTAGCCATTTTTTAGAGGCTGTTTGAGCCATGTCTATCTCCAAATTTAAGC
>Ga0105247_10000546_pt1 | contig 30636 bp, 19 predicted proteins | sample KBSS24metaG_FD_81519 | JGI IMG/M metagenome (GOLD analysis project Ga0105247, IMG submission 81519) | Switchgrass rhizosphere microbial communities from Kellogg Biological Station, Michigan, USA - KBS S2-4 metaG | ecosystem: Host-associated > Plants > Roots > Rhizosphere > Soil | place...
AAGTAATCTCAGAGACTCGGTGGATCCCCTTTGATGCACGGACCGTGCTGCACCTTGCCGTCACGACACTCGTGCCTGTGCTGCCGTTGACGCTGACAATGATTCCGCTTGATCAACTTCTCGATCGGCTTTTGAAGCTTATCTTCTAGATCGGAGACTGTAATGAAAAGAACTCTTCTGTGGGTAATGGCGGCGCTTGTGGTTGCGGTCTTGTTCACCATGGTGTCGGAACCGCCAAACGTCGACGCGAAGCCCAAGGGCGACAGCTTCTCCGCCTTGGCGTACCTTCCGACGGGCGCTGGACCACGAATGATCGGAGCCGGTGCGACCGCAAACCTGACTATTAATCTTGAGAGATACACGACCGATGAAGAAGCAAAGCAATATGCGGCGACATTGTTGGAAAAAGGACCGGACGAATTTCTCAAAGCCTTAGAGCACGCACCGGCGATCGGGAAAGTCACGATGCAAAGACGCCTGGGCTTTTTTGATCTCAAGCTGATTCGTTCGCATCCGACTGAAGATGGTCGACGCATCGTGGGTGTTTGCGATCGTCCGATTGGATTTCTGGAAGCTTATTTCTCTGGCCGCTCTCTGGACAATAAATTCGGCATCGTGATCATCGACCTCAAAACCAACCAGAAGGGCAAGGAAGAGGGAAGCGGCGCATTGATATACGCAGCCAAGGTAACAGTGTTGGAAGGCAACAAGGTCGAAGTAGAAAACTATGGCATCGATCCGGTGAAGCTGATGGCTGTGAGAAAGTTTTAGAACTGGAGGCGAGGATCATTCGGATAAAGCCATGAACAACAATACATCAGATTCCGGTGGGCCAGATTCGAAGCCGGAACGAGCACTTCCAGAGCCGTTTTCCGCGAAGATCGATGTTGATGTGTTTGCCATGTCGCATCAGGGACACGTCAGAACAAAGAACGAAGATCATTTCCTCGTGGCTCGCGGTGGAAGAAATCTGGAAACTGTTTTCAGCAACCTGGATGAAAGCCGTCCCGGAGATCGGTTTGAAGAAACGGCTTATGGGATGATTGTTGCGGACGGTGTTGGCGGCGAAGCCGCGGGAGAGGTCGCGAGCCGAGAGGCGATCTTCAATCTACTTAATCTCGCTCTGCGAACGCCTGACTGGCAATTCCGTTGGGGACCGAAAGAAAAGAATACGGTGATGTGGCGAATGCAGGATCGGTTCCGTGGCATCAACGCAGCACTGCTCGAACAGGCTACGGCCCATGCAGCTCTTCGTGGAATGTGCACGACGCTTACCGCGGCACTCACGCACGGAAAGGATCTCGTTATCGGTCACATCGGTGATTCGCGCGCTTACCTGTTGCGTGATGGAAAACTGAAAAGACTTACACGAGATCACACACTGGCTGAGAGTTTATTTCCAGAAACGATCGGCCCACAGAGTGATAGATTGCTTGCTGAACTAAGTAGCGTGCTGGTGCAGGTGCTCGGCGCAAGTCAAAGCGGTTGCAGGCCCGATGTTCACGATTATGTCCTGGAGAACGGCGACCAGTTGCTTCTATGCACCGATGGCCTTACTGACATGGTCGACGACGAAACGATCGAAGCAATTCTAAATAAAGAGCAAGCTGCAGGAGCAGCCTGTCGAAGTCTGGTAGATCTCGCACTAAATAACGGCGGCCGCGACAACGTTACGGCAATAGTTGCGCGTTACTGGATCCCGCAACCTGAGGATAAACCGACATGAAAAAGCCTCGCAATGAATCTCTTCTCATTGCCACGCAGTGGTTGTGTCTTCTGATCTTTATCTTCTCAATACCTTTTCCGTCAGTCATTGTACGCGCTCAACAGGGTCCGAGTGGTCCACCGCTGTTAACCTATGACGATCTTGTCGCACTTTACGAAAATGATGTTCCTTCTGACGAGCTTCAAGCGAGACTGACCAAACTACTCAACACGCCATTCGTGCGTAACTCGACCGCTGGTGCAGCACCTTCGGGTAAATTTATTCGCATTGCGACCTGGAATATCGAGCGAGGTCTCGAGTTTGATGCCGTAAAGGCAGCACTGACAAACAACCAACAATTCTTTCGGCGGTTAAACCCTTCCCAGCGTGGCAAGAACTACAACTTAACGACGATTTTAGACCAGGCGAAAAAACTGAGCCGGGCCGATGTCGTAGTGCTCAATGAAGTTGATTGGGGATTGAAAAGAACAGACTACAGGAATGTGGCACGTGAACTGGCGACAGCAATGCGAATGAATTACGCATACGCAGTAGAGTTTGTTGAAGTGGATCCGCTCACGCTAGGCACCGAGACACTCGAAGGCGAAACCGGTACTGACAAGACCGAGATCGTGCAGAACATCGCGGTCGATAAGTCCAGAACACTCGGGCTTCACGGCACGGCAATCCTAAGTCGGTTTCCATTGCGCAATGTTCGCGTAGTGAGATTCGAAAATCAGGGACATGATTGGTATGCGAACGAAAAGAAGGGCGTATCTAAGTTGGAGAAAGGAAAACAGAAGGGTGCCGGACTCGTATTCGGTGAGAAGATCCTTCGCGAAGTGCGGCGCGGCAACCGAATGATGTTGTTGGCCGATATTGAGCGTTCGCAAATTCCTGGCGGCGCACTAACGGTTGTAGCCACGCACCTGGAAGCGAAGTCAAAACCTGAGGATCGTCGGAAACAACTCGAGGAAATACTTACTCAGGTTAAGGCAGTGGATCATCCGGTGGTTATAGCCGGCGATATGAATACCTCCGGCACTGATTCTGTGCCGACGTCGTTTCAACGTGAAGTTAAGAAACGGCTTGGAAGTAGTTCCTTCTGGGTGCAGAAGGGAATCAAGTATGCGACCGGCGTCGGGTTGTTGTACGACGTTACTTTGGGCCTGGTGAAAGCACAACGAACGAAACACGATCCCACGGTGAAGAGTGTGAGGTTCGTTTCCGAAAATCCGGAGGAAAAATTCTTCACGACTTTGAAGGACTTTCGCTTTCAGGACGGTGGCGCATTCGACTTCCGCGGTGCAAAACAGTTCTCGACGGGCGGCAGTAAAGAGACTCTCTCCGATTCCAATGAGCGCGCTTCGAAGGGATTCGCCAGTACACTCGAGTTGGAGGGAAAAATCGATATCGAATTAAAGCTCGACTGGATTTTCGTTAAGCCGGCACAACTAACTGATCCTGACGATACTAAGCAACCTTACATTATGGCGCCTCAGTTCGGGCGTACACTCAGAACACTGAACTACAGTCTCAAAGACCGCATCTCTGATCACAACCCGTTGATCGTTGACCTTCGGTTATAAATCACCGCTTATGGACAAAGGTTTTGTGTAACGACGTTTATTCATAAAGTCCAATTGTAATCCCGCCCCGCAATTACTGATCACAGCGTTCGAATTAGACGCTCGCGGTTCCCAGACATAAACCGTAGCCAACGTGTTGATGATCACTGGATTAGGGAAGTTAGTTCTTATTAATAACGGAGTACAGCATAGTGGGTGACTTGCTGTAAAGTTGCTGTAATTCCAAATTCTTCTAATTCCAATGAAGACAGATGTTTAATGTGCTTGCTTGGGGTTAGAACTCCCAAGTCAGATGAGTGAGCAGCCGTAAGTTATTGACTTTGATGGTAGCGGGGGTCGGACTCGAACCGACGACCTTGGAGTTATGAATCCTGAATCAGCCGCTGCATACAACGCCTTCCACAGAATAAACCGCATAATCCGCGGAGAAACAGTCGTTTGGCAGAACATAGAGAATTTTACGGCATATAGCGCAAGGAAGATTACAGCAACTTTACAACAAAATTCGATTACCAAAAACGCGAGTCAACCTGCACTCTCGCACACCGGATTTTAAGCCCGTTTTGGCACTATTGACCGTCAAAGCAAGTTAGGTAAGACTTGGTCCGAACTCGTAAACCCTCATCTTCCCCTCCTTTTAGCATCGACCCACGCTAGCTTCCCAAGTTGAGGGTTGCGGGTTCGAGTTCCCGTTGCCCACTCCAGATTCTGAGAAAAAGAAAGCATTTTATCTGCATAATCATCAGGCCTGTTGGCCTGGCAGAGATCAGCGAGCGCCTCGATTACGCTTCTTAACAGCGATCCCTAACACGGTCAAACCGGAGCCGAAGAGAAGAAGAGTGATAGGCTCAGGACAGGGTACTGGTTCGGGATCATCGAACAAGATGAACGAACCGACAGGGAGACCCGTGATGCTGAGTCGGTACGAATAAGAAAGAGAAGGATCGGCGGTAAAGGCAAAGGCGAAAGTTAAGTCCTGGGCGAATAAGGTAACCGTATCGAAGTCAAAAGTATCAACGAACGTCAGGGAAGGGTGATTGACGAAGTTGAATTGCCCAAACGATGGAATGAGCGTCATGCTTCCGGTCGTTACCTCTACTCCCACAATCTGAAAACCCGTGATTGGATTCCCATCGGGATCGAACGCCTGGAAGTTGCCCAGGATATTGACGACAAAGTTTTCGGGGAAGGAACCGTCTGGCAGGTCTACGAAAAATAAGTCCGTGAGAGCAATGCCATTTGCTTCAGATACTACTATAAGACCGGCAGAGGGTTGAACGAAGACCGTCCCGGTGAGTTGATCAGCGTTGGGAAAAGGGAGAAAGGGATCGGCGCGTGCTTCGCTGATCGTGGTGCAAAGGGTGAGCGCGATTCCTAAGAGGAATGGAATGAGGCGTAGGTTTTTCATGGTGAAGTTCTCCTCTGTGACTTGGCGGTAAAACGTTTGATGCAAACTCAATACGTTGAGCGTTATGTCTAGGGCGTTCGATAAACTCATTTTGGATATGCAAGGTTCTATCAAACCGGATTCTTCCCGGGTACGCCTTTCGGGCAATTGGGATCGGTGCAATAGCAGTATATAGTGATAGAAAGATTAAACTTACATCCAGCTCCGACAGGAATCGCATTAGTTAGATCCCCCGAACTAAGTGGCCCCATAAAAAAGATTAGGTTGCACGGTGGGTCACACACACACAGCTTTGGTGCTTTAAATTCTGCAACGTCAGTAGCAGCATCTACTATGAATTCCCAGAGCTTGGCAGACCACCTCAATGGATTCTTTGTTGGGCAAGGACCCGGCCAAGACATCGTAAATTGGCCTCGCTTCTCAGACACTTTCTCGCATGGACATTGGCCAAAAGGATCTGTTTGGTTGGGAACGAAATAAGCTGCATATGCGCTTTCACTGCCATCACGGTATTCAGTTGTGTCGCGTGAAATAAACCTCCCCAACTCTATGTTGTAGTAGCGGGTCTTGAAGTACATCAACAATGTTTCGGAGTCTGACCGCTGTCCTGTGTAAGTGTAAGGATTGTTAACGGCACTGGTTACTCCTTCTGGATCGTCGTTGGTGAACCAGACGCCATCAGAACCGGGGGATGTGAAGACAGTGGTCCTGCCATAAGCGTCGTATTGGTATGCCTCGGCGATAGTGCCTGCTGCGTTCGTCAAGGCATGGACCGAGTACTGCGTGTTTTGGTGATAGAACAGCCGCTGATCGCCAGGACCGATGGCAGTAACATCGCCATTTACGTTGCGATCAAGTACCAACGCTTCGTCTAGGTAAATGCCATAAACATACTGCTGGACCACAACGTTAGCGCCATTTCGTTCTTCAATCGTGCGCCATCCGTCATAGTAGAAATCGGTAGTCCCATTTAATGAACCGGAGTTAATCACTACCTTACGAATGCGGCGGTTCATCGCGTCGTAACTGTACGTGGCAATCTGCACCGCTGCCGGCGCCTGGCAATCATCGCCTGTGCCCGCGATGCCATCGGCTCCGAACGGGTTATTCGGATCGAGCAAGCAGACCTGGCCCAGGCGGTTCTTGTGATCCCAGCGATAGCCACGTTTGCCATCATAAGTAAGATTCCCGTTGTCATCGTGGAACTGGTTAGCTAATCCGACTGTCACATACTCGTTCATCTCGTTTGGCGTGCGATTCTCAATCACGCCATTCTCGATATTCTTCCGCCAGTTCTCCACGCCATCCAACTCCCACTGTTGCGTCCGTTGCGGAGATCCGACAATACCATCACCGGCGGGATTGAGCTGCCCACGCTTGAAATCTACGATCCGGTTAACGGAATCGTACGCGTACAACTCCGAATTACGCGCGTCGTGCAGCTTCCGCTCGAAACGTTTGTTATCTTCACGGTCGTAAGCGTAAGAGAAGCCGACAACAAGAGAGTTATCGCTCCGCAGATTGCGCTGACCGACGATTCGCTTAATGCCGTCGTAACCTGTATCCGTTGTCCCGGCATCGTCCAGATAAGTCTGTCGCACGCCATTCTGATACTGACGCTCCAGGACTCGCTCCGGACCGATATAGTCGTAGCGCACGATATTCGTTGGGGCGCCGTCGTCCTTGATCGTCTTAACGCGATCAAGATTGTCAAAGCTCAGGGCGAGCTTGCGATTGTTGGGGTAAGTCAAGCCGGTCCTTCGCTCATTTGCAAACCATTCGCCGGTGATTGCCTTACCGTTCTGCACTTCCTCAACCGTCCGACTTAGTGAGTCATAAGCCATGACGACGGTGGAATCGTCACCGGCGATCAGCGGCTCGTTGTTATCGGTCATCCGCGTCATCCGCGACAGGCCATCGTATTCGTATTCGTTCAGCGTGGTTCCAATCACACCCGGCGCGCGGCTGATGTCGCAACGCACACGACGGTTGATGGCGTCGTAGATGCAATTCTGGATCGAGCCGTTATTGTCTTTGTACCGCACCACATTGTCGTTGCGGTCATAGGTGTACTGCTTCGTCGTCGCGTCCGCAAAAGTTTCCACGGTGAGCCGATTGAGCGCGTCATAGGCGTACCTGGTGGCATTCCCGTTGTCATCGGTCAAACTCGTCAAACGACTGTTGCCGTCGTAGGTGGATGTCGTCGTGATCCGCCCGTCCGGGTTTGAAGTATTGGAAGTGTCAATGGCGCCAGACCCTACACCGCCCACACGAAGGTCTCGAATAGTCTGGAGCCTTCGATTGATGCCATCGTAGACGTAACGAACTGAGTTGCCCTGTGGGTTAACGGCGGAAGGACAGCCAACAGTGCCATCCGCCTTGGCGTCGGTTGCATGCGTTAAATTGCTGCGGCTGTCGTAAGCGTAGCGGTTAGTGTTGAAGCAATTATCCGAGTTGCGGGTCAGACGATCAAGACTGTCATACTGGTAGGTGGTCGTAAATGTCTCTGTCGCGACTCCTGCTTTTTGGCTCTTTTCCATCTCGATCTTTTGAATGACGTTGTTATTGCCATCGTAGGCGAAGGACCCTATGTCTCCTTCAGGATCGGTGGTTTTCATTATCCGATCCACGCCGTCGTATTCCATAACTGTCGTATCAAGATCGTCTTGAATTTCACGAATCTTGCGGCTGTTACGGTCGTAGAAAGTGAGGAGCGAAATCCTGCCGTCATTGGGCGTGAGAGGACCCTCTGTCAGGATAGGAGCGCGCACCGTGACAACTCCGATGGAGATGAAAAGCACGTCATCCTGTTGAAAGATGCGGTCCAACTCGTCATGTTTGAACTCACGCTGACTCAAGAGGACATTTCCTGCCCCGGAATTGTTTGTGGGACTTGGACCACCAATGAGACCGAACATTGAGGACTTTACTGCGTTGCTGTTCGCATCGTAGTTTATGGTCACACGGCCACCGACGGCATCAATAGTCCTAATTCTTCGGTCGAAACCGTCATACTCGTAAATCGTCTCATCATTGCGCCCATCGCCATTATTGTCCTCAGCATCCACCATCCGGGCGAGGTTGCGATTCTGGTCGTAGCTATAGGTGAAGGTTGATGCCTGCGGGCTGCTCAAGCCCCGAGTTCTGGTAAAGACGAGATCACGCTCATCGTAAGCTGTCGCGAAGATATTTCCTTCGGGGAAGATCTCCTGAATCTGATTCTCGTTCGCATCGTAGCGGTATCTGGTGATCAACCGGAACGGCGTCGAGTCAGTTGCGTCTTCATCCTTTTGGACCATGTGGTCCAGGATGTCGTAAGTGTAACGATGAATGAAGAAGGCGGGACTGCCCGCTTGCGTATCGAAATTACCGTCTCCGATGAAGATGGGCTTCCCATCCTGGACGCTGGCAACCCGATTCTCGATATCGATCCGGACCACATTGTCATTGAAGTCATAAAAAGTATCTTTGAGAGAGCGAAATGGTAGTTGGGATGCGATCCTGACGACTTGATTAAGCTGATTCACACTGTAAAGAATATCGTTGCCTCGCCCGTCAATAGTTCTGATCTTATTGCCCACAGGATCATAGAAATATTTGTTGCTGATCTGCGCGGGAGCCGCTGTCTCTGTGCGCCGCGCGCTGGTTCGGTTGTCTGTAATCTTTTCTTGCAGATAGCCGCCGGTCGTGGAGTTCAGGCCTGGACGTGTCCCCAGTGAAGTATTGCCGTCGCCATCAGGATCGTTTTCAGGAAAGTAGAAATAATCGTCGACATTTCCTTCCGGGTCGATCTCGCTGGTCATCTCACCGAACTGGTTGTATGTGTATTCAGTAATGATCGGTTGGAGCGTGCTATCGGAAAGCCTGACAGTGGGCTCTTGCTTACGAACAATGTTCCCGTGCTGAAAGCCATCAGGGTTGAGCAGAGGATCACCAATCAGCTCATAATCAAAGGTGTAAATGGTCGTGTATCTCGCCGCAGAGTTGGCGCCACCATTGGATGGAACAAAACCGGGATCATTCCCGCGTGGATCGGTTATGGTCTTGAGATGATTGAAGCGTGGCTCATACGTGTAGGTGGTGATCAAAGCAGCTTGGTCGCCCGCTCGCGCATCGGGCAATCGCGTCTCACTTAACCGGTTGCCCTGTTGAAAGCGGTCTGGATTGCCTTCATCGTAGGTAAACTCCATGAGATTTCCCGCGGGATTGGTCTTCCTGAGCAGGCGTCCATCGGCGTTATAGATCATGCGCGTTTCATAGACCGGTGGATCGCTCGATCTCAACCCGCGAGTGAATTCCCGGTGCACCAGAACATAGCCCAGACGGCTGAACTCATATTCATCGACGTTTCCATTGCGATCTGTTTCCCTGGTCAGGCTCACTGGGAGATTCGGGTCATCTGATTGCACACCGGCGTTCAACTGCGTGTAGAAGTATGTGAACGTCCCACCCGCGGGCACTCCGGACGCGTTAGTGCCGCCATAGGTTTGACGAATCACCTTGTCAGTCTCAAACGAGTTTGGATTTGTTCCATACTCGTTGATGAGAATGGGTGGGCCCCCGGCAGCGACTTCGTTGGGCCGCGTGATCGTCAGCAGGTTATGGTTCAGCCGGCTATCGCTGAAGCCGGAAGAGTAGGTGTAACGGGTGGTCTTTCCCTGTGGAAAGTCGTTGCCGTTCGGAGTTCCGAAAACCGCGGGAGAGGTAACCTCAACGAGATCGCCATTGGCGTCATAGATAAAAGTGATCTTCCGCCCGATAAAATCTTGGATCTCCTGCAGCCGTCCATTATTTAGCCCTCCAACGATATAGCGATAGATGATGTCGCGGCCCAACGTGTCGTTGACACGGACGAGTTGCCGCTGAGCGTTGTAATGAAAGGTCATGAAGTTGTCATTGCGATCCCTGATCTCCAGTAGTTTGCCGTCGGTATCGAAAAGCTTGCTGGTCCCACCCCGGTAGCGCAGCACAAGGGTTCCGTTCGGATTCCGCGTAAGCTTGGTGTAGAAGTTTGGTGGGGCAACAAAATCTCCTCGATTGTTTTTGAGGTAGCGATCATTGCGATCGAGACCATTGCTGTGAAATACGCTGCCATCAAGTTGAACCGCTAGGCGCTCGAAGTAGTTGTGATCCCAATTACGGCCCAGGGGGCCGTCGGAGTTGGCATGCGCCCGGTATTGCCGCTCAAAGGCATAGTTGACCATCAACTCGGAGCCTGGTCGGCCGGGAATCGAAAGGTCTGTAAGGTATTGGAAGAATTCTCCTCGTTCAGAGTAGATGTTTCCACTGCATCCGCCGGTTTTACCACCGCCGTGGTAACAGTCAGAGTTGCAACTGCAAGTACTGCACTCTGGCTTGTCAGAACAGCAAGGACACTTTGGGGGATTGGGCGGGGGCGGAGGCTTCATGTTGGTGTAACACTGAAAGCTAAGACTTTTGCTCTCATCTGCCAACACCACTCTTGCCTGCTGCGGTCCGGCCAGCGAAACAGCCACGCGAGTCGTGCCGAGCGGTTGACCATTGGGAACTTGAACTACCAATTGCGTCGCGTTCGCTGACAATACGGCAGCTCTGTTGGGGCCAAAGCGCACGATGTTTTGTCCCGGGGCAACAGCAAAACCGTTGCCGGTAATCGTCACCACATCTCCCGGTTGACCGTAGAACGGGGTGATTCGGCTGAGAGTCGGAGCTGCGAAGATTATCGAGGGAAGACACAAGAGAATCAGCCAGGCGCTAGACACACCAAAGGCCCTATAGAATATTAAGGAGCCGAACGAACCGGCCCTGCTCTCGGGCAGCATGCATCTCAGACACTCAAGACCAGTCACTTTTCACCTGCTCTCTATCGCTTTACGACGTATGTGAATTCTTGCCGCAACTCCGGCTATTCCGGCCGCGAGTAGACCGATTGTCGTTGGTTCCGGAATGGTGGCTGTCTGAACGGTGTGCATTGAACGGTCATCCGCCTGGTGCATAACTGATCGTACGGGGAAAAATCATTCAACTGATTCTGTCCATTGAGCAAGAAGTTCACTCGGGATTAATACAGCGTCGGCCGGCGGAAGTGGCCCCATGAAAACATCAGTGGCGCCCGCCAACTTGATGCACACACTTGGAACCGACAAAGCGCTTTTGCTTTCACGGATAGGCGTTGTCAGTTTGAAAGGCTCACGCACAGTCCTTTCACCGATAGTCAATTTGATAGCTGGCGGGAGTGAGACTCTCTACGTGGGAGTGAGACTCTCGTCAACGTGAGTGTGGGTCTTACAGGTGCGAGGCCCGCTAAAACAGACACTACGAACAAGCGCCTTTTATACCCATTGACCAGAGATGTCAATAGGGAGACTTGCCACTGTCGTTAGCAGATCCTATGTGCTAACGACAACATACACTCTTACCGTTGACACTACAGCATCAAAATGGGCAGTACAAATTCTCTGGCGGTTCATTGGCCCGCATTCTCGGGATACTTACACTCGCTCTTTCGAAACTTCCTATCTGACAACACTGAAAGGCATCCACTTGCAACTGCTTTGGACCAAGATATTCATCATGTTGTTGTAAAGTTGCTGTAATTCTGAATTCGGCTAAGTTGCTGCCAATGTAACTATAAGAGAGTGGCATTGGGGTTGGAACTCCCAAGCTCAAAAGAGCGAGTGTTCTAAGTTATTGACTCCATTGGTAGCGGGGGGCGGGATCGAACCGCCGACCTTGGGTTATGAATCCTGAATCAAGCGCTGCATACAACGCCTTCCAAAGAATAAACCGCATAATCTGCGGAGAAAAGTCGTTTGAGCAGAACATAGAGAATTTTACGGCATATAGCGCAAGGAAGATTACAGCAACTTTACAACAAAATTCGATTACCAAAACGTGAGTCAACCAGCACTCTGGCACAACGGATTTAAGTCCGTAGTAAGGGGCATCACCTATTCTTACCAAACGACCGGAGCGTTCTATTGCTTGTCAATTCTTCCGCCTTCGCTTCTAAGCTCTGCGCGTGCATGATCAGAGTTTCTGTTAGTAGAAAAGAGTTGCCGCCCTTTCCGGAACGCGAACCGCTGAACGTGCGGTGCGCTCTGCTTCTGTGAGTCCTCCTTGTTCCAGAAACATGCGGACGCGAGTTTCGTCAACTTGCGGGGCTGTGCTGGATAAAACACACCAGTTCGTTGTGGCATGAAGTTTCTCATTGATGCTAAGCTGAGCAAAGCATTTAATGAAAAGATAGGGGTTTTTTATGAGGTTAAGAATCACGATTGCACGCCAGATGGGTAGTGGTGGTTCATCCATAGGTCAGCTCCTTGCCGAGAAACTTAATTGTAAATACATTGATAGGGAGATCTTGAAGTTGGCCGCAGAACAGGTTAACTGTGACGAAGAGGACATAGTTGTGCGCGCAGAGAAGATATCCTCTTTTTGGCAGAGAAACTTTAGCGGCTTAATGCTTGGTCACCCTGAAGCGAAATACGTTCCGCTACGCCCGCTGCCTGTGTCGGATAGAACTTTGTTTGACACTCAGGTGGAAATTTTAAAGGCGATGGCCGAGGATTGCGATTGTGTTATTGCCGGATACGCAGCGGCGTTTGTTCTGCCTTCCCATGCTGGGGTATTCAATATTTTTTGTCATGCACCGCTTCATCAACGGATCAAACGCGTTATGACAGTTTATCAGATCAAGACTGAACACGAGGCTCGATTAATGATTGAAAGTGCCGATGATGCGAGAAGAAAATACGTTAAGAGTATGGCCGGCGCAGAATGGACAGATGTTTCAAATTATCACCTGGCTATTGACACCAGCTATTATTCTTATCAGGAGACTACGGATTTGATTATCAAATTCCTTCGAACAAAAGGGTTGGGCCGAGGCGAATGAGTTAGTTGAAAGAGTCCACACTCTTCATTTTCAATACCTGCGTATACATGATTCAACTTCACGAACCGTCCTTGCGTAGTCGTGTTCGAGCCCTGGACTAGTAGGTAAATCGAGAAAACAGTTACCTGAGTGAACTCCTCCCAAATTTCGCTGTCGGCCTAAAATAGAAAATGGGACCATTAGAGTGTTGTTGGACCACCTCTTTCAGCGTCAGACTGGACCAGGCACTATGTGGCCTGAAGCCATTATACTCTTCCCTAAACAACTGGTTTTTTTCTTTCGCGTCCGCGAGCAAAAGCACCAGTTGACGATCAAACATTAATCGCGAACGCTGCCGTTGAATGATTCCGGGCCGTGAGAAGTTCAGCGTCACCCTAGTTGTCATTAGCCCACTTGTCCAATGCGTTCAAGATGGATTCGCTCCTGTTGTCAACTTGGATTCGTTTTGGCACCACCCCGCGCACAGTTTGTAGTAGGCTCAAAGTAATTTCATATTAGTTGGTCTGATCACAAGTAAACTTCGCGTAATTTCTGTTCGCTCTGAAGTTCCGACGTGAGACCTGCGAAAGAAACGCTGCCATTGCGGAGGACACAAACCCTTCGAGCAATTTTGAGGACCTCACGTACCCTTTGTTCAACAATCAGGACAGCGATATTTGAATCTCTACTAAGCTTTTGAATCCAAGCAAGCACCTCGGAGACTAATGGTGGAGCAAGACCCAACGACGGTTCATCAAGCAAGAGTATTCTTGGCGACAGAACCACAGCGTTTCCAAGAGCCAGCATCTGCTTCTCGCCTCCTGATAGGGTTCCAGCTGTCTGCTTTAGACGGGCTCGTAATGCCGGGAAAAGACTCAATGCACGATCTACTCCCTCAGCAGTCAGCGACTTGCTTGAAAGAGCGACGCCACCCATTTCAAGATTCTCTCGAACAGTCAAGTCAACAAAAACGCAATTCCCCTGTGGAATGTAGGCTACGCCCTCACTGAGGAGCTTTCGCGGATTTGGCGATGCGACAGGTGCTCCGTCCAGTATAATGTGGCCGGACCATATTGGAAGCAGTCCAAAGACGGCTTTGAGGAGTGTACTCTTGCCAGCGCCGTTGTGACCAATCAAGGCAACGATTTCGTTTTGCTCGATACTTAACGAGACCCCTTTGATGACCTCTCTCTTTCCATAGCCAGTAATAAGATCATTGACTTGAAGGACACCGCGGTGCGCGTCAGGCAAGGTAGGCCTCCATGATGTCAGATTGCTCAAGAACCTCGCTGGGAAGTCCCTGAGCTATAACCCGTCCCTCATCCATCACTATCACCCGATCGGCGATTTCACGTACCGCGCTAATATCATGTTCAATAAAGACTATCAGTTTACCGTCGTCACGCAATCTTCTGAGTAGATCGAGAATCTTGGTTGCCATGCTGGGGCGCACACCAGCGACTGGTTCGTCGAGGAGTAAGATTCTCGCATCGGTCGCAAGACAACAAGCAACCGCCAGTAACTTTTGTTGACCATAAGATAATGCTCCCGCCAGTTCGTTAGTCTCATTTTCAAGTCCGACGAACTGAAGGAGGTCGAGGGCTTTTTCCCTGTTTCGGCGCTCTTCGCGAGCAACGCCTATCCGAAGCAGAGCACCAGCCAGGGTTTCTCCACGTTGATGAGGTCGGGCGAGCATGACATTCTCGACTACCGATGTGTGAAAAATAAGGCGTAAGTCCTGGAAAGTGCGCGCTACGCCAAGTCGCGCGATAGTATGTGCAGCAACGTGTGTTGTGTCGAGTTGTTCAACAAAACAGCGTCCGCTGTCAGGCTGAACAAACCCTGTGATCACGTTAATGAGCGTTGTCTTTCCAGCTCCGTTTGGTCCAATGATCGCGTTGATCCCTTCTTTTGGAAAAGTAAGACTGACTCCATCGAGTGCTAGAATTCCATGAAATGCTTTCGTTACTCCTTCACATCGCAAGCTCTCCATTCGCGTTTACCGTCCGAAGCTGTACTTTCCCACGATACCTCGAGGACGAAACATCATCATTAGCAGTAGTAACAGCCCATAAATGATCTGTCGCAAATTTGCCGCAGTCGAACTCGGTAGCCCAGCAAAGCGGAGTATTTCCGGCAGAGTACCCAACACTGCTGCACCTATTAGCGGGCCCCAGCGACTGCCGGATCCTCCAATGATCACCATGGAAATCACTAGAATCGACTCCACAACTGTGAAACTACTCGGGTCGATGTAGTTCACGTAGTGCGCGTATAGACTACCTGAACATCCTGCCAAGGCGGCGCTCACAGCGAACGCTGTCACTTTATAACGCAGTGTATTCTTTCCCAGGGACTTAGTTAGAACCTCGTCTTCACGAATCGCCCGAAGCACACGGCCAAACGGGCTCGAAACTAAGAGGCTAACCACGAGGTAAGCGAAAACTCCAAGGACAAGAGCGAGGGCAAGAAACCCAACTTGAGAACGGACTGTCCACCCGAAGATCAACGGCTTCGGAATGTCGCGAATACCGAGTGGACCACTGGTCAGGCCCATCCAATTGTTGAATACACTACAGAGAATCATCTGAGATCCAAAAGTAGCAATAACGAAGTAGTCATCATGCAGTCTAATCGTTGGTAGTGAGACAACGAACGAGATTAGAACGGCTACCGCCATGCCGAAGAGGATACTTAGCGGGAAAGGAAGACCGAGATGAACCGCCAGCAGTGCGGACGTATATGCGCCGAGTCCAAAGAAAGCTGCGTGCGCGATCGAAAGAATTCCCAACTGACCGACGAGCAAATCAAGAGAGACTGCCAGCACCGTATAAATCCCCACCAGCACGATGATGTGAAGGAGGTAGTCCATCTCAAACTTTTGTCCTCCAAATAGGACTGCCGAAAAAGCCTTGCGGTCTAAGCATGAGGAACGCAATTAGAATCAAGAAAACTATCGCATCTTGCCACTGAGCAGGGAGTTTCCAAATGGCGAAGTGTTGCACGATTCCTACCAGAATCCCACCAAGTATCGCACCCGAGATACTGCCGATACCTCCAGCGACGGCGGCCGTAACACCTATTAGTAGAATTCCGAAACCGCTCGTCGGGGTGATCGCAGTGTCATAGCCTGCTAAGAAACCGGCTATGCCTGCGAGTGCGGACCCGAGAAGAATTACAAACAGAAGTACATGATCGCAACTAATTCCGACTGCTTCGGCTAAATCGGGGTTGGTAGCGATGGCACGCATCTTCTTGCCCATTACGGTGAAACGCAGAAGCGACCAAGTCACGATGAACAACAGTATCGTCACCCCTATGGAGATAGCCTGCCAATGTGTGACCATGCTACCTAAGATGTGAACGCTATTCTGACCGACACGAGACTGTACCGTCTGTATCTCGCTGCCAAGCGTTAGGCCAACCACATTTTGGATAATTAGAAGCAGAGCTAGCGACGCCAAGAAAAGAATAGGCGACGACGAATGGAGCTTGCGGAGCGGCCGATAGACAAGTACCTCAATCATTAGGCCGAGTGTTCCAGACACAATAATCGACGCAAGAGCAGCAAGGCAAATAGGAACTTTAGTGTTATTCGAAAGCCAAATTCCCGTGTAGGCACCGACTAGGTATGTAGCAGCATGAGCAACGTGAAAGAATTGCGCCGTGCGGTAAATCATGCTGAAGCCCATAGCAACCAAGCCCAAAGATAGGCCAGCAATGAGTGCGTTCGCGAACGTTTGCGCAGTCATTTATCAAATACATTCTGCTGAGATACTTCAGCCGCAAGACGATTGCTGATAAACCCCATACTCGCTTGCGGACTGAATTCTAGCAGTTGGTTAAGTTTATTGGCTGCTTGTTTTAGAATCGCAAGGCCCTCGGACGGACTTTGACCTAAGTCGGGACAAAAGTGTCGAATCCATTGCCATTGTAACTCCTCAGTAGGAAGCTCATCCAACGACTCAATCCAAGGTTCTTGTTTACAGAGAAGAGAATAGGCAGGTGAACCTGGAATGATAAAAATAATGGCTGAGTTAATGCGTTCTAGCCCTCCTTGTGTCGTTAGTGCTTCTGCAAAGCGCAGCGACTTCTCCACTGACTCTGTCGTCTCTCCAGCGTTACCCAAAACAAAGCCCGCTTGAATCTTTATGCCTCGCTCATAACAGAGTCTAGCCGCTCGTTGATGCGTGCTGGCAGACGTACCCAATCCATTGAGTAGTTGAATTCTGTCATCAACAGAATCGAAACCGATATAAAGATTTCTTGCGCCAACGCGACATAAAAGGTTCACCAATTCAGGTGTAACACGAGAACTCTGGGAATAGAATGTCCAACCAATATTATATTGAGCCCATTCCTCCGAACGTTCGATTGCTGATGCTAAACTTCGAAGCATTGCCTGTTGGGTGCCAACATTGTCTCCGTAACACTTTAGCAAAACGTTGGATTTACGCGGCACTCCATTAGACCTAATTAGGCCAAGCACCTCGCTAACGATTGCATCGCCACTTCTATTCGATAGTGGATCATTCAGTGAACAATAGCTACACCAACGTGAGAGTTGCTTACCATTTCCGGTTCGCTGTTGCATCATCTCGCGATAGCCACACCCGAAATGCGAAAATACGACAAACGCAGCATCGATTGTCGGATCGATGCGAGTTCTAAATGTATTCCAGTACGATTTCACGCCCGCTCTAAGGAGGCTAAGATCAAGCGGCAAAAAATCATCGTATTTCCACGAAACTCCAAATTCCGAGTTATGTATTATTTCTCCTTGAGGCCCGCGCCAGCTGAGATTCGGGACGCAATGTAGATCCGAACCGCTCTGCAAGGCCTCGAACAGTGAGGCGAAAGCGGAATCCCCATTCCCTCGCACCACATAGTCAATTAACCCAATTCGGTTATTAAGAACCTGGGTAGACAAACGCGTTACGTGAGGACCTCCGAGAACAACTATCGCTCCGGCTGCCTTCGCCTGCTGGGCAACCGAAAGAACTTTTCTGTAATTCAGAGTGCTGCTGGCCGAAATCCCTACTACATCGGCGCGGGGTTGAAAATGAGGCTCGTGCTGTAGATCAATGACAGAGATTTTGACGTCAGGTACTTTTCGTCGAAAATGACTGCCGATTGTCAGCAATCCAACAGGATAGTACGCGCCGTCATTGGCCCCGCGTCCATAATCTGCCGGAACCGAGATGAGATCTACGTTATTCAACAGGCACCTTGGTCCTTCCAAGCCGTCCGAATTCACGGTGCATATCTCAATTCGACCGGAGCCTGTATGAGGCTCCCATTGCGCCAAAACGTTACAGGACCGTCAGCAGAAACAGTAATGACTAACGCCCCGCCTAACTGCATCGAGAGAGCTAGAGCACTGTGGTGGCGAGTGCCTTTACCTACAAGACTCAACGGGGGTACAAGGGTTGTATCGTGGACAGTGGCTTCACCGGCCAGCCCTTCCAGCGTATCCTTCCACAGAGGGGTATTAGTCTGTGCGAATCTACGGCACTTGAAGAGAATCGCACGATCGTTAGCATCTTGGGGTAGCAGTATTTCCGTAGCACCATCGAGAGCGGCCATCAGAGCATACGTCGTACAGTCATTTCTGAGGTCACTTTCTGATGCTGAATCACGTAAGCCCCAAACGGGATTGAGTGGCGTAAGATAGGAGCCGCCATCATTGCATTTAAGCCTGACGACTATCAAGGCACCGTGTCCTAAGGCAACCAGCGTCTCGCAGAGCCTATGTAGTACTCCTGTAGTTTCCATGACCGTACCATCGGAGACGCGACCTGTGCCAAAGATCTCGCTAAGTGTGCTGGTCAAGAAAGCCTTGATCTCTGTCTCAATGGGCTCATCTCCCCATAACAACACGGTCAGAGGTTCATCCCAGTGAGTGCGATTATTGCAGGGCAAAAGCATGCACTTGCCGTCAATGAATACGAGTAGTCCAGAAGCTGCGACAATCACTCCTAAAGTGGTTCGACTCTTTTCCGTCAAGTCTCGCAGCGCATCGCGCAATTGTATCTCGGTCCCGACGGCATGGAATTCTCCCATCGATTCGTAGCGAAGTCGTACTAAGCTCGTTGGGGTAGGCAAGGGCTCATTAGCCACTTCTTCAAAGAACAGTGCTGTATCCTGTCGTTGCATTTGAAGGTCGTTGCTTTTTATCCATCTATTCATGGCGTCACCAACAGAAGCAGCATCCGATTGGACATTGAAAGCCTCACGGAATCGACCCCAGCGCTTCTGCAAATCTCCAGGTACTTCCTGCATCATCCCACCCGACTCAGCGTCAATTCTTTCGCGGCTGAATCCGAAAATAAAACAGAAACTGAGTGTGTGGCCCTCATGCTTTTGCCCTACAAGGTAACGGGCCATTTTAAGAATGAAAGTAACTTTCTTTTGATCGAACGCAAGATGCCCCTTCAATCTGCTCAGAACACTTGCCAGATCGTTATTGTCGCCGGTAGACGCGAGGCTACCAATGCGACCCTTCTCGAATTTTCGGAATTTACCCTTTGCGATCTCGAGAACTCTGAGAAATCGTTTGTTGCTGCTTAGAATGGTGTGAAGATTGAGAAAGACAGATAGAATGGTTTCATCCGGTCTACTTTTCCCTACAATGGAGAGTGATGAATCGGGCAGCACACCCTGTTTATCTGGAAGTAGGCAGGGAAGACGAACCGTATAAAAATAGCTACCTGCGTGCTCTGGTCGACAATAAAACAGGAGCCAACCCAGACTTTGAATCCACGTCTCAAATAAATCGCCTGCTTGCCGCATTCTGCGTGGTTGGTCCCGATGAGGAAGTGACAGCCATTGCTCGAATAACTTTGCGTTGCGTCTAATTATTTCTACGCTGTTTTTACTTTGGAGTTGGTCTACCTTGTCGCGCAAACCACGAACATCATGGGTTTGCAGGTATTCATCGATGCTACCTTCAAAGCCTGCTTCATTTTGAGGGTCTGCTAACCAATCACGTATCGTTGATGTCCATTGTTCCCTTATCTGCGGTGAGGCAAGTTTAGCCTCCAGGCCTTTGCATATCTTTAAGATGGCGTGGAGTTTGTCGTCGGAACGGCTAATACACGAAGCGGCCCTTTGACCTGAGTATTCAATTCCAAGACTATGAAGGGAAGTCGCAGACAAAAATAACTGATTGATGCTGTCGGCTTTGCCCACCATCTGCAAATACGTTTCGTGAAGGCTTTCATGGCGATCAATGGCGCTCGTCCTGGGTAGATAACCATTGCAAGGCTCCAACAATGTTTCCCTTCCATTGCGTCGGAAGAGTCCGCGAAAGTTCAGAGCCCCCAAGCAAATGCCTTCATCAGCAACAGCGACTTCCCGAGCTGATGATAAATCAAAACCAAGATCTCTATTGAGGTGACAATCCCTTAAAAAGGGACGGAGGATCGCAAGATAGACCTTCGCTAACTGCTCTTCAAAGCCCCACCATTCCGTTGTGTTCTGTAGCTCATTAAGAACATTGTCGGAAAGGAACTCTGTGAGATAGTTGTCGAACGCCAAACTGAAGTCATAGAGTTTTGCGCTCATCTTATTTCCCTTCGAACCTCAAAAACTTCCCTCCTCGAACGACAACTACGGCAATTGGTTTCGTTACTTCTCCGTTCTGATCAAAAGTCATCTGTCCACCGACGCCTGGGAATTCCCTCGTTTCATAGAGACCAGTTTTAATCTGATCGGCACTAGTTGCGCCATTTTTGAACAGCCCAGCGATAACGTTAATTGCGTCATAGGAATTGCCTGAAATAAAGTCAGGAGGGTTGTTGAAGCGAGACGTGTACGAGTTAACAAAACTTTGAACGCGAGGATCAGGTGAGTTCACGTCAAAAGGCGCGCTTGCGCTGACTAAGCCTTCTGCTGCACCTCCTGAAATGTCGAGAAGTTTTGAGCTAATTGCACCAGGACTGGCAAAGAATTGTGACTTAAAGCCGACTTCCTTCGCTTGCTTCAGAATGAGTCCCAATTCTTGATCGAGGCCTGCCAAGTAAACAGCTTTGGGGGACTTGGTCCGCAGTTGTTCAATTTGTGCGCGATAGTCAGTCTTGCCTTCATCGTAACCAACTGTCAGCGAAATTGTTCCACCGAGTCGTTCGAAAGCCCTCTTGAAATCATCTCGGTAGGAAATTCCGTTTGCGGAATTTGAATGGAGGATTGCAGCGTCTTTAGCTCCGAATTGATTTATGCAGGCCGATGCAATTTCGTTCGCCGCAAGTTCTCCGCTTTCTCGGTTACGAAAAATGTAGTCGCCAGCATCTCTAATCTTATCGCTGCCTGCCGCTGTTGTAAGGAGCACCACTTTTCGTTCATTTGCTACGGGCGCACATGAAAGCACCTCGTCGCTCAGCACAAATCCAACCACCACGAACACATGATCAACATCGATTAGTTTGCGAAATGCTGATAACGCTTGGGGCGCTGCGGATTGTGAGTCTTCGACTATTAGCCTGATAGGTCTGTTTCGGAAAGACTCCGTCGCGTTAAGCTCGTCAACAGCGAGTTGCATACCATGGAGTGCCCGTTGTCCGTATGTTGCGCCCCTACCGGTTAGTGAAAGGACAACTCCAATTCTGTATTCCGGGGACTGAGGGTGCCTACGCTTCCACCAGTAGTAACTCGCAAATGCTATTAATACGAGCAATGCCCCCGTTAACACGAGAGCTGTCCTATTTCGCTTCATGAATGTTTCTCTCCGAGTAATTGAACCTTTTGGAGTACTAGAGCGATTCGAGTCTAACTTCGATCTCGGAGGGAAAACTTGTGATGATCTGACACGCAATCCTCGTCCGCGATTAAGCTGTAATGTTGACTGTGAATACGCCCTTAGGGTCTGAGGAAGAGCCGGAAATCTAGTGCGAGCAAACAGTATTCCAAAAAAGGAGCAATGGTCAATAGTTAATTGTAATTGAGGACTGAAATGCCCTCCAACCTGCGAACTGAACAGTCACGATCTGCACTTTATCCCATGTCTTAACCAAGTGAAGGAGACGATCCCGGAAACGAGACCTTTTGGTAAGAGCCTTCCCGCCGCTGTTATGGCCCACCCCTCGCGCGTTTCATTCCGCTGGCCACGCTCGCACCGATTCTTTTCGTGGTGGCATACAACATGAGTGAATGGCGTGAAGTTAGAACAATACTCAGGCTGTCGAAAGCGGCCATAACTGTTTGGTAATTACCTTCGCCTTAACCGTGCTCCGATCTGACTTGTCGCCGTCGAGATCGGAATGCTTTTGCTGCGCTGCTTTATATATGACAGCTATCGATGCTACAGGTCTGCACGAGTTGGAGAGGCTGGCCGAACGGCTGCGCGCAACGGGCCGAACGCTGCTGCTGTGTGCCGCGTAGTCAACCCGACCAGTTGTTGAGGCAGTCTGATTTCCTCCAATTTCTCGGCGAAGAGAACATTCTTCCGCACGTTGAAGCTAGGAGGGTTGATCCGCCGATCTGGGGAAAACGTGCCGCGAGTTGACGGTGCCGTCTTCCCGTGATGACAAACAGAACAGTAAACGCACCCTCAACGTTTTTTGGAAACGCTGCAAGATTGATCTCTTCACTCTCGACAACTTCCAGCAATAATGTTAGCAATATACATCGATGCTGTGCACCATCTGAGTCGCGTCGCAAATGCAAGATCTTGGCGTTCATTCGATCTCGTGGGCAGTACCTACAAACAGAAGAGCACCGTCCGTGACCGGATGATTACTTGGATCCGAAGCTTCTAATCGCCGTTAGATTTTGCAAATAAATCGATTGACAACTGCTCACATAACTCAATGCTGCTAAGACACACTGTCGCAGCGAAGCTAATCGACGCGGTCTCGCTTCGATGTTGCCCGAAGTTACCCACCGAATAAAGGCTGTTTAAGAGAAGGTACGAGACTCTTGAAACCTTTGTGGCCGCCGCTTGGTGTTCCCCGGTCATCAAATCCAAAAGAGTGCACTGCTGCTTAGGGCTCGCGGGTACCACACCGTCTTTTGGAGGGAACCTGCCACAATGTTCCCAGTGATGAATCCAGTCTTCGGGGATTCTTCTGCTTGGCAATTCGGAGTCCCAGATTAAGGCAAGAGCTCTGTTGACTAGGCTCCGAATGTAAACAACGACGAGATGTGGCTTGTCAACACTTTGGATCGCCAATCTCACAAAGTCCGACATTTCTTCGTCGGCATTGTCTAGGTGGCCGAAGCGAAGTTCGAGAAGACCTTTGATGTTAATCTCGAAGTCTGGCTTTGAACCAAAAAGGCGCCGAAGCGCGGTTGACCGTTCGCCATACCGCAATGCATATTCCTTCATCGCTCGACAAGAAAGCTTTAGGACGCTGCCGTCTCTTTCTACATAGCCTCGACTCTGCAGCATTTGTAAGCGTTGAGATGAAATCTGGTCAGCCCTAATGAACTGATCTTTAGCCAGCTCTGCTAGGTCGCCACGGTCTTCTTCTGTGCAATCCTCCCAAAGCGTGTTCAAAATGTCTTGCAAACCATCGGCCCTCAATCTGCCGGCAATCGAATTAACTTGGTCTCGCGACACCACGTCACTATTGCGAACCTCGTCCCAGATACTTCTGCATATAGCACTCGCAAGTACTGGTACTCCACCTGACCAATTAATAAGCTCCTTCGGAGCGCCAGTTTGAAAAGTTATCCCACGCATCTGAAATGGCGCTAAGATCGAGTCCCAATCATTTTCAGAAAATGCCGACAAAGCGATTGGGGTTGGATCGAAAATCTCCCAAAAATCAGAGGTCTTTGTCTCGTGCGAGCCGCACAATTCTCGCAAACGCCGTTGGCTTCCGGTAAGAAACCGTAGACTCGTTAACTCCGCAAGAGAACGAAGACTATCCCATAGATTCCGAGTGATTTGACCTTCAAGTAAGACCTTGTCAAGTCCATCCATGATGTAGAGAACTTTCTTGCCATCTTGCGCAAGTGATTCAAACGCAAACCGGATTGCGTCGATATTGCCATTCTCGGGTTTCGCGAGTTCGCCGCCGATCTCAGCATCAACGAGCTTAATAGGATCAGCAGCATGACGAGCAAATGTTTGGTAGAACGCCGAGTCATCACTCGGTGTGTTGTGTCGTGAGTCCCAGTACACGCAAGCATCGAACCACTTTTTGCCTTCGATATCATTTGCAAAATGATCGGCGACAGCGTTGAGTAGTGTGGTTTTCCCAATAAATCTTGGTCCGACAACAGACAAATGACTGGGAGTCGGTTTTTTTAATCCACGCATCAGCCTATCCCAATCGCGGGCGCGACCACGGAGGATGGCCATACGCGTGCCTAAAACTTCAAAAGGATTCTCAGCCATGTAGTATTAACCCTCGCTCAAAGCTCGACGACGATAGATGCTTTCGTCGATGTGCTCGCTAATCCAGCGCGCGAATAAAGGTATTCGCAAATAGTAGGAACTTCCCAGCTCATGCTTCCTCATCGCGAGCACCTCAAGCTCTCTTAACTTGTTGAGGTCATCATCGAGATCAATTAAATCCCCACGAATGAACCCCTCGCTTTCCAGGTGTTCTATTATTAACTCTTCAGTAACCCTATCTGGTCCCTCTGACAGCCGATTAACCAGGCATGTGATGTAGCGCCGGCGAGCTGTACCGATGTAGTCCCAAAGCGTCTGGAAGTGCTCATTGTCTTCCAGCATTTTTTGTGCCGCCACCTCGACAGCGTCCGGCGCTACCGTGTGCACACCGGTAATAGAGGATTCGTCAAAAACTCGCGTGCACAGAACTTGAATCAGGTAAGGTTGACGACTACACAAGTCCAGCACCAAATCGCGAGCTTGCGGAGAAAACACGAGCTGCTCTTCAACAGGCTTCGTTACTAGTAACCGTGCTGCCGTAACATCAAGTTCGCTGACATTGATCGGCAATCCGATGCCGAATAGTGCGCTCCAATAGTCTTCCCGCAAGGTCTTAATGCGACGCGTGCCGGTGATAATCCCAGAAAGACGATTATGTTTGTGGAATAGCGATCTTATGTTCTCTGGAACCTGCGGACTGGTTACTCCGTTGTCAATTCCTTCTTGGATCTTGTCGAACTCATCGAGCATCAAAAGGATGCGTTTCGACCCAACGGCGTCGAGCGCAGCTTCGACCTGCAAGTCTAGTTCTCCGAACGGGCTTTCTGTATTGAAGGCAACGCGCAATTTACTCAATACATTTGCGCCGAACTCAAAGCGACCAATGTTGCTTTGAACTAGACCCGCACCCACAACATTCACTGCATACCCGCCACGATTCAAAGCCTTGACTAGTTCCTCCGCTATTAATCGGAAGACGCTCTTAGCTTCCATTCCCGCCGCTAAGGGGCTTCCCTCAGCGCTTTGAAAATTGCAGTAGATCGGTACCCAATCCGGCAGCAGTTCCCGTAGCAGCAATCGCTTGAGAATCGAGGTTTTACCCGAGCGCCGAACACCCTCCAGCAGTAGAACAGTTGAAGGTCCTTCGGTACGCAAAGCCCGTTGAATACGACTAATGATATCTTCACGCCCGAAAAACATGTCTGGGCGGTCAACCGAATCGATCGGCGTCGCGATTACATAGGGACTTCCTCCCAGCTCAGTTTTGCTGGGGCGAATACCGGCATCACTTCGAACCTTATATTCGAGATCAATCACTCCATTGGCCGACGAGCTATCAAGTCGTAACGCGTTCCACTTAATCCTCAAAGGAAATGTGCCAGCGGGCTTGTGAGATATTTGCACGCTCCAACCTAATTGTTCTCCAGGCTGTAAGAGGGCCACGGTCTTTGAGCTATTATCGGGCTCCGTCTCAACCAAGAACTTACGAAGAGGCAGAATTCCCGAATTTACTACGCGAACCTCAATTTCCGTCGCCGTACCCTGGTCAATAATCGCTGGTTGTAAAGAAGCACTCACCTTAACCTGTCCAAGAACACTCTCTCGCGCTCTCGTTAGAGTCTTTCTAATAGCCTCCGCAATGGACCACAGACGATCTCTGATGCTATCGTTCTCAACATCTGCCTTGATTTCATCTAAATCCTGTAATTTATTCTCAGCGATTCCAAGCATTGCGACTCGATCGGCACCTTTTGGTAACTCAAGCGCCTCGGCAATGTCTTCCACGAGTCTTGAAGAGAAGAGCAACCAGGTAGACAGTGCGGGCTCGCCCGTAAGACCTTCATGAGCGGCTTTGTTTCGCCAAGGCCGCAAGGTAGCAGCTAATTTGCGGAATCGCTCAACTCCTTGCGCTTCATCGAACCCGCTGGTGACCAGATCATTGATAGAACGATCGCTCAGTAAGAACGATAAGAATTCATCAGACGCGCGTCCAGTAACGATTGATTTCAGGATTTCGCTACTATCAGCACCTGCACGGACATTCGTTGCAATGGTCTCTTGAATCTCGCGGCGAGGAACGGGAATAGGAAGGGACCGAAGCGACCGTGCGGTAAGGTTTCTAACCGTAGTTCCCTGAGCGTGCGCAGCGAGCCATTGTTGGTAGGGTCCAGACTGAAGCAAACGCAGAACGTAAGACGGCAGAACTTCAAACCTTTGTTGCGCATCATTGAATCTAACTATAGTGATGCCGTGAGCCGGCACGCCGCCTGCGAAAGCTTCTCGAACTCGGCCAACCTTGCCTATAGTGCCTCCCGTGCTTATCAAGACATCGCCCTGAACCAGTCGGCGACCTCGGGCGCGTTCAAGGGCGTCACGAGAGAGATATAACGAAGGCGGTTTTAGCTCGCCGTTTTTTCCAAGCTCGGTAACACGGAGGAGTGGCACGCCAGCCACAGTTTTATCCTTAGTTACGTCATTCTTGGTGTAGCCGATGCCACTTAGGACTTCAGCAATCTCGCCGAGTTGGAGAACTTGAAGCGAATCATCATGGTGACGCAATTCCTCGATTAAAGCATCAAGTTCGTTCGCCTTTCGTCTTTTCACAGAAAGGTCAAAGTTGTGTTCGATCAATGCCTGGGTTGTTACTGTCCAAGCCTGGTCACTCTCTTCACGACCACGGAAAACACGAGCTTCCGCTGCCGGGTCAAATAGCAGGGACTTCTTGTCCATGGTTCCACGTAGAACCTGCGCCTCTTGGAACCAGACGTAACTTGATGGTTCAGAATTCCTGAAAACCAGAATGTTTGGCTTGATGCGCGTGTATGGCAACATGGAGCCGGCCGGAAGTGAGATCACGCCTTCGATCGTGAAGTCAGACAAGAGCCGCTTTCTTACCTGTTCGTCCGCACCGGAACGAAAAAGAAAGCCCTCCGGCAGTGCGACGACGGCGCGACCTTCAGGTCTGAGCGAAGCCATTATGTGTTGGAGAAAGAGATTTTCAACCGAATTAGCCTTGATCGGATAGTTATATGCGCGGGCTTTCTCCAACTTTGCTCCAACTGGCGGTGCAGCAAGAACAAGATCAAACCTATGTTGAGAATCGAAATGATAGCGTTCAAGTGAATCCGCTAGTTCAACGCGAGGGTGACTATGCCCGCGAAGGATCATTCGCGCGAGTCCTACGAGAAATGGTATCCGAGCGACTTCTATTCCATGCAACGTGTTGTTTTGAATTTCCATCCAGGCATCAGTGGAAAGTAACCGGGCTTCGTCGATGATGCGCGCACCTGCGCTTGCGAGCAAACTACCGAATCCGAAGCAAGGGTCATACACGCGCTCCCCAGGTTGCGGGTTCGCGATCTCTACCATTAGGTCCGCCAGCGGTTGAGGTGTAACGAACTCTCCAGCATACGGTGTCAGTTCCAATGCCCTGTTGATCAATTCGTCGAAGATTTGACTAGCCTGGAATCGATCTTGTGATGTTTCGAAAGGAAGCCCTTTGACGAAAGCGAATGACGCATCGAGAACCTCCTCGCTCAAATCTGCGGGGTCAAACGCTCTTGCGGCCGTGAGCAGGACATCTCCGAAATCAGATGTCGGAGTCTCGAAAACCAAAGAAGCTATTTTTTCCTGCAAGTGCGGCTTAATACTTTGGAAGTGTTGTGAGTGATCAGAGTATCTTAAATTGACTAGACTAGACCAAAGCTTGGCAGAGGACTGAGCCTGAAACTCTCGGTCTTCAAAGAGTGCTATCGCTTCTTGCTCTTCCGATTCTAATTCGGCCCAGCGCAGCAGTGTTAAGAATGTGACCGACACGAGGGCATCGGCCAACGCATCGGTGGTTCCGTCGCTGCGACAGACATCTAGTAACCTTCGGTACGGAACTTCTTTCACAACGGTCGACAAGGTCTTTTCTCAGTAAGTAAAGAAGCAACAATCAGAGCTCACCGGAAAAGGCTCTGCGCAACACCGCACTAGGAAGAAAGGATATGGGTTCTAAGCTCAAATCACCCAAAAGCGACCGAGCTGCGTTTCTGGCGAGCTTCAAACGACCTACGATCTCCTTCTGCTTTTCAATCGAAGGCAAGGGAAGGGGCATTTTAGCGATTTCTTTGGCGTTAATGTTCACCATCCCTATTGCACGTCGCGCAGTGGCATAAACATATGCTCTACCTAAGCGACTATTGATGGCCGCATTGACAAACTCAGGAAGGGCTTTGGAGCGGTCAACTACGAGGCGCACAAGGTATGAAGCGAATACCCATTCTCCCGACCTATCGAACAAAGCGGACTTGCCGACAAGCTCTAAACTATTCGTTCGATTAATCACGATATCGCCCGGCCTAAGGCGATATTTGTTAAAGTCCTCGTCGGATAGTTGGACGTATTTCAAGTTTGAAAAATCAAGATGTCCATTCTGAATATTACCCATGCGCAGGATAGGAGTGCCGTTTTCACTCGCCGAGGCTTTGAGTGAGGTTCCGTACTGACTCTGAATTAACACATCCCCAAGCAGGACCGTAGGGCAATCGACTTTCGCAGCTTCTTCAAGAAAATCCGCAAACGTCGCGCTTTCAATCTTTGCAGCGTCCTGGCGATTTTCATCCCGCAGTGCCGCAGTTTCTTCAGCACGCGTCAAACATTCTTTGATTCGATTTACAATGCGGCGTTGTTCTTCGACCGGCGGAAAGGAAATAGGAAATAGTTTGAGTTTACCTCGACTTACTTCTTTGTAAGTAGTTTCCCCGGCCAGACGAACAATCTCAGGAGTAGCGTGACAAAGGTAGTAAGCCAAGAACCACGAATCAATAAGGCCTGCAGTAGGAATTAGGTTCGCGAAGCCCTGATTAGTTGCGCATGGTCTATTAGTCACTGCTATTTTCCCAATGCTAGCCCGTGACGAGAACAGCACGGTTCCCTTGGGAAGTAGCGTGGCAGAACTGCACCTCAGCCCCTCATCACTGAGGGTCTCTTTAACGTCTCCCAGTTCGCGCACTTCTCCAATCGGTGAAAGATCTGTCGGCGTAACCCAGTCAGTGTTGCCCCCAAAGTAATTGGCTTCTGAACGCGATGGAGTACCGCCACCGACAAGTTGCGATACGTCTCCCAACGTTGAATCTGTCCAAGGTTTGATCGATGACATTCTCAGTGTGAAGGTGTCTCCAATATCTCTTCTAGCTCAGCCAAAAGAGCAAACACGCGCTCCTCTCTCGCCTTTATGCTCTGAACCAAATCCAGCGCGGGACGCCGATCGTAATCACTCTTGCGATTAGGATTCTTGGCGGACAGATCCCAACCTTTCTTCTCTATCTCGGCGATCGCCAAAACCCAACTGTTTTCGGATTCCACCTGGGTCGGCTGCTTCGCGAGAAAATCAGGAAACTGATCTCCGGCCATAGGGCGACGGGTTTGCTTCAACTCAAAACCATCATTCGTCAATTCGTAGAACCACACACTGTCGGTACCCACTTCATTCTCTTCACGATTGAAAAAGAGGATATTCGTCTTAACACCTGTGTAAGGGAGGAAGCATCCAGCAGGCATCGAGAGCACGGTGTGCAGATTGAATTCACGCAGCAGTCGCTCGCGGATCTTTTGGTCTGGTCCTCCACGAAACAGCACGCCCTCGGGAACAATTACACCCGCGCGACCACCTCGTGCCAGATTCTTCATAATGTGCTGTAAGAATAAGATCTCAGTTGAACCACTTCGAACTGTGAAGTTGGTTTGCATCTGCTGCGCCATCTTGCCTCCATATGGCGGATTGGCAAGAATAACTGAGTATTTCTTCGCTTCAGGAACATCGTTCGAATGTGTTTCAAGTGTGTTAATGAGCTCCAGACTCGGTTCATGCACGTCGTGCAAAATGAGATTCATGGTTCCCATCAAATATGCCAGAGGCTGCATCTCACGTCCGTAAAAAGTTTCCTTGTGGAATTTCTGAAACTGTTCACCGCTCATTGAGGTTTGGCTTAAGCGAATTGCTTGTGCCGCTTCTGATAAAAATCCGGCGCTGCCAAAGCATGGGTCATAAACTTTCTCTCCAGCATGTGGCTTAACCATTTGCACCATTGCACGAATAATGTGGCGAGGTGTGTAGAACTCACCGGCATATCCTGACACTTGGGCCACATCCTTCAACAACTGCTCATAGATTTCCGACAGCACGATGATGTCAGTGCGATCATTGAAATGTAACTTGTCTACCTGGGCGACGACCCGCGCGAAGCTCGCCCCGCGGCTCTGGTGATTTTTGATTGTGGAGAAGATGCGGTTGAAACGGAGGGCTAGCGAATCCTGGCCCAGGTTCTGCAAATGCGGAAAGAGTTTACCGTTCGCAAAGGATAACATTTCCTCTGGCCGATCAGTACCCTTCGTCCACGTAGACCAGCGATACTCTCCATCTAAGCGGCGCATGTATGGTGCATCTTCGAACGATGCTTCCTCTTCACGTCGATTCTCTGTTTCTTCAAAGGCTTTGAGAAAGAAAAGCCATGACAATTGTTCAACGTAATCGCGCGGTGGCACCCCCTCAATTCTCATTTGATCGCAGGCGCTCTTTACGGCTTGACGAACCTCTTGCCGGCGATTCTCGCTTATCCCATTCGTCAGAGTTTGTGCGCCTGACGCAGTTTTTGATGCTTCCTTAGTCATACGCTTATATTCTAGCTATTCAAGTGTTGTCCCATGGTCATCGGCACATATAAGTGTTTCTTCACTTCTTCTAAATACTCCTTG
>Ga0105247_10000550_pt1 | contig 30459 bp, 22 predicted proteins | sample KBSS24metaG_FD_81519 | JGI IMG/M metagenome (GOLD analysis project Ga0105247, IMG submission 81519) | Switchgrass rhizosphere microbial communities from Kellogg Biological Station, Michigan, USA - KBS S2-4 metaG | ecosystem: Host-associated > Plants > Roots > Rhizosphere > Soil | place...
GCGTTAAAACATGCCCAGGCAGGGTTCCAATAACTCTCTTTAGGAGGCGGAATCATGAAAGTGCTGGTCCTTTGTGCTGCTGTCTTATTACTGGTCGCGGCGCCAGCGTTGGCCCAAACAACAGTTTCGACCATCGAAGGGACGATCAAAGACGCGCAGGGTAGTGTCGTGTCAGGCGCGCAGGTCACCGTCAAATCAGCCGCGCTCGGAATCGAGCGAACTGCGACCAGCGATGCCGCGGGTTTCTATCGCATTACTGCATTGCCGGCGGGAAACTACTCGCTGACGATTACTCATGCAGGATTCGCCACGCGCAACTTTGACAATGTGGAATTGACCGTTAACCGGACCTTGACGCTCGATATTCCACTCGAAGTCGGCGCGGTCCAGGGACAGGTTGACGTAGTCGGCTACGCTCAACTATTGAATCCCACTTCGTCTGCTACGGGCGCGACCGTAACGCCGCAGCAGATCAGAGAAATGCCGACCAACGGTCGCAACTATCTCGACCTGATGCAGCTCGTGCCCGGCGTAGTAGTCAACCGGCAGGCGAATGTTGGCAGCGACAACTCCACACCGGTCCTCGGCGAGCGCGCGGGCAATAACAACTTCCTGATAGATGGACAGCCGAACAAAGACACGGTCACCGGCGGCGCCGCTTCGCAGTTCAATCAGGAGACGATCGCTGAGTTTCAGGTTTTGACCGCGGGTTTCAGAGCAGAGTTCGGGCAGGCATCAGGCGCGATCGTCAACGTCATCACGCGCAGCGGGACCAATGCTTATCACGGCCTTGCCTCGATATTCTTCCGCAACAACGTCTTCGACTCATCAAACTCACTCGATACGACTCAGGACGAAGCCCCGTTTTTACAACGCTGGGACTACAGTCTCGCGGTCGGTGGTCCAATCGTGAAAGACAGGGTTTTCTTCTTCGGCTCAGCCGAAAGAATTCGCGAGAATCGAACCTTGAACTTCGTGTTTCCGACCGGCACGCCGCAGATTGCCAAGGACTTCGAAGCGCAGTTTGACAATCCGTCTCGCACCTTCGATACGCGCGGCTTTTTCAAGTTAGATGAACAGCTCGGAAGGCATAGTCTGAGCCAGTCAGTGAACTACACCAATGGAAACGTGCGAGAGTTTCTGCCGCTTTCAAACGCGACCGACTTACCGTCAAGAAGAAACGACACTGGCGCGCGACACCTGTTGTTGGCGTTCAGCGATACGGTGCTGGTTGGTGATGCAGGTAATCCGTGGGTCCTGACTCTCCGCGGCGGATATCGCGGCGACACGAGTGAAACACGACCGGCACATCCCGAAGCCGGCGTCGGCACTACCTTCCAGATGTTCAGCAACAACAACACGGGCGCCCTCTTCGGAAACCTGGGCTCCTTCTCGTTCGGCAACAACACGTCGCGTACAGCGTTGGACCAGAAGTTCACATCTCTTTCCGCGCAGGCGAACAAGCTCGTGGGCGAACACAATCTCAAGTTTGGTTGGAACTTTTTGCGCACGAAGGCCGATGGTATCGAGTCACAAATTCAGAACCTGCAGCTCTTCGCTACGGTCCCGGACTTCACGACTTTCGGACCATTCAATGCGGGTTTTTTCACGGTGACGACCGCCGGTGGGCTGACACCCGAAGCTAACGAGATTCACCTGAGCAACAACTACAATGCTTTGTTTTTCCAGGACGACTGGAAATTCCATCAGAAGCTCACGTTGAATTTTGGTCTGCGCTGGGACTACGACTCAGAGTTTAAAACCAAAGAGAACTTTTCACCGCGCGTTGGCTTCGCCTGGTCGGCAGCGTCTAACACGATCATTCGCGGGCATTACGGGCTGTTCTACGATCAGTTTCGTCTCGGGCTCGTTCGTGATGTGCCGGCGTTTGGTGGCGCTGACCGCCGCGTGGTCCAACCGTTTTCTTATCCCCGCGGGTTTTATGGTGTTCCCACGCTCGCGCCGGCAGCCATCAACGCCTCGCTTTTCCCGGGTGGATTGTGCGTCTCCCCGAATCTGACAGATGCGCAGATCGCAGCGGGCAATGTCGCGTGTCCGTTTTCGCCGGGACTCTTCATCGGAATTGACAGGCTGAATCGTGTCGTTGCGACGGGCCATGCATTGATTCCCGCGAACGCGGTGATCAACTTGAGCAACATTCAATCGTTGTCTGGTCTGACTCCCGATCAATATCTACTGCAAGCCTCGGCGGCTGTAGGTAAAGCACCCGGCTTCTTTTTCTGGGGACCGTTTGGCGCGCTCTCGCATGCAGCGATACCGGCGCAACTGTTCCCGACCGACATCGATCGCACGTTTAAGACGCCGTTCACGGAAAGTATGAGTATCGGTATTCAGCAGGAGATCAAGAACGTTGTAATCGAAGCCGACTATTACCATCGCAACATCAAGAATCTACTCGGCGTTCGCGAGGCTAATATCGCGTTCTCCTCGCGGGCCGCGAGCCGGACGTTCTTGCCGCCCTTCACGGCTGGTCCGATTCAGACGTTTGGTCCATGGTATGAGGGAGAATACGACGGGTTGATCTTGAGTTTCACGCGACGTTTTAGCCGGCGCTTCACGTTGAGTGGCAATTACGCTTTTGCCGAAGAAACTGACAACCAGCTCGGAGTCACGACGCTGCCTTCGGACAGCTTTGTCGGCATCGCGCCGGTGGTGACCGAGACCGGAACAGGCCGCACGAATGAAAGCGGCTCGTTCACGCGAGCGAATGGAAGGTTCGTCGCGCAGGCCGGGACTTTTGTTAATGGACCGGATCTGGATAAAGGTCCATCGGATCTTTCCGTCGCGCACACGTTTCAGATCAACGGCCTGGTTGAGTTGCCGTGGCAGTTCCAGCTCAGCGGAATTTTCCGGGCGCAGAGCGGTTTTCACTACAGCCGGCAGCCGCTTGCACTCGAGGATGCGGACGGAGACGGGACGTTCAATGCGATCGATCACGGTCCGGGACGAAACGCGTTTACGAGTCCGGCGTTTCTCAATCTGGATATGCGCGTCGCCAAGAGATTCAATATCACAGAGCGCGTGAAGCTTCAGGCGATGTTTGAGCTCTTCAACGTATTCAATCGTCAAAATCCGGCTGCCATTCAAGTACAGCAGAACATCGTCAACAGCCCGTTCGGGTCGTTGCGGCAAGTGCTGCCCGGACGCGAGGGGCAAGTCGGGTTGAGACTCGAGTTCTAGCGGCTTTCTCTGCGTGACCTCTGCGTCCTCTGCGCCTCTGTGGTTAATTTCACCGCAGAGACGCAGAGTACGCAGAGGTTGCGCAGAGAAGAATACACAAACACAAAATGAGACTGACACTAGCGTTTTTTCTGTTGCTCTACGTGTCGACCAGCAGCTTCGCTCAAGGCACGCGACTGCTTCGACATCCGACCGTGAGTCGCGACTCGGTCGCTTTCGAGTATGCGGGTGATTTGTGGATCGTATCGCGAAGTGGTGGCGCGGCCAGGCGTTTGACCTCGACGCCTTCACTCGAGATCGATCCTTACTTCTCGCCGGACGGCTCACAGATCGCATTCACCGCAACGGTCGCGGGTAACACGGACGTGTATGTCATGTCGTCAGCCGGAGGTGACCCGCGGCGATTGACTTTTCATCCCGGGCTCGACCGGGTTCGTGGCTGGAAGCCGGATGGCAAAAGCATCATCTTTGCATCCAATCGAACAAGTGCTCCACAACAGTCTTACTTCCAGCTTTGGACCATCAGCGTCGACGGCGGACTGCCCGAGATGTTGCCGCTGCCACGTGCCTTCTCAGGCGCGTACTCACCAGACGGCAGTCGCCTGGCGTATGAAGAGTTCTCGACGGCATTCATACCGGAGTGGTATGAGGCGAGTATGTGGCGCCATTATCGCGGCGGCCGCACGCACCCTGTTTCAGTCATCTCGCTTGCCGATCATTCCGTACAAAAACTTCCCTGGACCAACAGTAACGACGCTTCGCCGGCGTGGATTGGCAACACGATCTACTTCCTTTCAGATCGCAATCACACCGTAAACCTGTTTTCTTATCGAGTTGATACAAAACAACTGGCGCAGATCACGCATCATGAAGACTTCGACGTGATGACTGTTTCCGCGGGCAATGATGCAGTGGTCTATGAGCAGGCCGGCTACATTTATCTCGTCGACGCCAGGTCAGGTAAGTCAGAGCGTCTCAACATCGAGGTCACCGCAGACCTTCCCTGGGCGCGTCCGCAGTTCAAGAAAGTTGCGAGCATGATTCGCAACGCCACACTCTCCCCAACCGGAACTCGCGCTGCATTTGAAGCACGCGGCGAGATCTTTACGGTGCCATCGGAAAAAGGTGACTTCCGAAATCTTACCCAAAGCTCAGGTGCACACGATCGCAGTCCGGTTTGGGCGCCGGATGGATCGCAAGTGGCCTGGCTGTCTGACGCGAGCGGTGAATACCAGTTGATGATCGGCGATCCGATGGGCGTCACCGTGGCCCGCACGGTGGCGTTGCCAGGCAATGCTTTCTACGATCGACTCACGTGGTCACCAGACGGCGCTCACATCCTGCTCGAAGACAACCACGACAATCTCTGGGCCATCGAGGTTGCGAACGGTGTCTCTACAAAGATCGACACCGACTCTTATCCCGATCCGATAAGACAATTCAACGCGGCGTGGTCACCGGATTCGAAATGGATCACTTACTCAAAGAGCCTCGCCAGTCATTTGCGAGCGATCTTTGTTTATTCCTGGGGTGATAAGAAATCGTACCAGGTTACCGACGGACTCGCTGACTCGATCTCGCCCACCTTCGACGCGGGTGGCAAGTATCTCTACTTCATGGCGAGCACCAATTTCGGCCCAAGCACTGGCTGGCTCGAGATGAGCTCGCTCGATCGGCCCGTGCGTCGCGCGATTTATCTCGTGGTGCTGAATGCAACGGATCCATCGCCATTGCTACCGGAGACGGGCGATGAGCCGAAACAACCAGACCCCGCAGCACCAAAGCCAGATCCAAAGCCGGTAGTTCGCATCGATCTCAACGGCATCAGTCAGCGCATACTCGCGGTAAGTATTCCCGCGGGCGACTACAGCAATCTAACGAGCGGCGCCGCCGGCACGTTCTTCTACACCGAGCCTTTTGTTCCCGGCACACCCGGCACGTTGCGCCTGCAGCGCTACCAGCTAAAGGACCGCGCGGCTGCGCCGTTCCTGGAGGGAAGCATTCGCTCTTATTCAGTTTCAGCAGACAAGAAAAAGCTTTTGTATCAGGCTGGCGACGGTGTGAATCGTTGGGGAGTTGTCGCCACTGAACGGCCGGCGAAAGTCGGCGATGGTCCATTGAACGTCGCTCAGCTAGAGATGCGAGTTGATCCGCGCGCCGAGTGGGCGCAGATCTATCGCGAAACGTGGCGCATTCAGCGTGAGTATTTCTACGATCCGCAAATGCACGGCGCGGATTGGCAGGCCGTCTATGAGAAATACAAACCGCTGCTGACTTATGTTGGTCATCGCGCAGACCTCGGTTACTTAATCGCGATGATCGGCGGCGAGCTTACGGTCGGCCATTCGTATCTGCTGGGAACGGGCGACATTCCCAGCGAAGACGCTGTCTCTGTCGGTCTACTCGGGGCTGATTTTGCGATTGAGAATGGGCGTTACCGGATCAAGCGGATCTATACCGGTGAGAATTGGAATCCGGATCTGCGCGCGCCGCTGAGTGCGCCCGGCATTCAGGTCAGTGAAGGCGACTACCTGCTCGAAGTCAATGGTCGTCCGCTGGCGCCGCCGGTTAATCCGTACAGCTTGTTCGAAGGCACTGCGAACAGGCAGACGCTCATTCGTATCAGCAAGACACCGAGTGCCGACGGCTCTCATCTGGTTACCGTCGTTCCGGTGGCGAGTGAAGACACGCTGCGCACGCGAGCATGGATCGAGAACAACCGTCGTCTCGTGGACAAACTATCGAACGGCAAACTGGCTTACGTTTGGTTACCCAACACTGCGACGCCGGGCTACACCTATTTCACACGCTACTACTACGCACAGCAGGACAAAGACGGCGCGATCATCGACGAACGCTACAATCATGGCGGCATGGTTGCAGACTACATCGTCAACGAGCTCGATCGAAAGTTAATGGGCTACTTCGCTTTGCGTGACGGCACGCCTTCGACTTCACCCATCGCCGGCATCTATGGTCCAAAAGTGATGATCGTCAACGAATCCGCCGGATCCGGTGGCGACGCACTGCCTTACATGTTTCGTCTGCGCAAGGTTGGACCACTCGTCGGGACGCGAACGTGGGGCGGATTGGTCGGCACGCTCGGGGTTCCATCCACGATCGATGGCGGCGGAATCACTGCGCCAACGCTCGCTTTCTACAACTTGAAAGGCGAATGGGACGTCGAGAACATCGGCGTCGCGCCTGACATCGAAGTGGAATACACACCCGCCGAAGTAAACAAAGGGCGCGACCCTCAATTAGAGCGAGCCGTGCAGGAAGCGTTAAGATTGCTCGAGCAGAATCCCGTACGACGAGTTCCACGTCCAGCGCCGATCAATCGAGTCTCGAGGAGCAAGGAGAAATAAATGCAGAAGACTTCTTCTCTGCGTAATCTCTGCGTACTCTGCGCCTCTGCGGTGAGAAATTTAGTTAACCGCAGAGACGCAGAGAACGCAGAGGTTGCGCAGAGATTTCTAATACTGGCGCTACTGCTCTTCGTTGTTGCCGGCACTGGCAGCGCGCAGTACAAACCCGCTGACTACACGCGCACCGAAGCGATGATCCCGATGCGTGACGGAGTGCGTCTTTACACGACAATCGATGCTCCGGCAAGCGCCACGGAAAAACTCCCGATCCTGCTGTTGCGCACGCCCTACGGTCTCGGCGATACAAAACCTGATCAGTTAGCAACCGCCCTCTCAGAATTATCCGAAGGTGGCTACATCTTCGTGCGCCAGGACATTCGCGGCCGGTTCAAGTCTGAAGGTGAGTTCGTGATGCTGCGACAGCCGCGCGATCCCAAAGACAAGAAAGCGATAGACGAAAGCAGCGACACGTTCGACACGATCGCGTATCTGCTCGACAAGGTGCCGAATCATAACGGTCGCGTCGGCATAGCTGGTACGAGTTACGGCGCCTGGTTGTCGGTGATGGCCATGCTCGATCCACATCCGGCCCTCAAGGCTGTCGTGCAGCAGGCGTCACCGGCAGACATGTGGCTCGGCGACGACTTTCATCACAACGGCGCATTTCGTCTGAGCTATGGTTTTGAATATGCGTACATGATGGAGTCGTCCAAAGAGATTTCCAACGTTTTGAAGGTCATCGATGAGTTCGATTCCTACGAGTGGTATCTGAAGCTTGGTCCACTCTCGAATGCAGACGCGAAGCATTTCCAGGGCAAGCTGCCGACATGGACCAACTTTGTCACGCAGCCAGACTACAATGCGTTTTGGAAACGTCAGGCATTTGCTCCGTGGCTGAACAAGGTGACGGTGCCCATCTTGAACGTCGCCGGCTGGTGGGATCAGGAAGACTTTTACGGTCCAATCAAGATTTACGAGTTGCTCGAGCGCCACGACACTGCAAAACAAAACTTCCTGGTGATTGGTCCATGGAACCACGGCGGTTGGTCCAGAGGAGACGGCAACAAGCTCGGCCGCATCGATTTTGGCAGTCCCACCGCGGCTTATTACCGTAAGAACATCCTCGCGCCCTTCTTTGCTTACTATTTGAAAGGACAAGCGACTGGCGAGCGCCCGGAAGCGTTGACTTTCAGGACTGGGACCAACGAGTGGGTACAACACAACGAATGGCCGCCAAAACAAAATATCAACGAACGGCGATTGTTTCTTCAGGCCGATCGTAAGTTGTCTTTCGAGTCGCCGCCCGCCGGAGAGGCTTTTGATTCGTACGTGTCTGATCCGGCCAATCCGGTGCCATATCGAGCGCGTCCGATCCAGGTGCGTGTGGGTTGGCCCGTATGGTTAGTCGAGGATCAGCGCTTCGTCGATCATCGACCCGATGTTCTGTCGTGGGAGAGCGACACGTTGACAGACGACGTTACTGTCTCCGGGAAAGTCGTTGCTAATATCTTTGCCTCGACATCGGGAACTGATAGTGATTGGATCGTCAAGCTGATCGACGTTTATCCGGAGAAGTATGAAGCGGATGCGACGATGGGCGGGTACCAGCTCATGATTGCCGGAGACGTGTTTCGCGCGCGGTATCTGAAAAGCTTTGAAAAGCCGGAAGCGCTGGCGGCAAACACGATTTACCAGTACCAGATCGGATTTCCGGCGAACAATCATACGTTCAAGCGTGGCCACCGCATCATGGTCCAGGTTCAGAGCACGTGGTTCCCGGTGATCGATCGAAATCCGCAGACGTTCGTCCCCAACATCTTCCTGGCGAAAGAGAGTGACTTTCAGCCGGCCACACAGAAGATCTTTCGATCGGGACGCAATGCGTCGTACATCTCCTTGCCGATCGAGAAGAAGTGAAATGCAAACTGCCACGGTGACAATCCAGTCTATCGATGACGTTGCGCAGATGCGTGCCGTCGAAGAGCTGCAGAAAGAAGTTTGGGGTATTCCGGATATTGAAGTAGTGCCGCTTACACAGCTCGTGGCGGCGAAGGAAGCCGGCGGCACGCTGATAGGCGCGTTTGATGCCGATGTGCTGGTGGGTTTTGTCTATGGTTTCCCAAGCTTCGAATATGGTCAGGCGGCGCATCATTCACACATGCTCGCGGTCAAGACTGCTTATCGAAATCTTGATTTGGGACGAAAGCTCAAGTTGGCCCAGCGCGAGCACGTGATGGCTCAGGGCATCGCGGTGATGACCTGGACGTTCGACCCGTTACAGAGTCTGAATGCACATTTCAATTTCGCGAAGTTGGGTGTCGTCTCGGATAGATACCTGCGTGATTTTTACGGCGCGGAGGCGTCGAGCTTTTTACATCAGACCGGCACAGATCGTTTGTGGGTGTCGTGGTGGCTTACATCGGACCATGTGAAGAAAACGATCAGCGGTGATCAACCGTTGGGTTCGATCGAGGGTGACATTTCAATACAAATACCCGGAGATATTAATTCACTGCCGCAGCAAACAGCTTTGAAGTGGCGTGAAGAAACGCGTGCGGCATTCACTGAAGCGATCGGGGCGGGCTACAAAGTTGTCGGATTTACCCGCGAAAACGATATGGGGAGATATCTACTCTCTTGTAAATCCTGAAATCTTGTCTAAGTCTTTCACAGGATTACAAGATTTACAGGATTAACAGGATTCTCATCAACCATGAACATCAATCGACGTGAATTAATTAAGAAAACTGCACTTGCCTCAGCCGGCCTGATCGCTGCGCCGATGCTCAATCGTGGACGCTTTCGGTTGTTTGCCGGTTCTCACGCCGAATACTCAACGCGCGCTATCGATCTGATCGGGAGAGCGACAGTCATCGACATGCTCGCCGTGTTGACGCTCGACTTCAACAAGCAAGCCAAGTGGTTCAACGATCCGGAGTCGTTCCAGCCGACGGACTTGCAGTCGTACATTGACTCTTCCATCAATGTCTTTCACCAGTCTGTCGGTCTCGGTGGCCCGAATGCCTACGAGAGTGCGTTGCAATACTTCGCGCGCTGGAATGGTTTTATTGCCAACGACACTGACCACTTCACGCGCATCGACAGCATGGCCGATCTCAAACGCGTAAAGAAATCAGGAAAGATCGGCATCATGCTTGGTCTTCAGAACTCTGAACACTTCCGGCGACCGGAGGACGTCGATTTCTTTCGCGGCCTGGGCCAACGCGTGTCACAGCTCACTTACAACACACGTAATCTCATCGGTAACGGCTCGACGGAGCGGCGCGACGAAGGCATCTCGGACTTTGGCGTCTCCATTATCGAACGCATGAACAAGGTGGGAATGGCTGTCGATGTTTCGCATTGCGGCGATCGTACGACTCTCGATGCATTTGAGATCTCGAAGAAGCCCGTGCTGATTACACATTCAAACTGTCGCGCGCTTGTGCCCGGTCATCCGCGTTTGAAGACTGACGAGGCGATCAAGAAAGTGGGCGAAGCCGGAAGTGTCATCGGCATTACCGGTGTGCGTATGTTTGTGAAAGGTGATGAGCCGACCACTGTCGAGCACGTTATCGATCACTTCGATCACGTCAGGAAATTGATCGGGCCTGAGCATCTCGGAGTCGGCAGTGACATGGATTTTTATGGCTACGATGCGATGCCGCCGGAGCTCAATAAGCAACTACGCGCTGGTTACAAAGGAAGCTATGCTTTCCGCGAAAAGATCGACATCGAAGGTCTGAATCACCCGAAACGGATGTTTGACCTCACCGAGGGATTGGTGCGACGGAAGTACAGCGATTCGGAAATCGAAGGAATCCTGGGCGGCAACTTTGAACGCGTGCTTGCGCAAATCTGGATATAACTCTTCTCTGTGCAACCTCTGTGTTCTCTGTGTCTCTGTGGTTAACTGATTCGCGCAATAACTTACCACAGAGACACAGAGGACACAGAGCTTGCACAGAGAAAACGAAGGAGTCGAGTCGTGAGAACAACGATCGCGTTACTGACGATTGCTTTGGTTTTTGCGTTGTGTGTGATGGGCCAGGCTCCCAACCAGCCCAAACCTCTGCCCGAGGACAAATCATCCCAGCCGACGCCACCAGGATCTGCTAAAGGCGCGCACGAGATGACGGCGGCTGACGTCGAGTCGTTCCTCGATGGCATCGTGCCGCTTCAGCTCCATCGAAATGACATCGCCGGAGCCACAATCGCAGTAGTGAAAGACGGAAAACTGCTTTTCGCGAAGGGGTACGGTTACGCCGACGTGAAAAGTAAAAAGCCAGTCTCACCAGAAGAGACATTGTTCCGTCCCGGTTCAATCTCCAAGCTCTTCACCTGGACCGCGATCATGCAGCTCTACGAACAGGGAAAACTCGATCTCGACCGCGACATCAACGACTATCTTGATTTCAAAATTCCGGACGCGTTTGGCAAACCCATCACGTTGAAAAACGTCATGACGCACACGCCTGGATTCGAGGAGCAGATAAAGGATCTCTTCGACACTAGGCCCATCGCTCCTAATCTTGGACAGTACTTAAAGACGCACATTCCCGCGCGAATCTATTCGCCCGGGACCGTTCCTGCTTACTCCAACTATGCCACCGCAGTCGCCGGCTACATCGTTGAGCGTGTATCGGGCCGCCCGTTCGAACAGTACGTCGCAGAAAACATCATGCGGCCGCTGAAGATGACGCATTCGACGTTCAGCCAGCCACTTCCGCAAGAGCTCGCGCCTTTAATGTCTTCCGGTTACCGTCTGGGCTCAGACAATGCGGAGTCGTTTGAAGTCGTCAACCCGTTTCCGGCCGGGAGTTTGAGCAGCAGCGCCGCCGATATGGCGCGGTTCATGATTGCTCACTTGCAGGATGGGCAGTTGGATGATGCGAGAATACTCAAGCCCGAGACCGCGCGCTTGATGCACTCGCGTCTCTTTGCCCTCGACGATGCCGCGAATGCGATGTGTTACGGATTCTACGAAGAGTCGCGCAACAATCAACGCATCATCGGACACGGCGGCGACACGGTCTTTTTTCATAGCGACCTTCATCTCGTCCTCGATCAAAAAGTCGGCTTCTTTGTTTCTTACAACAGTGCCGGTAATAGCTCGGGCCTCGGCGATTCTCCGCGGGCAAATCTCTGGGAAGCATTTCTCGATCGCTACTATCCTGCCACTACGTCTGCTACGACTTCGGCGAGCGCCAAAGACGATGCGAAAGCCGCAGCCGGAACGTATGTTTTGAGCAGGCGCAGTGAGGGTTCGTTTTTGAAAGTTGCTTCGGTGCTCCAGCAGTTCACGGTTTCACCGGTTGGAGATGGCGACATCGAAGTGCCGCAACTCACCGGACCAAACGGCAAGCCAAAGCGCTGGCAGGGCGTTGGCCCAATGACGTTCCTCGAGCGAGATGGATCTGACAAACTGATTTTTAAGCCGGATCAGAATGGCCACATGCTGATGATCCTGCCGTACCCGTTTTTTATTGGCCAGCGAATCGGCACGCTGCAAAATGGCAAGCTGGTTTCGATCGTGCTGGGGGCGTCGCTCTTGTTCATGGCGCTCACGCTTATTCTTTGGCCCATTGCCTGGTTTGTAAGAAGACATTACGGGGTACGATTTGAGTTGACTCCGAAGGAGCGATTGCTGCGCGTGTTGGTGCGGATTGTTTTTGCGCTCGATTTGATCTTCATCGCCGCTTTGTTTGGACTCGTCACGTATGGGCTAACGCATCTCGAGGTCTTCAGCGACCGTGGCACGATGAAGTTTTGGCTGGTTCAGATAATCGGAATTCTCGGAGCGGCGGGAACGCTGATCGTTATCTTCAATGCAATGTTCACGTGGATCAACAGGCGCGGTTTTTGGGTGAAACTACAGGCGGCGCTGATGTTGTTGGCTTGCGTGGGTGTGCTGTGGTTCGCGATCGCCGGCAACCTGCTGCGCTTCACGTCGAATTATTGAGTAACAGCGGGGACAAGCCCCTCTTCCTGACTTGTTCTTTATTTAGGACCGCGAGAAATAGAACAAGTCAGGAAGAGGGGCTTGCCCCCGCTGTTCCCTGAGTTACTGCGCTTTCAGCGCTACGAGCACGGGGTTACTTGTTTGTCCGTGCACCGTGACTCTTATCTTGACGTCGCCGGGAACAATCTGGTCCGTAAGTTTAACCACCACTTGTGCGAGCCACGGAAAGTTTGGAACCTTGCGTGCCGATTCAACTGTGAGTGGCCTGACTGTTCCGGTTGAGTCTTCCGCACTGGCAGTCACCAAAGAGGCTTGTTCGCCGTCCGGCAACTTCATCCCGATCGCAAACACCATTAGTCGCGCTCGCTGATCTGAGCTAAAATTACGCTCGGTGATTATTCCAACCGGCTCCGCCACGAACGTAACGGAATCAAATGCGACACCTCGGGTCGAATTCGTTTGGTTGAGAAGGAAGAGCGCGTCGTCATCAATGATCGTCGCCAATCCCTGACCGTCTCCGATCGTTGCATTGACGGGATTGCTCAGGTTCACGAAAAAGTCTTCGGTCCCTTCAACGGCTGTATCGCCTATGACGAAGACAGTCAGCGTTGATGAAGTCTGTCCCGGCGCGAAAGTCACAACCACGGAGCCTGCCCCGAAATCTACGTTGCCGGTGGCGCTGCCTGCCTGAGTCGAAGCCGTGACACTTACAGTCTGACTGCTGGGAGCAGATAAACTGACGGTGAAGTCCCACCCGATCAGGGGATTGTTACCGTCGCCCTCATTTATCGTAATGTCATTAATGCTCACGCTGGGAGTTCCCTGGGCATGAGCGATTCCCGCCGTTACGAACAACAAACAGATGAGACCCAACAGTCTGACTTTATTAAACCCCGGTGTCGAAGATCGAAAAAGTTGTTTTATGAGCATTCTTTATTTTTGTTTAAGGACCAACGCTACACAGTAGTTCATTTCCCCGCGCGCTGGCGCGGAATGCTGGTCCGATACAGTTAATTTTTCTGGGACCAGATTGGCATTCAAGCTGGTCCCGAAAAGGTAAGTTCGATGCCGGCTTCTTAACGCCTGAATCGACGTCTCACGGCGCCTGCAACGCCTAACAACCCTGTGCCGAGAAGCACCATACTCGCCGGTTCCGGAACAGCACTACCTGTTACAGTACCTTGAATAGTTGTGGTTCCCGTCCCCGCTCCTCCACCGACACCGGTCACGGGTAACGCGATCGTGTAAACTGGATTCACGGTGTAAGTGAAGGGCCCAATTGTTATCGATGTGGTCGTAAACGTCAGGGTGGCGATTCCGGTGTTAAAACCGAGCGTTCCTCCAAGCGTACCCACGATACTGCCCGCTCCAGCCGGCGAAACCTGGATAATATTCAACGTGAAATTTCCGGCTATCGCTGGACCCTGGAGATTGGCAGGTACGGTGGTCGTAACGACGATATCACCAAAACTGGTGCCAGCCGGTGTGTTTACCGGATTGGTGGTTCCATTGAAAGTGATCGTCGTCGTCCCATTAACACTTGAGAAGTTGACAACGTTTGTACCACTGATACTGAAGACGCCAGTAGTACTAAAGGTCACTGGATCAGCTTGAGCCGCGGCTGCGGTGAACGCCAGAATCCCGGCGCATAACAGTGGCATCAAGACTTTTCTATAGTTGATGTTCATTTCTCCCTCGTTCGAACGGAGTCCTGAAAGTTCAGGCTCCCAAAGTAACAACCCGGCACTCCCTTGCTATTTGACAGCAGCCTCTTCAACAAACCTCCAGCTCAGGGCACTTAGAACTGGAGATCCAGCCCCTCATTAGCTTGCATTGCGAGCGGATTTCTGAGTATTTGACGGGACGACACAATCCAAGCAGATAGAGCGCACCCGAACCTGGACAAACCTATACACTCAGAACTTTTGCCGCTTTTTCGTTATCGGGGATGACCGCGCCGCACGGAAGTCATAACGAACGCTGACCCGGCACAAGCTAATTTGGGAGAATTCGTCAGGATGGGGAAAATTGCCTAGACGAAAGTTTGGGCGGGAGTTTAACGGTGATTTTTGTCAATTTTGTGTTTACTTTGTTTTTTATTGCATTCGTGTTGTTGATACATATCAGTACGATGGCGTGCACGGATTAATTCTGTTGGCGACGCAGAGCCCAAATCGCCGCAGCAAACGCAACCACGGTGCTGGCTAACACCACCGATATGTAGCCCCAGAATCGCGCTGAAGGAGTTCCGGCCAACGACAGTCTCAACGCTTCAACAAAATAGTGAGTCGGAATTAGATGCAGAGCTCTCTCCAGCATGACGGGCAGGCGAAGGGAAGGGAAGCTTGGCGCCAGCAACACGAAGAGCACGCCGCTAGCCCACGTGTTCACCTGCATCGTGTTCTCAAAGAGTGCGCCCATGAACAAACCGATCGCTACAACGAAGAGCCCTCCGACTAAAACAGTCAGCAGCGTGAGCGGCCAGTTGCCGATCAGCTTGTAATTGACAGCCAGCAAAATTCCCGCAATCAGGAAGCTATACACCACACCAGTCAAAGCCTTTCCCGCAATTATCTCGGTCAAACTTGCCGGCGATGTTAATAAGAAATCCAGCGTACGTTTTTCTTTCTCTTCCACCAGGAGCAAAGGCACTACCAGTGCGCCGGCCATGGCGAAGGTGAGTAACAAGAGCAGCGGCAAAAGCATTTGATTGAGATTAAATGCCGGCGATTCAGCGCGCGCTTCTTTGTTGACATCGATCCAGGTCAGATGAGCTGGCAGGCGCTCTTGCACCAAAGCTAAAAACTGCCGCTCCATCAACTGTCTGAACATGGCTTGTTCGATGTCGTTCTGTTTGTTGTTGACGTAAACGACGAGCTCTGGCTGTTTTCCGGCGGCGATATCGGCATCGAAGTCCGCGGGTATGGCGAGTCCTCCGACTGCTTTTGAAGTCTCCACCTCCTTTGCTACGTCTGCAGCCGAAGCAGCGGTGATCAGTTTCATCTGCGGCGTGGCGCGCAATTCAGAAACTAAGCGGGAGTTGCCAGGATCATGCACTACGACAGTGAAGTTGAGGCTGCTGATGCCGGGCAGCAGGATACGAAGGAGAACTGCTACGAAAACGGGCGTCAGTAAGGCGCCCAGGAGATAGCGGTTCCTGATTGCATCAACAATATCTTTCTGCGCGAAGGCTGCGACGACTCGCGAGTTCATTCAGTCAATTTTCTCCCTGTTATCTGAATGAATACTTCTTCAAGCGTGGCTTCGGCTGAATGCAGAGTTCGGATCTGGCCGGAGGTTACCAGTTGCTTTATCTTCTCTCCGGAATCCTGATCGTCCAGTGGGATCATCAGACGTTGGCCATCCTTCAGTCTAACTTGCAGAGACTTTTGTCCGTGGGCCATTTTCAGGTTGTCGGGTGTATCCAGGGCCACGATCTTCCCGGCGCTGATGAAAGCAATCCGATTGCAAAGCTGGTCTGCTTCTTCCATGTAGTGAGTAGTGAGGAAGACAGTTATTCCCTCGCGAGAGAGGTCCTGGACCAGCCGGCGAATGTCACGCCCGACGATCGGGTCTAATCCTCTAGTTGGTTCATCAAGAAAAATAATCTGCGGATGATGAAGCAGGGAGCGAGCAATCAACAGTCGCTGCTTCATGCCGTTGGAATACTGCTGCACGTTGTCATCGGCGCGATCGAGCAGCCCGACCTGGTCCAGCGCCTCGTCTATCCGGTTTGTATTGGTACCGTAAAGGCGGGCAGCAAAGGTGAGGTTCTCTCTGGCGGACATACGTTCGTAGAGATTTTGATGCTCGGAGACGACACCGATAAGCGGTTTGAGGCGGCGTTGTTCTGTGATCACGTCACAACCGGCGACTCGCGCGTGTCCTGACGTGGGCCGCAACTGGCCCGTCAACATCCGGATCGAAGTCGTCTTGCCTGCTCCATTGTGGCCCAGGAAACCGAATATCTCACCGGCTTCAACCGTAAAGGAGATATCGTCCACAGCGCGCCGGCTGTTGAAAGTGCGGGAAAGTCCCTCAACCTCGATTGCGTTCACCTTGGTAGTTACGCACCGTCTCAGATTTTGTTTCCGTGAGACTTGAACTCTGAACTATCAAGGAGTAGAAGCTAGTCATGAAATATCTCCTCCTGGTGGCAATTCTCTTAACCGCCGGCGCAGCCACACTGGCCCAGGAAGACATCAAGGCGAAGCACGCCGCCTATAATCTCTGCGTCCAAAACATCGAGAAAGATCCTCGCAAGGCGTACGAGTATTGCAGCGACTACTTAAACAAATACCCGAACGACGATAAGAGGTTGACTGAATTTGCCGGGAAGTTTGTTACTGCCTACAGGAAGATCTCACAATACCTGAAATCAGTGCCGATGAATTACTTCATGGAGAAGACAACGGGCTGGGCCGTATATGGCCCGGGGTTGCTGCTAACGATTCCGTCCGAGGATAGCAAGGATCCCAAATATCCGATTCTTATCAAGCGCGAATACGGTTCGCCTGATGAGGAGAAGCTGCTTGCCAAAGCCGAGTCGCTCTACAAAAACCCGGAGCCGGTCGGACCCGAATTACTGAAACAATGGCGTTACGTCGCGGAGCCGTATATCGACCTTCCCGAAGGCGAGCCTAAATGGTGGGGTGGTCCCATCAGTGCAATTCAATCGACTGAGCTCGTAACGAATGGAGCCGTTCTCTACTATTACAAGATCTCGCAAACTCTCAGAAGCAATGAAGGAAGGCTAACGGAGATTTCGAAGTTTTTGAGTTCCAATCTGAAGTACGAGGCCTCGATCAAAAAGATGGATGTGTACGAACGGGCCGGCAAGACCTTCAATAATGTTTACGTCGCCAACATGACGCTGACCTGGGCCCAGGTCTGTGGCGGCTTGTGCGGTTCCGGGTTCACCAGAAACAAGATCGTTGTAATGAGTCCTAGTGGCGAGATTCTCGACATGTTTCTCGACGATCCGGTGAACAATTCGAGCTGGATCGCTAAACTGCGTTGACAGCCTGTCGGGCGCTAAAGTATTTTTACCGCATCGCAAAAAAGTAATGATGTCCGCAACGACTAAACAACCATCCATCGCATCACGCAAGAACGATCAGATGTGTGCGTGTATGTGTTGTTGTAAGCCGGCGACTGAGCGGACCGACGTGTATGTAACATAGATTCACAGCAATCATTAGCATTCACCAGGGCCGCTCCTTTCGAGCGGCCTTTTTTTGTGCCTGAAACACACGCGGGGAGAAAACAATGCACGACACGCTAGCCATTTATTACGAGCACCCGGACTGGTTTCGGCCGCTGTTTGCCGAACTCGATCGCCGGAATGTTCCCTACGTCACACTCGACGCGACCGCCCACAGCTACGATCCAGGCCAGCACGAAACAAACTACGACGTTGTGTTCAATCGCATGAGCCCATCGGCATACCTGCGCGGCCACGGTCACGGAATCTTCTACACACTTCAATATTTAAACTACCTGGAGGAGCAGGGCACTCGAGTTATCAACGGGCAAACAGCCTTCGCCGTCGAGATCTCGAAAGCACGCCAGCTCTCATTACTCGACTCACTGAATCTCGCTTATCCACGCGCACGAGTTATCAATTCGACCGCGCTCGCCGTCAAAGCTTCAGAAAGCCTCCGCTTTCCAATCGTGGTGAAAGCAAATATCGGCGGCAGCGGCGCGGGTATCGTGCGCTTTGATTCGCGCGAGGCGCTGGTCCATGCCGTTGAGAATGGCAAACTCGATCTGGGTATCGATCAGACCGGACTGGTCCAGGAATTCATCCCGCCACACGACGGCCACATCACTCGCGTCGAAACACTCGGCGGCAAGTATCTCTACGCGATCAAAGTCTTCACCACCGGCGACACTTTCAATCTATGCCCGGCTGATATTTGCCAGACCACCGACGGCGTTGAGCTGGCGCGCGTGGCTTGTCCCGTCGATGCGCCGCGATCCGGTCTGCGAGTGGAAGCATTCGAACCACCTCGTGACGTGATCAGATCAGTAGAACGAATCGTCCAGACGGCGCAGATCGACGTCGGCGGTGTTGAGTACATCATCGACGATCGTGACGGTTCGCTGCTCTATTACGACATCAACGCGCTTTCCAACTTTGTCGCTGATGCAACACGCGTGATTGGCTTTGATCCGCACGCCCGACTGGTCGATTTTCTGGAAGAGGAGGTTAAGCGATGCGCTACGGTTACTGGCTCCCGGTTTTCGGCGGTTGGCTGAGAAATGTGGAAGACGAAGGAATGGAAGCGAGCTGGAGCTACGTCAGTCGTCTGGCTCAACGCAGCGAGCAGATCGGCTATGACCTGACCCTGATCGCCGAGCTCAATCTCAATGACATCAAGGGCGTGGAAGCTCCGTCGCTCGATGCGTGGTCCACTGCGGCGGCCCTCGCAGCCGTCACGAACACGCTCGAGTTGATGGTCGCGGTGCGCCCGACTTTTCATCAGCCTGCGCTGTTAGCGAAGCAGGCGGCGAACATCGATCACATTGGCGGAAGTGGCAGGCTCTCGCTGAACGTGGTGTCGTCCTGGTGGGCTGATGAGGCGCGCAAATACGGCGTCGATTTTGAGCAACATGACGATCGTTATGCGCGCACGCGCGAGTGGCTCGAGATCGTCGAGCGGTTGTGGGAGGAAGATCACTTTTCGTATTCAGGGAAATACTATCGAGTTGACGACGCGGTGTTACAACCCAAACCACAGACGCGGCCGAGGCCGACAATCTATGCGGGTGGCGAATCGGAAGCAGCGAAGGATCTGATCTCGCGATGGTGTGACGCTTACGTGATGCACGGTGACGAGCCTTTGCGCGTGCGCGAGAAGATCCGGGATCTATCCGAGCGGAGGGAGCGGCTTGGTTTGCCGCCGATGAAGTTCGGTGTTGCAGCGTATGCCATCGTGCGTGACAACGAAGCCGAAGCGAAGCGTGAGCTGGAGCGAATCACGAACGTCAAACAATTCGCGGCGGGCTACGAGAATTACCAGCAATGGCTGGCGGGCACAAAGCTGGAGCAGCAGATCTCGCTCGAAGACTACAGCGTTTCGAATCGTGGACTGAAATCGGGGTTAGTAGGCACGCCGGATCAGGTGGCGGAACGCGTCGCTGAGTTTGAAGAAGTGGGAGTGGATCTGTTGTTATTGCAGTGTAGCCCGCAGCTCGAAGAGATGGAACGATTTGCTGAAACAGTGATTAGACCGGGCCAGTACCACCTCGCGGTTGCGAGTGGGTGAACGGAGGCAATGAGCAAAGCAATCCTGGAAGTAATCGCCTGTTCGGTAGCCGACGCAATTGAGGCGCAGAAGGGTGGCGCTTCGCGTTTGGAAGTCGTCAGAGATCTCGACCGTGGTGGTCTTACACCTTCGATCGAGTTGGTGCGAGCAATAAAAGAGGCAGTGGATCTACCGCTCAGAGTCATGGTTCGTGAGAGTGACGGCTTTGGAACCACGGACGATACGGAAGTTGAAAGACTTTGTGCTGCATCGTCGGAGTTCTCGAGCCTGGGTATAGATGGTCTTGTGTTGGGCTTTCTCAAGCGCGGCGCGATCGATCTCAATCTCACGTCGCGAGTGCTGGCTTGCGCGCCGGGCTTGAACGCGACGTTCCACCATGCGTTTGAGGCTGCCGCCGATCAGCTACTGGCCGTGACTCAATTAAAGAGTTTGCCTCAGGTGGATCGAATTCTGAGCAGCGGCGGATCGGGCGAGCTGGAAAAGAGACGTGGACGACTCGCTGCCTACGAACAGGCTGCCGCGCCTGAGATCAAAATCATCGCCGGCGGCGGCATCGATCGGAACGCCATCGAAATACTTCGGCGCACCACATCCATTCGCGAATTTCACGTCGGTCGCGCCGCACGTCAGGGATTTGATGTTGCCGGCCCTGTTCGGGCCGAACTTGTTAGTGAGTTAATGCGCGCCATGCGCCGCGTACCACAGAACACTTAGTCGGCCTACCAAAAACGTGCAAACGGTCTTTCCCGCACTCCCCATAAATTACCGAATCTACGCGATTTTCTAGTCCCGCCTGACTCCATATCTTGACTCTGAACCAGCACGATCTCGACGGCATCATGAGCGTTTTCACGCCCACAGAGAACATTGTGGTGCTGGGCACTGGACCAGGCGAGCGCTGGCAGGAAAAGATAAGGAAGGAGGAGCGATGGCAGACGATTCCACTACTGACGCTCACGATCTACGTTCAACCAGACCCTCCCGATGATGCTAAGCAACGTGCAAACTGGCTTCCTTCGCCAAAAGGCGACGACTTCACGCTCTACATTCGCGCGTATTGGCCGAAGTCACCAGTGATCGACGGCTCATGGACACCGCCGCCGGTGCAGAAGCGGGATTAGAAAAACTATCAAAGGAGGCAGAGCCTGAGGCATGAATAGTGATAGACCAAGTCATGTCACTAACAACAAGACATCAACGCAAGTTAACCGTCGAGACATCCTCCGCTATGGCGTTTCTCTAGCGACTGTTGCCGCGCTCGGTGGAACTGGTATCCCTGCATTGGCTCGTGTGGAAGAGCTTCCGATTCGGTCTGCGCAGACCACGAAACCGAACATTGTTTTTATCCTGATGGACAACCTCGGTTACGGCGAGGTCGGATGTTACGGCGGCGGTGAGTTGCGCGGGGCTCCGACTCCTCGTATCGACAAGCTCGCGAGCGAGGGAACGCGGCTCACCAATTACAACGTCGAGGCGCAGTGCTCGCCGAGTCGCTCCGCCCTGATGACGGGAAGGTTTGCGATTCGCTCGGGTACACATTCGGTGCCGCTTCCGGGAACTCCGGACGGGCTTACTCAATGGGAAGTAACGATTGCGGAGACTCTTTCAGCAGCCGGCTATGCTACTGCCCATTACGGCAAGTGGCATCTCGGCAGCGCGCCGGGCCGCCATCCCACCGATCAGGGATTTGACGAGTGGTACGGCATTCCGCGAACGACGGACGAGTCGATGTTTCCCTCTCAGCCTGGTGCAAAAGCGGCGGGCATTCCGTTCATGCACATCATGGAAGGGCGAAAGGGTGAAAAGAGTCGTGATCTCGTCGTCTACGATCTAGAACAGCGGCGCTTGATCGATGGCGAGATCACTCGTCGCACAATCGACTTCATCACGCGCAATGCACGAGCAAGAAGACCTTTTTATGTCTACGTGCCGTTCACGCAGGTTCACGTTCCTTCGCTGCCGAACCTGAAGTTCGCGGGAAAGACCGGCAATGGTGATTTTGCCGACGTGCTTGCCGAGATGGATTCGAACGTCGGGCAGATACTTGACGCCGTCGATCAGCTCGGTATTCGCGACAACACGATCTTTGTGTTCACGAGTGACAACGGTCCTGATCCTACTGCTCCTTCGAACGGATGGTCCGGTCCGTGGAGCGGATATTACTTTACACACATGGAGGGCTCGCTACGCACACCATTCATTATTCGTTGGCCTAACAGGATTCCAGCCGGGCGCGCCAGTAATGAGATCGTGCACGAGGTCGATACCTTTACGACATTCGCGAAGATCGCGGGCGCCGCGATACCCAAAGACCGCCCGATTGACGGAGTGGATCAATCCGATTTTCTGTTTGGTAAACCGAAGTCTAATCGCGAAGGCTTTCCGGTGTTTGTTGCCGACCGCATGGAGGCCGTCAAGTGGCGCAACTTCAAGATGGCGTTCTACGAAGCGGAACACGATTGGTGGAGCGCGCCTACGAAGCTTGGCGTTCCAAAGATCTACGATCTGTATTCCGATCCGAAAGAGCAATACCCCGGAACGCTGACGCCGAACGCATGGGTCGGTGGGCCAATGATGAAGATCGTTTCCGAGTTTGAGGCCAGCCTAAAGAAGTTTCCGCCGATAGCTCCGGGCACGCTCGACCCGTACACACCGCCGAGTAACGGCACGAATTAAGGAGAAAACATGCAAGAGGATTGGAAAACGATCTTCCGGTAGTGAGCATGTCGCGCCGAACACTTTGTGTCTCTGCGGTCGTTCTGCTGCTGACTGTTTGCGCGCAGTCGCAAGAGCGGGCGCCCAAAGAGCTCTGGCCCGAAGTTGGTGTTTACGTGCCGCTCAACAAGGAGTGGCGACTGTACTTTCTCTTCAGCATCACCAAGTCGGAAGAGACGAGGGAGAATACGGAAGGCCAATTCGGCGCCCACGTCGATTACACGGTGAACAAGCGACTGGTGCTGCGTGCGGGTTATCGTTACCTGTTTTCGCTGAATGAAACAGATCCTTTCAGGGAGCATCGACCAATCCTGGAACAAACGTATCGCGAGCAGTTGCCGCTGAGGATCCTTTTGAGCGATCGCAACCGCCAGGACTTCCGCATCGTTAATGGCGACTTCTCGTTTCGTTATCGCAACCGCCTGATGCTCGAACGTGAGTTTCTTTTGCCCGGAAGATCGATCACGCCGTACGGATCGGTCGAGGTTTATCACGACAGCCGTTTCAATGTTTGGAATCGAAACCGGCTGACGGCAGGTGTTCAGATCCAGTTGCGGAAAGCGTTGCCATTGCTGAGGCTCGTGACGCCGCGGAAGCAGGTGATTTTGGATGTTTACTACACGAAACAAAACGACAGCCGCTCGCAACCACATCACCTGCACGCGATTGGAACCGTCCTCGCGATTCACTTTTAGTCTGGCACTACTGTTCGTTCTTTTAGGTGTTGCTGAAGTACAAGCCTCGCAACAGGCGTCAGCAACACCTTCGCCAACGCCGCAGAAGAGTAAAAAGAAATTTGGGATTGGTGTCAGTCCTGTCGACATTGAAGCTGCCCATCGAAACCAGGGCAATGCGCAGCCATCGAACATTGAAAGCGATCGCAAACAAAAGCACGGAGAGTTTGTGTTTGCACCGATACCGATGCACAGTCCTGCAATCGGAGCCGGTCTCGAGCTCGGCGTGGGATACATATTTAAGCTGAATCAAGACGACAAAGTTTCGCCGCCTTCGGCAATCGGTGCTGGCGCGCTTTTCACCAGCAATGGCACGCGCGGTGGAGCGCTGGGCGTGAAGTTGTACCTGAAGGAAGATCTCTATCGCGTGACGCTTGCTGGTGGTCGTGCTCGGGTCAATTACGACTTCTTCGGCACCGGAATCATCGCCGGCAATGAAGGCAGATTTATTCCACTGACAAGTCGTGGCACGGCGATCTTTGGGGAAATGCTGCGGCGCGTCAAAGGAAAGATTTATGTGGGTGGTCGTGTTCAGTACCGGCAATTGTCGATCGCGATTCGACCGCAGGACGGAGATTCTGAAGGACGCCCCGGCATTGATGAGGTCGAGTTGGACGCGCGCACTGTTGCCCTCGGACTGAAGACGACTCGAGACACTCGTAACGATACGTTCTATCCAACCAGGGGCAGTTTGTTCGAGTTCACGAGCGACTTTTTTGATCAAGCCTGGGGTAGCAGATTTGAGTATCAGGTTTACAAAACGGATTTCAACCGCTACGTCACGCTGGCGCCTCGTCATGTTTTTGCATATCGCGCGATGGGCTGCGCTGCTAATGGTCGCGTACCGTTCTACGATCTTTGTTTGTACGGAGCGATGAATGATTTGCGTGGCTACACTGCCGGTCGTTATCAGGACCGGCGCATGTTTGCGACTCAGGCTGAGTATCGCGTTGAGCTGCCGAAACGATTCGGGTTGGTAGCCTTTGGCGGCTTCGGTGGTGTGGCCCGGCACTTAAATGAGTTTCGCATGGACCAGTTACTGCCGGCTGCGGGCGCGGGCGGGCGATTCAGGTTGACGAAGGAGTCGCACGTCAACTTCCGGGTTGATTTCGCCGTTGGCAGGAATGGTCACACGGTCACGATCGGCGTCGGCGAAGCTTTTTAAGCAGGGGGAAACATGAGCTCTAATGAAACACCACCGCTGTCTTCGGGATGACTGACAAAGGAAACGTCCGCACGTTGATCTGGAGAACAACTGTAGGGCGGCTCTCCGTGGCCGCCCGTCGCTGACTCCGAGGACGGGTGGCCACGGAGGGCACCCCTACAGTTGTTTTTTATTGAATACATGGTTTGTTGAGAGTATATTTCGTGCGTCTCAGCCCAGCCGGAACACGGCCTCCCTTACAAGAACAATCAAAAAAAGGAGTATTTCAATGTTTAAGATCAATCGCATGGTCAAGGCTGTAACTCTGCTGGTTGCGCTAGGTCTCATCATGATTGTTTGGGCTCACGGCAGGTCTGCGCCTCCACCGACTAATTCAGTAAAGGCTGTGCAACTCAAGATCACATTTGGCCAGCACTGGGCCAACGTAACCGCACTCGAGGGCGGCACGTTCACAGTCGAGCGGGAAGGGAAGAAGCTTGCGATCACGCCGTACATTCGGGACGCGGGGAAGGTCGAGTTGCGGGTCGAGTCTGTAGGCACGCTGCTGGTTGGCAAGGGGTTGACGAAACTCGAAGGCGGCGGGCTTGAGTTGGGCGTGCAGGTGCTCGACGCCAACAAGAAGTTCTCATCTGACATAGTCGCCGCGTCCGGCCTGACCTGCTGCGCGAAAGCGTGTGATGGAACGCTGGTCTGCGGCGGCGTGTGTGTCTGCACTGACTGCGGGCGCTGTGGTCCAAACTGGTGTGACTGCGCGATACCCGGACCTCCCGACGAATAGCGACGCGCCCCAAAAGTTAGGTAGTAGCGATTTGGAAATCACGCCGAAGGCGTTCGCTAATTTCAGCCCAGGGTTCGAGCTTGCGAGAACCCTGGGGACCATCAAACAAGAAAGGCGTTTCAACCCTGAAAGGGTTCGCCAACCGCCGAACCCTTTCAGGGTTTAGTTGAATTTTTAATTGCTAACCCAGGGTTGTCGCGGACGCTCCAACCCTGGGCTCGAATTAGCGAACGCCTTCGGCGTTATGAGCGACAACGCCGATGTTGGCGATCGTTGCGCCCTTCGTCATCGATGGTACGGCGCAGACGTAAAGCACAATACCAGCCACGGGCGCGCGGGCTTCAAAGATCACTTTGCCGACGTAGTCCGTAACGTATCCGACTTTCATTCCCTCAGAGACATACGTGCCACGTTTGACCGCCGGATAGAAGATTCCCGTCTGGTCACTCGCCAACGTTACGACCTTTTCGATCCAAACTGGACGTTCGACTGTCGCCGGCTGCCCGGGCAACATCTTCAAATAACGCATCACCCCCAAACAACCGTTGATGAGCGCATTAAGATCGTCTGTTTCGACTGTGCCTGCATGTCCTGCCTCCGCCGTAATCGACGGTTTGCCGCGCGTCGTGGCCGTGTTTTCAAGATAGCGGGAAGCCTGCGGGTCTTTCGGCCGGTCAGCAGAAATAATGATGTGGTCCAGGCCGAAGGCGAGCAGCATCTCACGTGAAATCTGATCCTGCTTCTCATTTCCCGTTTTGGTCCAATAACTGTAAGGCCGCAGGCTTTCGTCCAAATCGCCGCCGTGCAGATCGATCAAATGATCGCATTGCTCGACAACTTGTTTCGTAATCAGATACGAAGCGCGCTCAGTTTGAGTGCCATCCACCTTGCCCGGATAGAACCGGTTCATACTCTTCTTATCGACCGGGTTGACGTGCGGCACCTTTTGCTCGAACGATTGAATATTGATGAGCGGCACGATGATTACCGTGCCGGAGATTTCGGCTGGATCCAGCATCGCGATCAATTTCTCGAGCGCGATGATGGATGTGTATTCCGTGCCATGCGAGCCGGCGACGAGCGCCAGCACTGGTCCAGGCTTCGCACCATGAATAACTGCGACGGGAATGCTAAGCCCGGCATCAACACCGGCTGGAACTTCGATCGTGCCGGTAACTTTCTGCCCGCGCGCGGCGGTGGCGTTTCCGACAGTAAAAGTTTTCCGATCCTGACCGGCTGTCAGAGTTACGATGATTAGCGTCAGTACAAAGCTCGCGATTAGATGTCGCATATCTTAGCGTCCTTTAAATGACGTCGAGATCGCTTGTGCCGCCTGGTCCAGCCAGCCGTTCAGCTCTGGTTGCGTGTGCCACTTTCCTTTCAGCATTACGCCCGCGCGATTCTCGGTGGCGGAGATGTCATCCAGTGGATTGGCGTTCAGCAGTATGAGGTCGGCTCGCTTTCCTTTCTCGATCGTGCCGACCTTGTCTATCGTTCCGAGAAACATGGACGGGTTCTTAGTTGCCGCCTCGAGCACCGCGTAATTCGAAAGACCGGCGTCGCGCAGCGCCTTCAGCTCGTGATGCATTCCGAAGCCATATAGCCACAAAAACTCAGGCGTGTCAGACCCGGTCATGATCCGGCCGCCGGCGTCGTAGATCGCCTTGATTAGCTTCTCGCGCAGTTGGACCCAGCTGGCTCGCTTCTCGAGCGGCACAGTGTTGATGAAGCGGTTCTTCTTGTAGAAGTCGAGCCATTGCTGCTGCACTTTCGGCGGGTAGAAGCGGAAATCGGGCTGCTTGCGAATCTCGTCCTCGGTCCGCAGCCGTCCGAAAGTGTTCTTCATGAAATGCTGTGTTGGATCGACGTACGGGTTCGACGCAACAGTCTTGCGCGCGACTTCGGCGATCTTGCTTTCGTCAATGTAGTCGAAACTTTTCCAATTCTCCGGGTTGTATATATAAAGGTCAGACACGCTCCCCTTCATCGGCGCATCGTCACGAAGCAGCAGCTCCATGTATCCATCGAGGTGTTCGATCTGCTGTTTCGCTTTCCAGGCGCGCTCCATACCGACGAACCGGCTGTCTGCGTGACCGACGACGCGGATGTTTTGCTTCGCGGCTTCGTCCACTGCTGCTTCATAAACCTCGGGCTTGACGAACGTCGTCACTTTGATGAAGTCGTAACCCGCTGCTTTCGATTTACGCACGGCCTCACGCGCCTCTTCCGGAGTGTTAACGACGAAGTCGTTTCCCTGTTCGCGCCCGGTTAGATGTGGGCTCGCGACGAAGATTGTCGGGGCGTCGATCTCTCCGTTAGCAGACCGGCTACGCAGAGACAGCAGCTCGGGAGTCCCGATCATGAATCGCACCGTCGTGACGCCGTTCGCCACCATCACGCGAAGCTCATCCGGACCGACCGAATCGGGAAACTCATCGCTGTCTGACAGCAGGTGCGTGTGCATGTCGACGAGGCCGGGCGCTAAATACTTTCCCGTGCCGTCGACACGGACTGCATCCTTCGGCAGCTTCACTTTCTTCGTGTCGCCGATCTCGGCAATCAAGCCGTTCCTGATCACTACCGTTTGGTTCGCCAGCACTCGCTCACGATCCATCGGGATCACGTTGACGTTAGTGAAGGCAACAGTTTGCGCTGAGGTCGACGTTGCCAGCGCCGTGAAGATAAAAATTAAAGTGAAGAAAAATCTCTTCATTAAAGTTCCTTCTATGGCCCTAGTTTTTCACGAAATTGCTTAACCAGGCGGTCACTCAACCGGCTTAGCGTCGGCAATTTTAATGGTCCAACTACGTATCGTCCAAAGGCGGCGTTTCGCAGGGCATCCAGATCAAACCGGTCCTTAAAATACCGCTGGTAGGCCTCGATTGGAATGGCCAAGGCCTCCATCGAACTGCCATCGAGGCGAACAAGGAAGATGAAATCAGCGTCGCTCACTTTTTCTGCGACTTTGAAGTAGCGCCATTCCTCGATTCTTTTTCTGACCTTCCGCTCGGCATCAAGGTCGTAATTTATGTTGTCTCGCTGCCCGTCAACCGGCGGCTGGTCGCAAAGTATGGCAAACTGGAAGGTGCGAAACGCAACGATATACATAGATTGTCCGGAATGGAAGGGCTTCGATTGACCGTAACCAGAGCCGGCGGCAAGGATGATAATCAGAAAAGCCAGAGCCGTTAGTACATACGTGTGCTGTCGGGATCGGAACACGAGCTGATCTCCTTTGAGTTGGTTTCGACTGATTTCGTCTCAACCGAAGATACTCGCTCCCCCGTCTGATTTTCCTCAAATATGTTGTGAGTTTCCTCAAATATAGCTGCATTTACCTGGAGATGATGGCGAGTAGCTTCTCGTGATAGGTGCGACGAGCCGCCTCGCACACTCGTAATCTGGCCAGCAAAACAAACCGCTTATCCCAATAGAGTTGCACTCTGGCAACAAGTTGCTTCAACATTGGCTATTGCTTGCCAGCGGTAATTATTAACCGCGGATGAACGCGGAGAATCCGGATCTAATCCGCGTTATCCGTGGCTAAAATGCCGTTCGAAAAAGGACCACCCCAATGAACACTCTTTTTCATGACCTCCGCTACGCCGCTCGAATGTTGAGGAGTAATTTAGGATTTACGTTAGTCGCCGTGCTCACACTCGCTTTTGGCATTGGCGCTAACACGGCGATCTTTAGTGTGGTTAACGCTGTAGTGCTGCGGCCGCTTCCGTTTCCAAAACCAGAACAGATCGTAATTCTTCGCGACGATTTGACCGGACGGCAAATTGAAGATGTCGGTCTGTCGGTTGATGAGCTGAAGGATTTGCAAGAGCGTTCGGGTGTCTTCGAGCAAGTCTCCGCGGTCTGGCCTGTTGACGCGAATCTCACCGGATCGGAGCGACCGGAACGAATCGAATTGCTGGCCGTTAGTCCGAACTACTTCGCCTTGCTCGGCGCGCACGCGCAGCTTGGTCGTGTATTCGGACCTGAAGAACAGCAAGCTAAAGGTTTTGCTGAAGGTGTAGTGATCAGCGATGGACTTTGGAAACGTCTCTATGGCAGTGATCGAAACGTTCTTGGTCGAAAAGTTTATGCCGACACGGATCTTTACACGATCATCGGTGTGATGCCGCCCGGATTTCGTCACCCGGGCAAGACGTTGCGAAATGAAGTCGACATGTGGGCGACGGCGGGATTCTCGGCAAATCCATTTGGTCCACCTGTACGCGCGGCCCGAATACTTCCCGGCGCCATTGGACGGCTCAAAGAAGGAACAGACATTAACCAGGCGCAGGCGAAGTTGGATGGTCTGGTGGCGCAGCTTCAGACGGAGTTTCCGAAAGAGTATCCGGCGCAGGCGGGTTGGTCCATTCGCGTTTTATCAGCGCACCAGCAGTTAGTCGGCAACGTTCAGACTATTCTCTACGTCGTGCTCGCTGCTGTTGGCCTGGTATTACTAATCGGGTGCGTCAACCTCGCTAACCTGATGCTCGCACGATCGAGTGCGCGGCGAAGAGAAATGGCGATCCGCCTCGCGCTGGGAGCGAGTCGCCGTCGCCTCATCATTCAGCTTCTGACGGAGAGTTTGTTGCTTTCGTTCATTGGTGGCGTACTTGCGCTGGTGGTGATCGCGGTATTACTGAAATGCTTCGTCCAGTTCATTCCGGCGGACATTCCTCGACTAAATGAGATCGAAATCAATTTCACTATTCTGGGGTTTGTCTTTCTCATCTCGGCCGTCACCGGATTGCTCTTCGGACTCGTTCCGGCCCTGCAAACGTCGAGACCTGACGTCGTGTCGAATCTGAAAGATGGTAGTCATGGAGCCGGCTTTGGACTGGCGACTCATCGTTTTCGCAGCGGGTTGGTAGTCATCGAGTTTGCGTTGTCGTTGATTTTGATGATTGCGGCCGGGTTACTGCTGCGCAGCTTTGGGCGGTTGCTTGAGGTGAATGCAGGTTTCAATCCCGACAATGTGTTGCTCACTCGTGTCTGGCTGCCTGTTCCGAACAATCCGGAGCTCGATCCGTATCGAGATCCGTTGAAGCGAGCCGGGTTTACAAAAGAATTGCTGCAAAAGGTGAGTGCGATTCCGGGCGTGCGTAACGCCGCGATCAGCAGCGGCAATGCTGTACCGCTGGTTGGACCACATAATTCCGGTGGCTTTACGATTGAAGGTGACGCCGTTACAAACAACGCAATTCCGACGGCGCAGGTTGGCTTGGTCTCGCCGGATTACTTTCGCACGATGGAGACGCCTCTGAA
>Ga0105247_10000554_pt1 | contig 30367 bp, 18 predicted proteins | sample KBSS24metaG_FD_81519 | JGI IMG/M metagenome (GOLD analysis project Ga0105247, IMG submission 81519) | Switchgrass rhizosphere microbial communities from Kellogg Biological Station, Michigan, USA - KBS S2-4 metaG | ecosystem: Host-associated > Plants > Roots > Rhizosphere > Soil | place...
CCTCGTCGGCTGCGTCGCCTTCGTCCGCGGCGTCGGGCGCCACGAGGGCGCGCTCGGGCGCGTCGTGGCCCGCGCCGTCGAGACGCTGCGGAGCCCCGCCGCGTGGGGCAAATGCCTCGCGTTCGCGCTCGTCGCCGACGTCATCGACGTCGCGATGATCGCGCTCTCGGCCAGCTCGGTCGGGATGCCGCTGTCGTTCCTGCGGTGCGCGGCGGTGCTCGCCCTCGTCAACCTCGCCATCGTCATCCCCGCGGCGCCCGGGCAGATCGGCACGCTCGAAGCCGGCGCGGCGGGCGCGCTCGTCGCGCTCGGCTACGATCCGAACGGCGCGCTCGCCTTCGCGCTCCTGTACCACGCCGTCCACGCGCTCCCGGCGACGCTCGTCGGCGGCGTCATCCTCGCGGCCACGCCGCGCCCGCGCCGCGAGCCCGCGGAGACGCCGTCATGATCGAGATCCGCGAGGGCGGACGCTGCCCCGAGTGGGACGCGTACGTCGACCGCGCGCCGCGCGCGACCTGCTATCACGCGAGCGCGTGGACCGAGATCGTCGACCGCGCCTACCGCGTGCAGACGCTCCGGGTGGTCTCGCGCCGGTGCGCCGGCGCCCCCATCCGCGGCGTCCTCCCCTTGTTCGTCGCCCCGCGCCCCTTCGCGCGCTACGTCACCACCGGCCCGTTCGGCTCCTACGGCCCCGTGCTCGCCGATCACCCAGGCGCCGCCGCCGAGCTCCTCGACGCCGCCCGCGCGGTCACGCTCCGATCGCGCGCGCGCTACCTCCACATCAAGTCGCTCGACGACGGCCCGGCGCCGGACGGCTTCGCGCGCCAGGACCTCTGGGTCCGGGCCACCTTGCCGCTCGACGGCGGCCCGGGCGCCGTCTGGTCGGGCATGCGCAAGGGGGCGCGCGCCGCCGTGCGCCAGGCCAAGAGGAACGGCTTCGAGCCGCGCCGCGGCCGGGACGAGCTCGAGCCGTTCTACGACGTGCTCGCCGAGAACATGCACCGCAAGGGCTCCCCGATCTACGGCGTGCCGTTCTTCCGGGCGCTCCTCGACGCGTTCGGCCCGCGCGCCGACGTCGTGACCTTGCACGAGGACGGGCGCGCGGTCGCGGGCGCGCTCACGATCGCGTTCCGCGGCGTGCTCTACGTCCCGTTCGCGTCGTCGCGCGCCGCCTACTTCCCGAAGCGCCCGAACAACCACCTCTACTGGGAGATCATCGAGTCCGCGTGCGCCTCCGGCCTGCCCACGCTCGACTTCGGCAGCTCGATGCGCGGCACCTCCACGCTCGCCTTCAAGCGCCACTGGGGCGCGCGCGTCGAGCCGATCGCGTCGTACGTCTACGCTCGCCGGACCTCGGAGCCGGACCTCGGCCCGAGCTCCGCCGCCGTTCAGCGCGGCGTCGAGCTCTGGAAGAAGCTCCCGCGGGGCGTCGTCGACGCCGTCGGCCCGTGGGTGTGCCGCTTCATGCTGTGAGAGCCGGTCGCAGGCAATGAAAAATAGCCCCTCGGTTCCGGCGCGCGGCGGCAAGAACGCGGTAATCGCCGGCGGACTGCGCTAAGAGTAAGCGAATGGCCGTCGCCGTCGCCAAGCTCAGGCAGCTTATCAAGGACTGCGATCCGCTGCTCCCGTTGAACCCCGGCGATCCGCGGTACGTGAACCTCGACGAGGGGATGCGCGGGAGCGACGGGGGCGCCTGCATCGACGCGCTCCACCGGACGATCGACCTCGCCGATCCCACGGAGACGACCTTCCAGCTCTTCAGCGGCTTCTCGGGGAGCGGGAAGACCACCGAGCTCCGCCGCCTGCGCGCGCGCCTCGAAGAGGACAAGGCCACCGCCACCCACGTCACGTTCGTCAACGCCGACGAGTACCTCGATCCGTACACGCCCATCACGATCACCGACGTCCTCCGCGTCCTCGCCTACGCCCTCGACGAGGCGGCCGCCGAGCAAGAGGCGCTCGCGACCGGCGAGGAGGTGGATCGAGAGAGAGGGTACCTCCGCCGCTTCTTCGACTTCCTCACCCAGACCGACGCGACGCTCAAGACCGTCGGCTTCGACGCGTACGGCACGAAGCTGATGTTCGAGGTGAAGGACAACCCGTCGTTCCGGAGGCGGGTCGAGGAGGTGCTCGCGCTGCGCTTCCAGCAGTTCGCGACCGACGCGAAGGACGTGATGGGTGAGGCGATCACGAAGCTGCGCAAGGCGACCGGCGCGCAGCGGATCGTCCTCGTCGTCGACGGGCTCGAGAAGCTGTCGACGCTGCGCGAGGAGGACCGGACCGCCGTCGAGGCGGCGGTGGAGACGGTCTTCGTGCAGCACGCCGCGTGGCTAAGGCCGCCGTGCCACGCCATCTTCACCTTCCCGCTCTGGCTCCGCTTCCGGACGACGCTCAACGGCGAGGGGTACGACCGCGGCTGGCAGGTGCTGCCGATGGTGAAGGTGGCCGAGCGCGACGCCGCGCGCACCGATTTCCGCCCCGGGATCGATCGGCTCGTCGAGCTCGTCGAGCGGCGCCTCCCGGTCGGCGAGGTGTTCGGGAGCCGCGGGCTCGTCGAGCGGATGGTCCGCGCGTCCGGCGGCTACCCGAAGGACCTCCTCCGCCTCGTGCGCGAGGTGCTCTATACGAGCAAGTCGTTCCCCGCGACCTCCGCCGACGTCGATCGCGTCATCGATCGCCTCACCGAGGCGTACGCGCAGACGGTGCGCGAGCCGGCCCGCGCGATGCTCACCGAGGTGGCGGCGACGCACGCGATCCCCGACGGCGACGCCGCGCGCGCCGCGGCGTTCGGGCGCCTGCTCGAGCAGTGGCTCGTCCTCGCGTACCGGAACGGGTCGGAGTGGTACGACGTGCACCCGCTCGCGCGGCGAGCGCTCGGGCCGAAGACGCCCGCCCCGACGTGAAGACGCCCGCGCGCGCCTGCTACGACGAGGCGTTCGCCGCCGTCGAGCGGGTGATCGCGCTCAGCCACGGCTTCACGCTCGTGCCGGTCGAGGTCGACGGCCCCGACGCCGCGCACGACCTCGTCGCGCACCTCGATGCGCGCGGGTGCCGGTGCGTCACCATCGAGCCGCTCGACGAGGCGGCGTGGAACGACCTCCACGTCGACCTCGCCAAGGCTTCGCCCGACGAGGACGGCGCGGTGGTGGTCATCGGCCGGCGCGAGCTCCCCCAGACCACCGGCGCCGCGCTCCGCCTCGTGAACCTGCGCCGCGACACGATCGCGGCGAAGCTGAGACGCCCCCTCCTCTGGTGCGGCCCGGCGTCGTTCTTGATGCTGACGTGGGAGCGCGCGCCCGATTTCTGGTCGGTGCGCACCGTCGGCCACACGATCGCGCCCGACGCGCCGGCCGAGGCGCCGATCTCGAGCAAAGCGTCCGAGAGCGCGACGACGATCCGCTATCGCCGCCTCGTCGACGACGCGACGTCGCAGAACGACGCCGGCCTCGCGAAGAAGTTCCGCGTCCGCCTCGTCGAGAGCCTCGTCGCCGACGGGAACCTCGACGACGCCGCGCGCGTCCTGTGCGACGGGCCGGCCCTGGACGAGGACGACGCCGACGCGGCGCTCGCGCGCTTCGAGGTGGAGCTGCGCCTCGGCGATCTCGCGGGCGCGCAGCGCACGCTCGTGCGCGCCGCCCGCCCGGCGAGCGGCGAGCACGCGCGGCACGCCGAGCTCGCGCTCGCGCACGCGCGCCTCGCCGCGCGCTACGCCGACGCGGGCGAGGAGGGGCAGGAGGCGGCGCAGCGCATGATCGGCGCCGTGCGCCCGCTGCTCGACGCGGTCCACGCGACGGGCGACGCGCGATCGCGCGCCCTCGCGCTCCTCGCCGCGGGGCGCATGGATCGGTCGCTCGAGGACGTCCGGCGCGCGATCGCGATCGCCGAGCCGGTCTCGCCCGCGCTCGCCGCGGCCGGGCGCGCTCACCTCGCGGCGCTCTTCGCCGCGACGCGCGACCGGCGCGCCGCCGCCAGCCACCTCGACGCCCTGCGGGCCGAGCGCGCCGCGATCGAGGCGGACGCCACGCCGGTGGACCGCGCGATCCTCGACGACGCGATCGCCGACGCCGAGCGCGCGATCGAGGCGGCGCTCCCGGGCGCCCCCGAGCCGCGCCCCTCCGAGTCGCCGCCGGCGCAGCCGCACGCGCTCCCCGGGCCCGGCGCCGACCTCTCCGCCGACGCGGCGCCGCGCGGCGCGGACGAGCCGGAGCCGCGCGCGACGCCCACGCGCCTCGTGGACGTCGCCACGTCGATCCCGCGCGAGTCGGTGAACCTCACGGTCACCGACGACGACGAGCCGCTCTCGCGGACGCGGGGGCTGCCGGCGAAGGCGGGGCGCGCGCCGACGTTCATGTGGATCCTGACGGGCGCGAACGCGATCGTCCTCGTCCTCTTCGGCGCGCTCGCGTTCGACGTGCACGAGCTCCACCTCGCGGCGCCGCTCGTCGGCACCGGGCTCGCGCTCGTGATCATCGCGCTCTATTTCCGCGAGCGCGCGCGCGGCCGGCGCTGATCGCGCGCCCGCTCCACCCTCGTGGAGCATCACCGGCGGGGGCGCGCACCGCGCCGATATCGAAATATCTTCGAGACCCGATGAACGGACCTGGATTGAAGGCGCGCGCCTCGCGGCCGCGCGAGGCGGCAAGCGCCGCGACCTGCCTTTCCGTTCAACGGTCGCTCGCCCGTCCAAAATAAAGGACGAACCACGTTCGATATGGGACGATTTGACCCGATGGGACTCCGCCGACGGGCGGCACGGGCCGGGCGAAAAGCAAACGTCGATACGATCGGACGGCCGGTGTACACGCGAGCACGCCATGGCGACGTATTCGGTAAATGTTTACATGCGGCGCGCGGGTGCGACGCGCTATTCGTTCGTCGCCGCACCGGCGATGTGCCGCGGTATTTTACCGATTCCGCTCGATCTGCCGTAGTACCGCTCGCGCGGTAAAGCTGGAGCAGAGCGTCGTCGCATCTCGTATTCCAAAGGAGCGCGATTACCATGAAAGCATTCCGGCTGGCTCTCCCGCCGCTCGTCCTCGCGGCCATCGGTTGCAGCGTATCGGCTCAGGACTCTGGCTCGGCCGGGGGGACCGCGTCGCAGCTCTCGGGCTCGCAGCTCTCGGGATCGAGCGCCGCGGCCCCGACGTCCGGGCGGACGACGCTCGCCGGCGCCGTCCCCCCGTGGGCGAAGGCGTCGAACCACGCCGGCGACGCGGCGGACTCGGACCCGGTCCACGTCCGCGTCTATCTGTCGTGGTCGGACCCGGCGGGGGCGGCGTCGCTCGCCCAGGCCGTGTCCGACCCGTCGAGCACGCAGTACGGCCACTACCTCACGCCCGCGGCCTTCCGTCAGCGCTTCGCGCCCACCGCGGCCAGCGTGAACGCCGTCCAGTCGTGGCTGACGAGCCAGGGCTTCGCGATCGTGCACGTCCCCTCCAACGGCCACTACGTGGCGGCGGAGGCGACCGTCGCGCAAGCGACCGCGGCATTCGGGACGACGCTCGCGAAGTACACGGTTTCGGGGAAGACGCTCCGCGCGCCCGCCTCCGCCCCGTCGATCCCGTCGACGCTCGCCGGGATCGTGAAGTCGGTCGTGGGCCTCGACCAGAGCTCCGCGCTCGTCCACACCAACCTCGTACACGATCCCAACGCGCCGCCGACGCCGGCTTTCGTCAACGCCGAGCCGTGCTCGACGTACTGGGCCGAGAAGACCGCGACCGGCTTCTCGAACCCGTACGGCGCGAACGCGCTCCCCTACACGCCGTGCGGCTACACGGCCGCGCAGATCCGCGGCGCGTACGGCGTCCCGAGCCAGTACGACGGCAAGGGGCAGACCGTCGCGGTCATCGACGCGTTCGCGTCCCCCACCATCCAGCAGGACCTCGACGCGTGGTCCGCGGCGCGCGGGATGGCCTCGACGAAGATCTCGCAGGTCGTCACGCCCGGGACGTACCACGCCCCCGAGGCGGGGATCGTGCAGGACCCGCAGGGCTGGTACGGCGAAGAGACGCTCGACATCGAGGCGGTGCACGGGATGGCCCCGGCCGCGAACATCGTCTACGTCGGCGCGCCGAACAGCTTCCAGGACCTGGACGCGGCCATGAACCACGTCGTCGACCAGGGGCTCGCGCAGATCGTGTCGAACTCGTACGGGTTCTCCGGCGAGCAGGTCGCCCCCGGGTTCGTCCTGCCGTTCACGGACACGCTCATCCAGGCCGCGATCCAGGGGATCGGCGTCTACTTCTCGTCGGGCGACGACAGCGACGAGTCGCAGTCCCTCGGCTTCGCGTCGGCGGACTGGCCGGCCTCGAGCCCGTGGGTCACCGCCGTCGGCGGGACGAGCATCGGGGTGGGCGCGGCCAACGACTACCTCTTCGAGACCGGCTGGGGGACCGGTCGGAGCACCTGGACGGGGAGCGCGTGGTCGCCGGCTCCGCCTGGCCAGTGGACGTCGGGCGCGGGCGGCGGCGTGAGCGTCCTCTTCCCGGTCCCGAGCTATCAGGCGGGCGTCGTCGACGCCGTCCTCGCGCGGTACGGCCGCTCGGGGCGCGCGGTGCCCGACGTGAGCGCGCTCGCGGATCCGAGCACCGGATATCTCGTCGGGCAGACGCAGACGTTCCCGGACGGCACGACGAAATATTCGGAGTACCGCATCGGCGGGACGAGCCTGTCCTGCCCGATCTTCGCGGGGATCATGGCGCTGGCGGATCAGGCGAAGGGGGCGCGCCACGGCTTCGCGAACCCGAAGCTCTACTCCGTCCCCTCCTCGGCCTTCCACGACGTGCAGGCGCCGCAGACTCCGGTCGCCACGGTCCGCGCGGACTTCAACGACTTCGTGAGCGCCTCGAGCGGCGTGCACTTCACCCTGCGGACGTTCGACCAGACCCTCAGCCTGAAGACCGGTCCGGGCTACGACGACGTGACCGGCCGCGGCTCGCCCACGGCGAGCTTCATCGACGCGCTCGCGAAGTAGCGCTCGCGACGTGGCGTTCGCGCTGGAGGCATGGAGCCGCCCCACTCGGCGGCTTCGCGCCTCCGCGCGCGCGGCGTCCCGGGCGAAGAGACATCACGAAAGGATCGAGCTCTTTTACGACTCGAGGCTCGCGCTCGTCTCGTATCGTTCCGGCTCGATCTTCTGAAGCATGCGCGCGCTCTTCCGGAAGCAACGTACGCGGAGAGGCCCGCATCTCCACGATTGATTGTTCGAATACGGAGCCTCAGCTCCCGTACGAGCTTCAACGATGGAGAACGACCATGAGAAGCATTCGTTCGACGACACTGGCGGCGCTCGCGCTCGCGGCCGCCGCCTGCAGCTCGGATCCCAACCCCACGGGCTCCACGTCCGCCGCGGAGACCGGCGGGGCATCGAGTCAGGCATCGGGTGACGTATCGGGTGACGTATCGAGCCGCGAGCACATCGCGCAGGTGCTCGAGCAGACGAACCTCGTCTCGAATTTGCCGGGCGTCGCGGAGCGGGTGGATCCCACGCTCGTGAACGCCTGGGGGTTCGCCTTCGATCCCCCCGACGCGCTGTCGGTCTCGGCGAACGGGACGGGTCTGTGCAACGTCTACGACACGAGCGGCGTCACGCGCCTCGCGATCACCATCCCGTCGACGGCCGGCAGCACCACGCCGGCGAAGCCCACCGGCGAGGTCCTCAACGAGGACCCCGCCGTCTTCCGCGGAGACAGGTTCATCTTCGTCACCGAGGACGGGACCGTCGCCGGCTGGCCCGGGCCCGCCGCGACGGTGGCGCAGCTGCGCGTCGACGAGTCGTCGACCGGCGCGGTCTACAAAGGCGCGGCCACGGCGCGCGTTCGGGGGACGAGCCGCCTCTTCGCCACCGACTTCCACAACGGCAAGGTCGACGTCTTCGACGAGAACTATCAGCCGGTCTCGTGCGCCCGCTGCTTCTTCGACCCCGACTTGCCCGCCCACTACGCGCCGTTCAACATCGTCGCGGTCGACGGCCTGCTCCTCGTATCGTACGCGGAGCAGGCGCTCCCCGAGGCGGAGGACGACGTGCCCGGCGAAGGGCACGGCTTCGTCGACCTCTTCGACACCCAGGGCGGCCTGATCCAGCGTTTGATCTCGCGCGGCCCGCTGAGCTCGCCGTGGGGCATGGCGCTCGTGCCGCGGCGCTTCGGTCGCATCTCCAACGATTTGCTCGTCGGCAATTTCGGCGACGGGAGGATCAACGTGTTCGAGATCGAGGCGCGCGGCCTCCAGTTCCGCGCCGCCTTCAGGGGGGTGATCGGCGACGCCAACCGCCACGCGCTGGCCATCGACGGGCTCTGGTCGCTGGCGTTCGGCCCCGACACGGGGACGAGCACGCCGCGACACCTCTACTTCACCGCAGGGCCGAACCACGAGCAGGCCGGCCTCCTCGGACGGCTCGACGTCCGCTGAGTCGGCTTTGCGTGTCGCGCCGCGTGATACCTTATCGCGCGGCGCGGCGCTGATTCGGGAGATCGCGCCCGCGGACCGGCGTCCCTTCGCGATCACCCGCGTCCTTCGGAGATCACGCCGCGTACGAGCGTCCCTTCGCGATCACTTGATGCACGACGTGAGGCACGTGCCGCAGCAGACCGTGTCGGAGCAGCAGACGCCCGAGCCGGCGCCGCACGTCGCGCCGGCGGGGAGGCAGGCGCCGCCGTCGTCGCCGCCGGCCGGAGGGGCGAGGACTTTTTCGACCCACTGCGCCGAGTGGTTGTGCGCCGTCACGTCCTGGAACGGCAGCCAGAACGCCGGGAAGGATCGGTCCTTCGCGTCGAGCGCCGGATCGGGGTCGACGACCACCGCGGCCATCCAGATCTGCGGCTGCGCGCAGTTGCCGTACGTGACCCCCTGCTTCGAGAGCGGCTGCGGCTGATCGTACGCGGGCCCCTCGGGCGGGTAGCAGTTGTCGAATCCCTTGTTCGCCAGATGGAGGCCGTAATCGCGGTTCGACGAGAACGCGACCCAGAGGATCTTCTTGCCGTGATAGCTCGACGGGAACGGGCTCCAGCGCGGCCACGAGTTCGTCAGGCCGTCGGCGACGTTGAGCGCGGGCAGATCGATCGGCTGCGCGCCCGCGGCGGGCGGATAGTGCAGCAGCTTGACGCGGGCGCCGCGGTTGTAGAACGCGTCGCCGTTGGACGCCGCGGTGTCGGGGGCGTCGGGCGCTTCGTTGAACACGATCCACGCGCCGTCGGGCGAGAACGACGGGTAATAGAAGTTCTGCGCGGCGTCCGAGAGGAGGCTCACCGGCGCACCCAGCGTGAGGCCGGCGAGATCGATCGTCGACGCCCAGAGCGCTCCCTTCTTGAAGTGGTGATCCCCTGCGCTCGAGATCGTCCCCGCCGCGGGCACGACGAACACGAGGTGGCCGTCGTCCTTCGACAGGTCGGGCTGCGTCGCCGCCACTCCGCCGGGGAGGGCGATCGTCCCGAGCAGCGTCGCCGCGGTCCCGTCGAAGACGGCGAACGACTGGTCCTTCCCCCCCTTGAACGTGGTCGCGAGCATCTTGGCGTGATCGTGCGTCCACGCCTGGAACCCCGGCGACATCGTCGAGCCGCCGATCACGGTGCGCGTCGCCACGTCCATCATGTGCGTGTGCACGTCGCCGAACTCGTCGTCGCCGTCCGGGTCGTCGGTCGCGAGCGACATCCGCGCGCCGTCGCGCGACATGTTGTGGCAGCCGACGCACGTGCCCGTCGCTCCGGACGTGTAGAACGGCGTCGGCGCCGGATCGAACGTTCCGAAGTCGTGGCTGTAGATGCCGCCGGTCTTTCCGCCGACGCCTCCGAACGTCGCCGATTGCCAGTAATAGATGCCGCCGGCGAGGTCGTCCTTCGCGAACGCGACGGATATCGACGCCTGCGACACCGAGACGCACGCCGCGCGGTCATCGGTCGCGCGCACGAAGACCCGGACGGGATCGCCGTCCCTGTTCTTGTTCGCGATATCGTTCCACTGCGCCTGCGAGAGCGTGACGCCGCACCCGCGCGTCGGGCCGCCGCGCACGTCCGGGACGGCCTTGCACTGCGCCTCCACGCGCACGTCGGTGATCGAGTTCTCGAAGTCGACCTCGAACAAGGTCGCTTGCTCGGGCTTCGCGAACTGCACCTCGAGGACGTTCATGTTCGGCGGGAGGAGCAGGCCGTCGGTGGGATATGCCAGGGACGGCGGGCCGAGCTGCGCGGGCGCGCAAGGCGGCGCGTCCGCGGCGGGGAAGGTTGGACACCCGGGACACGTGTAGTTCGAGCCGTTCGGCGCGACGGCGCCGTCGCCGAAGCCGATCGTACCTCCGTCATTGCCCCCGTCGAGTATACCTGCCCCGGCATCCCCCCCGGTAGCGTCGCTTTCCCGATCGCTCCCGCAAGCGGCCAGGCCTGTGACCACTTCGACGCTTGCAGCGAGCCAAAGACCGAGGAACATCGGCCATCCCGTCGTCATCTTCACTAGCGTGCACCCATGGCTGCGGACAAAGCAGCAAGGGTGCCAGCCCCCGGACAGCGCGGCGCGACGACTGCGGGTGGCGACACGGACCGACCGGGGGAGGGCGCGCCGACCGGCCGGCATGTGTCGACCCGCGCGTCTCGCGGCTTCGATCGAGTCGTACACGATCACACCGACACGGCGCTCGCGGGCGAGGCATCTCATGGGATGACGACGAAGGAAGCGAAGTGCGCGCTCGCCTGGCCAATCTCAATTACGGTAGTAAATGCTGCGCCCCGGCTCAGCCATCATCGGAGCGTTGTGACCGATGACACATTGAGACGGCGACGGGTGTCCGTGCCTGTACCGCCGCCCCGTTCGGGCGCGCCTTCGACGTCGACGCCGAGCCTTCCGTTCGGACACCACGTTTGCTTTTACGACGATCCGTACCCGGTCGACATCGTCTCCGAGCATCTGTCTCGGGCCTTCGAGCACGGCGGAGCCGGAGTCGCCATCGCGACGTCCGAGCACCTCTCGGCGCTCCGAGGGGCGCTCGACGCGATGGTCCCCGATACGGCCCGTCACGTCGAAGCGGGCCGCCTGCTCTTGCTCGACGCTCACGCGACGCTCGAGGAGCTCATCGTCGACGGCGGCGGCCTGTCCGAGGCGACGTTCCAATCGTCGATCGGCGCGCGCATCGAGGGCCTCGCGAGCGCCTCCGCTCCCGCGCGCGCGTTCGACGAGATGGGGGACGTCCTCTGCAGAGACGGACGCTTCGCCGCGGCAATCCAGCTCGAAGGCTTCTGGAATCGCTTGCGACACACCGCGCAGTTCGACCTCCTCTGCGGGTACGGGCTCGCGCGCTTCGACGTCGCCTCTGCTCACGCGGCGTTCTCGCTCGTCTGCGACGAGCACACGAACGTCCGGGTCAGCGGCGTCAGCGACGCCGGCGGGCTCGATAATCAGCGCCTGCTCGCCGAGCTCGAGCAGCGCCGTCGCGCCCTCTCCACGGAGGTGGAGCGACGAGAGCTGGCCGAAGAGGAGCGGGCGCGGCGGGCGTCCGCCGAGCGCTTCCTGGCCGAAGCGGCGCGACTCCTCTCCTCGTCGCTCGACTACGAGGAGACGATCCAGCGCGTCGCCCAGCTCGCCGTTCCGAGCTTCGCCGACTGGTGCATCGTCGATCTCGTCACCGAAGAGGGTGACGCGTTCGCCCGCGTCGGCGTCGGTCACCACCGTCCGGACGGCGCGGAGGTGAGCGCGGCGCTCCGGCGGAAATACGTGCTTCGCGCCGATATCTCGGAGGGGGTCGCGCGCGCGCTCGCCGACCGGACATTGCAGGTGCGTCGCGACATCGACGAGGAGACGATCCTCAAGATCGCCTACGACGAACAGCACCTGCGCGCGCTGCGTTCGCTCCATATACGCTCGTGGGTCATCGCGCCGCTCGTCGCGCGAGGCCGGGCGATCGGCGCCTTGACGCTGATCGCCTGCGAGCGTAATTTCGAGGAGCGGGATATCGGGCTCGCCGAGCAGCTCGCCTCGAGCTCTGCGGCGGCGATCGACAACGCGAGGCTGTTCGCCGCGGAGCAGCGCGCGCGAATGCGCGTCGGGCGCATGCAGGAGGTGACGGCGGCGCTGTCCCGCGCGCGGACCGCGGCGGAGGTCGCCGACACGGCCTGCCGCATCGGCGCCGAAGCGATGGACGCGTTTTCGGGAGCGCTGTGGGTGCTCCGGGACGACGGCGCGCTCGTCCTCACGGGGAGCTGGGGTAAGCCCGAGTCCTCCATGGATCAGCTCCGGGTCATCCATCCGAGCACGAAGAATTTGCCCGCGCTCGAGGTCGCACGTACGGGCGTGCCGGTCTGGGTCGAGACCGCGGAGGACTATGCGAGCGCCGCCCCCGAAATGTTCGAGCAGGCGCGCCGAGCCGACCACGTCAGCGCGTACGGGATCGTTTCGCTGTCCCTCGACGGGCGGATCGCCGGAGTCATCGCGTTCGGACACCCGATTGGACATCGCTACGACGAGACGGAGCGCGCCTTCTACATCGCGCTCGGGCAGCACGTCTCGCACGCGCTCGATCGCGCGCGCCTGCTCGACGCGGAGCGGCGCTCCAACGAGCGGCTTCGGCTCCTGGCGGCGGCGGGCGAGACGCTCGCGCAATCGCTCGATCTCGACCAGACGCTCCGCACCGTGGCGCGCCTGACCGTCCCCGCGTTCTCCGACTGGTGCATCATCGACCTGGTCGAGGGGGAGGAGATACGGCGCGTGGCGTCGCAGCACCAGGATCCCGAGCGGATGTTGCTCGCCGAGCAGTTCGCGAAGGCGTATCCGGTCCGTCGCGGCGACGGCAGCGTCGTCGCCCAGGTCGTCCAGACCGGTGAGTCGCGCTTCCAGTCGCGGATTCAGCGCTCGGCGCTCATGGCCGCGGCGCGGGACGCCGAGGAGGCCGTGCACCTGGTGAACGCCGGCCTGGTGTCGGGGATCGTCGTGCCCCTGCTCGCGCAGCGGGAGCGGATCGGCGTCCTCTCCTTCACGACCGCCGAGTCCGGACGCATCTTCGACGAGGGCGATCTCCATTTCGCCCAGGAGCTCGGCCGGCGCGCCGGGCTCGCGATCCAGAACGCGCGACTTTACCGCGCTGCCCACGACGCGCTCCGTCGCGCGGAAGAAGCGAATCGCATCAAGGACGAGTTCCTCGCGACCGTCAGCCACGAGCTCCGGACGCCGCTCAACGCCATCGCGGGGTGGTCGGCGCTGCTCACCCAGAAGATGGACGACCCCGTGAGCGTCGCCAGGGGGCTCGAGGTCATTCATCGCAACGCGCAGGCGCAGACCAAGATCATCGAGGACATCCTCGACGTCTCTCGGATCGTGACCGGGAAGCTCAAGATCGACCCGCGACCGGTGGACATGATCGCCGTCGTGCGAGACGCGCTCGAAGTGGTGCGCGCGTCGGCCGACGCGAAGCAGCTCACGCTCACGTTCGAGGCCGCGCCCGACACGGCGTGCCTCCTCGTCGGCGACGCGTCCCGCCTTCAACAGGTCGTCTGGAACCTCCTCTCGAACGCGATCAAGTTCACCTCCTGTGGGGGGAGCGTGACGATCGCCGTCGAGCAGAAAGGCCCGAGCGTCCACGTCACCGTGACGGACACGGGACGCGGTATCGAGCCCGATTTTTTACCCTACGTCTTCGACCGATTTCGCCAGGCCGACAGCTCGACGACTCGCAAATTCGGTGGCCTCGGGCTCGGCCTGGCGATCGTGCGGCACATCGTCGAGCTCCACGGCGGCCGCGTCTCGGCCGAGAGCGCCGGGTTGGGAAAGGGGGCGACCTTCCGCGTCGCCCTGCCCGTACGCGCGATCGTCGCGCAGCCATCGCCGGACGACCAAGCGCCGACGTTGAAGGCGCGGCCGTTTCCTCCCGGGGCGGCCAATCTCCGAGGGACGCTCATCCTCGTGGTGGACGACGAGCGTGACGCGCGCGAGCTCGTCGAGGCGGTCCTCGTCGGCGCCGGGGCGGTCGTCAAGACCGCTTCGTCCGCGCGGGAGGGCATCGAAGCCCTCGCGCGGTTCCGGCCAGAGGTCATCGTCAGCGACATCGGCATGCCGGGCGAGGACGGCTACGCGTTCATCCGCCAGGTCCGGAGCCGCGCGATCCACGATTGCGGCGCCGTGGCAGCCGTCGCGCTGACCGCGTACGCGCGGTCGGAGGATCGCATCCGCGCCGTGAGCTCCGGGTACAGCACGCACGTGACGAAGCCCGTCGATCCTGGCGAGCTCATCGCGGTGATCGCGGGCATGCGGCGGTTCAGCAGGTTCTGATCGACGGCATCGGCTCGACGCGCGCCGCTCGACGACGACCCGCCGGCAATTCCGTAATAGTCGCCTTTCTCGGGCGACGAAGGCGTGGATGCGGAGACGCGCGCAGCGGTCACGAGTCGAGGAGGGTCCGCCGACGTCACCGCAGGCACGGAGCGCCGCCGCGCACCGGATCGTGTCGTTCGGACACAACTTGGAGCGCGCCGTCACTGCGCGCCGCACGGCGCGCACACATCGCACTCTTCCATTTTCGCGCGCCGCGGCCCCCCCTCGAGGCGGCTCAGCCATTGCATCGACCTCGCGCTCGTCCACGCCGCGACGTGCCCCCGCTTCGCTCATGCCTTTCGCTCGCGGTCGTCGCGTGCGCCAGGGCACATGGCGCTCGTCTCGCACACACGAGGCGCGCGGCCGGTACGCGCGGCCTCGAAAGGAGATTGGCATGCGGAACACGACGAGGCGATGGCCGCTGATCTTGGCCGTATCGATACCCGGGCTCGGAATGAGCATGGGTTCATGGGCGTGTAACGAGCGCGATATGACGGGCAGTACGGAGGAAGCGTTACTCACCTTCGACGCCATGCCTCCTCCGCTCGACTCGAGCGTCGACACCGCGCCTCCCTCCGACGCGGGCGGCCTCGACGCGGGCAGCCTCGACGCGGGCGGCCTCGACGCAGGCGACCTCGACGCGTCGGACGCGGCGCCGGACGTCATCACGTGCCAGGCATGCTGCATCGACTGCGGGCAGACGAACTGCAACGGCCTGTGCACCGATACGAACAACGACCCGGGGAACTGCGGGTTCTGCGGCAACGCCTGTCCGATGGGGGCGACGTGCGACGCCGGCGCGTGCGCGTGCGCGCCCGGCCAGACACAGTGCAACGCGGGGTGCGTCGACACGTCGAGCGATCCGGCCAACTGCGGCGACTGCGATCTCGTGTGCGCGCCCGGGCAGGCGTGCAGCGCGGGCACGTGCGCGTGGACGGGTGGAGACGCGGGAACCGGAGAGGGAGGGACCGGGTGCGGCGACCCGCAGACCGATCCGAGCAACTGCGGTGGATGCGGCAACGTCTGCGTCGCCGGCGCGTCGTGCGTCGCCGGGGCGTGCGTCGGCGGCGGGTGCGACGGCGGTCAGCAGTCCTGCCACGGCGGGTGCGCGGACCTCGAATCCGACGAGGCGAACTGCGGCGGGTGCGGCGTGACGTGCGCCCCCGGGAGCAGCTGCGTCTTCGGCGACTGCCACCAAGACGACGCTGGCGTCACCGCGTGCGCGCCCCCGACCCAGAACTGCACCGACGGCGGAGGGCTGCCGGCGGCCTGCGCGGACATCCTGTCCGACACGAACAACTGCGGCGACTGCGGGACGGTATGCGCCCCCGGTCAGAGCTGCCACCTGGGCGTCTGCGCGGCGCCCTGACTGCCGAAGACAGGACAATCAACTTCCACGGGGTAAACCGCGCCATGAACCGTTCGTACATTCTCTCTTCGGTTTCGATCAGTGTGCTCCTCGCTTTCGGTTGTTCGGTCGGTCGCGGGAGCGACCCCGACGAGCCTTCGCTGCGGCCAGCGCCGGTGATCGTCGAGGCGCAGCCGCTCGCGTCGGTCCTGGGGCGCTCGGGCGTCGCGCTGACACCCGAGCTCCGCGACTCCATCGAAAAGGGGGACGTGCCGATCCACCTCCTCCACGATTACATCGCCGACGGTCACAAGGCCGTCGCGCTCCCGCACGGCGGCGTCTTCGCGTCGCGCGCGGTGTTCGACGCCGTGAAGCAAGCCGGCGCGGCCACCCGCTCGTTCGACGAGATGAACGCGGCGCTGCAAGCGAAGGGGATCTACATCTACAACAACAAGGCCATCATGCAGCAGGCGCAGAACTGCACGTGCAACATCGCGTGCACGCTCACCGCGACGGCCACCGAGAGCGCCAAGCGGGACGGACAGCAGCTCGGTAACCAGCGCGTGTCGACCCCCGACGGCAACCTCGCGGGCGCGTGGAATCGCAGCACGATCGCGCAAGACAAGCGCGTCGCCAACTGGGACGACCGCGGCACGACGCCGGCCCATCACGGCTGGGACTACCACTACTGGCCGCGCATGTGGTGCTACTTCGCTGGCGTCGACGACTCGCACGATCTCTACACCACCGACAGCCGCAACGACACTCGTCGCTTCGACGACTCGGAGGAGCAGCAGGTGCAGGTGACGATGACGTGCCAGCCGAAGGCGGCGGCCGACGTGACCGCGTGCGGCGCGAACTGGTCGGCGAGCATCGGCGGCCTGAGCGCCACCGACAAGACCGAGGGCGCGCTCCGCGCCACCAATTACGGCACCGGCGACACGCAGCTCAGCGTCTACGCGTCGGCGATCCCGTACGTGTACATGTCGCTCGACCGACCGCCGCTCGCGTGCCCGAACGGCAACGGCTGGCCGTCGTCGAAGGGGACGTCGCAGACCGACATCATCGACATGCAGATCTCGAGCGCCACTACCACGGAGAGCACGAGCGACTCGACCAACACGATCAACGTCGCGTTGAACACCGGCGCCAACGGCGTCACGCAGGAGGTGACGCTGGACGGCAAGGCGAACGCGACGCTCCAGAACATCACGCGTTATCTCAGCAAGGAGGGGACCACGGTCAACGGCGGCTCGCGCACGATCAACGTCACTCACCACGCGAACGTCCCGGGCTCGTATCGCTTCTTGTCCGGCTGCACGACCGAGAGCGTGACGTACAAGGCCGGTATCGATTCGTACGTGTCGTGGGTCAACAAGAACAGCGACACCGACACGAGCTGGTGGCCCAACTGCGCGACGTCGACGGAGAAAGGCTCGATCCACAACTCTCTCACCGTACGAGCGCTCCTGTCGCTCGCGCTCACGACGAGCTGCAGCGCGCAAGGGACGACCTGCTCGTCCGCCGTGGCGCTCGCCGCGCCGCAGTAGCGCCCAGGGGCGGAGCCGGAGGGAGGGCGGCGCGGGGCGGGCGGAGGCGCGGCCGCGCGGGCGATCAACGTCGCTTGCGCGGCCGGGCCAGCCCGAACTCCTCGATCCGCTTCATCAGCGTGAAGCGCGACATCGAGAGGAGCCTCGCGGCCCCGCTCTGGTTGCCGCCGGTCTTCGCGAGCGCGTCGATGATCCGATGTCGCTCCAGCGACTTCATCTCGGCGCGCAGGCCCAGCGCGCCGGGATCGGGCGTAGCGGACAGGTCCGACGCGTCGGGCGTCGAGCGAGACGACCGCGCGGCGTCGTCGCTCACGACGAGCAGCTCCTCGATCGAGACGTGCTCGCTCGCGATCCGCTCGCCGCGGCAGAGCACGGCGGCGCGCTCGACGACGTTCCGAAGCTCGCGAACGTTGCCCGGCCAGTCGTAGCGTTCGAGCCGCCTCAGGGCGTCGCCTTCGAGGCCGACCGCGCGCCCATAGAGGTTCGTGGTCGCCTGCGCCGCGAAATGACGCGCGAGCGGCGCGATCTCACCACGGCGCGAGCGCAGCGGCGGGATCGTGATCGTCATGCCGTTGAGGCGGAAGTAGAGATCCGAGCGGAACGCGCCGGCCGCGACGAGCTGGCGCACGTCGCGGTGGGTCGCGGAGACGAAGCGGACGTCGACCACGCGTGGCTTCACGCTCCCGAGGCGCTGCACGTGGCCGCTCTCGAGGACGCGCAGGAGCTTCGGCTGAATCGACGGCGGGAGCTCGCCGATCTCGTCGAGGAACATGGTCCCCCCGTCGGCCGCCTCGAAGAGGCCGGGCTTGGCCTGCACCGCGCCGGTGAACGCCCCCTTCTCGTATCCAAAGAGCTCTCCTTCGAGGATCGACTCGGAGAGCGCCGCGCAGTTCAAACGCACGAGCGGGCCGCTCGCGCGCGACGATCGCTTGTGGAGCGCCTCGACATAGACCTCTTTGCCCACGCCGGTCTCGCCGAGGACGAGCAGGCTGAGCGGGGTCGGCGCGACGACGTCGAGCAACGCGTGGAGGTTGCGCATCGCCCCGTCGCTCACCACCAGCCTGGGGATCGTCGCGGGGAAGGCGGGCTCCGACTCGCGCGCGTCGCCCGGCGCGCGCGCGTCGGCGCTCTGCGCGCCCTGAAGAACGACCGTCACCGACGCGAGCTCGAAGGTGGTCCCGACCGTGACGGCGACCGCCTCGCCCTGGGCCAGAGTGCGTCCCTTCACGACGGTGCCGTTCGTGCTGCCGAGGTCCTCGAGCGTCATCGTGGAGCCCAGCACGAGCCTCGCGTGTTGTCGCGAGACCGACGCGTCGGCGATGACCACGTCGCAGTCGGTGACGCGCCCGAGGACGTAGGCGCGCCCCGGGGTCAGCGGCGTTTTGTAATCGCCGGACGCGGACCTCACGAGCAGGGCAACAGCCGCCGCCGATCCGCCGCTCGATCCCTTCGCCGCGCCGGAGCGCGCGGCAGACTCCGCCTTCGACATCGACGGAACACGTTACCACCTGGCCTCGAGCGCAAGCGTCGAGGTCGTCGCGCGCTCGTTGTATATCGCGCTTGCCGATCCTCGTTGAGGCCGCGTTCGACTCCGCCGATCGCTCGAGAAGAGGCTCCGTGTTCGCCTCTGGACGATGTGCGCGCCTCCTCGTCGCTTCGTCGACCCTCGCAAACACATCGAGGTTCGCTGGAGTCGATGTGTCCACATCCACGTTCATCGCGAACCCGCGACGCGGCGCGGCGATCGCGTGCTCGGCGCCGCCTTCACGCCGCGCTTCCCGCGCGTGCCGGAGGGCGGTAATCGAGCTCCGAGGTCGCGCGGGGTTCACCTCGAACGTCGTCTCGTCCTGCGCCGAGGATGCTGCCGGCGTTGCTGTCCATGGAGATGAACCGACGCATTGTCATCGTACGAATCGAGAGAATCGCCTCCTTCGGGTGGCGAGCTACGTATTTTACGGTTTCTGGGACTACGGCTTTTTTGTTCCTCGTCCTCATCTCGACGGTCATCGACTTCATCGGCGGGCTCGGGGTGGCGGGCGTGCGGCTCGCGCGCGCTCCGCTCCTGCGCCTCGGGGCGCTCCTGGTCGGGTCGTCGCTCGTCCTCTGCGCTGACGGTGACGCGCCACGCGAACGTGACGATCGGGACGACGCGACCGCCCGTCCCCATGCCGTCCATCGGGGCCTGCGTGTCTCGACGTGCTCGACGGTCGCCTTCGCGGGGCGCGGGCTGCTCACGTCGGCGGAGTGAACGAGCCGTGGGGCTGGTGGATCCGTCGAACGTGGATCCGGCACCGACCAGGCGACGGTAAACGGCGCCTGCTACCCGCGCCCCGATCGCGCTGTTTTCCTTTCATGCGGGCGGTTCCGCGTCCGTCCGCGCCGCCGACGAGCGCGCCCGGAGGTTCATCGCGCGATAAACACCATCGCGTACGCCGCCGCGTCCCTGACGCCGGCGCTCTCGATACCAAACGATTCGTTTGGTATTCGGAGCGCGTTTGGACGCGGGCAAATTTCGTTTTGAACGCGAGCCCAACGATCGTGACGAATGCGGTGTTCGCGCACGGTGCAGCTCGCTCGCATTCGGATTTTTGAAAATGATCCGTCCGTCGCAAATGTCTTGCATAAGAGTCCGCGCCGCGGAATTCTAACGATGCGCCCGCGAGCAATTCACAGTCAGTGCGCACTGAATAACCAACCATTCGCCGGCATCGAGCCGAGCGTCACCACGACTCGAGAGAACTAGTCGGAGAGCGCCTCGACGACTCGGAAGAACGCAGTCAGCTGCTCAATACCCAATCGACCGATTCCAGCAAGGGAGAGGACACAATGAACCATTCAGGGTATCGCACCGGCGCATCGAACACCGCGAGCGTGGAGACGGAGACGAAGCGAGAGCGCGCGCCGCTCACGCTCGCGCGGGACAAGGTCCGCACGCTGCGCGTGCGGACCGGCATGAAGACCGGGGACGGATCCTCGGGCTTCCCCACCGAGGGCCCCTGATCCCCTCGGCGCGGCCGAGCGCCGCGCCATTGCGGACACCTGTCATCCGCTTTTTCGAAGGATGACCTCGTCGCGTGCGACGGCGCGGCCGCCCGACCGCCGGGCGCGCCCGCCGGATGCGACGAGCAAGCCGCGGTCACGGCGAGCATGGCGAAGGGAGCGAGCGACGGCGCGTCCGCCGGGATCTCGGGGAGGATCAGCGCGAGCTCGCCCCCACGGGCTCGGTCGTGCCGGGGGAGGACCTCCACCGAGGTGCGGCCGGCCTCGCCGCCACGGGTGCCTTCGTAAGCGTCGCTGCGTACGCCGACACCGTCGTGATAGGCGAGCGCGCCCCCGAGCCAGCCGCTGACCCCGGCCAGCCCGAATCCAACGCTGGAGAGCGATGTCGGCGGCACGGCGGAGGCGGCGCCGGCGGCCGAAAGACGGCGGCCACGTCGAGCACCTCGCCGACGGCCCAGCCGCCGATCGGCGCCGGGACCATCGCCGCATGAAGCGGATGACCGAGCCAGGCGCCGTGAAACAAGCCCGCCGTGCGGGGCGTGCGCGATCGCGCTCGACCCGATCCTCCTCGAAGCACGCGCCTCCTCGAAGCGCGCGCGCGCAGATCGCCCTCGCCTCGCCCGTCGCGGGGCGCGCGGGCGGCCGTCTGCAGGCAACGGATCAATCGATCGACGGGGAAGCCGCCGAGGTCCCCGTCGATGAGCGTGCCGCGCGCGGGGCTCCGGCGTCGCGCGCGGCGCCGGCCGCCGTCAGAACCTCCAGCGCACCCCGGTGCCGAGCTCGAACGAGTCCTTGTTGCCGAAAGAGCGATAATCGGAGTAATCGCCCGACGTACGCATGTAGTCCGACACGAGGTACACGTCGACGGGCCGGACCGGGTGATAGATGATCGATCCGAAGGTCGTCATGCGGGAGCCGCTCCCCACGGTGGTGGCGCCGCTCATGTCTTGATACGCGATGTAGGTGATGCCGACGCCGGGGAACCCGAATTTGGCGTCGCTGATGAAGCCGGCATGTTGGGCGAACATGTCCTGCCAGCCGAGCTCGAAGTCGAGCACCTCCGACGGAGCGACCTTGACCGAGCCGGTCACGGCGTTGTCGGTGCGCTTGCCCATCGCGCCTTGATCGGCGCTGTAGTGGATGAAGCCGGCGTTGAAGCGGACGACGCCGAGGTCGACGTTGCCGCCGAAGGCGCCCGTGTAGTGGTCGTGGCCGACGTTGGTCTTGCCGATGGTCGCTTGTTCCAGGACGTCGGTGTGATTGAACATGGCCGACACGTGGACCGGCCCGGCGTTCCAGCCCACCGCGGCGGTCTGCACGCTGCCCTTGTCGATGCCGGCGCCGGGGACCGGGCCGGAGCCGTTCGGGCCGCCGGGGCCGTTGCCGTCGCCGAACGCGTAGGCGAGGCCGAGGTACAGGCCCACGTCGAACACCTTCTTCCAGACGATGCCGCTGTCGAACCGCGTGTCGAACTGGCCTTTGGCGCCGGCGCCGCCGCCGGAGTAGAAGATGAGTTGTTTGAAGTTGTTGTTGTTCGTATAGCCGCCCTCACGCGTGGAGAGCGCGGCGGCGCCGTATGGGTCGCCGTAGATGTTCGTGACGTCGCGCGCCAGCGTGTTCTGGCGCCCCACCGTCAGCTTGCCGATGAGCGGGCTCTCGATGCCGAGCCACGCGTCGCGGTTGAAGAGGACGCTCTTCGTATCCATATCGCCCGTCGGCAGCTCGAACTCGCTCTCGAGCCGGCCGATGATCCGGAGCTGGGAGCTCTTCTCGAGCAGCGTTCGGCCGTAGATGCCCCAGCGATTGCCGCTGAACCACGAGAGGTCGAGGCCGCCCTGGCTCTTGCCGTCCTTGTTGGCATTGGTGCGGAAGATGAACGAGGGCTCGAGGATTCCGTAGATCTGGACGTCCGTGCCTTTCGTGTCGACAATTCGAATCGGCGCACCCGGGCCGGCCTTCGCGTCCTTGGAGACCTCGCTCCTGGCCTCGGGCAGCATCGGGGTGCTGTAGTCCACCTTCTCGGCCGGCTTCTCTGCCGGCTTGTCCGTCGGTGTGGCCCCGGCCGGCGCGGCACCCGTGGCCGGGGGCTGCGCTTGGACTTGCTCGAGTCGCTTTTGCAGGTCCTGCACCTCGCGGCGCAGCGCGTCGACGTCCTGCTGGCTCGCAGGCGCAGGTGTCGCCGGAGGCTCGCCGGTCACCGGCGGCTCGCTCGGTGGCGCCGGCGGCGCCTCGGGCGCCTGTGCGCGAGCATAGCTCGTGGCCGAAACGCCACCCAGGACAACGAGCACCCTCACCGCGAAGCCTCGCAACGTCATGCTTCCCCCTTGTAAAACTTGGTGGCTGCACCGACGTTAGGCGCCTGAAGCTTTCAAGGACCTTGCGACGGAGAGAATTTTCGGACGCGCCTGCAAGGTTGTCGAAAGGTTGCTCGCGTTAAGCTCACACGATCGAGAAGGGGAGATTCATGCGCGCTTTCCCGCGACTCCTTGCTGTCGCCATGCTCTCGTCCCTCGTTTCGCCGTCGTTGGGCTGCTCTCGAAAGGACGCGCCGAAGGGGGGCGCCGAGGGCGCGTCGAACGAGAAGATCGCCATCATGGTGGGCGGCCTGGAGAAGCTGATTTATCTGCCGGCGGAGCTCGCGGAGCGACTGGGGTACTTCCGGGACGCCGGGCTCAACGTGGAGTTGATGTCGACGCCGTCGGGCGTCGAGGCGGAGAACGAGCTGCTGGCGGGAGCGGTGCAGGGCACCGTCGGCTTCTACGACCACACGATCGACCTCCAGGCCAAGGGGAAGTTCATCGAGTCGATCGTGCAATTCAGCTCGGCGCCGGGCGAGGTCGAGCTGGTGTCGAGCAAGCTGGCGGAGCGCATCAAGTCCGCCGCGGACCTCAAAGGGAGGAGCGTCGGCGTGACGGGGCTCGGCTCTTCGACGAACTTCCTGACGCAGTATTTGGCCGCGAAGCAGGGCGTCAAGAGCAGCGAGCTGACGATCATCCCGGTCGGCGCCGGAAACACGTTCATCGCGGCGATGCAGCAGGGCCGCATCGACGTCGGGATGACGACCGAGCCCACCGTCTCCCGGATGCTCGCGAGCGGCGACGCGCGGGTGCTCGTCGACTTGCGGACGCCCGAGTCGACGCGGGCGGCGCTGGGCGCGCTGTACCCCGCCGCCTGCTTCTACATGCAGACCTCGTGGATCGAGGGCCACAAGCCGACGGCGCGGAAGCTGGCCGGCGCGTTCGTTCGCACGCTGCGCTTCATCGCCGACCACGACGCGAAGGAGATCGCGAGCAAGATGCCCGAGGAGTATTACGCGGGCGACAAGGACGGATACGTCAAGGCGTTGGCCGAGGGGAAAGCGATGTTCATCGCGGACGGGCGAATGCCGGCGGGCGGCGCGGAGACGGTCCTCGGCGTCCTCGCGGTGTTCAACAAGAACGTGAAGGGGGCGGCGATCGATCTCTCGAAGACGTATACGAGCGAGTTCCTCGACGATGCGGCTCGATAGACACGCGGCGCCGCAGGGCGCCGTGACCGAGCGCGCGATCGAGCTCATCAAGGTGAGTCAACGCTTCGTCACGCCGGAGCGCAGGTCGCGGCTGGCCCTGCGCGACGTGGATCTCGTCGTGCGCCGCGGCGAGTTCGTCGCCCTCGTCGGCCCTACCGGCTGCGGCAAGTCGACCACGCTCGGCTTGATCGCCGGCCTGTCGCGGCCGAGCGCGGGCGAGGTCTTCGCGTTGGGCGCGAAGGTCGCGGGCATCGATCCGCGGATCGGCTTCGTGTTCCAGACCGACGCGCTGTTCCCGTGGCGCACCGTGCTCGACAACGTCGCCGCCGGCCCCCGCTTCCGAAAGATGCCGGAGGCGCGAGCCCTCGCCGACGCGCGCGCGTGGATCGCGCGCGTGGGCCTCGATGGGTTCGCCGAACACTACCCACATCAACTCTCGGGCGGCATGCGCAAGCGGGCGGCGCTGGCGCAGACGTTCATCAACGAGCCCGAGATCCTGCTGATGGACGAGCCCTTCAGCGCCCTCGACGTGCAGACGCGGTCGGTGATGCAGGACGAGCTGCTCCGCCTGTGGTCCTCCTCGGAGGCTTCGGTCGTGTTCGTGACGCACGACCTCGAGGAGGCGATCGGCCTGGCCGATCGCGTGTACGTGCTGACGGCGGGGCCGGCGACCGTCAAGGCGGTCCACGAGATCGACCTGCCGCGGCCGCGCAAGATCTCCGAGGTCCGCTACGAGCCGCGCTTCATGGAGCTGTCACGCCTCCTGTGGAGCGACCTGCGCGAGGGGATGCGCGTCGAGGGGAGCCCATGAACGAGGACGACCTCGATCGCGTCGCGTCGCGCGCGCTCGCGCGCCGGCGCCGCCTGGTCATTTCGCTGCGCGTCGCGATCCTGGTCGTCGTGCTCGGCTCCTGGGAGATCTCCGGCCGCACGGGCCTCGTCGACCCGTTCTTCTTCGCCATGCCCTCGACGATCGCGGCGAAGCTCTTGGAGTGGATCCGCGAGGGCACACCGCAGGGATCGCTGCTCGTTCAGATCGCGGTGACGCTCGAAGAGACGGTGCTCGGCTTTCTCATCGGCTCCGTGCTGGGCGTGCTGTGCGGCATCGTGCTCGGCCGCAACAGGCTCCTCGCCGACGTGTTCGAGATTTACATCAAGGTGGCCAATGCCGTGCCGCGGGTCGTGCTGGGCTCGATCTTCGTGATCGCGTTCGGCCTCGGCATGGCGTCCAAGGTGGCCCTGGCGGTCGTCATGGTCTTCTTCGTCGTCTTCGCCAACGCCTTCCAGGGCGTGCGCGAGGCCGATCGCGCCATGATCGTCAACGCGCGCATCCTCGGCGCGTCGCCGTTCCAGGTCGTCGTGTCGGTGCTCATTCCGTCCGCGATGATGTGGATCCGCGCCAGCCTCCACGTGAGCTTCGGCTTCGCCCTCGTCGCCGCCGTCGTCGGCGAATTCCTCGGATCGCGCCAGGGCATCGGCCTCTTGATCGCCACCGAGCAAGGCCTGTTCAGCGCCGCCGGGGTGTTCGCCGCGATGATCGTGCTCGCGGCGGTGGCGCTCTCGGCCGATCTGCTCCTGACGTGGATCGAGCATCGGCTGATACCGTGGCCGACGCGAGCGAGCGGCGACGGCGACGTGTGATCGACCGCGCCCGGTCGTGCGAACCTGCGCGAGCGCCTACGTGCCGGCGGGCAGGCGCACCGCGACGACCAGCCCGGAGCCCTCGGCCGGCTCGCCGAGCGAGACGCTGCCGCCGCACGCGCACACGATCTCCTTGACGATGGCCAGCCCCAGGCCGCTGCCGTCCGCTTCGACGCCCAGCATCCGGTAGAAGCGCTCGAAGACCCGCTCGCGCTCGGCAGCCGGGATCCCGGGGCCGTTGTCCTGGACGGTCACGAAGGGGCGTCCGTCGTCGCGCCCGACGGTCACCGTCACCATGCCGCCGACGTGCGTGTAGCGCAGGGCGTTGTCGACGAGGTTCACCAGCAGCTCGTGCATCATCGTCGGATCCGCGCAGGCGACGATGGGCGCGCCGGCGTCTTCGAGACCGAGGTCGATCTCGCGCGCGAGGGCGAGACCGGCCGTCTCCTCGAGCACGCGGCGCGCGACGGCGGGGAGGTCGACGCGCTCCTGGCGGTAGGTGTGCCCCTCGGACTCCGCTCGGGAGAGCGCGAGGAGCTGGTTGGTGAGGCGCGTCATCCGCTTGGCCGTGGCGAGGATCCCGCGCAACGCGCCGTCCTTCTCCGCGTCGCCCGTCTCGCGTAACGCGTAGTCGGCCTGCGTGCGCAGCAGCGCGATCGGCGTACGCAGCTGGTGCGCGGCGTTAGCGTGGAAATTGCGGCGCGCCGCCAGCTGCCGCTGGAGGCGCTGCATGTACTCGTTCAGCGCGAGGACCAGCGGCTGCATCTCGCTGTGCACCGATGAAACGGAGAGCTGCTGGAGCTCGTTCGGCTTGCGTACGACGACCTGATCGCGCAGGCGCAGGAGCGGCTGGAGCCCGCGCTGGAGGCCGAGCCACGCCGTCAGCGTCGCGAGCAGGACGAGCAGCATCTGCTGCTTGAGGTTCCTGGTCCATAGCTCGGCGGCCAGCGCCTCGCACCCGTGCAGCGTCTGGCCCACCGTGACCTGCGCCGCTCGCGCGCCGCCTCCCAGCGGCAGCGGTTGCGACACCGACACCAGGCGGATGTCGTTGCCGCGAAAATGCGCGTCGCTGTAGCGCGGCTCCAGACCGGTGACGGGCTCGCGCGGCGTGGGGAGGTCCGGGATCCCGTCGAGCAGCTCTCCGTAGGGGCCGCTGACCCCGTAGTAGACGAAGTCGCGGTGCTCCGACTCGAACATGCCGAGCGCCGCCGGCGGGAGGCTCACGTCGAGCACGCCGTCGTCGACGCGGATTTGCTCGGCGATCGAACGGGCCGACGCGAGCAGCGTGCGGTCGGTGATGATGCGAGCCGTCAGCTGCGCGTCGCGATACGTCATCCCCGTGTTGAGCAGGACGATGGCGGCCATCGGGATCAACAGCCACAACACCATCCGTACGCGGAGGCTCCTAATCGCCATGGATGGCTTTCAACACGTAGCCGAGCCCGCGCAGCGTCGCGATCCCGACGTCGCTGGCCGCGAGCTTCTTGCGCACGCGATGGACGTAGATCTCGATGCTGCTCGGGCTCGCGTCGTCGTCGAAGCCGAACACGGTCTCGAAGAGCTCGGCCTTGCTGACCGTCGAGCCGGCGCGCATCAGCAGCGCCTCGAGGACCGCGTGCTCTCGGAGGGTCAAAGACAGCGGCTCGGCGCCGAGGACGAACTGGCGCTTGTTGCTGTCGAACACGAGCGAGCCGCACTGCACCACGGGGTTCTTGCGGTTGCTCGCGCGGCGAAGCTGCGCGCGGACGCGCGCCTCGAGCTCGTGGATGTCGAAGGGCTTGGCCATGTAGTCGTCGGCGCCGCGGTCGAGGCCGGCCACGCGGCTGTCGATGGTGCCGTCGGCCGTGAGGATGAGCACGGGGATCACGCTCCCGCGGGCGCGCAGGCGGCCGAGGACGTCGAGGCCGCTCAAGGCCGGCAGCGCGAGGTCCAGGATGACGAGCGCGTACTCCTGGGTGGTGCGGAGCGCGTGGTCCGCGTCCTCGCCGTCGTGGACACAGTCGACGACCACCTTGCCGCGGCGCAGGCTCTTGGCGAGCCACTCGGATAGCGAGCGATCGTCCTCGACCAGCAGGATCCGCATCGAAAGGGTGTGTATGGATAGCCCAAGCACGAGGTTTGGCAACTGCAGGATCCGACCGGTCCCCGGCGCTCCACGCGTCGTGGAGGTCCGCCGCGGGAGGTTTCCCCCGCGATCGTCCCGCTGCCGCCGGAGCGACGGGACGAGCGCCGGCGCCGCGCTCGCGGCCGGCGCTCCTTCGACGACGGGGCGCCGCGCCCCGTCCGCGCGGTGATCTCCACGCCCCTTCGCCCACATCTTCCGAGCGACGCCTTCGAGAACGGGCTCTTGCCGGTCCTCCTCCTCGTCGGCTACGCGCAGACGGACGTGATCTGCGAGCGCCGGCCTTTTGCGGACTCCATCAAGGAACGAACATGACCTCTCATCCACGCGCCCCGCGAGCTCCACGAGCCGAGACCGCCCGAGGAGCGCGTCTTCGCGCCGTTGCGCCGCTGTTCGTCATCCTCCTCACGGCCGTCGTGGCGCAGGCGCGCTCGCTGGATTGGCCGCTCATGTACTCCGACGACTACGTGTACGAGAACGCGACGTCGGGATCGCTCACCCGCGAGCTCAACGTGTTCAACGTCGATTTACCGGCACCGAACGTCGCGCTCGGGTGGTGGGGATCGAGCGGCTCGTCGCCGGTGCAGCGCCGGTTCGTGAGGTTCGCCCCCAGCCTGTTGATATCGGCGGAGGCGCGCCTCTTCGGGCACCGCCCGTGGCCGTACCACCTCGTCACGCTCGGCCTCCACATCGGGAGCTGCGCCGTCGTCTACCTTCTGGCGCTGAGGTGGCTGAAGGATCGGCGAAAGGCGCTCATCACCGCGCTGGTCCCGGCCGCGCACCCCATCGCGATGGGGGTCGTCGCCAACACGACGTGGCAGCCCGCCGCCGTGACCACGTTCGCGATGGTCCTGGCGGCGTGGGCGTGGATCCGCTTCCGGCGCACCGGCGCGGTGGGGATCGGGGCGCTGGCCCTGCTCCTGACGTTCGTCACGATGACGAGCTACGAGGTGGGCGTCGTCGTCCCGATGCTCGTCGCGGGCGCCGATTGGTATTTCGCGCGCCGCGCGAGCTGGGGCCCGCGCTGGGCGACGCTGGCCCTCTATCCGGTCTATGGCGTTATCTACCGGATCGGGCACACCGGGCTCGTGTATCCCGAGGTCAGCCGCCTGCGGCCCCTCGGCCACGTCTGGCGAGCGCTCCGCCTCGACGGCGCGAACTACGTCCTCAAGACGATCCTCGTCTTCGATCCGCACGACGTCACGGCGTATTGGCTCTTCAACACCATCGGCGAAGCGGCGTCGTGGATCTTGCTCGCGGCGGTGCTCCTCCCGCTCCTCTTGTGGGCACGCCGGCGGCCGGTCGCCGTCCTCGGCATCGTGGCGTGGGCCTGCCTCCTCGCGCCGCCGTACCTGGCGCGCGCCACGGCTCAGGGAATGAGCTACCCGATGCTCCGCCAGGTCTACGCCCCGCTGTTCGCGCTGCCGCTCCTGGTCGCGGCCGCGCTCGAGGCGAGCACCGTGTCGCTCAAGCATCGGATCGCCTTCGGCTCGCTGGTGGCCATCGAGTGCGTCCAGAGCCTCCTCACCGCGTCGTGGTTCCCGACGCGAAAGGCGCGCGTCGCGGCGACCGAGCAGTTCCAGCGAGCGGCAGCCGACGCCGACGCCGCGAAGCCCCTCGTCGTCCTGAACGACCAGCGGCGGTGCATGTACAATCCACGTTTCGATTGGCCCGAGCGCGACGTCCTCCGCCCCGTCCCCCTGCCGAAGAGCGGCTCGATGGAGCTTCGCCGCCTCGACGACGAGACGCTGGAGGCGTTCGCGCCGGCCGGCTTCGACCTGCCGCTCGTGACAGAGGAGCTCCTGCCCGACGCGAGCGGCTACTCCGCCGGCCGAGGCCTCATCACCCGCCGCCCGCCGCTGCTCGTGACGGCCGGCGAGCAGACGCTCGAAGGCGCGCGCGTCTCCGTCACCGAGCGCGACGCGCGCGGGATCCGGCGCCTCCGCGTCCGCTTCGAGCACCCGCTCGATTCGTACGTCTTCCTCGACGTCGTCTCGTGCGACCACGACGTCGAGCGCATCGACCCGGGCAAGCTGGCGCCCGCCACGGGGAGCTGAGCGCGATCGACCCGCGACCCGGCGCCCGCGTCGGGCGCATCGAAGCCGCGCATCCGCGCTCGGGAGCCGGTGCCCTCACGTCGACGACGGCGACGCCGGGGATCTCCACGATCTTCTCGGCGAGTGCCTTGGGCGCGCGCTTGGCTTGCGCGAACACGTCGGCGAATCCGTAGCGTTCGTAGTATGCGATCCGCGTTTCCTCCAGCGACCGATGCGAGCCCACCGCGAGCACCAAGGTCGCGACACCGCCGCCAACGACCAGAGCGACGGCAAGGACTTGCGCCCACAGCCGCCTGACGTCGCGAAACAGCTTGATGTCGAGCGTTGTCACGTCGTCACCACGTGAGCTCGGCGGCTTCGCGCCGGATTTCATTCTTCTGGATCCTGGAGATACGGCCGTCGGCGAAGAACAGCACCCTGTCCGCGACCTCCTGGATGCTGGCGTTGTGCGTGATGATGACCGTCGTGGTTCCGAGCTGCCGGTTGACCCCGAGCAGCGCCTCGATGACGCGAATGCCGGTCTTCGAGTCCAACGCCCCGGTCGGCTCGTCGCACAGCAGCACCGCGGGTCGCTTGGCGATTGCGCGGGCAATCGCCACGCGCTGCTGCTCGCCGCCGGATAGCTGCGCCGGAAAATGATGCATCCGCTCTTCCAGTCCGACCAGCGCGAGCGCGTCGGCGGGTCGCATCGGGTTCTTTGCGACCTCGGTGACGAGTGCGACGTTTTCATAGGCTGTGAGACTCGGCACCAGATTATAGAACTGGAAGACGAAGCCGACATGGTCGCGCCGGTATTTCGTCAGTTCGCGGTCCTGCAGGTCCGTCAGGTCAAGGTCGCGAAAGAACAGCCTGCCG
>Ga0105247_10000555_pt1 | contig 30366 bp, 23 predicted proteins | sample KBSS24metaG_FD_81519 | JGI IMG/M metagenome (GOLD analysis project Ga0105247, IMG submission 81519) | Switchgrass rhizosphere microbial communities from Kellogg Biological Station, Michigan, USA - KBS S2-4 metaG | ecosystem: Host-associated > Plants > Roots > Rhizosphere > Soil | place...
CCGCCTTCAACATCAGTCAGACGGCGAATCCGCCGACTGATGCGATCAGTTGGACGCCGGCGCGCGACAGCATGCGCTACTTCGGGGTTCGCTTGTCGGCGACTTTCTGAGCATGCGTGCAGGAGCGGTTGTCGCGCCAAAAGCGCGACTGGCCACGGCAGCGCCGTACGATGTGACCGCAGCGGCGCGTGCGTTGATCGTCGGAATGGCCGCCGTGGCGGCGATCGCCGAGGCCACCGTGGCAGCCGCAGGTACGCCGCCCCCCATGGCGGCCGGCGGCTCGCCAATGGCAATGCTGGCGGCCACTGCGGCGGCTGCCGGCGAGGCCGCGGCGCCCTACAACCAGACTGTCAGCGGCCGCATCCAGCCGCAGTCGCGCGAGCTGCTGGTCCGCCTGGCGAATGAGGGGCGGCAACTCTCCCTTGATGGCGTGCCGGTATTTAACGGCGACGACAAGTTCCTGCCCGGCAAGATCGCCCTCGGCCTTGCAGAGTTTCTCGTAACTGTGCCCGCGGACGATCCGCGCCGCGCGCAATACATCGCGGGCTTTCGCCGCATTGCCAAACTTACCGCCGACGACGCGAACGACACCTGGGGCATCTACTACTACATCTCCGGGCTCAACAAACTGCGCAAAGCCGGGATGTTGAATGCGGCCGTGGATCGGCTGACGCTCGCAAAATTGAGAGTGCGCCTCGATTGGCGCAGCTTCGTGGATGCCGACAATTTTGCGCTGATTGACCACCCCAACAATTACTACTGCGTGGCGTTCGGCATTGCACGTCTGCGCGTGCAGATGGGCTGGGAAGACAACTCCGGCTCCGAGCAGCTGCTGCAGAAAATGCTGGAGCACTACCGTCAGTTTTCCGGCGAATATGGTTTCGCCGACGAGACCGACGGCGAGGGCCGCTTCGATCGCTACAGCGTGCTGCTGAGCGCCGAGATTGCACAGAGATTCATCGAAACGGGCTCACAGCCGCCGCCTGAAGTGGTGGGCTGGGTGAGAAAATCTGCCGATGTGATGCTTCAGCGCCTCAACCCCAACGGCGATGGCTTTGAGTATGGGCGCAGCCTCGGACCTTACGGCCTCACGGCGATCGTGGAAGTGCTGACCGCGGCAGCCGCTCTGGGTGTCTTGAACGAGCAGGAAAAAGCCCTGGCATACGCATTTGTTTGCCGAGCCGGGCAGCATTATGTGGACTTCTGGCTGAACAAGCAGACCGGTTCCGTCGACATGTGGGATCAGGGCCGGCGCACGGACGCCTATCGCGGGAAATTCCGCATTCTGGGCGAGAATCTGTCCCTGGCGCATCAGTTCGTCTACACGAACACAACCTGGAACGAGCTCGGTTTCCAGGACAAGGCGCCAATGCCGGATTTCGCCGCGGCCCTGAATCGTCTTCCGAAGAGGACGGTAACGTGGTTTGCGCGCGGAGAATACGACCGCATGCTGCTGACGCTGCGCGATCGTGGACATGTGATCGGCTTGCCATTGATCAGCGGCGGCCAGAGTCTGCACATGCACAACCCGTATTTCCCGATTCCATACTCGCCGGGAATGCTCGACAGCATCGCGGACGGCAGCTCCCCGCAACTGCTGCCTCAATTCACCCTGGCCGACGGCTCAGTCCTGGCGCCCCTCGCGTACTTCCAACACGTGAAGGTGACTGAGCACGGTGGCGAGACCGTGATTACTTTCCAGCAACCCTGCCTCGACAAGTTGGGCGCCCAAAACCCCATCGCGGATGATCGGTTCTCGCTGACATCGACGTACGTTTTGTCGTCCGGCCGAATCACCCGCACGGATCTTTACACGCCGAAGGGAACGGTGGAGCTGAAGGGCCTGCGGATGGAATTTGCTACCTACTCCGAGGGTCCGGCACAGAAGGGCGGAACCACAACCTTCGCGCACGGCGCAGTACGAAAGTTCGAGGCCTCCGGGTTCGATCATTGCAGCACCGCTGCGGTTCAAGACGATGTGGCCTACCACACGCCCACGGGTCCACTGACTACGAAAGTATTGTGCGAGAGCGCCAGCCGCACAGTGCAAGGACCGATAAAGCTCAGGTGGACGCTGAATTATCGGTAACTCCTTGACCGGTGCATGAGAAGTTTTCATGTGCGCATGAGCGCAGTTGCACCGCTGCGCGCCACACCCGTCCCCGTTCCCGCCTGAAAACCGGCCCGTTCCGCGAGAATTGTGAACCAGCTCCGCTGCTTGTTTGCATAACGCCCCCAAAGACGCCTCCACACCCTGTTTGAGCCTCGACCTCGCGCGTTAGACTTACGGGCGTAAGGGGGATTGGGGTGGCTTGCGAACCCCGCGTGCCTTGGACCGCGCACGTAACCAAATAAATGACGGCTGGCCGGGGGACCGCGCCAGAGCCGGACAAACTGGGCGGGAGAATATGAAGAGGCTCATGGTGGTTGGGCTGGCGCATCTGCTGATGGCCGGCCTCTTGCTGATCAGCACGACAGGTGCGGCGCGGGAACGCACACCCAAAGTGATCGCCAAAGGTGCGCAGATCGGTGTGGTCAATCTCCTGAATGCGGAGGTGATGCACTATCACGCCGCCAAGGACATCAACAACAGCTTTCTGAAGATTCAGGCGGTGAATTGGCCGGTCGATACCATGCTGACCGAGGCGCTCCAGGGTCAGGTGGAGCAGTTGGGTTTGACGCTCACCGCTCTCACACCGACGGACGCACTCGAGCGCGCACGCGAAAGTTGCTTTGTTAATGCGGCGCTCGCCGACGGCTTGCCCCGGAACTGCTCAGCACCCATCGTCGAGCAGGCCTCGAGCGCCGGTGTGGAGTATCTGATCGTGTTGGCCCCGGGACTCAACAACTCGGCCCATGCGGGCAGCAACCGCTCTGAAGGCGTAACCGAAGCCATGCGCGGGTGGGGCTTTCTCACGCGCGAGCGTGCGGGCGCGAAAGACAAACCAACTCTGTTCAACGAAATCGAATTGCTGCTGATCGGTATCAGCCCGGAGGGGGCCACACTGCGTGCCCGGCAATGGGGTGGGCTCTACACCATGCAGTGGCAGACCTACACGCTGCCGCCGGACCCGAAGGCGATTCCCCCCGAGCAGCTGGATCAGCTGCAGCCGTTGTTCGCTGCCATGCTGTCGCGGCAGGCCAAGGACCTGCTCGCCCAGGTACAGGTCGCACCTTAGGTCATCGCGGCTCAGGCGCCGCCCAAGGGTGATGGCCGTCACAGTTTTGGGCCGCACAACCTCAAGAACTGTGGGGATGAGACAGAACGCCGGGCGGCGGGGGCAGCTTGGACGCACTCTCGGGCGCAAACAGGGGCCAAGGAAGCCAACAATGAATTTGCGCGCTGGGGTGGTTGCAGTATTCACTTCATTGACGGTGGGCGGACTGTCCGCGTGTGGCGGCGGCGGCGGCGACTCGAGACCCACCAATAGCTATACCGCCGGCGTATATCAGCCTGAATCCACGTTTGCGGCCAAGTGCGCAGCCCCCCGCTCAGGAACGGACCCCTATACCCAGAAGGCCTTTCCCGACGTGGCAGGCTCGAGCACGGATGAGAACAACTGGCTGCGATCCTGGACCAACGATCTATACCTCTGGTACAGCGAGGTGCCGGATCTCGACCCGGGCCAGTACACCACCAGCAAGTACTTCCCGTTGCTGATGACCTCCGCCACGACGGCCTCGGGCTCCGCCAAGGACAAGTTTCACTTCATTTATAAGACCTCCGTGTGGGAATCACTATCGCAATCCAACACGGATATTGGTTATGGAGTGCAGTTCAAGATCATCTCGAAGACGCCGCCCAGGAAGGTGATTATCGCGTTCACGGAAGCGGGTTCCACAGCCAGCCAGGCACCTGCAAGCCTCGCGCGGGGAGCGACGATTCTGGCGATCGACGGCACGGACATCAATGTCAGCGACAGTGCCGGCGTTGACAAGCTCAATGCGGGGCTGACGCCGGCGGCGGCTGGCGAGAGCCATACATTTCAGGTCCAGGACCTCGGCGCGGCAACCTCGCGGACCGTGACCCTGCAGGCTGCCAACGTCACGTCGAAGTCGGTTCCGAACGTGCAGACGATTTCGACCACCACCGGCAAAGTGGGGTACCTGCTGTTCAACAACCACCTCGCGCCGGCCGAGACCGAGCTGGTGACCGCGATCAATACGTTGAAGTCGGCCGCGGTGACTGACCTCGTGCTCGACATGCGTTACAACGGCGGCGGTTACCTGGACATTGCCAGCGAGCTCGCCTACATGATCGCCGATACCAACATGACCGGGGGACAGACATTCGAGCTGCTGCAGTTCAATTCCAAGCATCCCAGCACCGATCCGGTCAGCGGCGCCGCGATCACTCCAACGGCATTCCACACCACGACGCTGGGTTTGTCCCTGACCCGGGGACAGCCTCTGCCGAACCTCGGGCTGCAGCGGGTTTTTGTGCTCACGAGCGCCGGCACCTGCTCGGCCAGCGAGTCGGTCATCAATAGCCTGCAGGGCGTGGGCGTACAGGTCATTCAGATCGGCACGACCACCTGCGGTAAGCCTTATGGCTTCTACCCGGCTGACAATTGCGGCACTACCTATTTCAGCATCGAGTTCCGCGGCGTGAATGCGCGCAGCTTCGGGGACTACACGGACGGCTTTACTCCCAGCGCCGCAATAAGTGCCAGCACCGGCAGCAGCGCAACGTTACCGGGCTGCGTGGTCAACGATGACTTCACCCACGCATTGGGCGATCAGAACGAAAGCTTGCTGTTCGTAGCTTTGAGCTATCGGATGAATCAGAGCTGCAGTGTGCCACCTGCGGGCCTGGCACCGGGAATGAGCTTGAAGCAGATAGCGCGGGGAGAAGCTGAGGGTGCGCTCATCAGATCGCCGATGCGGGAGATCCGCGTTCTGCAGCCACCGTCGAACTGAACTACAGCGGGTTTCAGCGCGTCCCGCCGTCGGCCGACCACGGTAGCGCTAACACGGCAGCGTGGCCGCCGCAGGGCGTGACGGACTACAAAAAATAGCAAGATACGGAAGGCCCCGATCGCGGTATGGGGCCACCGATGGCTAAATGAGTCACCCGCCGGGCCGATACCCATAGAGTAAGGTCCGGAGGTTTTTGACCTCCGCGAATTCTCACTTCATGCAGCAAATCTGTCGGCACCGCCGTTCCGGATGCATGGCGAGTGCGGCCCGGCGCATCCTCGCCTGCGGTCTCGTGATGTTGTTGATGGCGGTGCAGGAGGCTCCGGCGCAGCAATTTACCTTTCGTCAGTACGGACAGGAGGAGGGGCTCGCCAACCTCGCGCTGAGCTGCCTGTTTCAGGACCGCACCGGGTTCATCTGGATGTGTACCGAGAACGGCCTGTTCCGGTACGACGGCACCGACTTCGAGCGTTTCGGTGAAGACGAAGGCATCGAAAACACAGTCATCCACGGCGCCGTGGAGGATCCGTCGGGCCGGTTGTGGGTCGGCACTTCGAGTGATCTGTATCTGGGCGTCGGCGGTCACTTCCGCGCCATCCGGCCGGAGGGCCGCAACCTGATCGTTGATCCTGGACTGCGGATCGCGGCACTGTCTGCTGACCGCATGCTAGTGATCAATAAGGATCAGCTTCTCGAGCTGCATTTCTCGCCCCAGGAGCGCATCTGGCACAGCGCGTCGTCCTTCACTCCCGAGGAGTCGAATGCCCACCCTGGTTTGCAACATCTCAGCAGCCTCGGCGTCGATCGCCTCGGGCGGGTGTGGCTTGGCTGTGGCACCGAGATCTGCGCAGTACAGCACGGCCGCGTCGAGTCGTGGGGTACCGGGGCTGGGGTCCCCGAGGACACATGGCGTTCGTGGCTGGTCGATCGGGAAGGGCAACTCTGGGCACGTGGCCTGAAACACGTAGTTGTTCTGAAGGCGGGCGCTACCCGGTTCGAGACCCGCGACCCGCCTCACAGCAAGCTTACGTCGGACATTCTCAACGTGCCGCTGGCCGTCGACCGCGAAAACCGCATCATCGTACGCAATGATGTTGGACTCGCGCGCTGGAATGAGGGGCGCTGGGAGGAGTTCACCGCAAAAAACGGCCTGCCGTCCGTGAGCACCGCTGCGCTGTTGGTCAGCCGCGATGGCACCCTCTGGCTCGGCACGTCCGGGCACGGCTTGTCGCGCTGGCGCGGCTACGGGAATTTCGAGGCCTGGACGGTGGCGCAAGGGCTGGAGGCGGATGCCGTCTGGTCGGTGCTGCGAAGCGCCAGCCGCGGCATCGTGCTGGGGACGCGAGCCGGCTGCTATCGCATCGACGAGACATTGCACCGTGGGGTGCCTTGCAGTTACGCCGGCATGCCGCCGGGCGAAATCCAGCTCATGACCGAACGTGCCGACGGCAGCCTGTGGATCGGAATGACGACCGGCGAGCTGCTGCGTGTCGCCGCCGGCGCGCAGCGCGCGACTCAAATCGACACGTTGCCCCTGATGCGCAGGCTCTACGCGGACTCCATGGACCGGCTGTGGATTTGCACTAACACGGGAGTCTATGTCGTGCAACCCGGTACCACACGGGTTCAGCAGATGACCCTCCCGGGCTCGGTCGGTGAGATCACCGACGCTGCCGAGGATAACCAGGGTGCGATTTGGATGGCTTCTCAAGGCGGCCTGCTGCGTTGGTCCGGTGGACGATGGATTGTGTTGAAAGTGGACAGCGAGCACGCCCACAGCGGCTTCGCGTCCGTCACCGCGGTTGGGGGCGGATGGCTTTGGGCAGGCACGACTTCGCAAGGCGTGATGCGACTGCATGTTGAAGGCGATCGCGCCGATCGTGTTGAGTGGGTGACGGAGCCCATGGTGTCCCGGGCGTCAATCTACTTCACTGCGAAAGACACTCGCGGCTGGATCTGGGTGGGTACCGACGCGGGCGTTGCTGTGTTCGATGGTAGCCTTTGGCGCCGATTCAGCCGCAGTGACGGTTTGATCTGGAACGATACGGATCAGAACAGTTTTTTCGTCGATGGGGACGGATCCGTGTGGATCGGCACCTCAGGCGGACTGGCACATGTAGTGCGGCCCGAACGGTTGATACAGAGCGCGCCGCTGGACTTGCGGATCACGCACGCGACCTTGGGTGGCAACGTGCTCGATGCGCAAACGCCGCATCAGCTTCCGTGGGAGCCTAACGCCGCATTGAACCTCCACCTGGCCGACCTGGAGCATAGTGAGACCCGGCAGACCGTCTTCAGGGTCCGGCTGCGCGGGCTCAGTGACGAGTGGTTCGAAACCGCCGATCCCAAGTTGCATTATCCAGGGCTCGCGCCGGGCGAATACAGGTTTGAAGCCGTGTCGGTGGACTCCGACCATCAACGCAGTTCGCAGCTCATGCATCTGAGCTTCGAGTTATTGCCGCCATGGTGGGGCACTCTATGGTTTCGGTTGGTGGTAGTCGGCGTGGCCTGCGCTTTACTTGCAGCCGCGTGGAACTATCGCATGCACAATCTGAGCGTCCACAAGCGGGAGTTGGAGCGCCAGCTGCGCGAGCGCCAGGTGTTGCTCGAGCGTGCGACCCGTGATGCGTTGACGGGCCTTTGGAACCGCACCGCGATCCTCGAGATCCTCGGTCGGGAGATCGACTCGGCCAGACAGTTCTCGACACCGCTCGCAATCGTGCTCATTGATGTCGATCATTTCAAACGTATCAACGATACCTACGGACACCTGTGCGGGGATGCGGTGTTGCGCACCTTGAGCACGCAGGTCTCCGCGCGGGTCCGCGTCACCGACTCTCTGGGACGCTTCGGCGGCGAAGAGTTCCTGTTGGTGGTACCCGGCGCGCCCCAGCAACGGCCCTTCCTGCCGCTCGAGCGTCTACGGCGCGCCATCTCCGAAATCCCGTTTTCGTACGATGATTTGACCATCAACGTGACGGCCAGTTTCGGGATGGCGTGGCTGGCGCACGCTTCTGACACCGCCGAGAAACTACTGGGCCGTGCTGATACGGCGTTGTATTCGGCGAAGTACGCGGGGCGGAATCGGATTGAGTATGCGGAGGTTGGGTGAGGCGGGGGTCGGGCGGCTAGGGAGCCCGTGCAGCTGCACGCCTTCTACACCGCGAGCGGTGACAGCTTCGACCGCTGCCGAGTAGGGCGCGGCGAGTAGGTAAAAGGGCACGGCCGCAAAAACGCGCCCACGACAGTTGTCCGTTGAATGACGAACTAGGGCGGCTAATTTACAGCCCGCAAAAGAGCCCGCCAGCCCTTTGTCTCGGAAATGAGCATCGATCACGAACTGACCGTGTACCAATTGTGGTACATACTGAACTCGTCTGGGAGAAGCCCACATGCGCTCCCCTCGGCCTGGGCCTTTGGGAAGTGCGTAGCAGCCTGACAAGCAACCGGATAGCCCGTGTTATTTTCACGTTACATGAAGATCGTATGTGGCTATTGCACGGCTTCGTCAAGAAGACCCAGAAAACCCCGCAACGTGAGATCGATGTCGCTCGAAAGCGCAAGCAGGAAGTGAAGAAATGAGCAAGGCGCGCAAAACCAAGAAGAACCCGCATATGGGGGGCACCTTTGATGATTTCCTCAGGGAGGAGGGGATCTATGAGGCCGTACAGACGACGGCGATGAAGCGCATTCTCGCGATGCAACTTGCTGAAGCGATGAAGGAGCGCAATCTGACTAAGGTCGAAATGGCTCGCCGGATGCGAACCAGCCGCGTCCAGCTCGATCGGCTTCTTGATCCTGACAACGACAGCGTCACACTCGCAACTCTATGTCGAGCCGCTGCGGTGGTGGGCCGTGAGCTGCGGCTCGAGCTCGTGTAACTGGAAGCTGTTTGACCCTGCTCCATTCGCGGTCATCATCAACCGGGACCGCTTTTCCACTTGCCGATTTCAACTGTCGGAAACGCAGTCCGTGTATTCGCTCACGCAACAGAGCTCGGAGTCCATTCCGATCCAGTGCAACAGCCAGACTCAGATCAGCGGAGCAAGGGATTTGATAGAATATCCGATACAGCCACAGACACCGATAGGCTCAATAAAGATAACTTCGGCAATAGAGGAGCATCTTTGCGTTGATCCTGCTCGATCTGTCATTCCGGTTCCGCCGCGGCTCAGTGCGTGAACATAAACCACAAAGCCACAACGATCGCCGAGCTAATGATGAGAAGCGCGGCCTTGCGCAGTGGGCTCGAAGGAGCGCGCGGCTTCTTGTCCGACTGCGGGGCCGCCGTTAGTTTTGAGGCGGCCCCGAACCTGCTTTCCAGAGGACGCGCCGAAGCCCGGTCTGTGGGACGCGCGGCGATGGTTGCCGGGGAGGGGGCGTATGGATTCGCAGGAGGCGTGTATGGATTCAAGCGCGTGGTTGGCGCGGTGTCGGCATCTTCGTCGGATAAATCGCGGTTCTCGAGCTCACCCCGCTCAAAAGCGCCAATCAATTCGTTGGCCTGTGAGACCTGACCGCTCGGCACCTGGAGTCGCGTCCCTCCGCCGGCGTTCGAGAGAAATACGTGCGTGGTTGCCAGGTGTTCTCCCCACATGTGCACAAAAATGCCGTGAGATTCGAGCAAGGCCCTGAGCAGGTTCGCTTTCATGGCATCCCACTGCACTGAGACCGTGACGAGGTCCGATTCGTCAGAGTCGATTTCGACAGCCGATTCCACGGTGGAGTCTGCGGTGCCGGGAAAAGACACCGGATCAACACCTCGTGAGCTCAGGATGTTGCCCGCAACTTCGGTCGCCAACGGAGTCAGCGTCGCGCTCCGAAGGCTTGCTAATAAATCCTCGTCTGACAGAAGCTCAAAGCGCTGGGTGAGGCCTTCCCGAGACACTTCCATAACTTATTTCCGTGAAAGAGACTTCCAAGGTGGATTGTCTCGCATCGCGTTGACCATCGGTGTGACCGATGTCAACGGTGAGGCTTACTCTGCAGGGGTTGAGGTAACGTCCGCCCCCCGCTTCTGCCTCTGCAGACTTCCTAGGCTTGCCTGGAGCGCGCCGCGCAGCGCTATCGCCGTTCTTGCCGGCCGACCCCCATCGACTTCTGCCGCGGAGGGAAGCAATTCGATCCGCGAGGAGATTAACGACGGAATGCGGGGCGTCGGGAGGGATGAACAACAAGCCCTGCTGAGAGTGGCACTTCGATTTGTCGGCAGGCCAATACCGTGGCTCCCACTACGGCCAAAGAAAGCCTCGGAAAACCAAGCTCGTCCACAACGTCGTCCTGTGGATGTGCTGGGCGTCTCCACCCGGACTCTACAGGGTTGGGAGCAGGGGCGTCGTAAACCGTCCGGAGCTGCTCGTTCATTGCTGACGATTGCTAAGCGACGGCCGGAAGTATTGCGGGAATTATTCGCGGAGTAGACTGCCTGTTGGACGTCAATGTGCTGGTTATCCGAATGCCTTGCCGATGCAATCCGTCATGAAACGCCTCGTCAACGCCTGTGAAGGCGGCGTCAGGCCCGTCACCTGAGTAGTACCGGGCCGCCGATCACCTTTCGCCAAGTCTTTTCGAGCGGAGATGGCTTGGCGAGCGAGTATTGTTTGGGGCCGATGCACCAGGCAGAGATCTCCCATTTTGGGTTCAGGGCAGATGTCAGGAATTCGAGCCGCGAGGTAAGCGCACGGACCTCCTGATCAGATCCGTACGATATAACTGCATATTTATTGTCAATTCGCAAGGTTCGCAGAGGTTCACGCAGAGCTGCTGCAACCGTTCCTTTTGCACTTACCCGCGTCCACCTCTCGTGGGTCATCGCCCAGGCAGCAGCGGGGGTCCCTGCGTTCAGAAGCCTTATCCAATTCCGATAGATTGGTCTGCCCAAGACAGCCGACCAAAAGTCGCGGAACCAATCCAGATAGAATTTTCCGTCCTCATTCGGGTAATTTCTCAACAGCAAGGCCTCATCGGCCTCGAGACACCGCAGGTCAAAGGCAGTAATTGCGTCTGAGTGATGGACAATAAAAAGTTTTTTGACCCCTATTGCTTCAAATATTGTGGGACTCGCGAGCGTATATCCAGCCTGAGTACAGCAGAAGGACGTGACCAATTCAGTGTTGAAGTAAACCCCGTACAGCTTCTGGTTTTTCCTGCAAAGTTTCGCCAAGCCATTCAAACCGCTACAGGACTCTCCGATTCGGTTTATCTTTGTGACATACCGCCGGAGGATGGCTCGTTCCAGCCGCCCATCAATTCCCATGAGCTGAAATGCAATATCGTCGCGCTGCAGATTGATAGGACACACGCCGGCCGGGTCTAAAATTGAGAGAGAGGGCCGAATAACGCTATATGAAGGAATGTCTGCGTCCGGCTTATCGCGAATATGGCTTCGAAATCGGTACGAATCGTCTTTGGACCCGATTCGTATTCCATTCAAGGCTCCCATATTGCGGACCGGCTGGGCAAGTCCATCGGCGGCTGGAGGACGGTCCTTCCTTCGGGCATATCGCCAGTAAATCGCTTTATATGGCCCAGGGTCGGCCAGCTCCCGCCAGGAATTGAACCTCTCGCTCGCATTCGGCATGACTTGGTGGGGGAAATGGACAAACTCTGCAACCGAAGGTCTATCATCTTCGGGCAACGCGCCGATCCAACGATAAACGATCTTCGGGCGCGCATGCAGAAACCAGTCGACTGCCTCCCATTCGATCAGGGTGTATGTGTGATCTCCTGTTGGAACAGCCTGGTCGAAGGAGGGACGAAGCGCGTTGAGTACATCTTTGCTCGACACGCGCACGCGAATGGACGTTCCTACAGGTGACTGTCCTCTCCTCAACTCAATATTGGAATCGTCGATTCTTGCAGTGAACTCGATGCTCTCTGCTTGAGTTACATGGCGAGTAGCTACGGTGATCTCGTCGCCCAACAAATAGAGCGCGAGAACGCCGATTCCGAAGCGCCCCCCACGTATGACCCGAATGGAACCGGAATCGTCCATATGTTGCCGCTTCCAGACATCACTATTGCGGAAGGTGGCTCCGGCAACCAGAAAGTACTGAGTGACCGTTTCCAGAGTCATTCCAATGCCGCTGTCCGTGACAGTGACCCATCCGGTCGCGTCCGACAACTCTTGAATTTCGACCAGTACACCGGGCTCAGTTGAGGGGATGCGCACAATGCCCCGTTCAGCCAGGTCGTCGAGCTCGCGACACGCATCGGCTGCGTTCTGAACTGACTCGCGAATGCCAATGCTGCAGTCTCCGTTGTACAGAGGCCCGATGAGCAGACGAAGCAGCTCCGGTCCGGATGAGTCAAATCGCGCCAGCAGCGGGAAGTAGGGTACCAGGCGCGCAAACTTCTCCCGCGACTCGAAGTTGGATCTGATTCTGCGGATGCTCAGCCCAAGAGCAGCCATATCTCCCAACCTACCATACACCTCACCCAATGTGGCCCAGCTCTCATCCAACTCACGCTGTATGTCTTTGAAGAGTGCAGCGAGCTTGATGTATGTTTTGACGTCAGCCGGGTGGGCATGCAAATAGAGGGCCTCAGGGTCATTGTGATACGTCGACACGCCCCGAACAGCGAAGTGGGCGCGCCATTCCTGCTTGGAAATCGGGCTTCTGATCTCCCTGACACTCAACAGGGATGCAACTGCCCGCTCGCTCTGAACTTGCATGTAGTCGGCGATCCTCAGGAGCGCCATCAGGAAAGGGATCTTGACGCGACGATATTCCGATTTGAGGCCGTATTTCGTTTCGATGTAATCGAAAGTTTGCCGGATTGACATGCCATGGCTGCGCGCAACCAACCCGGCAATATCGCAAAAGTCGTGATCCAGTCCGATGACCCGCAGAGGCGTTTGCCCAGGCGGAGCCGGTACTCCATTTACAGCCACTTCATGGGCGAGGCGCGTATGATGACGCCGGACGAATTCACCGATGAGCAAACAATCGCGCTCGGAGAGATTTTCGAGATTCAGCAGGTCAATCCGGTAAGGCTCCGAGTTGCCGAAGATGGCAGTCAGCGTCTCCTCGTTGAATCGACTGGCTTCACTCAAAAAGTTATTCCAGAGCTCTGCCCAGGGCCGGTCCCCCAATCCGGATACCACCGGCTGCTGCGATGTTAGAACCAACGTTCTGAATCCGTCATGGGTGAGATGCATGCCGCAGTCATGTAGCAGTATTGATATGCATAGGACTGCAATATCTTCCGGACTCAGCAGGGATCTGCTTTTGTCGGAAATGAGGGAAGCCGCGGTCTTGAGGACATCATTGATATGCCGCGGACTGTGGTCAGTATAGCCTTGGAAAAACGGCATCCCACTTTGCTCGAGCCAGGGCTCAAACAAATCGAATGTTTTCCGGACCGATTGGTGTAGTCCCGCGTCGAGATTCAATACATCTGCGAACAGGTCTGGCAACGAAATCATTCAGCCAACTCTCGCCGCAATGTATTGGCGCTGTGCGAATGATCTGTTGCAATCTTAAGTAGTGCTAACTTGTTTGTGCATGTCATTCCCACACTGTATCTGAACATCGTCTTTCGATCTCAACGCGGGAATACGGTGAACAGGTATGAGTCTGCAGATCGGCCCGCCGAGCGGCGTGCTCGTTTTGAGAGCACAGGTGGCCGAGGGCCCTGAGCTCAAAATCGGGGGGCGTGAGGGGGGGGATGATCTGCCCGGAGCCGGACTCGAACCGGCATGGAGTTGCCTCCGAGGGATTTTCGTACTCGCTACAGCTTTCGCTGCTGAGTCTTGCAACTCATTTGGAGTCTGGACTTTCTCTTTGCCATTGTCCGGTGTCGTGTGACACGGAACGTTAGGCAGGGGCCGTCAAGTCTCTACACTTTCCCCGGGGAGCAACGCAAAGGGAGGCTCCCAAGGACTTAGCTCGGGATTGCAGTCACCGCGGCGGGCGGTGGGGCTGGTTCCCCGAATTTGACCCCATTCACGCCGGCCGTTTCCGAGCCGGGTGCTCAAATTACTCAAGTCCCTTGCGTCTACCAATTTCGCCACCCGGGCATCGGGCGGGCGGGATTGTAAGGCATGTCGCTCGCGGGTGGGCGAGGGCGATTTATCGAGGGAGGAAGCGCCGGCTGGTGGGAGTACCGGCGGCTGTGGTGGAGTGGCACCGGCGGCGGAGCGCCGCGGGCCGCCGTAGCGCGTCGCAGTTTAGACAAAAGCCCGACAGGTGACGCCGCGTGTAGACACCCTGGCTTATGGCGCTAAACCACTGAATTTGCGAGACTCGCGCGCCATTGTTCCACCCCCTGCGGAGCCTATGCCCGAGCGTCGCCTGCAAGCCGAGAATCTTCACCTTTGGAGGGGTGATCGACACGTGCTGCGCGGCGTCAGGTTCTGCGTGAATGCGGGGGAATGCCTGCAGATCACGGGCGGCAACGGCGCGGGTAAAACCAGCCTGCTGCGTACGTTGAGCGGGCTCATGTATCCGGAAGAGGGCACGATCAGCTGGTGCGGCAGCAACATCCGCCGCGACTTGCAGGCATTTCACGCCGATCTTGCTTACATCGGGCACGAACCTCCGTTAAAACCGGATTTGACCGCCTACGAGAACCTCCGCTACTGGGTGGGGGTGCGGCGTAGGCTTGCCAATGATGAGATGAGTCGTGAGCTGGGGCGGATGGGCGCCGAACAGTGGAGCAACCGGCCGGTCAGAACCTTATCCGCTGGGCAAAAGCGGCGGGTGGCGCTGGCGGGTCTGCTCCTGATGGCTGCACCGCTGTGGCTGCTGGATGAGCCCACGACCAATCTGGACACTGAGGGACAGCGCCTGGTGGGGACTCTCATTGAAGAACACCTGGCGGGTGGGGGATTGGCGGTGGCCGCAATTCATCACGAGCTCACCATCTCCGCAGCGCTGGTCCGGCGCCTCGAGCTGTCATCGAAGTGAATACCTCTGTCATCGAGACCAGCGCTACAGGCACTTCCGCCTTCGAGGCTGCGCGCCTGGTGCTTGCCCGCGACGTGCGTCTTGCGCTGCGCAAGCGAGGTCAGCTCGTTCAGCCGCTGGCGTTTTTTGCCATCGTTACAACTTTGTTTCCGCTCGGTATTTCCCCGGAATTGTCGCGGCTGCGCGACGTTGCTCCGGGTGTGTTGTGGGTCGCCGCCTTGTTATCCTCGCTGCTCGCACTCGAGTTTCTGTTCCGCGATGACGCACAGGATGGGACGCTCGAGCAGCACGTTCTGTCGGGGCAGTCATTGACGTGGCTGCTGTTTGCCAAGACAGTGGCGCATTGGCTGCTGACGGGCCTGCCGCTGGCCGTGATGGCACCGTTGGCAGGGCTGACGCTCGGGGTGCCGGCGGCCGCAGTGAGCGGTATCGTCCTGTCGGTGGCGATCGGCAGTGTGGCGTTGAGTTTGATCGGGTCGATCGGCGCGGCATTGACACTCGGCGTGAAGCGCAGCGGCGCGCTGTTGTCGTTGTTGACACTGCCCTTGTCGATGCCAGTGTTGATATTCGGCGCACGCGCCACGGAGTTGGCGATCAAGGGTGCAGGGTTCGCGCCGCCGCTGTACCTGCTCGGCGCACTCGCGGTGCTTGGGATAACCCTGGCGCCACTCGCGGCCGCTGCGGCCGTGCGCATCAGTCTGGAGTGAAAATGGCCTGGACCTGGTTTCATCGGCTCGGCTCCCCTCCCTATATATATGGGCTTGCGGCCCGCCTGACTCCATGGTTTGCGTGGTCTGCAGCGGCGCTGATCGGCGGCGGCCTGTTTGGCGGGTTGTTCCTCGCGCCACCCGACTATCAACAGGGAGAGGACTTTCGCATCATCTACGTCCACGCCCCCACGGCGTGGATGTCGCTCATGGTGTATTCGACCATGGGGATCTCAGCGGGTGTTGGATTGATCTGGCGGATCAAGATCGCGCATGCGGTTGCCGCCAGTTGCGCGCCCATCGGTGCTTCCTTCACGTTCGCAGCACTTGTCACGGGCTCGTTGTGGGGCGGGCGCATGTGGGGAACATACTGGGAGTGGGACCCGCGCATCGTCTCGGAGCTCATCCTGCTGTTCCTATACCTCGGGTACATGGGTCTGCGCTCCGCCATGGACGACATGCAACGCGCCGACCGGGCGAGTGCCGTACTTGCGGTGGTAGGCATAGTGAACGTGCCCATCATTCACTATTCGGTGTTGTGGTGGAACTCCTTGCATCAGGCGCCGTCTGTCATGCAGTTGGGGAAGCCCACCATGCCTGCCTCGATGCTCACCCCCTTGCTGATGACGCTGCTTGGCTTCACTGTGCTGTTCGCTGCGCTGCTTCTGGTGCGGCTGCGGGCGGAGATCCTAAACCGGGAGCGTACGGCGAGCTGGATCCGCGAAGCGGTGACTTCATGAGCGAATTTCTCAATATGGGCGGCTACGCCGTCTACGTGTGGACATCCTACGGGCTGACCTTGGCAGTCATTTTCCTGAACATCGTCTGGGCGCGGCGGCTGCTCGCCAAGTCGCGCGAAGATGCGCGGCGCCGTCTGGCGATGCGTGGAGAGCAGTCATGACCCCGCGACGCAAGCGCCTGGTGCTGGTACTGGGAATCATCGCCGGCGTGAGCATTGCCGGAGCACTGGCGTTGAGCGCTTTCCGCCAGAACGTGACCTTCTTTTTCGATCCCACGCAGGTGACTGCCGGCGAAGTGCCCGCCGGCGAGCGCTTTCGCCTGGGTGGAATGGTCACCAAGGGAAGTGTGCAGCGGGCGCCCGGCAGCCTGGAAGTGCGCTTCGTGGTTACCGATTTCAAACACGACATTCCCGTGAGCTATACGGGAGTGCTGCCCGACCTGTTCCGCGAGGGTCAGGGAGTGGTGGCACATGGCAGAATGTCCGGTGCCACGTTCGTGGCCGACGAAGTGCTTGCCAAACACGACGAGAAATACATGCCACCGGAAGTGGCGAAGTCGCTCAAGAAACGCCAGGGCGAAACCGCTGCACCCGGAGGTGCGTGATGCTTCCTGAATTAGGACACTTTGCGCTCATCCTCGCCATGCTGCTGGCGGCCCTGCAGGCCTTCTTCGGTATTGCCGGGCCCGCACTGGGCCGCGACCGCTGGACTGCCGCCGTGACGCCGGCCGTGGCCGGGCAGTTCGTGATGGTCGCGACCGCGGTCGCATGCCTGATCGCCTCGTTCGTGGCCAACGACTTCTCCGTCACCTACATTGCCGAGAATTCCAACTCCGCGCTGCCGCTGTTCTATCGCGTAGCCGCGATGTGGGGCGCGCACGAAGGCTCGCTGCTGTTGTGGATTTTCCTGCTGGGTTGTTGGACCGTGGCGGTCGCAATCGGGGTATCGAAGCTGCCGGCCCGGTTCGCCGCCCGGGTGCTCGGCGTGTTGGGTGTGGTGAGCTTCGGCTTTCTGTTGTTTACCCTGGCCACCTCGAATCCATTCCTGCGGTTGGATCCGCCCGCACCGGACGGCCGCGATCTGAATCCCATCCTGCAGGATTTTGCGCTCGCCATTCATCCGCCCATTCTCTACACCGGCTACGTTGGTTTCGCGGTTGCCTTCGCGTTTGCCTGCGCGGCGATGCTGGAAGGGCGCATGGACCAGATGTGGGCCCGCTGGACCCGGCCGTGGACGACTTCGGCCTGGGCCTTCCTGAGCGTGGGGATCGCGCTGGGCAGCTGGTGGGCCTATTACGAGCTTGGATGGGGCGGCTATTGGTTCTGGGATCCGGTCGAGAACGCCTCGTTCATGCCCTGGCTCGTGGGGACCGCGCTAATCCACTCGCTGGCGGTCACTGACAAGCGCGGCTTGTTCAAGAGCTGGACTCTGCTGCTGGCCGTGCTGGCATTCTCACTGAGCCTGCTGGGCACCTTCCTCGTGCGCTCCGGCGTGCTCGTTTCCGTCCATTCCTTCGCCGCCGATCCGACTCGCGGAATTTTCATCCTCGCCTTCCTGATTGTGATGATCGGGGGCGCGCTGACGCTGTATGCGTGGCGCGCGCCGCTTTTGAAATCCCAGGCAGGCTTCGATCTCGGGGCACGCGAGTCTTTTCTGCTTTTCAACAACATTCTGCTGGTGATCGGGGCCGCGACCGTTTTCGGCGGCACCCTGGCCCCCCTGATTGCCGACTCGCTGGGACTCGGTACGCTGTCGGTTGGCACACCGTATTTCAACCCCACATTCATGTTGTCAATGCTGCCGTTGCTGGCGCTTTTGTCGCTCGGTGTGCATGCCAAGTGGAAGCGGGGACAACTGAGTGGGGCGCGCCGGATTCTGCTGACTACGCTGGTCATTGCGGCTATAGCCGGGGTCATCATCGTGTTTGGGGTCTATTCCCACGGCAAGGTGCTGAGCCCCGTAGCGGCAACCCTGGGGGTCTGGATCATCCTGTCCTCGCTGGTCGATCCAGTCGATCGGCTGCGCCGCAAGCTGTCCCTGCCGCGCAGTGTCATCGGAATGTCCGTCGCCCACATCGGACTCGGGATCTTCGTGCTGTCGGTCACGACCGTGGAGTCATTTACGCTCGAGCGTGATGTCGCACTCGGGCTGGGCGAGCGTACTTCCGTGGGCAACTACGAGTTCCGCTTCGAGGGTATCAAAAGCATAGAAGGGCCCAACTACAACGGCGTGGAAGGCAAGGTCACTGTCACACGGCATGGTGTGCCGACATCGGTCGTGTATCCGCAGAAGCGGCAGTATTGGGTGCAGCGCCAGGTGACGACCGAGGCGGCCATCGAGATGCATCACGGCAGCAATGTGTTCGTCGCGCTGGGTGATGAGCTGGGAGCCGGCAAGTGGAGCGTGCGGTTTCAGATCCGGCCGCTGGTCAACTTCCTGTGGCTCGGCGCATTCATCATGGCAGTCGGTGGCGCAATCGCAGCAACTGATCGGCGTTATCGTGTCGCGCGGGAAGCGGTTACCACCGTGCCGGTAGCGACGCCGGGCGTCGCGGGGGGGGCGTCGCATGCGACGCCCGGGCAATTCCGCGAGGAATGCCCTGGGCCGACGCTGAGCGGGCGGATGCCCGCGCAGGAGGAGGCCGGATGAACCGCTTCATTCTGCCGTTGGGAATTTTCGGCCTGCTGGCCGTCGTGCTGGCCATCGGTATCAAGCATTCGCCGGAGAAGGGCACGATTCCCTCTCCCCTGATCGGCAAGGCTGCACCGCAGTTCACGTTGCCGGTGTTGACCGATTCCAACCGGACTCTCCGCTCAGCTGACCTCAAGGGCCGCTGGTATGTCTTCAACGTCTGGGGCACGTGGTGCGGTGGGTGCCGGGAGGAGCACAGTGTGTTACTCGAGATCCGCAAGACGGCGCAGGTGCCTCTCATCGGGCTCGACTGGAAGGACGAGGATCCACAGGCGCTGCAGTGGCTCGCCGAGCTGGGCAATCCCTACGAAGTCGTTGCGGCCGACCGCGAGGGCCGCATTGCGATCGACTGGGGCGTGTATGGCGCGCCGGAAACATTCCTCGTCGATCCCCAGGGCATCGTGGTATACAAGTACGTTGGTCCCCTGACTCTCGAGGCCTGGCAGACTCTGTTCGTGCCGCGCCTGCCGCCTCAACAGGCTGCCAAGTCGTGATACGTCCATTCCTCATCATCGTGCTCGCGGGCATGCTGTTGGCCAGCGGCGCGGCCTACGCGGTCGATCCGACTGAAATGCCCACTCCCGAGCTGCAAAAGCGCTATCACGGCCTGACGCACGAGTTGCGCTGCATGCAGTGTCAGAACGAGGCCATAGCAGACTCGCCTGTCAGCCTGGCTGCGGATCTGCGCCGCGAGGTCAAGGAGATGTTGATCGCCGGCAAGTCGGACGATGATGTCCGCAACTTCATGGTTGCACGCTACGGTGACTTCATCCTGTTCAGACCGCGTGTAGCGGCGCGCACTCTCTGGCTTTGGTCGGCGCCAGGGGTGTTGCTGCTGATCGGCGCAGCGGTGGCGGTGCGTATCACCAGGCAACGTGCAGCATTGGTTGAACAGGACAATGACCCTGTCGACGAGGACGTCCGCTCCTCATGATCACCTTCGTTCTGCTCGCAGCCGTGCTGACCGTTGCCGGCGTTGCACTCATTGCCGTCCCACTGCTGAAAAAGACGCCGGTTGAATATTCACCCGCGCCGTGGGCAGCCCTGACAGCCGCTGGTGTGCTGGCCATCGGCTCAACGGTGTTGTACGTCCGGTGGACGAACTGGTCCTGGCATACGGCGAGCGCTGAGGATACTCCGCAGACGATGGTTGCGCGGCTGGCCCGCCGGCTCGAGCGCAATCCACAGGATCTCGAGGGCTGGTTGATGCTCGGCCGCTCCTACTCGGTGTTGCAGGAATATCAACTCGCGCTGCGGGCGTTTCAGCGCGCGGACCGGCTGGCCGGCGGTCAGAATGCGGATGCGCTCATCGGCCAGGCGGAAGCGCTGGCACTCACTGATGAGAGCGAGCTCGACCGGCGCGCCGGGCGTCTGATCGAGCAGGCGCTGGCGCTCGATCCACAGTCCGGCAAGGCGCTTTTTTTCGGCGCTGCGGCCGCTATGCGCCGCGGCGAGCTGCCGTTGGCGCGCGAGCGATTCGCGAAACTGCTGAGCCTCAATCCGCCTGAGAACATCAAGCCGCTGCTGCAGAAGCAGATCGAGTCGATCGATCAGCGGCTCGCCGGCGGCGGGCCTGCCCCAGACGCCGACGCGCGGCCGGCGGGACAATCACAAGTTGCAGCTGCGGCCGACTCGGGCGCCAAGGTGCGCATCAACGTCATGCTGGCGCCCAACCTTGCGCAGTCAGCCTCCGGGTCGTCGCCATTGTTTGTATTCGTGAGGGATCCACAGCGCCCCGGGCCGCCGCTGGCGGTCAAGCGGCTCGACAGCCATTTCCCGCAAACTGTTGAGCTGTCGGCGCTGGATTCGATGATGCCGGGCCGCGCCATTGCGGCAGGACAGAAAGTGCAAGTGGTTGCACGGATTTCGCGCTCCGGCAATCCAGTGGGCGCCAGCGGCGATCCGTTCGGTGAGTCAGCCTACATGGTCGGCCGCGACGGTCTGATCAACATCGTCATCGACAGGGTCACACCCTAGAAGTTTGATAGAGTTGCGTGCATGGCCGGACCGATCTGCCTGCATTTCACCTCGGCGCCCGCGATTGCACCGGCATACCTGAAGATTCTGCTGGCCCGCAAACCCGCGCTCGCCACTGACACGGTGCCCCGCATCGAGGCGGTGCTCGAGCGCTTCACCGTCGATCGCCGTCACCTGGCGTGCTATCGGCGGGTGTGCGGCGATCGCGACTCTGCGCAGCTGCCAATCACCTATCCGCACGTCCTGGCGACGCCGTTACATCTTGCAATGATTGCGTGCGAGGCCTTTCCGGTGAGTCTGTTGGGTGTTGTCCACACCCGCAACCGGATCGTACAGCACCGTCCATTGCACATTGATGATGCAGGTGAGATTCGCGCATGGCTCGAGGGTCACAGGGAGACACTTCGGGGCCAGGAGCTGGATCTGCACACACAAGTGCGCGTGGGCGCAGAGATTGTATGGTCAGAGACCTCAACCTTCCTTGCACGGCGGCACGGCAGAAGCAAAGGGGCGCGGACACGGGAGCCGGGCCTCCCGAGCCTGGAGATTCCACCGCGCCAGGACGTGACAACGAGCAGCTTCATCGTGGCTCCCGGTGTCGGACGCCAGTACGCGCGCGTTTCGGGTGATTTCAATCCCATTCACATCGCGGATGTCGCCGCGCGTTTTTTCGGTTTCAAACGCGCCATTGCGCACGGTATGTGGTCGCTTGCGCGCTGCGCCGCCGAAATCGGGGGGCCGGCCTTTTCCCGCCCCTGCACTGTGGATGTGGCGTTCAAGCGACCCATTGCGTTTTGCGCCCGCATCGTTCTGGAGAGTTGGATGGCGGACCAGCGCGTGGGTTTCAGCTTGCGCGATTCGCAGGCTGACCGCGGTCATTTGCTCGGGAGCGTGGTCCGTACGAGCTGATTTCTTTCTGTTTTCTTTCACAATGCCCGCAGTGCGGCTCGCGGCATGGGTCTTGCTGCTACTGGCCGTGCTCGCAGAAGTTGAACGCGAGCCCTATTTAGTTACTGTGGAGGAGAGTAGTAATGGCTCACGTACCAACTCAGGATGGCCGCACTTCGAATCGCGGATTCGCGTCGATGAATCAAGAACGTCAGCGGCAGATCGCAAGCATGGGCGGTAAGGCCGTGCCGGACGAGAAGCGCAGTTTCTCGCAGAACCGGCGACTGGCCGCCGAGGCCGGCCGCAAAGGCGGCCAGAGCGTCCCTGGCTCGAAGCGCAGTTTTTCGCAAAATCGGCAGCTCGCCGCTGTCGCGGGCCGCAAAGGCGGCCAGAGCGTGCCCGATGAGAAGCGCAGCTTCTCGCAGAATCCGGAGCTTGCCGCCGAGGCAGGCCGTAAGGGTGGACAGGCCAGTCACGGTGGTGGAACTACCGAAGGTCAGACCAAAGCGGTAGCACCCCGCACTCCGGAACAAGACGAGGAATAGGAGGGCGGTCTGCCACCCTGTAGCGGCGGCTGTCTATTACGACAGTCGCCGCTAGCTGTTTCGAATGCAGTCCCTGGGTGGTGACTGTCGTCTGAGCGGGGCGGTGTAGGGTTAACCCCCTCCCGTAAGCGCTCGTAATTGCAAAGATTACCTTGGGCGTTGCAGAATTTGCCCGCGGGTGTTCTTGCGCGGGCCTGTACGGGCCGGTGTCAGTGCTTAGGATAGACGGCCAGTGCCCCACTCCTGGTGCGGCTGCGCGGGGCCCTTTGCGCCAAGCGGGCCGAAATCTCAAGTCTTGTTGCACTTGGGTATGTTCTGCATAGTGCGCGCCCGTCTCACTTGAGTCCGTCCTTCCCGATGCAATCCATTGAAGCTCGCATTGCCACCGAACTTGCGGTTGGCCCCCAGCAGGTCGCGTCCGCTGTTTCGTTACTCGATGCCGGATCCACGGTTCCTTTCATTGCGCGCTATCGCAAGGAAGCCACCGGGGGCCTGGATGATGCACAGCTGCGCACTCTGGAGGAACGGCTCGGCTATCTGCGCGAGCTCGAAGAGCGCCGCGCGGCGATTCTCAAGAGCATCGCCGAACAGGGCAAGCTCACACCACAATTGCAGGCGAGCATCGATGGGGCCGATACCAAACAACGGCTCGAGGACTTGTATCTTCCTTACAAGCCGAAACGGCGCACCAAGGCAATGATTGCGCGCGAGGCCGGCCTCGATACGCTGGCCACGGCACTCCTGGCGAACCCGGCACTCACGCCGGAAACCGAGGCCCTGAAGTTTCTCAAGCCCGCATTCACAACCGAGCAGGGCGACAATCCTGGCGTTGTGGATGCCAAAGCGGCCCTGGAGGGTGCGCGGCAGATTCTGATGGAACAGTTTGCCGAGGACGCAGAGCTCGTCGGCGCACTGCGCGAGCATGTCAAAGAGCAGGGTCAGCTCATATCAAAGGTCGCAGCGGGCAAGGAGGAGGCGGGAGCCAAGTTTCGCGACTACTTCGATTATCGTGAGCCCGTCGGGGCCGTGCCCTCTCATAGGGCACTGGCCCTGTTTCGAGGCCGCAAGGAGGAGATCCTGCAGGTGGCCCTGAAGCTGCCGGAGGACCTGGCCGCGGCCGAAGGTCCGAATCCAACACCCTCGCAGGCTCCCTTTAATACATGCGAGCGCAAAATTTGCACGCGCTTTGGGATAGCCGAGCAGGGACGTCCCGCGGATTCCTGGCTGCTGCAGACCGCGCGCTGGACGTGGCAAGTCAAACTGGCGTGGCAGATTGAGGGTGAGCTGTTCGCAGCGCTGCGCGAGCATGCGGAAGAGGAGGCAATCCGTGTCTTTGCGCGGAACCTTCACGATCTGCTGCTCGCGGCCCCTGCGGGCCCACGCGCCACGATGGGGCTCGATCCGGGCCTGCGCACCGGAGTCAAGGTTGCGGTCGTCGATCGAACCGGGAAGGTGCTGGACACCGCCACCGTATATCCTCACGTACCGCGCAACGACTGGGATGGCGCGCTGCATGCACTCGCACAGCTCGCGAAAACCCACAACGTGGATCTAATCAGTATTGGTAATGGCACTGCCTCCCGCGAGACCGATAAACTGGCAGGCGAGCTGATCAAGAAGCATCCGGATCTCAAGCTCACCAAGATCGTGGTTTCGGAAGCGGGCGCATCGGTGTATTCAGCATCGGAGCTCGCGTCGCGTGAGTTTCCCAACCTCGATGTCAGCCTGCGCGGTGCGGTGTCGATTGCGCGGCGGTTGCAGGACCCGCTCGCCGAGCTCGTGAAAATCGATCCGAAATCGATCGGCGTTGGGCAGTATCAGCATGATGTCAGTCAGACCAAGTTGGCCCGGTCGCTCGATGCGGTCGTCGAGGACTGCGTCAACGCAGTGGGTGTCGATGTCAATACTGCCTCGCCCGCTCTGCTGGCGCGAATCTCGGGATTGTCAGCGACTCTCGCCGAAGCCATGGTGCGTTATCGCGACGAGCATGGCGCGTTCGCGAACCGCGACGCTCTCAAGAAAGTTCCGCGCCTCGGGGCAAAGACTTTCGAGCAGGCAGCCGGGTTTCTGCGCATCATGGGCGGCGACAATCCGCTCGATGCCTCTGCGGTACACCCGGAGGCGTACCCCGTCGTGGAGCGAATTCTCGCCGACCTCGGCAAGCCGCTGACACAGCTGACGGGCGACACCCGCGCGCTGAAGGAGATCGATGCGGCCCGATATACGAGCGAGCAATTCGGGCTGCCCACGGTCCGCGATATTCTCAAGGAGCTCGAGAAGCCCGGCAGGGATCCGCGCCCGCAGTTCAAGACGGCGGCGTTCCAGGACGGTGTCGAGGATCTGAAGGATCTGACACCCGGCATGTTGCTCGAGGGCGTGGTCACCAACGTAACGAACTTCGGAGCGTTCGTTGACATCGGCGTGCACCAGGATGGTCTCGTACACATCTCCATGATGTCGCACAAATTCATCAAGGACCCGCGGGAGTTGGTGAAAGCGGGCGATGTCCTCAAGGTGAAAGTGTTGGAGGTTGACCTGCAGAGGCGCCGGATCGCGCTGACCATGAAGTTGGACGCACCACCTGCCCAGGGCGCGGGTGAGGCGGCACGGCAGGAAGGACACGGGCTGCCGGCGCGCGACCACCGGAGTGCGCAGCAGCCCCGTGATGGGCGCGGCGGCCCGCCACGTGATTCTCGCGGCCCTCGTCGTGACAATGGCGGGGAGCAGCGCAACGGCCGCGAGCCGGCCCAGCGCGACCGCAATAACTCGCGCCCTGGAGCGCCGCGCGAGTCACAATCAAACGGTGCGATGGCCGAAGCCTGGGCTCAGGCCCTGAAGAGACGCTAGGCCCGCACGACGTAGCCGGCGGGGGCGCCTGGCCCGAGGGCGCCTTTTCCGCGGCTCTAGAGCCGCAACGTCACGAGCCAGGCACCTGCGGCAATCAACGCCACGCCGACCCAGTTGATTGCCGACAGCTTCTCGCCCAGGAACGTGACGCCGAAGGCGGCAACGAGCACCACGCTCAACTTGTCGATGGGCGCTACCCGCGCTGCATCACCAACGTGCAACGCCCGGAAATAACATAACCAGGACGCCCCGGTCGCAAGCCCGGACAAGACGAGAAACAGATAAGTCCGGGGCGGCGTTGCGGCAATCAGCCGGTACTGCCCCGTCGCGACGACGATTCCAGACAGCACGATCAGGATGACGATCGTGCGAATGAGCGTCGCGACGTCGGGTTCTATTTTCGCAACGCCAACCTTCGCGAACACCGCTGTGAGCGCGGCAAAGCACGCTGATAACAGCGCCCAGACGAGCCACGTCGACACTGACCGGTTCTCCTGCTGAGCCATTGTTTCATTGTCCGTGAACTATGAGACCGCCCGCAAGGTTCGCGAAAGGCAATCGAAAGCCGGGCGAAATGTTGTCCATTTACACTGTGGACCTGCGCGCACAGCGCAACCGCTGCGCTACCCGCCGAAAGCACTCCCAGCACCCGTTCCGAACCCAAACGATATGGACCAGACGACGTACGGCCTCGCACGCCGCGCGCTACCAAGAGCGAAGCAAGCGCGGATAGTACTCCTGATCGCCTTGGCGGCCGCAGGCATTCTGACCGTCGGTTGGAGCATTTCGCGGCTCCATGCCGCAGAGCCAGCATCACCATCTGCTGCAACGGACCCTGCAACGAGCAATGGCCCGGCCGGCAACGCAGTTCACCTGACACCGTCGCAGCTGTCCGGTCTAACAGTCAACACCGTTGCCACGCTCGGATTTCGCTCGGAGCAAGCAGCCGATGGGCGGATCGAGCTGAATAGCGATACGGCCACCCAGGTCTTCTCGCCTTATTCCGGCCGGGTCATCCGGGTGATTGCCGGGATCGGCGCGCAGGTGAAAAAGGGTGCGCCGCTGTTCAGCATCGAAGCCGCCGAGTTTGCGCAGACCCAGAGTGATCTGCTCAATGCGCTGTCGCAATTGAAGCTGGCCCGGATCGCCGAAGAGCGCAAGCACGCCGCTTTCGACAGCAAGGGCGGATCCCAACAGGACTGGCAGCAGGCGCAGGCAGACCTGGCAGCCGCGCAGACTGCGTTGGAATCAGTGCGCAATCGCCTGCGGATCTTTGGTCAGACTGCTGGGCAGATCGCGGCGCTGGAGCGGGCGAAGACGCCGAGTCCCGTCACCTTCGTAACGGCACCCATCGATGGTGTGGTCAGCGACCGCCAGGTCGGTCCGGGGCAATACCTGCAGGCCGGTAACTCGACACCTGTCTACACCATTGGGGACCTCACCACCGTGTGGTTGGTGGCAGACGTGCGGGAAGTCGAGGCTCCCCTGATCGAGATTGGACAGTCCGTCGAAGTGCGGGTCCTGGCGCTGCCTGGCAAGGTATTCGAGGCAAAGCTGACTTCCGTCGCAGCCGCCGTGGATCCGGTGACTCACCGTGTCCCGGTGCGCGCCACGATCTCGAACCCTGACGGCAAACTCAAGCCGCAGATGTTTGCCAGCTTCAGCATCATTACGAGCGGCGAGTCCGCGGCGCTTGCCGTGCCCGAGGAGGCGGTCGTGCGCGAAGGCGATGCGGCTCGTGTGTGGGTCGTACAGGGTCACAGCGACCTGGCGCTTCGTGAGATCCGTACCGGCCGTACCAACAACGGCATGGTCGAGGTATTGGAAGGTCTCAAGCCGGGTGAGAAGGTCGTGACGCGCGGCAGCCTGTTCATCGACCGCGCCGCACAACCCGGGTGAGCGCTGGCATGCGCCCGCGCGCCGCACTCTCATGAACGCGATCATTACCTTTGCGCTCAAGCAGCGCACCTTCCTTGCCATCTTTCTGCCGTTCGTGCTCATTGCGGGCTTTGCAGGGTTTCGGCAGCTCAACATCGAGGCCTATCCGGATCCTGTACCGCCACTCGTGGACATCGTTACGCAGAGTGCCGGACAGTCTGCGGAGGAAATCGAGCGCTACATCACGATTCCCATCGAGGTGCAGATGGCCGGAGTTCCGCACGTAACGACGGTGCGGACGATCTCGCTGTTCGGCCTGTCCGACGTCAAGGTGCAATTTACCTACGACTTCACGTACGAGCAGGCAGAGCAGTGGGTCATCAACCGTCTGGCGCAGTTGCCGGCCCTGCCCAACAGCGCGCTGCCCCAGATATCGCCAACCAGCCCGATTGGGGAAATCTACCGCTATCGGCTCACCGGGCCGCCGGGTTATTCGGTCACCGATCTGAAGACGCTGCAGGACTGGGTACTCGAACGGCGCTTCAAGGCCGTCCCCGGAGTCATTGACGTCACCGGCTGGGGCGGCAAGACCAAGACTTACGAGATAACGGTCGATCAGCGCCGTCTCGTGCAGTACGGGTTGTCCCTGTCACAGGTGCTGCAGGCTCTGAACAACAGCAACGTCAATGTGGGCGGCCAGACCGTCAACATCGGACCGCAGTCGGCAGTCGTGCGGGGTGTTGGGCTCATTCACTCGCTGGATGACATCCGCCGGACCATGGTGAACTCGAATCACGGAATTCCCATCGTGGTCGGGGATGTTGCGCAGGTACGTGTGGAGCATGCGCCCCGTTTGGGAATCGCGGGGCATGACTCAGCCGATGATGTCGTCGAAGGGATCGTGCTAATGCGCCGTGGCGAGCAGAGCATGGCAACCATCGAGCGGGTGAAGGCGGCGGTCGAGGCCATCAATGTAGCGGGAGTTCTTCCCCCTGGTGTAAAGATCGAACGGATCTACGACCGCTCGGATCTCATCAGAGTGACCACGCGCACAGTGCTCCACAACGTCCTGGCCGGCGTGTTGTTGATCTTCCTGCTGCAGTGGGCATTCCTCGGAAATCTGCGCAGCGCGCTCATCGTTGCAGGCACGATTCCGTTCGCCCTCACGTTCGCGATCGGACTGATGATACTGCGGGGAGAGTCGGCAAACCTGCTCTCGGTGGGGGCGATTGACTTTGGCCTCATCGTGGATGCATCGGTAATCATGGTGGAGAACATCTTCCGCCATCTCAGCGAGAGTGCGGACGCGCGCCGCACCGGCGCCCCGTTGATGCACGTGGTACGGGCAAGCGCCGTTTTCCGAGGCAAGTTTGCTGTCATCGCCAATGCCGCGACTGAGGTAAATCAGGCCATCCTGTTCGCCGCCGCCATCATCATTGCTGGCTTCGTTCCTTTGTTTACTTTGAGCGGCATAGAAGGACACATCTTCGGGCCCATGGCCAAGACCTATGGGTACGCCATTGCCGGCGGTCTCATTGCAACCTTCACGATTTCGCCCGCGCTGAGTGCTCTGCTCTTGCCGGACAGTGTCGCCGAAACCGAAACGTTGCTGGTGCGTGCGCTGCGCCGTGTCTATGAGCCGGTGGCCGAATTCGCCCTCGCCAATAAGGTGGTGAGTCTCGGTGGGCTCGGAGTGTTGATCGTGATGGCGGGGATAGCCACGCGGGCACTGGGGTTGGAGTTCCTGCCCAAGCTGGAGGAGGGTAACTTCTGGATTCGGGCCACGTTGCCGCTGTCGATCTCCCTGGAGGAGGGTAACACCTATGTGAATCAAATGCGGCGCATCATCCGGGGCTTTCCGGAAGTCGAGACGGCGGTCTCCCAGCAGGGCCGGCCGGATGACGGTACCGACGCCACGGGCTTCTTCAATGCGGAATTCTTTGTACCCCTGAGACCGCAGGACACCTGGCCTGCGGGGATGGACAAGGAGCGGTTGACGGCGCAGCTCACTCACGCGCTGGAGTCGCAATTTCCCGGAGTTGAATTCAACTTCTCGCAGTACATCCAGGACAACGTGGAGGAGGCCGCCTCGGGCGTCAAGGGGGAGAACTCAGTAAAGCTGTTTGGCAACGACCTGGGTACTCTGGAGAGCACCGCACAGCAGATCCGCGCGGTGCTGCAGACCGTGCCCGGAATTACCGATCTGGCCGTTCTCAACCCGCTGGGTCAGCCGACAATCCGGATCGATATCGACCGCGCCAGAGCGGCGCGCCTGGGCCTGTCTCCCGGCGACATCAATGCCACTCTGCAGGCCGCCATCGGGGGCCAGGCTGCGGGGGACCTGTACGAAAGTGGCAGCGACCGGCACTTCCCCATGATCGTGCGTCTGGCGCAGGAGTATCGCGGCGACCCCGATGCGATCAGGCGTATCCCGATCGGGATGCCCGATCCCTCCGGCGGTGGTGCAACGGTGCAGATACCACTCGGCGATGTCGCGAACGTCCAATTGATCTCGGGGCCCTCGTTCATCTATCGCGAGCACCAGGAACGTTATGTACCGATCAAGTTCAGCGTGCGCGGCCGTGACCTGGGAAGCGCCGTGTTGGAAGCACAGAGCAAGGTGGCTCGCGAGGTGCGGATTCCCGGCGGCTACAGCCTTGAATGGGTGGGGGAGTTCGGTAACCTGCAGGACGCCCTGCACCGCCTGGCGGTGGCGGTTCCCGTCAGTATCGCGTTGATCTGCATACTGTTATTCGTCAACTTCGGTTCGCTGGCCGATGTGCTGTTGGCGGCGAGCGTGATTCCAATGGCGCTCATTGGCGGTGTCTTCGCACTGGCTATCACCGGTACGCCGTTCAGCGTGTCCGCTGCCATTGGCTTTGTTGCTCTGTTCGGGATAGCGACGATGGACGGAATCATCGTGCTTTCCTATTACAACCTGCACATCGAGGAGGGTATGGATCGCGTTGCAGCAATCCTTCACACGTGCAAAGTTCAGATGCGGCCCGTCATGATGACATGCGTGGTCGCGTGCGTGGGACTCGTGCCGGCCGCGCTGTCGACCGGGATAGGGTCGCAGGTACAGAGGCCGCTCGCCCTGGTCGTAGTTGGCGGCATGCTGCTCACACCCATACTCGTGTTGCTGGTTCTGCCTGTGCTGATTCTTCTCTTCTCCCGGCGTGTGCCGGGATCAGAGGAGGTAGCGTCGGCGGAGGCGGCCACGTGACGGCAGGCTCTCGCATTGCGAGTCGGGCCGGTTTCA
>Ga0105247_10000563_pt1 | contig 30131 bp, 21 predicted proteins | sample KBSS24metaG_FD_81519 | JGI IMG/M metagenome (GOLD analysis project Ga0105247, IMG submission 81519) | Switchgrass rhizosphere microbial communities from Kellogg Biological Station, Michigan, USA - KBS S2-4 metaG | ecosystem: Host-associated > Plants > Roots > Rhizosphere > Soil | place...
GACTCAATTGAATTAACCAGTTCATTATCTCTCATTCTTTCAATCGAAGTTATTTCCAATTGTTTCTCTAATGCACTGGCTCTTGCACTATCAGGTATCGGGTTAGCTTCAAAGATGGCACGATAAACTGTGTTATCTCTTTTTTCCAATTCCGCCATTTCCTGCTGCATTGATTTTAACTGATCGTTCAGTTCGCCATAGTGATCCCGCAATCTTTCATTTTGATTGCGCAATATTTTTTCATTGGGAGAACCGATAAAACGAAAAGCGATAAATGAAATGATGACAGCTGTAACAAATGCCGCCGCTATAAAACCAAATATGCGCAATACTTTTACCCGCAGCGGAGTTTCAAGCTTCTCGTAGCGCAGCGTACTGGTGTTATAGTAATACTTGATTTTCTTCATCGGCTTGCCTTAAACCGGTTTCATTGGGCACAAATGCGGCTTTAATCTTTTACCTTTGCCCACTTGGGAGGCTGACAAATATAGCCCGATAAACCACAAAAATCAACCCATTTATTTTCAAAGAATATTTAAATCGTTCATGATTATTATGTTCCCGGCTGCATTGCTACTATCATCGCCTGTTGCGTCGCACACTTGTGCTGCAGTAATTCTACTCAGCAACAATTGTTTATTCACTACAAACAATTTACAACTCACGACTCACGACTCACGATTTACAACGCACAACTCTCTATTCACCATCCATCATTCACGACTCACCGCATGACCAGTGCAGATATACGACAAGCTTTTCTCGATTTCTTTCGAAGCAAAGGACACGAGATCGTTCATTCAGCGCCTATAGTTGTAAAAAATGATCCAACGCTGATGTTTACCAATGCAGGTATGAATCAATTCAAAGATTATTTTCTCGGCAATAAAAAACCACCATATAAAAGAGTTGCCGATACGCAAAAATGCTTACGTGTAAGTGGCAAGCACAATGACCTCGAAGAAGTAGGAGTAGATACTTATCATCATACGATGTTTGAAATGCTCGGCAACTGGAGCTTTGAAGATTATTTTAAGAAAGAGGCAATTCAATGGAGCTGGGAACTACTGACCGAAGTTTATAAAATTCCTAAAGACAAGTTATATGTAACAGTATTTGGTGGTGATGAAAAGGAAAAACTACCGAAAGATGATGAAGCGATAATTGAATGGAAAAAATGGATAAGTGAAGAGAGAATATTGTTGTTCGGCAAAAAAGATAATTTCTGGGAGATGGGAGATACAGGGCCTTGCGGGCCATGTACGGAGATACATGTTGATTGCAGAACTGATGAAGAAAGAAAAAGTGTAGATGGAAAAACATTGGTGAATAACGATCATCCGCAGGTAATAGAAATTTGGAATAATGTATTTATTGAATTCAATCGCTTAAAAGATGGCAGCCTTGAGCCATTGCCTGCGAAGCATGTGGACACCGGGATGGGATTGGAAAGATTAGTAAGAGTATTACAGAATAGGCAAAGTAATTATGATACAGATGTATTTAAAGGAACAATACAGGAAGTAGAAAGAATAACAGGAAAAAAATATGATAATAGCGATAGCAAAGAAGCTATTGCCTTTCGTGTAATTGCAGATCATATAAGAGCTATTGCATTCACCATTGCAGATGGGCAATTACCTTCTAATACCGGCGCAGGTTATGTAATAAGAAGAGTTCTTCGTCGTGCTGTACGTTATTATTATTCTTACCTGGATTATAAACAACCATTACTATATCAGTTGTTGCCGGGCTTAGCTAAGGAGTTTGAAAATGTTTTTCCTGAATTGCAAAAACAGGTGGATTTTGTAAGTAAAGTTGTGAAAGAAGAGGAGGATGCTTTTTTAAGAACTCTTGAAAAAGGTTTGAATAAAATATTTGGATATATTGACATAATAAGAAGTACAAGACAAGGAACTGAGCAGGGAAAGAGGGATCTTAATATAAGTATAGATGATAAAACGGCGTTTGAATTATATGATACTTTTGGTTTTCCAATCGACCTTACTCAATTAATTGCTAAAGAACAGAGTTGTTCTGTCGATATTGAAGGGTTTAATATTTTTATGCAAAAACAAAAAACCCGCTCCCGTGCTGCTTCTATTGTTGATACAGAAGATTGGATCGTTTTAAAAGAGGGAACCAACAAGTTCATTGGTTACGATTCATTGGAATCAAAAGCAGAGATATTAAAGTACAGGAAGATAAAGGCAAAAGGGAAAGAAGCATTTCAAATAGTTTTAGATACAACACCATTCTATGCTGAAAGTGGCGGACAGGTCGGCGATACGGGTCAATTAATAATTAATAATGAAGAATTAATAATTACCGATACCAAGAAAGAAAATGATCTCATTATTCATTTCGCAGAAACTATTCCTTCAAGCTTATCAGGCCAGGTAATTGCAAAGGTCGATGCTGCTAAAAGAAAGAACACTGAATTGCATCACTCTGCTACCCATCTCCTCCATGCAGCATTAAGAAATGTTTTAGGAACTCATGTTACTCAAAAAGGTTCTTTAGTAAATGATGAACATCTGAGATTCGACTTTTCTCATTTTACCAAAACAACAGAGGAAGAACTTACTAAAGTAGAAGCATTGGTAAATGAAAAGATAAGAGCAAATATTCCTGTTGTAATAAAACAAATGCCAAAGGATGAAGCTTTAAAGCTTGGAGCTATGGCTTTGTTCGGAGAAAAATATGGGGATATTGTAAGAGTGGTTATCATTGATCCAAACTATTCCGTTGAATTATGCGGAGGTACTCATGTTGGTTCTACAGGCGAATTAGGTTTTTTCAAAATAACCAGTGAATCGGCAGTAGCGGCTGGTGTTCGTCGTATAGAGGCAATTTGTGGAAAAGCTGCAGAGAAAGCAATTAATGAATTGTTCAATCAGATTATGTCTATTCGGATTTCATTAAAATCTGTAGGAGATGTTCACAAGTCAATAGAAAATTTGCAAACAGAAAATGCAGACCTTAAGAAACATATCGAATATCTTGAAGCAAGACAATTAGTTGGCATAAGAAATGAACTTTTACATAAAGATGAGATCATCAATGGCGTTACTTTTATTGGTGACATTATTGAGGTCTCCAATCCTGACGCATTAAAGAAACTTTGCTTCGAACTTAAAAACAAATTGAATGATCATCTTGCAGTTCTTTGTGCTAACATTGATGGCAAGGCGCATGTAGCTATAGGAATTTCAGAAAAAGTAGTTGCAGCAAAAAAGTTAGAGGCAGGGAAAATTATAAAAGAACATGTGGCACCATTGATTAAAGGTGGTGGTGGAGGTCAGCCAACTCTTGCAACCGCAGGCGGGCAGGATATAAGTAACCTGAGAGAAGTAATTGAAAGGGTGAAAAAGCTTTTGTAGTTTTTCATTGGAAACTCTCATCATCTTTTGGAGGTTTCATTTTTCTTGTATCTATTAATATCCGTATAGCAAAAATTATTACAATAACGCAGGCAATGATGCATACTCCGGCAATAATGGTAGTCATGGAATTCATTAGTATTCAAAAATCTTGTTTTTAATTTTTCCTGCAATACCCTTTTGCGGTTAGTAAAAATACTGAGCACTGTATATGAATGTTGTTATTGAAACCAATCGTTTATTGCTTCGAACTTTTACATCAGATGATGCCCAACTTGTTTATGAATTAAATGCTGATGCCGATGTAATAAAATATACACAAGACCCGGTGAAAGACATTGACCATGCAAAACAAATATTAGAACAGGTCATTATTCCCCAGTATGTATTATATAATCATGGTCGCTGGGCAGTGCATACAAAAAATGATCTTGAATTTATCGGGTGGTGTGGTTTAAAGTTTGTTCCCCGAGTTACAAATAAATACAGGCATGAAATCGATCTCGGCTACAGATTTATAAAAAAATCATGGGGAAAAGGTTACGCTACTGAGGCAGCTCATGCATGCATCAAATATGGATTTGAAAAACTCAACCTGGAAAGAATTGTTGGCAGGGCGATGCCGGAAAATATTGGTTCTCTTAAAGTATTGGAGAAATGCGGAATGACTTTTATAGAAGAAGGTATTGTTGACGAGCACCAGGCGAGAACCTATGAAATATTTAATCCGTTTATCCGGTAAAATGGCCATTTAAAAAGCTGAAATCAATTAACATTTCCGAAACATTTCGTATTCTAAAAAATGTCGTTATATTTGACCTACGAAATTCAACGTAGATAAAATAAAAACAAAAATTATCATGAAAACATGGTCCCCACTTTTCAGCTTTCTCTTCGGGATGATATTGCTTGCCCCCGCAACCCTGCTCGCCCAAAAAGAGGACAAGGACAAAGAGAAAGAAATGAAAGACAAGAAAGATGCTGAGCAGATCATCATTACCCGCAAAGGAAATAGTAATGATAAAGTAACTATTCAAATTGATGGTGATAAGATTACTGTTAATGGCAAATCGATAGATGAAAATGATAAAGATGGCGATGTTAGTGTAAGACTCCGCAAGTTGAAAGACCCTGAGGCATTAGTCCGTAATAGAAGTGGCAACTGGAACGTAAATGGCGATGGTAATTTTAATTTCTTTAATGAGGATGCTAATCATGCTATGCTCGGTGTTACAACTGAAAAAGCAGACCAAGGCGTAGAGATCCAGGATATAACAAAAGAAAGCGCAGCTGCAAAAGCAGGATTGAAAGAAGGAGATATTATTACAAAGATCGATGATAAAAAAATTGAAGATCCCGATGATCTTTCAAAAGTTATAAAATCTCACAAGCCTGGCGAGAAAGTAACTGTTACATATCTCAGGGATAAGAAAGAACAAAAGGTAACAACAGAACTTACTAAATGGAAAGGTTTTAGTGGATTCAAAGTTGCGCCTGATTTTAAAATGGATATGGGCGATATGAATTTGGACAACATAATGCCCCGTGGCCAAACAATACCAAGAATAAGAACTACTCCATATGGACAAAATTGGAGTTGGTCGGGAGGTAATCCCAAACTTGGCCTTTCAGTTCAGGATACGGATGATGGAAAAGGAGTTAAAGTAATTGAAGTAGATGATGAAAGCAATGCTAATAAAGCAGGGATTAAAGAAAATGATATTATAACTGAAGTGGATGGCAAAGCCGTGAATAGCACCGATGAAATTTCTAAGATCATTAAAGAAAGTAAAGACAAAACTTCTGTAATGGTTAAATTGCAACGTGCCGGCAAAACTCAAAATATTGAAGTAAAAATGCCAAAGAAAATAAAAACCACGGATCTCTGATTCCTATAAAAAATTTTGATAAATGCCCGTCTTGCTTAAGGTGGGCATTTTGCTTTTTACACTTTCATCGTAGATGTACTGAAGCAAATGGGTTATTTTTGCCAACCTTAATCTATGGGTGACTATAATCAATACGAAATAGTAATAGGCCTTGAAGTTCATGCCCAGCTTATGACAAAAAGCAAATTGTTCTGCGGTGATAGTATTGCTTTTGGCGCAGAACCTAATATGCATATAAGCCCGATTACATTAGGTCATCCGGGTACTTTACCTAAAATGAACAACAAGGCGATTGAATATGCCATTAAAATCGGATTAGCCTGTAACTGTGAGATCGTAAAAGACAATTATTTTGTTCGCAAGAATTATTTCTACCCTGATCTTCCTAAAGGTTACCAGGTTTCTCAACATACAACTCCTATATGCAAAGGAGGGGGTATAAAAATAAAAACAGCAGAAGGAGAAAAAAGAATTCGCCTTAACAGGATTCATATGGAGGAAGATGCGGGAAAAAGTTTGCATGACATTGATGATGATAATACTTGTATTGATTATAACCGGGCAGGAACACCTTTAATTGAAATAGTAAGCGAACCCGATCTTCGGAGTGCAGAAGAGGCATTTGCTTATTTAACTGAAATAAGAAAACTGGTTCGCTATCTGGAAATATGCGATGGTAATATGGAAGAAGGCAGCCTTAGATGCGATGCAAATATTTCGGTTCGTAAAAAAGGAGACATACAGTTAGGAACAAAAGTGGAAGTAAAAAATCTGAATTCTATTCGAAATGTAAAACGGGCAGTGGAAGCAGAAGCAAAAAGATTAATTGATATGTTAGAAAAAAGGGAAACTATTATACAGCAAACCAGGAGTTTTGATGCAAATGCGGGAACTACTTTTGCCATTCGTGATAAAGAAGATGCTGATGATTACCGGTATTTTCCTGAGCCTGATCTTACGGCCTTTCATTTACAGGATGAATATATTGAAACAATAAAAAAAGATCTTCCGGTTTTACAGGAAGAAAGAATAAAAAAATATACAACAAGCTACCGGCTTTCTGAATATGATGCAAGCGTTCTGACTGAAGAGAAAAATTTTTCTGATTATTTTGAACAGCTTATTGATGAAAATAAAATTGAAGTAAAGACCAAACCCGCTGCTAACTGGATGTTAGGCCCCGTTAAATCATGGTTGAATGAGAATAATAAAGACATAAATGAATTTCCTCTCAAGCCCCAAAAATTAATCACCTTAATTGATCTTGTTGAATCCGGCAAATTGAGTTTTTCAGTTGCCTCGTCGAAAGTGTTTATGCAACTATTAAAAAATCCGAAAAAAGAACCGGAGCAAATCGCACTGGAAGAAAATCTTATACAAGATTCCGATTCCACAACAATAGAACCTGTTATTGAGCAGGTGTTACTTAAATATGCAGATAAAGTAATGGAATATAAAAAAGGGAAAAAGGGACTACTTTCTCTTTTTGTTGGTGAAGTAATGAAGCAATCAAAAGGCAGGGCCGATCCAAAACTTACCAATCAACTTCTGCTTGAGAAATTAAAATCTTAAATAGACTCTATGGTAAAAAAAGGGATACTTGTATTAACAGCTGTTCTATTATTTATATCGTGCAACCGGCAATCAACTCAAAATAAATTCGAGGTAAGCGGGACTATTACAAATAACACAGCTAAAAAAATCTATCTCGAAGAAATTCCAGCTTCTACCATGCAGCCTGCGCTTGCGGACTCCTTCACATTTATGGATGATGGCAAGTATATCTTAAAAACTGACTTAAAGGAAGCAACAGTTTATAATCTTCGTTTAGATCGTGCTGTTTATCCATTGGCGGCGGTAATAAATGATACAGCAAAAATTATAGTGAATGCTACATTGAACAATGCAAATGATCTTTTTGCTGAGAATTATGAAGTGATAGGTTCAAAAGCCAGTAAAGAGATGAAAGATTTTATGTATGCTTTTAATAATAAGCTGCAGGCGATTTTCTATAATAACCAACAGGCAGACAGTTTAAGAAATGCAGGCATAGCAGATACTGTACTTGGGCGATTAGCCAATGAAAGGAAAAAGTTAAGTGATGAGTTAAAAGAATTATCGTTAAATGCAATCATTGCCTCGGATAATCCTGCTTTAACAATGTTTGAGCTTAGCTATTATCAGTCGACTGCAAATAATAAAGGATTTAGATTAGAAGCATTAGTGGACGACCAGGTAAGTAATATTGTAAATGTAACTGCTACAAAATTTCCTCATCACGAAGGCATTGCTTCTGTAAAGAAAGCTCTTGATCAGCAATTACAAAAATCACAGACATTAATGGGCCAGGAGGCACCGGAAATTTCATTGCCCGATATAAATGGGAAAGAAATAAAACTGAGTTCATTCAGAGGGAAATATGTACTGGTTGACTTTTGGGCAAGCTGGTGCGGACCTTGCCGCAATGAAAATCCTAATGTAGTGCGGGCTTACAACAGGTTTAAAAATAAAAATTTTACAATACTTGGTGTATCACTTGATTCAGAAAAAAATGAATGGCAGGATGCTGTTGAAATGGATGGATTGACATGGACACAAGTAAGCGACCTTAAATATTGGAATAGCGTGGTAGTTCCTCTTTATCATATTGAATCTATTCCTGCCAATGTTTTAATAGATCCTGCTGGAAAAATTATTGCGCAAAATCTTCGGGGGCCATTGCTGGATATAAAACTCGATGAGGTGTTGAAGTAAAATTATTTTGGTACAGAAAATATTTGTAAATATAAAAGGGGCTGTAAAACAGCCCCTTTTATTATAAGACTAATTATATCCAGGATTTTGAGCAATATTAGGGTTTACTAATCTCTCATCATTGGGTATAGGCCATATTACATTGAGTGTTGCAGGAGTAACCGCAATATTTGATGTAATATTATTAGAAGCGTCCTGCCCCTGTGGTTTGTTGAATGAACGTTGCAACCTATATAGGTCAAAAAACCTGTATCCTTCAAATGCAAATTCTTTTAAGCGTTCTGACAAAATATCATCTAAAATTTGTGTACCGGTTGATGTGTAATTAGCAGAAGGATCTCTGCTAACAGCAAAGAGATTTAAATATTTTTTTGCATTTGTTTCATCATTGAGATTGTAATATGCTTCAGCTGCTATCAAATACATTTCTGAAAATCTTACTATTTTAACATCATCATAGTTGGCATCTATTGGGTATTTAATAACATACACTGCAGTACCTAATTGACCCGTTCGAGTTGTTACATTGTACAAACCTTTTCTAAGATCAGTAGCTGTATGTGTGTTATAAAATTGATTAGTTGCTAAGATATCGCCGTAAGCACCAGTAGGTTTCGGCGTATACAAATAAGCAAGAGTTCCATCCGCTACATTATTGTTAGCATCCGACGTTACTTCAAATAAAGTTTCAACTTTTGTTGTAATAGGAGTTGTGCCTTTCCAATATGAAATAAGATTTGCAGGACTAACAAGAGTAAATCCGCTATTATTGATCACATCTAAAGCTGCATCTCTTGCATTTGCCCAATCACCCATATTCTGATATACTCTTGCCATAATGGCTTTAATAGTATATTTTGTTATAAATGAACTATTCATTACACGATTAGTAATAGGAGGACCGGAAATACTCATAGTTGCTCCCTGGTTAAATTTTGCCATATTAAAAGCTGTAGTCAAATCGGATAGCACTTTTGTATACACCTCTTTAATAGTATTCCTTGAAGGTTTTGCATATTGATCAAATGCCGTTACAATAGGAACGCCGGGTCCGTTCGGATCTTTTGTGTAAGGGGATGCGAAATTTCTGCACAAGTCGAAGTGTACCATAGCTCGCACAGCGTATGCTTCTGCCAACATATGACTAACAGCGTCAGTATTTGCTGTTAAGCCAGAATTAATGATCAGATTAGCATTTTTTATTGCACGATAACTATTTGCCCATACATTGCTGGCATAACCATCTGTTTTAACCATAGAGTAAGAAGCCAGATTGTTATATCGTCCGGAATTAGCAGAAGATAAAAAACAATGATCGGCCATAAGATCACCTTTTATGGCCAATGTGCGACCATAAAAATCTGTTGCTCTTAAAGAAGAATACATGCCGTTAAGTGCAGCGCTCATATTTGCGTCATTTTTAATAGCATCCGTAGCTACAACAGAGTCATATGGTTTATTATCGAGAAATGTTTTTTTACAGGAAAAGAAGCATATAGTTACTATTCCTATTATCATTACAAAATAAATTAATCGCAAATTTTTATTTTTCATTGTAATTATTTTAGAAGTTAACGGATAGGCCAACAGTAGTTGATTTCTGAGGTAATACTTGTTGATTGTTTACACCTAGTATCCCTTGTTCCGGATCACTAAGCAAATTTTTTGCAGGTGTATGAGTCCAAAAATTTGTCCCTCTTACATAAAAGTATAGCCCGTTAATATGTAATTTGCTTAGCAAGTTTTTACTTTCTATCCTGTAGCCCGCCTGGATATTCCTTAACCGGATATAGTCTCCTTTGAACAATGTTCGATCAGAGCCTGTATAGGAGTTATTGGTTGATCCATAAACATATTTAGGCACATCGGTTACATCACCCGGTTTTTGCCACCGCTTTAAATTAAATGTATATCTACCACGAGTTGGCGAAAATCCATCCATGAAAAACCTATAATAGGCTTCCTGAAAATAATTCCCATAGTTATAATAAAAATCAGCAGATAATGAAAAACCTTTAAAAGTTATGTTAGTGCCTAATGTTCCAAAATATTTCGGAGTAGCACTTTTTCCAACAAGGAATAGCTTAGCATTATTCTGGTTGTTAGTAGTCGATTTTCTTGTGCTGTCTGTATACCATAACGGATCACCATTGGACGGATCAACACCAGCCCATGCTCTTGAATAAAAAGAATAAAAGTCTTCCCCAATTCTTAATAAATAACTTCCATTGGTGATGTCAGCATTTCCATTAGGGAGTTGGGTTACCTTATTTTTATTGTGTGAGTAGCTTAGGTTAAACTCCCAAGTAAAATCTTTAATTTTTAGAGGAATGATATTCAAAGAGATTTCTGTACCTGAATTTTCAAGATTAGCTACATTATTTATAAAAGAAGTAAAACCTGTTGTTCTTGAAAGAGGTTCATTAAACAAGGAGCCTTCTGTTGTTCTTTTATATTTGTCGAATGTTACATTTATTCTATTATCCCAAAAACTTATATCTAAACCAAAATCAAACTGTTTATTTTTTTCCCATGTCAGCCCTACATTTCCGATATTATCAAAAGTACCGCCAGAGATACCATTATAATTATAGCCATAGCTAAATACAGGCCTCCATGTGTAATTGCCGATTTCTGCATTACCACTAGTACCATAACTTGCCCTGAGTTTTAGTATAGGGATGATCTTATTTATACTGGTTCCTTTGAGCCAACTTTCATTTGTTACATTCCAGGACCCACCAATAGAATAAAAATTACCATAAGGCTCAACTGTTCCAAATCTTGAAGATCCGTCTCTTCTGAAGCTTCCATATAATGAATATTTGTTTGCATAGCTGAAAGTTGCATTGGTATAAAAGCCTGCAAAACTGTAATTGGATGCTGTTGCCTTACCATTAGTAGAGGTGGCTGCCGTTGTTGAATAAAACAAATCTGATCGCGGTGGAAAATTCGTTACATCTCCTATCTGCTGATAACGATAATTTTTTATTGCCTCGTATCCGGCTTTTAAATCTACATAAAAGCTTTTGATTTTTATGATATCATAATGATAATCCAATTGATTTATCAGATCCCATAAAAAGTTTCTTGTGTATATAGATATACCTTCGCCGACAATAGCTGTACTGCTTGCGTCTCCATGAAATGGGTTATTGTATTGATACTCTTCATTGGTATTATATTGAAGTCCTAATGTTCCAGTATATTTTAATCCTTTTAAAATTTTATACTCTACTATTTCATTACCCAATCCAGAGAAAGCCTTTAACCATCTTTTATCATTGTCAGCAATAAATAAGGGATTATAGTGAGCAGGAAAACTAAGGTTATCTGTTCCTATATTCAAAGAGCCATCAGCCTTATAAGGATTTTGTGTTGGTCGGAGTACTAGTGAAACATAGGCAGGGTTTCCGAAATAACCACCTCCACCAGAAGGTCCATTAGAAGCTAAAGCAGAGTTTTGATTAACATCTCCAATTGTAAGTTTTGTATTAAAGGAGAGCTTATTGTTGACTGTATGATTTATTCTAATGTTCGCAGTATAACGTTTCAAATCAGTACCGATTGTTGTGCCTATTTGCTTAAAATAACCGGTTGAAATGAAAAACTTTGTTTTGGCGTCGCCTCCACTCGCACTTAAATTGTATTGTTGTTGGTCTCCACTTCTTGTAATAAGATCGAACCAGTCAATATCAACACCATTACTATAACCGTAAGCATTTAATGTATTAGTAATAGAAGTTTGAGATGCACCGGAGTTTACCAGTCCTTCTCTGAGTAAATTAAACCAATCTGCAGATCGTAAGGGTAATCCATTTGTTGGCGGTAAGATCACATTATTAATGCCTATTTCAGTTTCGGCTTTAAATTGAGTTTTACCGGCTTTGCCTGATTTAGTATTAATAATAACTACGCCATTTGCCCCTCTTGATCCATAAATAGAAATAGCGGCTGCATCTTTAAGGATGGATATACTTTCAATATCATCAGAGTTTAAAGTAGCTAAAACGTTTGTGCTGGGATTAATATTGAATCCGCCGCCATTGCCATTTGACAAATCGCCGCTATTAATCTGTACACCATCAACAATGTACAATGGAGAAGAGCCAGAATACGAAAATGAACCAACACCTCTTATTCTAATTGGAGTAACAGCACCTGGTTGACCTGTAGAGGAAGTAGCTTGTACCCCCGGAGCAGCGCCCTGTAGCATTTGATCTAAAGCTGGGAAGGGTTTATTTGCTATTTTATCATCCCCTACTTTAGATATAGAAGCTGTCACATTGGTTTTTTTCATAGTACCATAACCTGTAACAACAACTTCTTCAAGACTTTTTTCCTCCGGTAGAAGTGTTATTTCATAACTATTAGTTTGGGTGATGCTAACATTTAAGGGAGCAAAACCAATGGCAGTTATCACCAGTACTTTTGCAGACGCAGGAAGACTGATGCTAAAAGATCCTTTATCATCAGTGACAGTCCCTTTATTTGATCCTCTTAAAAGGACTGAGGCGTTTGGTATTGCTTCGCCAGCTTTATCTGTCACTCTTCCGGTGACAATTCGTTGTGCTGTTGCAGTTAATGCAATGAACACAATACCCCCGAGGAGTAAGAACAGTTTTCTCATGTGCATTTAGTTTTAGTATATAAAAAAATTCAAGATAGCTGCTTAATAGAATTAAACAAATATCCCAAATAGAGAATCCGTAAAATTTCAGAGACAAGCCCGCTTGATAATTATAACCTTACTTTTTTAATAGGCCATAATTTCAGGACAGCAATATAAACCTGCCTGCTGCGTAAATATAAATAAAACAAATTATTTCTTAACCCGTATCACAGAAATTAAAATGGCAGGAAGTAAGACGAGATTCGTAAATGTAGCTGTAATTAAAGTTAATGACGTTAACCATCCAAGTGCTTGTGTGCCGCCAAAACCACTAAAGCAGAAAATAACAAAGCCTGCTATTAATACAAGCGATGTATAAATAATACTAATACCTGTACTATGGATGGTTGCTATCACAGTTCTTTTCATATCAAAATTATGCCTGCTCAATTCCTGTTTGTAATTTACAAGGAACCGAATGGTAACATCAATAGCAATACCAAGAGCTACACTGAAAACCAGTACAGTGGATGGTTTCAGAGGCACTCCTGTCCATCCCATAATGCCTGCAGTAATAAGTAGGGGAATGATATTGGGAATCAATGAGCATATCAATATCCTTACTGAGCGAAACAGGTATAGCATACAAAGTGCTATTAATAAAAATGCCCAGAGAATACTTTCTTTTAAACCTGCAATAATAAAGCTGGTACCTTCAAGAAATGTAACACTTGAACCGGTCAGCTCTACGTTGTATTTATCTTTTGAGAATAATTGATTTATTCTTGTAACTGTACTATCTAAAATTTTAGGCAATCGTTTGCTTCCAACATCTGCCATATTTACGCTGATCCTTGCCTGTTGTTTGCTGGTATCCATAAATGTAGTAACCAGTTTCACGAAAGAATTTTTATTGCCTGAATCGCTTTTCATACTCAGATATTGTGAAAGGGCCGGCATTACATATTCATCCGGCATAGAATAGCTTGAACTGTCACCTTCAAAAAAAGCCTGCTTGGCAAATTTCAATCCTTCAACAATAGATAATGGCTTTCCCATGCTGGGTTGCGATGCAATAAACGTTGATAAAGAATCAATATTCTTAAAAGTTTGAAGGGGGTTGCGGCGAAGACCATTTTTTTGTTTTGTATCAACAACAATTTCAAGCGGCATTATTCCTTTAAAATTTTTTTCAAAGAATTTCAGATCAGTATAGATCTTATCTGATTTTGGAATATCGTCGACAATAAAACCAACCGTTTTTAATTTAAACATTCCAGCCACTGAAACAGCAGCAATAAGTAATGTAACTACATAAATTAATTTACGATGATTGAGGGACCATCTTTCCAGGCGATCAAGCCATCTGTTCAAAATAGGGCTGTGAAGATATTTGGTGTGCTTTGATTTAGGAGCCGGTAAAAAACTAAGGGCTGTAGGTATTAAAATAAGAGAAATAAAAAACAGTGCGATTATATTAATACCAGCTATTTCACCAAACTCTTTTAATACCTGGCTTCTTGTTAATGCAAAAACCGCAAAACCTATGGCAGCAGCCACATTGCAGAATAACGTTACCACACCCATTCGTCCGACCATTGATACAAGTGCTTTCTTTTTGTCGCCGGTATGATTATACTCTGTATGAAACTTATTCAGAAAATAAATACAATTCGGAATACCGATGACAACAATTAATGGTGGGATCAATGCTGTTAATATATTGATCTTATAACCCAGTAAGAATATTGTTCCCATACTAAAGAGTACGCCTATAATAACAACCGCAAGAGATAACAACATAGAGGAAAAAGAACGGAAAAAAATCAGGAGTATAACAGCCGATAAAATAACCGATGCCATCAGGAACCATCTCATTTCACCCGCTATTCTATTTGACAACTCTGTTCTTATTAATGGAAGGCCGCTTAAATAAACTGTAAGATTATTGCTTTTGCCAAATTCCTCTGCCATTTCCTTTATTTCGTGTACGATCTCAATCCTGTCTCTGGAATTCAATACTTCTTTATTGATGCGTACACCCATCAGCCATGCCCTTGTTTCAGGATTATATAAGCGATAGTGATAAAAGGGAAGATTCAAAAAAATATTCTTGCCTCTGTCAATCTCATTTTGAGTAAGTATTCTTTCTGGAAAAATAGTATCAGCTTTTAACTTCTCCGTTTCAGGGATTTTTACAAGATCTATTGAAGAAGGAACTGCTATAACATCCTCGACTCCCCGGTGCACTTTTAAATTTCTTTGTAATGACGCATATTCATTGAACAATTTTTTCTGGAATAAGCTATCTGTTTGAATTCCTATAACCAGAAGGTTGCCATCTTCCCCAAATTTTTTTCGAAATTCCTGGTAAGCTAAATATTTCGGATGGTCAGCAGGAATGGCCCTTGCTGCTTCATAACTCAATCTTACTTTGCTTGCCCAAAAAGTCATAAAAGCAGTGGCAATAGCCAATAATAATAATAACCATACACGATATTTCAGGATAAAACTCCCTAGCTTATGCCACATAAAAACAAATAAATTGATACATAAATCCTTCCATAAATTGCAGTGCTGCAAAGAAAGGTAAAAATTTAACAGCTCTTCAGATTCTTTATTTAATATACAATGAATGATATTTTTTGTTTGTGATATTTTTGAATAGTGAGATCAAGCATTTTTATAGTTGTATTTTTCATCGCTGTATCTTTAAAAGCGCAGCAACCACTACAGCCTATCGGTGAATGGAGAGAGCATCTTCCTTATAACAGTGCGATTGATGTAACTGAAGCAAAGGATAAAATATATTGCGCTACTCCCTACAGCTTATTTTCTGTAAGTCTTACTGATAATTCAATAGAAAGATTAAGCCGTGTAACAGGCTTACATGAAACAGGTATCAGCTCTATAAAATATAATGATGCTAATGAAAAACTTTTTATTGCTTACAGCAATAGTAATATGGATATTATTTACCGAAATGATATTTATAATATACCGGATGTAAAAAGAGAGAATATTATTGGAGATAAAACTATTTACAACATCTATCCATCAGGCAAAAATTATTATCTATCCACAGGTTTTGGCGTTATAGTAATTGATGGTGATAAGTATGAGGTCAAAGATTCATGGTTTATAGGCAATGGAGGTAGCCAGGTAAAAGTGAATGGCTTTACCAGCGATACAAATTTTTTCTATGCTGCTACGGAAGATGGATTGAAGAAGGTCACCGTTAATACAAATAATCCTGCTGATTATAACAACTGGCAAATGATAAGCGGAAGTAATGGTTTATCGAAAGGATCTTGTAAAAATGTAATGAATACTCAAAATAAAATTGTAGTAGAAAAAAACGATTCGCTTTTTGTATTAAATGGAAATGCCTGGGCCTTTTTATTTGCTGACGGATGGCCAATTGTTGGCAGTAATACAAGTGCAGGTAAAATCCAGGTATGCCAGCGGCTACCCAATGGTGCAAGTAAAGTAACGATTTTAAATGTGGATGGAACTGTTGTCAGAACCTTGACACAAGCTGGTGTAATTTCTTTTCCCCGCAAAGCAATTTTGGCAAACAATGATCCGTGGATCGCAGACCAATTCGGGAACCTTTCTCATTTCTCTCCTTCCTCCTATGAGCAGTATGTTCTCAATTCACCGCAAGCAAATGCGAGTGGGGAAATGGTTGTTTATAAAAATGTTTTCTATGCAACAGCAGGTGAAGTAAATGATGCATGGAATTATCAATACAATGGAAATGGTATTTATGTTTTTAAAGAAGGAAGCTGGACCAATATTAACCGATACAAGTATAGCCAAATCGATTCTTTATTGGATTATGTAACTATAACTATTGATCCAAGGGACGAAACGATCTGGGCAGGCTCTTATGGAGGAGGATTGTTGCATGTAAAACCCGGGCCTGCTTTTGAAATTTTTAAACAGAATAATATCGGCGTTACAATTGGTGATCCTACCAGTTATCGCATCAGCGGTTTGGCATTTGATGATCAGAACAATTTATGGGTATCGAATTTTGGAGCGGCACAACCATTAAGAGTAAGAAAAAGTGATGGTAGCTGGAAAAATTTTTCGCCGCCATTTTCTCTTAATGAAAATGGTCTTGCACAAATTGTAATTGATGATAACAATTATAAATGGATTGTAGCGCCAAAAGGTAGTGGACTTATTTGTTATGATCATGGAACTTCGATTGATAACAGTAACGATGATCGATGGAAATATTATCGTGCAGGCGCTGGTAATGGCAATCTTCCTAATAATGAAGTGTTTTGTGTAGCAAAAGATAAAAGTGGATATATATGGGTTGGCACGTCAGATGGAATTGCAGTTATTCAATGCACAGAAACTGTTTTTACAGGGACAGGATGCGAGGCTGTTTGGCCCGTTGTACAACCCGGGAATTTTGCAGGATATTTATTCAAAGGACAGGAAGTAAAAAGTATTGCAGTGGATGGTGCTGATAGAAAATGGGTAGCGACAAAAAATGGAGTATGGCTTATAAGTGCTGATGGGGAAAAGGTGATCTGGCATTTTACAGAAGAAAACAGTCTTTTATTAAACAATGATGTAAAAAAAATTGCGATTGACGGACAAACCGGTGAAGTATATTTCGCTACCGTAAAAGGTATTTGCTCTTTTCGAAGCACAGCTACGAAAGACGAAGAAATAAATTCCAATGTATTAGTATTTCCGAATCCCGTACCGCCTGGGTATACTGGAACTATTGCGATCCGTGGTGTTACCAATAATGCTATTGTAAAAATTACAGAGCTGGACGGTAGATTGGTTTTTCAAACAAGGGCATTGGGAGGGCAGGCAGTATGGGATGGACGTAATTACAAAGGACTAAAAATATCGAGCGGCGTTTATCTTGTTTTGATAAGTAATGATGGAAGAACAGAAAAATCTGCAACCAAAATTATTTTTATAAGTAAATAATTGTGCCTGATAAATTACATAAAACAAAGGGAATCGTTTTGAAAACCGTAAAATATGGTGAAACGAGGATGATCCTCACAATTTTTACCGAATTGTTCGGATTGCAGTATTATATAGTAAATGGTGTCAGAGCTGCAACGAAAAAAGGCAGTGGTAAAGCAAATTTGTTTCAACCCTCAGCCATTCTTGACCTTGTGGTTTATCACAATGAATTAAAAAACCTGAATCGTATTAAAGAATTTAAATGGGATCATTTATACAATCATATTTTATCAGATGTAAAAAAGAATGCTGTGGCTCTATTTATGGTAGAGCTGCTAACCAAATGTTTGAAACAGCCCGAAAGTAATCCTGATCTTTTTCATTTCATCGAAGATTCTTTTTTGCATTTGGATGAAGGCAACGAAACTGTAGCAGCTAACTTCCCGTTGTTTTTTGCACTGCACCTTCCTGTATTTTTTGGATTTCGGTTTACAGATAATTACACCAATGAAAATATTTTCCTTGATCTGCAAGAAGGAAGCTATGTGAAAGAACAACCAACACATCCCAATTTTTTAGAAGATAAACAGGCACTCATTACATCCCACTTATTGAAAGTGATGAGGCCTGAAGAATTGGAAGACATTAAGCTCAATCATGATTTCCGGCGAAATCTGTTATATGTTTATGAAACCTACTATGCACTGCATATACAGGATTTTGGAACGATGAAGAGTTTACCGGTATTGAGGGAGATATTGAATTAAAGATCAAAGATTACCATTAAAGGAGTATGATCGCTAAAATCTTTCCAATCCTCATAAGTTCCTATCTGCACTTCTTTGATCTTCGCACTAAAATCAGAGGAAACAAAACAATAGTCTATATGATAGGGTTTATTCCTATGGCGATACATATATAAGGTATTATGTTTTTCTTTTCCCTGCACCTGGTTAAAAAATTGATGATAAGCGCTATGAATTTTTCTTTTCTTTAAAAGCTCTACAACAGTAGAATGATTATGTACACGCCGAGGCTTATCCCAGATAGTATTACTGTTAAAATCTCCTGCAAGTATTGTTTTTTTATTCTTTAATAAACCTCGATAAAAGTCTATCGCTTTGCATACTTGTCCTATATACTGAAATTTTCTATCCATCGGATTATTCGCCCAAATAGCAAAAAGAATAAAATCGAATTTTTCTCCTTTTACTTTTAAAGGCAATATTGTACGCAGATCAGCATTGTGTGATGTATGTAACGTAAATTTATAATCGCTGTAAGAAAATACACCCAAGCCTTTATTTTGATTAGTGCCATGCCAAAAGATATCATTAGGCACAGGTATTCCTGAATCAAATTTTAGTTTATCCGGATGTTCGCATTCTGGTACAATGACAATATCTGGATTGTATTTTAAAATTAAACCGGCTTTTTTACGATAAGCCATATTGCAATTCCATGTAATTATTTTCATAATAATCTTTTCGACCTGGTGAGTGTTTCTTCGATCAATACAATTCCAGGTTTCTTTCCTTTTTCAAAGCTTCCTAATTCATCATCCCATTGCAAAGCTTTGGCTCCATTAATAGTGGCCCATTGTAAAATGGTTTCAAGGCTTATGGAATCAGAAACACTCGAAATAGCTTGCATCTCTTTTACAATACTCAACTGCCAATTACTGCTGTAGCTATCCGTGCCAAGTACTATGTTACAATTACGTTTTATAAATAATTCTATACGGGGTAATTTATTTTCTATATATAAATTGGCATTAGGGCAAAGACAATAAATCAGTTTTAACCCACTCTGATTGGCGTAATCATTTGCCCACACAATATCTTCTTCCGGCATGTAAGTGTTGTGAATGAGGAAAATTGTTTGGCCGTTATTAAAATATGGAAGACAACTACGAATGCTGCTTTTGCCAGTGACAGGAAAAGGAGACCCATCAATTCCAAATATTTTAAATAGTTTCAAGTAATCACCACCACCGGTTTTGTATAGTTCATTTTCGGCCGGATGTTCCTGGTTATGGATAGAAATGATCTGATTCTTTGTCGCTTCATTAATTAATTGAAATGTTTTTGGGCTTATTGAATACGGCGCATGAGGAACAAGAGATGTTCGATACCTGCCTGCCGGCAATCCAGGTTTGAAGTTTGAGGTTTGGAGTTGAGTTTCTAAAGTTTGCGCAATTTGTTTGTAATGGTTAATATTTTCATCGGCTTTTTCATCAGTAAACCCTAATACTTCAACAAAATTTTGCCAGTATATTTTACTTTTTGATTTCGTATTAGCAGTGTCTGCTGTATTGCCAATATCACCAACGGCAACAATACCATTATCATACATTTCTTTTTCTGCTTTTACAATTTCTTCTTGTATAATAAGCGGATCGAATCCTCTTTTGGTAACTACTGAACAAAGAAAATCTATCAATCCTGTATATGGAGGGATTACATTTTTAAGATGGCTTAATTCAAGATGGCAATGGCAATTGATTAATCCCGGAGAAAGAATGCCTTTGAAATTTTCTATTTCATCACCTGCATCGGCCTGATTAACTATTTCTATTATAACTCCTTCCTCATCTGCAATGAGAACTGAACCTGAGCCATGCAAACGATAACCATCAAACAATTGATCAGCCTTGAATTTTCGATATACCATGCGTTGATTTCTTTTAACTTTGCTGCCCTTATAGATAAATTAAAAGTTCAGCAGAATTCCTGCAGTTGAAGAGTGCGACGCAACAAAAGTTGAGAAGAATTACTTCAGCTGGCCTCATAAAATTAAAACATTAGAATGTTAGACAGGTTAGAAGCTATAAAAGCAAGGTTCGATCAATTGGGAGTTGCCCTTACCAACCCGGAAATAGTTGGGAATAATAAAAAATTTGCGGAAACAAGTAAAGAATACCGCAGTCTTGAAAGGATTGTGAATGCCTATCAGGATTATAAAAAAGTGTTGGATAATATAGAATTTTATAAAGAAGCTCTTAATGGCGATGATGAAGAATTGAGAGAATTGGCCAAAATAGAAATGCCCGCATTAGAAGAAAAGCAAACTGAAATGGAATCGTCCATCAGGCAATTATTAATTCCAAAGGATCCGCAAGACGAGAAGAACGCTATTATAGAAATAAGAGCAGGCACGGGTGGAGATGAAGCAAGCTTATTTGCCGGTGATTTATTGAGAATGTATATCCGTTATTGTGAAAGAAAAGGATGGAAAACTGCCATCCTTAGCGAAAGTGAAGGTACGGTTGGCGGCTATAAAGAAGTGCAATTGGAAGTTACAGGAGATGATGTATATGGGACCTTGAAATTTGAGAGTGGTGTTCATCGGGTTCAAAGAGTTCCGGATACGGAAGGATCTGGTCGTGTTCATACGTCGGCGGCAACAGTTGCAGTAATGCCTGAAGCTGAGGAAGTAGATTTTGAATTAAAAGAAAGTGACGTAAAAATGGAAACGGCAAGAAGTGGTGGTGCAGGGGGTCAAAATGTAAATAAGGTAGAAACTAAGGTAATGCTTACTCATATTCCCACAGGTACTGTGGTAATATGCCAAACCGAACGGTCTCAGCTGGGTAACCGGGAAAAAGCTATGCAAATGCTTCGAACACGATTGTATGAAGAGCAGGTAAGAAAGCAGGAGGAAGAAATTTCCCGTCATCGAAAAAGTCTTGTAAGTACAGGCGACCGGAGTGCCAAGATCAGAACCTATAATTTTCCACAAAGCCGCATCACCGATCACCGTATAGGACTTACTCTTTATAATCTTGATGATGTGCTTAATGGCAATATACAAGAATTGATAAATGCCCTTCAATTTGCTGAAAACTCTGAAAAACTGAGTAAACAAAACTGATTTTGGTAAGCCTGCAAAGCTTGGGGTTTTTCAGCAGTATTTTTCTCAATAGTATTAATAAGATTTTGGCACGGATTTCGAAAGAAATAGTATGTGTAAGCGTCAAATAGCTGATACTTGATATTGAAGTAATCTAAGTTCTTTGGAAAGGAAAGTTTGAAATGTGAGTTTCTACGATAAAGGATTAGGTGAATATACTAAGTAAAGCTTTTAAACTTTCATTAACAGCGAATATCATACTATCGGCAATAAATTTGCGTTATACAATAACAGATCTTATTATAAAAGCAGTCAATTTTCTCATAAGCAGTTAGTTTTGGTTGCGACCCCTGTTTCTACAGGGGTCTATTTTTTTATATACCTCCATGCACTATAAATAAGCCCGAGCAAACTTCCTGCAGCATCAGCTATAATATCTCCTATATCAAATGAGCGATTAGGAATAAAATATTTCTGAATAAATTCCATAATAACTCCATAAGTGATACCTGCTATCGCCCACGATATGAAATAAATCTTCAATTTCTCTTTAGAAGTTTTATGGTGAACAGCCCAGCAACATAAAAAAACCAGAATGGAAAAAAGACCAATATGTATCCACTTATCTATCCATATTTTACTGAGCCAATCTTCTTTGGGAAAGGCTGAACCTGGCAATGTTAACAGCACCGTGGAAATAATAAACCAAAATGCAGCCGGGAAAAAAGAAGGCTTTATCTTCTTCAAGAAATATTTTCATGCAATATAAAAAATAAAGGGGCCAGGAAAAGCCCCTTGTTTTAACCAACTATAGAACCAAGACTACTATAGCAATAGTTGATGCTTTTTGTTAGTTACGCAAAAACTTATAACTCGGATTTTGTTTGAAGGAAAAATCTACAATTTGCCCATTACATACATGAGGCCTTTAGGGGTTGGGTTTCCACCTTTCTTTTCTAAGGTAATAGCAAATGCCTGGGCCCTCTGGGCATTTTTCATCCGATAAAGTTGTAATGGCTTTTCAGAAATTTCCAACATACCCATATCGATTGGCTTGCCATCTAAGAGAGCCCAGAGCTGGTACTGTTGGTCAGATGCCGGTGTCGGAAGATTATTTACCATTAAGTAAACATCATGAGATGTGGTATCCCAATAAACGGTAGCATAAGATTGAGGAGAAATAGCTGTGCCGTCCATTCTTGCCATCTTTACGCCGGAACGATGAATAGCCTTTGCATCAGCCTCCATTTGGGCAAGTGTTTGTTGTGATATTTCAAGATCGGCTTGTGTCTTTTTATTTTTATTATAAAGAGAAACATTCCAGTACAAACTACCTGCTAATAAAATAAGACAAGCAGCAACAGCTATCCTTAAGAGACCAGTTTTTCCTGACGAAGGAAGTGATACAATTTTGGCTAACGGTTGTACTTTATTTAAAATTTTTTCTTTCAGATCAGCTGGAGGTGCAATAGCGTTTTGCAAAGCTGCCTTTTCAAGTGCTTCTTCAAAAGCCATTTTTGCCTGTAGTACTTCAGGATGCTGGCTACACATACTTTCAAACTCACTTCTTTCTTCAGCAGAAGCAAGGCCAAGCACATAGCTTTCGATAATACCGCTTGATATGTATTCTTGTACGTTCACTTATTGCAACATTGTTTTTAAAGACGTTAATGCGCTTCTTATTCTTGTTTTTACAGTTCCTAATGGAATGTTCAATGCCTTTGCTATTTCTTCATGGGTAAAACCCTGGAAATATGACAAATCAATCAACACTCTTTGTTCATCTTTCAGCCTGGTCAATATTTTCTTAAGCCCTACATCGTTAGGTTTGGGATTAGTTACAGCATTGCCAATACCTTTATCTACGTTTTCAGGAAAGGACTGGTTTTTTAATGAATCCTGGTAAGCTTTTGATCTTATTTTATCAATAGCTGCGTTCCGGGCTACATTAAGCATCCATGTAAATAATTTTCCTTTGGCAGGATCATACGATTCTATCTTTCGCCAGATGTTTATGAATACTTCCTGGAGCACATCATTTGCAGTTTCTTTTTGAGAAACAATGCTGTTGATGATGCCATATAATGCGCCGGAATAGTTCTCGTACAGGTAATTAAATGCACGGTCATTACGCTGCTGAAGCATTGACACCAGTTCCTGTTCACTGTATGTGGAATTAGGGCTCAAGTAGTTGGTTATATTCAACAAACAGATACGATAATTTCCCGGGAATAGATTTATCCTACCAGCGCTTCGTATGCTGCAGCATCAAGAAGTTTATTGATATCAGCAACCTCATCAACAGTCATTTTGATCATCCATCCATTGCCATAAGGATCATTGTTGACCGATTCAGGAGAATTAGCTAAAGCAGGGTTCAGCTCATTGATTGTCCCATTTACCGGAACAAAAAGATCTGAAACGGTTTTTACGGCCTCTACCGTTCCAAACACGGCTCCTGCTTGCAGCGATTTTCCAATAGTTTCTACTTCGACATAAACAATATCGCCAAGCTCTCGCTGGGCATAATCAGTAATACCCACAGTTGCTATATTACCTTCAAGCTTAATCCATTCATGATCTTTGGTATAGCGGAGTTCAGAAGGAAAGTTCATTTACAAGATTTTGCCACAAATATGAGTAAAAGATTTTCAAAAGGCCTTGAAAGAAAATCTTTTTTCGCAATTCACCGGAAAATTCACGCCGTTGGGGGACTATTTTTAGCCATTGGTCGGCATTGCCTTTTACAATATTATGACACGGGAGTATCTTTGGGCACCTTATCAAAAAAAAGGAATTATTATGAGAAAATTAGCCTCGTTTATTGTAGGGACCTGTTTATTTGGATTTGCTGCAAGCGCCCAGCAGGTTTCCGGTGTAGTAAAAGACCAACAAGGAAAAGGATTGGATAAATCAACTGTATCCTTGTTAAAAGCCAAAGACTCTTCCGTTGTTAAACTTTCAGTAACAGCAGATAATGGTCATTTTGTATTTAACTCAATTCAGCCGGGTTCCTACCTGGTAAGCACGACGCATGTTGGCTATATGCCAGTCTATTCAAAACATTTCGAAGTATCCGGTACAGGTGAAATTAATTTGCCAGATTTCACCATGGAAAGAAACAACGCCAGCCTTAAAGAAGTAACCGTTACTACAAAAAAACCATTGGTAGAAGTAAAAGCTGATAAAACCATCCTAAATGTAGAAGGTACGATCAATGCGACAGGAAATGATGCGTTGGAATTATTGCGCAAATCGCCGGGTGTGGTTGTAGATAAAGATGATAATATAAGCCTTAGCGGAAAGAGTGGTGTACAAGTATATATTGATGGCAAACCATCGCCACTTACCGGTACTGATCTCAGCAATTATCTTAAATCCATTCAATCAGCACAAATTGAATCGATAGAATTGATCACTAATCCATCGGCAAAATATGAAGCCGCCGGTAATGCCGGCATCATCAACATTCGTTTAAAAAAGAATAAATCATTCGGGACGAATGGTTCAGTAAATGCCGGATGGAATATAGGAACCTTTGCGAAATACAATGCAGGTATTGCATTAAACTATCGGAATAAAAAGATCAACATCTTTGGTAACTACAATTATAGTAATACTAAAAACAGAAATTATTTTCATTTGTATCGTACTACCAGTGTTGATAGTTCGTTCGATCAGAATTCTGAAATAATAAATAAAAATGAAAGTCATGGATTCAAGGCCGGGTTGGATTTTTATGCCAATAAAAAAAGCACATTCGGAGTGATGGTTAATGGTAATCTAAATGATAATAGTATCGACAATCTTAGCATAACACACATTTCTTATATGCCGTCTAAAATAGTAGACAGGCTATTAGTAGCAGACAATACCAGTTCGGGGAAAAGAAATAACATAAATTTCAATGCTAATTATCATTTTCTTGATGCTGCCGGTCACGATTTGAATATTGATGCAGATTATGGTTTTTATAATAATAAAAATAACCAATGGCAGCCCAATAAAACTTATGATGCAGGTGGTACAACACTGAAACAAAGTGAAACGTACAATACAATTACACCGGCGGATATAGATATTTACTCATTGAAAATAGATTACGAACAAAACTTTAAGAAAGGTAAGTTGGGCTATGGTGGCAAAATTGCCTATGTAAAAACAGTCAATACATTTCAGCGTTATTTTATAGAAGGTAATTTACAGGACAACTATAATAATTTTAATTATAAAGAAAATATTAATGCTGCCTATTTGAATTACAATCGCCAGTTCAAAGGTGTGATGTTACAACTTGGTTTAAGAGTTGAGAATACAAGTTCGAAAGGACATTCAAAAGGATTCAGGTATGATTATCAAAGCGGCACGCAAAAACCGATAGACTCTTTGCTTGACAGAAATTACACCAATCCATTCCCCAGCGCTGCTATTACATTTAATAAAAACCCTATGAAGCAATGGAGCTTTACATACAGCAGGAGGATAGATCGCCCTAATTATCAAAATCTGAATCCGTTTGAATTCAATTTGGATAAATATACCTTCCAAAGAGGTAATCCAAATTTACAACCTCAATACACCAATAGCTTTGGTATTACTAACATTTATAAATATCGTTTGACAACTACCCTTAACTATAGTCATGTGAGCGATGTATTTAGCACCATTCCGAGAAGTGAAGGCGCAAAGGCTTTTATTACGAGTGAAAACGTAGCAAAACAGGATATTGTTAGTTTGAACATCAGCTATCCTTTCCAATATAAATGGTATAGTTTGTTCTTTAATATTAATTCATTCTATTCGGCTTATAAAGGGCAGTCCACAAATTACCATGTAGATATAAATGTCTTTTCCTTCAACGTATATGCACAGCAAACCTTTAAACTGGCAAAAACAACTACTGCTGAAATAAGCGGGTATTATACTGCTCCTTCTATCTACCAGGGAGCATTTGAAGCAAGAGGATTAGGTACGGTTGATTTGGGTATTCAGCAAGCAATATTTAAAGGTAAAGGTACTTTGAAAGCAAGCGTTACTGATGTATTTAGAACATTACAATGGAAGGCAACTAACAGTTCCACCGGGCAAACAATAAGAGTAAATGGTGGAATGGACAGCAGGCAATTCCGCATCAATTTTAATTACAGATTTGGAAGTAACCAGGTGAAAGCAGCCCGAAATCGCAAATCAGCTGCAGAGGAAGAAAACAAACGTACACAAGAGAGTGGTGGGTTAGGAGGACAAGGACAATAATCATTCCTTATATATGAACACGATAAATGATCCCGCTTTTTTGCGGGATCATTTTTTATTTATACTTTTTTCGTTTGATAAGTTTTGCCTTTATGATTCTAACATCCTGTAATGGTCGGTCCCGATCATTTCCTTTACTTGTTTGTACTGCTGCAATTTTATCTACCACATCTAAACCTTTTACTACTTCTCCGAATACGGTGTAGTTTTGATCGAGATGCGGCGTGCCACCCAATCTTTTATAAACTTCCCGATGCTCTGATGGAAGTTTTTTACCGCCAAGCCGGAAAGTTTCAACAGAATCTAATCCTGCATCTGAAAACTTTTTTCCCTGCACTATATAGAATTGACTGCCACTGCTTGCTTTTTCAGGATTATTATCCCTTGCTGCAGCGATAACACCTTTTTTATGAAATAATGTTTGCCTGAATTCTGCTGGTATCCTTTTTTCTGGTCCACCATTGCCTAAAGGCTGCCCCGGTTGAGCATGTTTGCTGTCAGGATCACCGGATTGAATCATGAAGTTTTGAATAACACGATGAAATAAAACGCTATCGTAATAATGTGTTTTTACCAGTTTCAAAAAATTATCACGATGTAATGGAGTGGAATCAGATAAACGAACGATAATATTGCCATAAGAAGTTTGAAGTAATACATCTCTCTTGCGATCTTTTTTTCTGACTGTTAAATCTTTCTGAGCAATTGAAGTAAAAACAATCAAACAATTCAGCAATACAATAAAGAAATATTTCATGCCAGTTATTTAAAAATTATGTTGATCAAAATACAGGAGTATATGATCCTTTAAAAAATTTTCCTGTTCGATGGTATTCATATCCGGCATAGGCTTTAATTGTTTAAAATGTGGCCAGCCTTCTTCATCTTTTTTTTCCAACTCATAATAACCGCTGGGAGAAAGCAGGCTGCAAACCGCCACATGCATCAGGTCTTGCTTTTGTTCTTTTGTCCATTTTTCCCGTAAGTCACCAAATTCCTGGATACCTATAAGGAACAAAATAGCTTCCATATCAGGCTTCTTTCCAAATCTTTCTACCAGTTTAGCTTCGAGGTTCCACCAGCGTTGCTGAAGATCATCTTTAATAAACATACCAGCAAATTTAGAATCTAATTATTCATTACTCATTATTGATTATTGTATACATTCATGGCAATACATGGCATGATCAGGTAATAATTAATAATTCAATAATCAATAACTCCGAATCAATCGCTTTAGATTTTCTCCACCGTTACAGCAGTTCCATAAGCTAATACTTCATTTACTCCGGCTATTACTTCGTTGGCATCATACCGCATACTAAGTATTGCATTAGCGCCTCTTTCAGATGCTTGTTGTATCATTTGCTGAAAAGCCTCTTCTCTTGTTTTTTCGCAAAGATCTATATAGATAGAGATCTTGCCTCCAAACAGAGTTTGAAAGCCTCCGGCAATATTTCCTAATAAGCTGCGTGAACGCACAGTAATACCACGAACAACGCCGAGATTTTGGATTACCCTGTAACCTTGTAGTTCAATGTTGGTTGTAACCATTTTTTGATCGACCATAATTTTGTTTTGATGAAATTAATCAATCCACTGGTCTTAAAAATTCGATTCTAAAGCAGAACTTATCTTTGCGCAAATTTGAAATAGATGTTACAGTTGCAGATACTTCGCCAGGATACCCAAAAGGTAAAGGAAAGATTAGCTATAAAACATTTTGCTGAAGTCAATTTAGTTGATGTTATCATTTCAATGGATGATGAACGGAAAAAACTGCAATTGAAATTTGATAATAACCAGGCAAAAGTCAATAGTGCTTCCAAAGAAATAGGTCAATTAATGGCAAAAGGGAAAAAAGAAGAAGCTGAAGCAAAGAAACTTGAAGTGGCGGAATTAAAAACAATACTACAACCACTCACGGAAAAAATCGGAATAATAGAAAAACAACTGCATGAAGAATTGGTAAAACTTCCCAATCTTCCCTCTGATAAAGTTCCTCATGGTAAAACACCTGCCGATAATGTTGTAACAAGAGAAGGTGGCAACAAGCCCGATCTTCCTAAAGATGCATTAGCTCATTGGGATATTATAAAAAAATATGACATAGTGGATTTTGAAACCGGGGCAAAGATCACCGGCAGCGGCTTCCCATTATATAAAGGAAAAGGCGCTAAACTTCAACGGGCATTGATCCAATATTTTTTGGATTATAACACTGCAGCAGGTTATACAGAATATCTTCCGCCCTTTATGGTCAACGAAGCTACTGCTTACGGCACTGGGCAGCTACCCGATAAAGAAGGACAGATGTATTTTATGCAGGAAGATAAATTTTACCTGATACCAACATCAGAAGTGCCGGTTACGAATATTTATCGTGATGAAATTTTAAAAGAGACTGATTTGCCAATAAAAATGACGGCTTACTCACCATGTTTTCGTCGTGAAGCGGGCAGCTTTGGAAAAGATGTCAGAGGCCTTAACCGTGTGCATCAATTTGACAAAGTAGAAATTGTTCAATTAGTTCATCCTGAAAAAAGTTATGACGTGTTGGAGGAAATGGTGGAACATGTAGAAAAACTTTTGAATAGTCTTCAACTACCTTATCGTATTTTAAAACTATGCGGTGGCGACATGAGCTTTGCTTCCGCACTTACTTACGATTTCGAAGTATATAGCGCTGCGCAGGATAGATGGCTGGAAGTAAGTTCTGTTTCTAACTTTGAAACTTTTCAAACCAACCGGATGAAGATTCGTTTCAAAGATGCGAACGGTAAATCACAATTAGTGCATTCACTTAATGGAAGCTCACTTGCATTACCCCGCATCGTAGCATGTTTATTAGAAAACAATCAATCGGAAGATGAGATACTAATTCCTGAAGTTTTACATTCTTATTTTGGGGCCAATGTTTTGAAATGATAGACTCACACCTTATTCAACTGTAATTTTTTTATCCGCCTGTTCATAACGAAAAACCACGCGGGTGGTACCAGGGAAAGTAGCATCATGCCCGGGTATCCTGTAGGCATTTGTGGCGAATCATCATGATGGCGCAATACCTGGTATTTTCTGCTGGCAAGATAATGATGATCGCTATGTCGGCTCAGTTCAAACAACATTAACCGGCCAATTATATGATCACTGTTCCAGCTATGAGCGGGCATGGCTCTTTCATATTTATTATCATCCAATAATTTTCTTTGTAGTCCATAATGCTCAATGTAATTAACTGTTTCAAGTAATAAAATACCAATGCCTGCCGCAACTAAAAAATATAAAGTAGTTAACCATCCAAAGGCAAAAAATATTATAGCGATAAAGGCAATTTGTATAGTAGTGAACTGTATCATTTCATTGTAAATGGAAATGACAGATCTTCCTTTTTTTCTTACTTCCTTATCAGCAATATTCCATGCACTGAAATAACTAAAA
>Ga0105247_10000565_pt1 | contig 30098 bp, 25 predicted proteins | sample KBSS24metaG_FD_81519 | JGI IMG/M metagenome (GOLD analysis project Ga0105247, IMG submission 81519) | Switchgrass rhizosphere microbial communities from Kellogg Biological Station, Michigan, USA - KBS S2-4 metaG | ecosystem: Host-associated > Plants > Roots > Rhizosphere > Soil | place...
CGGAAGAACGCGAGCACGTTCGCGTCGCCCGCGTTCTTACGCCACATCTCCGCGTAGCCGCCCGAGGTGAGCGCGGCGTGCGCCCTCCGCAGCGCGGCGAGCCGCTGCACGTAGGCATACGTGGATTGGCCGTTACCGACCGCCTCCCCCGGGTGCGCCGCGTCCCGCGCGCCGCTCGTCCACGCCCAGCTCGGCATGTCGCGCCGGTTGTCGGGGTCTCTTCCGCCGAGCAGCGCGACCTCGTCGCCGTAATAGAGCTGCGGGATGCCGGGGAGCGTGAAGACCGCGCCGAGCGCCAGGTGGAAGAGGCGCGTCGCGTCGGCGTCGGGCGTCCCGGCCGGCACCAGGCTCGTGAGGCGCGGGTTGTCGTGGTTGTCGACGAAGCTCGTCATGAGGAGCATCCGGTCGTATCCGAACGTCTGGATCTCCTCCGCCACCTTGCTCGCGATCGCGTCCACCGAGCCGCCCGCGGCGAACGTCGACTGGATGGCGAAATACAGCGGATAATTGAAGAGCGAGGCGAAGCCCGATTGGAGGTACGGCAGGAGGTTCGCCGCCGGCCCGCCGTCGAACACCTCGCCGATCGTGAAGACGCCGGGGCGCGCCGCCTGGATCGCCGGGTTCCACCCTTGCCAGTACGACGTGGGGACGTTCTTGACGGTGTCCATCCGGATCCCGTCGACGTCGAAGCGGCTCGCCCACGACGCCGTCGCGCTCGTCAGGTAGCTCGCGACCTCGGGCTTCTCCTGCGCGAAATCGGGCAGCGGCAGCCCGCCGATCGGGCACGTGACGTTGGGATCGCCGAGCGACCCGCACGTCGCCGGATCGTGGAACCAGTCGGCGTGCTGCGACACGATCCGCGCGCCGCGGCCGGCGTGGTTCACGATCATGTCGAGGACGAGGCGCATCCCCGCGGCGTGCAGGTCGGACGCGAGCCCGCCGAGCTCGGCCGCGGTGCCCATCGTCGGCTCGACCGCGCCGTCGTCCGGCTCGGTGAAGTCGGCCCAGTAGCCGTGGTATCCGCACCGCTCCGGCGCTTGTTTGTATTGCGGGAGCACCCACACCGCGGTCACGCCGAGATCCTGCAAATACGGAATTCGTTGCCGGATGCCGGCGATGTCGCCGCCGTGCGACTTCGACGGGCTCGACGGATCGAAGCACCCGGGCGTGCCGCTCTGATCGTTCGTCGCGTCGCCGTTCATGAATCGATCGGGGAACGCGAGGTAGATGACCTGCGATCGCCACGAGGCGAACGCGTCGACCGCGCCGCCCCCGTCGGGCGACCCGGCGTCGGCGCCCTTCGCGCCGGCGTCACGCGATCCCGATCCGTCGGGCGGCGCCGCGGGATATCCCGGCGACGACGCGCCGCTGGTGTGCGTCGCGTCGCCGCACGCCACGACGACCACCGCCGCGAGGCTCGCCCAGGAGAGTACGGCGCGCGCCATCACGCCGTCGCTCGTACCAGACCGAGGGCCTGGGGCAAGCTCGGTGCGCGGTCCGACGCGAAACGGAACCACAACGCCGTCGCAACGAGCGACCCACGACACGACGCGGCACGGGCGATATCCCGCGTCGCGCCGCCCCCGCCGTTGACAACCACAAGCCTATTTGCTCTTCCGAAAGGCAATGCACCCAGCACCTTTTCGCCGCGTCTATCAGGCAGGATCCCTCGACGGCGCCGGACGGGTCCTGGGAGGCACCGAGGTCCTACACCTCGTGCCGCATCGCGGCCGGCTCTTCGCGGCGGTCTCCACCGCGAGGAACCAGCCCTTGCCGGGCGATCCGGCGGTGGGCGCGCAAATCCTCGTGCTCGATCGCGAGGGCGGCGCGTGGCAATCGGACCGCGATTACGGGGTCGCGCACTGGCGATTGACGATGGAGTCGGTGACGTTCACCCGCGACGGGCGGGGACGGGCGCTCGGGGAGCCCGTGTCCCTGCTCCTCGCGGGCACGTCGGACAAGAGCGGTCAGGTGTACGTCGAGAGCAGGGACGACGAGACCGGCGCGTGGACGCGCATGCACCTGGGCGGCGGCGGCCGCGTGGGGAGCACGCGCAGCTTCTTCGTCTATCGGGACAAGATCACCGGCGAGGAGCGGGTCTTCGCCGGCACGCTGCCGGTCGGCGTGTGCAGCGGCGTGTACGACCCCGAAGCGCCGGGGAAGATCCGCTGGACGAAGGAGCCGGAGCTCGCCGGATACAAGAGCCGCGCGATGGCCTTCGCCGAGTGCGGCGGCCGCCTGTACGTCTCCATCAAGCCGGACATCTACCGCCGCGTCGACGGCGAGGCGCCGCGCTGGGAGAAGGTGCACACGCTCGCCGAGCCGCTCATCGGCATCAGCAGCGGCCTCCGCGGGCTTTGCGCCGTGCCCCGCCCCGCCGGCCCCGGCGAGGTGCTGCTCGCCGCCCTCGAGGGCGACCGCTGTCGCGTCGTGCGCATCGATCCCGAGGACGGGTTTCGCGAGACCGTCGAGCTCGACGTGCTCGATTTCCTGGGAGAGCGCTGGGGACGGCGCCCGACGTTCGCCGTCGTCGCCTACGACGACTTCACGCCGGTCTCCGCGCCGTCGGGGGAGCGCGTGCTGCTCGCGGGGCTCGGCGCGACGTACAGCGAGCACCTCGCGACGCACCCGCCCGACGGGTGGATCGACGACGCGTGGTACCTCGCGCGGCGCGACGACGGACGGCGCTACGACCTGCACCAGGTGCGCTCGAGCGAGCCGGCGGCGAAGCTGGTCGCGACGCGCAGCATCTCCGCTTCACCGTTCGATCCTGGGACGCTCTATTTCGGCGGGTACGATCCGAACGCCAAGCCCGCGCGCCACACCGCGTGGATCTTCTCGGCGTCGATCGACGCCGCGCTCGGGCCCGCCGCGTGACGGGGCGCCGCGCATCGACGTCCCTCTCCGCGGCGCGGCACCGATAGGCCGCGCGCGTGTGGGATCGTCTCCGTGAGAGCTTCCAGCACGCCCCCCGCACGCTGAGGCTCGTCTTCCGATCGTCGCCCGGCGGCACGGTGACGCTCGGCGCGCTGACGCTCCTCGCCGCGACCATCCCGCTCGGCGTCGCCTACATCGGGAAGGCGATCGTGGACGCGGTCGTCGCCCACGCGCGCGACGCCGCGGTCCGGTGGGTGCTCGTCGAGCTCGCCCTCGTCGTCGCGCAGTCGCTCGTCCAGCGCGCGCTGCTCCTCGTCCGCACGCTGCTCGGGGCGCGCCTGTCGATCGACATCAACGTCCTCATCCTGGAGAAGGCGCTCGGCCTGGATCTGCTCCACTTCGAAGATCCCGACTTCTACGATCGCCTGATGCGCGCCCGCCGCGAGGCGGCCGCGCGCCCGCTTTCGGTGGTCACCGAGGCGTTCCAGCTCCTCCAGAACGTCATCACGCTGGCCGGCTACGTCGCGCTCTTGCTCCGATTCAGCGGCGTCGCCGTGCTCGGCCTCGTGATCGGCGCGGTGCCGGCGACGATCATCGAGATGAAGTTCTCGAGCACCGCGTTCCGCACGCGCGTCGCGCGCTCGCCCGAGGCGCGGCAGATGAACTACCTCGAATACGTCCTCGCGAACGACCATCACGCCAAGGAGATCCGGCTCTTCGGCATCGGCCCGCTCCTCTTCGACCGCTACAAGGCGCTCGGGGAGTCGTTCTACGTCGAAGACCGGAGGATCGCGCTCCAGCGCGCGGGCTGGGCGTGGGCGCTGTCGCTGTTCGGCACGCTGGCGTTCTACGGCTCGTACGTGGTCATGGCGATCGCCGCGGCGCTCGGCGCGCTCTCGCTCGGCGACATGGTGCTCTACGTGATGGCGTTCCGGCAGGGGCAGCTCGCGTTCCAGGCGATCCTGACCGCGCTGGGCGGGATGTACGAGGACAACCTCTACATGTCGAACCTCTTCGAGTACCTGTCGGTCGCCGCGGCGCCGCCCGCGACGCTCGAGCCCGCCGCGCCCGAGGTCGAAGAGGGGATTCGCTTCGTCGGGGTGGGGTTCCGTTACTCGGGAAAAGACGAGTGGGCGATCCGCGACCTCGACCTCTTCATCCCGCGCGGCCACAGCCTCGCGCTCGTCGGCCACAACGGCGCGGGCAAGACCACGTTCATCAAGCTCCTCACGCGCCTCTACGAGCCGACGGAGGGGCGCATCCTCTTGGACGGCAAGGACGTGCGGGCCTGGGATCTCGACGCGCTGCGCCGGCGGATCGGCGTCGTGTTCCAGGACTACAACCAGTACCAGTTCAAGGTGCGCGACAACATCGGCCTCGGGAGCGTCGAGCACAGAGGCGACGACGCGCGGATCGAGCGCGCGGCCAGGCGCGGCGGCGCCGCCGAGGTGGTGGAAGGCCTCCGCGACGGGATCGAGACCCAGCTCGGTCGATGGTTCAAGGACGGCGTCGAGCTCTCCGGCGGACAGTGGCAGAAGATCGCGCTCTCGCGCGCGTTCATGCGCGAAGAGGCGGACATCCTCGTCCTCGACGAGCCGACCGCCGCGCTCGACGCGGTGGCCGAGCACGCGGTGTTCGAGCGATTCAAGACGCTGGCCGAGGGCCGGACCACCATCCTCGTCTCGCACCGCTTCCCCACGGTCCGCATGGCCGACACGATCGTGGTCCTCGAGGGCGGCCGGATCCTGGAGCAGGGGACGCACGACGCCCTCGTCGCCGAGGGGGGCCGCTACGCGCAGCTCTTCGCCCTCCAGGCGCGCGGTTATATGTAATATACGCCGGGTAAACGGACTGCGAAGTTGCCGGGGCGCCGCCGCCGGCGGCCTTGACAAACTGCCGAGCGGCGCGCTTCGCTCTCGCCATGACGCATACGGCACGGAGCGGCGCCCGGCGATGAGCGCGAGCGCTCCCTGGGTCCTCGGGGTCTCGGCGTCGCACAACGGCGCCGCGTGCCTCCTCCGCGGCGACGAGCTCGTCGTCGCGATTCAAGAGGAGCGTCTCAGTCGCTACAAGCGCGCGTGGCTCAACGGCTGCGACGAGAGCGCGGCGATCCAGTATTGCCTGGACTACGCCGGCATCGGGCCGGGCGACCTGAGCGTCGCCGTCCTCTCTTCGCTCTACGGCAACCGAGCGCGGGATCAGGACCTCTCGCTGAACCCGGCGTTGCAGCTCGGCGCGCACGGGGTGCCGCTGCTCACCATTTCGCACCACCTCGGGCACGCGCTCAGCGCGTTCGCCACGTCGTCGTTCGAGGACGCGGCGGTGCTCGTGGTCGACGGCATGGGGTCGCGCGAGGCGGACCTCTCGGAGGAGGAGCTGCGCGTCTGCCGCCCCACGCGCCGCGGCGGCGAGATCGTCTCGCTCTACCGCGCCACCTCCGCGCGCGTCACGCCGCTCGAGAAGCAGCTCGTCGAGGACGGCCAGTGGTATCGGAAGAGCGCCGATGGAATGCCGGGCTTCGCCAGCCTGGGCGGCATGTTCTCCGCGGTCAGCAAGCAGATCTTCGGCGAGGCCACCGAGGCGGGCAAGGTGATGGGGCTCGCGCCGTACGGGACGCCCGATATCCCGGTCCGAGACTTCTTCACGATCGAGGACGGCCGGTTCGTCTTCTCCGACGCCGTCCCGAGGCGGCTCCCCGCGGCCGACCCGTGGCCCAATCGGCGAGAGGAGTACCAGAACCTCGCCGCCTCCGTGCAGGCCGCCGTCGAAGAGGCGCTGCTCTTCCTGGCGCGGCGCCTCCGCGAGGCGACGGGCTGCGACAAGCTCTGTTACGCGGGCGGCGTGGCGCTCAACAGCATCGCGAACGAGCGGCTCGTCCGCGAGAGCGGGTTTCGGGACGTCTTCGTCGCGCCCGCGGCGGAGGACAGCGGCGTCGCGGTCGGCGCGGCGTACCACGGCCTGTGGCACCTCACCGGGAAGAACACGCGGCGGCGCCTCCTCCACGACGCGGTCGGCCGCGAGTACACCGGCGCGGAGATCGCCGAGGCCGTCGCGCGCACGCCGTCGATCCACGTGGAGAGCGAGCGCGACGTCGTCTCGAAGACCGTCGATCTCCTGTGCGACGGGAAGATCATCGGCTGGTTCCAGGGCCGGTCGGAGCTCGGCCCGCGCGCGCTCGGGCAGCGCAGCATCCTGTGCGATCCGCGGCGCCCCGAGGCGAAGGACGTGCTCAACGCGCGGGTGAAGCACCGCGAGGGCTTCCGCCCGTTCGCGCCGGTCATCCTGCTCGAGGAGGTGCCGCGCTGGTTCGAGCTCGGCGACGCGCCGGCCGAGAGCCCGTTCATGCTCCGGATCCTCGCGTTCAAGGAGGAGAAGCGGCGCGAGGTCCCGGCGGTCGTGCACGTGGACGGCACCGGCCGCCTCCAGACCGTGACGCGGGAGAACAACGGCCGCCTGCACGAGCTCGTCTCCGAGTTCCACCGCCGCACCGGCGTCCCGATCGTCCTCAATACCTCGTTCAACGTGGCCGGCGAGCCGATCGTCGAGACCCCCGACGACGCCCTCTGGTGCCTGCTCTACACGCAGCTCGACGCGTGCGTCGTGGGCGATCGTATCGTGACGAAGGAGCCCGGATACGAGTCGATCCTCGACCTCTATCCGCGCACGAGCGGCCTCCACTCGGCGAGCGTCGAGGTCTTCGGCCCGAAGGGCGCGCTGTCGCCGTCGGCGTTCCAGAGGAAGACGAAGCTCCCGATCCGTGCGCCGCAGACCATGAGCGTCGACGCCGAGCCGCGCGTCCTCCGGGCGCACGGCCGCGGCCCGTTCGCGTCCGACGAGATCACGGTCAAGCTGCGCGTCCAGACGCGATGGGGGCTCCTCACCCAGCGCACGACGTACGACGTCCTCGGGATGCTGGAGCTGATCGACGGCGACACCAGCGGCTGGGCGCTGCTCGAGCGGATCGAGCGAGGAGGCGGCGCGATCGACGCGGCGTCGTTGGTACGTCAGCTCGGCGTCCTCCGGCGCGCCGGGATCCTCTCGTTCCACGCGGCGCCGGCCGGCGGCGCGCGCCGCGACGCGTGATCGCGAGGCGGCGCGAGGGGCGATGATCGGCGAGCCCTGGAAGCACGCGATCGACCCGAAGATCGCGCGCGCTTCGCTCGCCACGTGCGTCTATCGCGACGCGCGCCGCGAGGTCCGCGTCGGCGACGTCGTCGCGCTCCTAAAGGCCGCGGGGCAGCGCGTGTGGGTAGTGGGCGGCGCGTGCCGCGACTGGCTCCTCGGCGAGCCGCTCCGCGATCTGGACCTCGCGGTGGATCGGCCGCTCGCGGAGGCGCACGCGCTGCTCCGCGCCGCGTACCCCGACATCGATCCGGTGCTGCGCCGATCGGAGCGGTTCGGCACGCTGCGCTGGGGCGGCGGCGGCGCGCCCGGGCTCATGGACCTGAACATCCTCCGCAGCGCGCGCGACATCCAGGGGGGCGACGTGTGGACGACCACGTTCGTCGCGCGCGCGGACCTGCGCGAGGACGCGCTGGCGCGCGACTTCTCGGTGAACGCGCTGTACTACCCGTGCGACGAAGAAGGCGTGCTGATCGATCCGCTCCGCTCCGGCCTCGACGACGTGCGCCACAAGGTCCTCCGCCTCGTGAGCGACCCCTTGATGCTGAGCGCGACCTTCGTCACCACGCTCCGCGTCGCGCAGTTCCTCTGCCGCGGCTACACGCCCGCGCCGAGCACGCTGGAGTACCTTTATCGATGCGCGGATCGGGACGTCCAGGGGATGGGCGACCGCCTCCTCCGCTGGATCCCGAACCACGTCGGCGCGGACGCGGATCTTCTGAGCGCCTTCCGCGAGCGGCTCGACGCCTACGCGCGCGAGAGCGCGTCGCGCGACGTGCTCGATCGCGCGTTCGCGCGCCTCGCGGCGTCGCCGCCCGCCGGCTGACGCGCGCGCCGGCCGCGAGGGCGCTTGCCGCCGTTGATGGAACATTAACGGCGGTGCACCAGGCGCCGCCGATGCCATCCGGGTCGATCAGCCGAGGAGAGAGACGCGCTGGTCAACGATCAGAGCGGATACCGGCCGGAGTCGATCTCCGCCTCGATCGCCGCGACGCGCGCGTCTTCGTCGGCCACGAAGGCGGCGAATTTCGGGTGCTCGCGCACCGACGCGAGGTGCCGCCAGTCGACGAGGACGCGCCACGCATATCCATGCACGCGCTGCGTGAGCGAGATCCATCCAAGCACCTCGTCGATCGCGCCCTGCCCCTTCGCGAGCGCGACGAGCCCGGTGACGAGCGCGACGGGGCTGAATGGCCAGCGATACCAGTCTGTACCCATCTCAGCGACCACGGCGGAGTTGCGGGAAGCATCGGCAAGCACTTCGGCGCTGTTTCGCAAGAAATGACGTAGCGACTTCCCGGGCCTTGCACTCACGCCGGCTCGAAAGAGTTCGCCCTCCTGGGCAGAAGTCTCGAAGATGTGCGCCAGTGGTAAGCTGAAAATGCGTGTGTGCCGCGCTGTTCCTTCTTGCTCATCAGCATCTTCGATGATGCCGACCGATCGGGCGTACACCACCGCGTTGGCGAATTGGCGTCGATGTCGCGAAATGCGCTTTGCACCGAGGATCTCTCGGACTCGCGCGCGTTCGTCATCCGTCAAGGGCAGGTGTACGGCGAGACGTAATCGCATGACGATCCAACTAGCGAGCGCATCACGACTCTTCGCCGAAAGAACGTCGTGCCATGCTTCTTCGAGCGGCGCTGTCATTCGTCGCGTGTACGCGGCTACGGCTGCGGGAGCCGCGTAATGCCAGAACCAACCGCGACGATCCGCCATCATCAACACGGCGGTGGGAAATGGGGCCGCCGTAACGACGTCCTCGAACTCCTCTCGGAGTCCCCAGGCAACGGATTGGCGCATCCACGGCAATGCTTCTATGAAGACGCGGAAGCGCTCGTTCCAGTCCAATTTGACCAAGTCCGCGATCCGCAGCGGCTCGGGAGCCACCATGCGACGAAGCTGCTCGGCGAACGCTTCATACGCGACGCCGATGGCTTCGCCAGGAAGATCGACGACGAAGATTGGCTCCCCGAGCGCCGCCGCCGGGTGGTACGGAATCCTCACCGGATCTTTGATGTGGAGCGAGCGCTCGACCTTCTTGATCCGCCTCTCTACCGCCTCCGTGGACCACGGCGGGACAGGGCCCACGACGACCCTATACTGTTTTGCCTTGTCGTCGAACAGCCCGGCGTTTTGCAGAAAGTACCGCGTGCCTTCGACGTTCTGCTCGTTCAGCCCGGTGCAGACGACGAGCGCGTCGCAGAGCGGCCCGATCGACAGCCCCGACGCCTCGTTGAGCCCGGTGCGCGAGTCGACGAGGACGAGATCGTACGCCGCGTGCACGCGCTCGCGGAGCGTCCGGAGCGGATCGCCTTCCACGTCGAAGCGCGCGTCGTCGAAGAGCTTGCGGAGGTGACGCCCGAACCTGTGCCCGGGCCCGTCGGGCCCGAAGATTCCCGGGAGGTCGAGATCGGCGAGGCGGTCGAGGTAGCCCTCGGCGGGGGACCCCGGCCCGAGGTTCTCGACATCGAGCGTCGCGGGGATGAAATCGAGCCGGCCGCGTAGGTACCTCGCGGCGACGCTGTCGTCGTCCTCGGTCTCGCGCTTCTTCGGGACGGCGAGGGAAATAACGAAGTCGGCGAGCGACACGGGGACGAATGGCCCGTCGGCTGGCCGATCGACGCCGCACGTCGCTTTCGCGTCGAGCAGGAGATCGAGCGCATCGCGGCTCGTCGGCGTTTGGCCCTGTTTGACCTGCTTCGCGAAGTAGTGGGTCATCCCTGGCGCTTCGAGATCGAAGTCGACGAGGAGGACGCGGAACCCGTCGCGCGCGAGGAGGTGGGCGACGTTGACGAGCGACATCGTCCGCCCGACACCCCCCTTGAACGAATAGAACGTGACGACGCGAGGCATCGCGCCGTCAGCTAGCGTCCGCGAGGAGCTCGTTCGCGCGCCACCCCGCGTTCCGGATCGCGCGGAGGCGGGCCCCCGACCGCGGCGCCTCGATGCGCGCCACGCCGAGCGCCGCGAGGTGGCGGTCCATCGCGGCGCGCACCGGCGCGGGGAGCGCCGCACGATGCGCGAGGATCCGCTCGCGAACGAGACGTTCGCCATGATCACGGAGCGCGGCGCGCAAGAGATACTCGACCTCGCGTTCGCGCTCGGCATCGTCGACGGCGCCCCACCATCTCCCGAGGTACGCGAGCTTGGCGTCGAACGACGGTGCGAGCGCCATGAGCGCGATCGTGGCCACATCAGGGCGCGCGAGGAGGCGCTCCCAATGCGCCTTCGAGCCGGCCTTCTGCTTCACCGCCGCGAACGCGACGTCGTAAGCGGTCACGCCTGTCGCGCCTTCCTTCCATCGACGCGCGGCGCCGTCTGCGAGGAAGCCGATCTCCTCGTCGAACCACGGGCGCGTGAGAGGGAGCGAGACGAGCTCGGTGAGGCGGAGGAGAGTTCGCACATACGCCGGCGCGTGCGGCGCCTCGGCGCGTGCCTCATCGAGGAGGTCACGCGCAGCGCGCCCGATCGCCTCCGCTGCCGGGTGACGCGCCCCCACCTCGCGCAAGAGGTCGACCACGAACGCTTCCGGATCTTCGTCGACGCGCCGGTCGATCGGCTGGAGCGGGTCGTGACCTTCGAGGCGGCGCTGAAGCCAAGGTCGGACGAAGCGGAGCCCAGCCTCGCCGATCCAATCGGGGTCGAGCCGGCCGTCCTTCCAGCGCGGCTCGAGCCGCGGGTTCTTCTTCGGTTTGCCGATCGACTTGGTCACGGGATCCTCCCCACGAACCGTGGAGCGCGCGATAGTACAGAGAGCGGCGCGTTCTCGTGAGCGACTTCGGGTTGCTTCGGCCACGAGCCGGTAGGCTTCGTCCAGCCTGTGAGCGTACCTTTCTTCGTCGCGTCGGGCGCGACCTCTCGCGCGGGGCGGAACTGGTGCGTCAGCTCGGCGTCGGCGACGGTCGGGAATCGATGGCCGTGGACGGCGTCGCGCGGGTAAGCGAGCTCGACGAGGATCGTGCTCCGCGCCGGGAGCGCGAGCGCCTCCGCCATACCTCGCGCATCGTCGCGCGGCGTCCCTTTCTTGCGACGAAACGTCGCCCACACGACGCGGCCGGGTCGTGCAGAGGGGTTGCCGAAGGAGCCGGCAGCGCGGTTCCCGAGTGCGAAGGCGATGGCGCGTGCGCCCCAGACGTGGGGGAAGCCGCGCGCACGCGCCGGGTCACGGGCGAGTCACGAGGGGACCGTCGGGCCTGACGCCCGGTGTCCTACCCGAACATGGTGTCGTCCCATGATCGGAGAGGACGATACTCTCTTGACTTGGCATCATCCCACGTGAAGAGAGGATGATGCTACGTTCACATGGCATCCTCCCATGTCGAGAGAGCATGATGCTACGTTCACATGGCATCATCTCGTGTGAAGAGAGGATGATGCTATGTCGACATAGCATCATCCCGGGATCGGAGAAAAAATGAGGCGCTCCGGAGCGCGTTCGTCGCTTTCGAGGAATACGCGGCCCTTCCGGCCGGTTCCTCCCGAGGACGCCGCTGCTCACCATGCGAGGCGCGTCTCGCCGGCGACGCGGCTACGGGCCGGCGTCCCGCGCCGCGGCCCACGCGTTCGCGCGCTGGATGATGCGCCACGCGAGGACGCCCTTGCCGACGCTGTACTCGAGCCAGCTCTGTCCCGGCACCGCGCCGAGCTCGCGTTTCAGCTCCTCGTAGCGCGCGCGCTCGTCGGGGAGCGCGCGCATGAAGTCGCGGAAGTTCGCGAGATATCGAAAATAGGAGTTTCGATGATCGCCGGCGTGGACCACCATCGCGCCTTGCCTGTCGGCGTCGATCCGCCAGTACCACGAGAGCTGCGGGTGGATCGGGCTCGGGCCGTACGCCTCGTAGCCGAGCGCGGCGAGGACCTCCGCGGGTTCGGCGAAGGACGGGGGCACGCGCAGCGCGCAGGTCAGATCGACGATGTTCTTCCCGGGGAGCGGCGGGATGGCCGTGCTCCCGACGTGCTGCACGTCGACGACGTCGCCCGAGAAGGCCGCCTCGAGCCGGCGCTTCTCGGCTTCGAACGACTCCGCCCAGCGCGGATCGTGCTCTCGCACCGTCAGATCGAGGCTCGGCGACCGCAGCTTGGACCACCGACGAAATAGCTCCTCCAGCGTCTCGCCGCCGCCCTCGACGTCCGCGGTCCGCTCCTTCAACCGCCGCAGCGCCCGGAGCAGGCGGAGCGCGCCGTCGACCGGCGCGTTCTCCGCGCTCAAGGCGAGGCGCTCCGGCACCAGTGCGTGAGATCGCGATCGAGGAGCGCGCTCAACCTCTCGACGTCCGGCAGGAGCTCGGCCTGGAGGCGCGCGCGCAGGTCCGGCGTCACCGCCCGGGTCCCTGGGCCCCGGTGCGCGTCGCGGCCCGTCTTCAGCTTGCGCCGGATCGAAGGCGACGCGGCGCGCATTTGCCGCAAGACGACGCCGCGGATGCGATCGGTCGCCTTGTCGACGTCGAGCTCCACCTCCGCGCTCGGATCCACGCCGAGGAACTCGAGGACGCGCCGGTGCTCGCGCGCGGCGTCGCGCACGAGGTCGTCGAAGATCAGCACGTGCACGCGCTCGCGGCCGAACGCGCGCACGAACCGCTCCACCGGCTCGGCGTACCGCGCCGCGGCCCGGTACTGGAGCCCCTCCGGGAAATAGCAGCGCGCGGGCAGCCGCTCGCCGCGGGCGCGCGCCGGCTCCGCGTCCACGGCGGCGGCGAAGTCGTCCGTGTCCTCGTTGCCGGTGCGCACGTAGAGCGCGTGCAGCGAGCGCATCATGTCCACCGGGCTCCGCAGCATGACGAGGACGCGCGAAGACGGAGAGAACGCCTTCAGCTCGTCGGGCGCTCGCTTCGACAGGATATAGAAGACCGACCCTTCGCCGATCACGCGCGCGCCGCCGGCCGCGTCGAACAGGCTCATGTACTCCGCCGCGTCGCCGACGGAGAGCGGCTGCCGCGTCAAGTCCGACCCGAAGTGGATAGGCTCCTTGAGCAGCGAGAGGAAAATATCGGGGTGCTGTTTGAGGTACGTGTACATGGTCGTCGTCGCGCAGCGAGGCGCCCCGACGATGAAGAAATTGGGCTTGGGCATCGCGCCTACCAGGGAAACTCGGTCCGGTCCTTGAAGAATCGCCCGCGCGGCCCGTCGTCCGGGAGCGTGGCCAAAAAGAGGATCCCTTCGGCCCCCTCCTCCGTCGATCGCTCCGCGCGGATGCCGCCGAGGTGCGTGCGCACCCAGCCGGGCGTCACCGCGTTCACCAGGACGTTGGTGTCGCGGAGCTCGTCGGCGAGCACGCGCGTCATCGCGTTGAGGGCCGCCTTGGACAGGCGATACGCGAGCTTCCCCGCGGCGATCCGCGAGAACGAGCCGAGGCCGCTCGACACGTTCACGACGCGCCCGTAGCCGTTCTTCACCATCAGCGGGACGAAGAGCTGGGTGAGCAAGAGCGGGCCGTACACGTTGGTGTCGATCGTGGCGCGCACCACGTCCATGCCGATCTCGAGCCCGGGTATTTTCCTGTCGAGCGATATGGCCGCGTTGTTGACGAGGACGTCCAGCCGGCCGAACTCGCGGGCGACGTGCTCCGCGATCCGCCGCGCGCTCGCCTCGTCGGTGACGTCGAGCGGGAGGAAGGAGACCGGCAGCCCCTCGGCGGCGAGGGCGTCCGCGGCCGCGCGCCCCTTCTCCTCGCTCCGCGCGGTGAGGAGCGTGCGGACCCCGCGCGCGCCGAGCTGCCGGCACACCTCGAGGCCGATGCCGCGGTTGCCGCCGGTGACGAGGGCGATCCTCGACGTGTCCATCGTGCTCCTCGATCCTCCGCCCGCCGGAGCCCGATCAGGATGCGACCGCGTCGATCGCGGCGGCGAGCGTCCGCCCGGTGTAGTCGCCCCAGAGGACGCCCTTGCGCGTCATGGAGACGCGCTCGTCGGTGACCGTCACGAAGTCGCCGGCCACGAGCTCGTCCACGGTGGACCGGCACAGGCCGACGACGTCGAACCCGTATCGCTCCTTCAGCGCGCTCCGATCGATGTGCATCAGCTTCATCCCGAGCACCACGTCGCGCGCGAGCATGTCCTTCGCCGTCAGCCGGTAGCCGCGGGCGATGGGGAGCTCCCCCGCCTCGATCATGTCCGAATATTTCTGGAGATCGCTGGTATTTTGCACGGAGTAGCTGCCGAGCGAGCCGAACGCCGACACCCCGAACGCGTAGATGTCGTCGCCGCGCCACTTGCTCGTGGTGTGCCGCTGGGCGAACCCGCCCCCCTTCGTGAAGGTGAAGAAGTTGACTGGCAAATAGCCGGCGCGCTCGAGGTGCTCGATCGCGTACCTGGCGTATTTGAGCTCCTCCTCGTCCGACGGGAGCGCGAGCGCGTTCTTCCGCAGGCTCACGTAATATTCGGTGTTGGAGTAGAGCTCCGTCTTGTAGACGGTGAGCGAGTGGACGTCCGCGGCGAGCGCGCGCTCCACGGTGTGCGCCCAGGTGGCGTCGGTCTCCGCGGCGAGCCCGCTCATCAGGTCGATGTTGACGACGGCGCCGGTGTCCTTGGCGATCGCGATCGCCGCGAACGCTTGCTCCTCCGTGTCCCGCCGCCCCGTCTTGAAGACGACCTCGTCGGAGAACGACTGCACGCCCAGGCTGATCCTGTTCACCCCGAGCTGCTTCAGGTGCGCCGCCTTCGACGGGATCAGCGTCACGGGCTCGCCTTCGCAGGTGATCTCCGGATCGACCAGCGTGAGGTTCTCGCGGAGGCAGTCCATGATCCGACTCAGGTTGTCCCGCGAGAGGAGCGTGGGCGTGCCGCCGCCGAAGTAGATCGACGTGGTGGGCCGATCGCGGAGGTGGAACCGCCTGGAGCCGAGCTCGATCTCCCGGCACAGCGAGGCGACGTAGCGATCGAGCTCCACCTTGCGGCTCTCGCCGAGCGTCGTCGTCTTGTAATGGCAATATGCGCACCGCTGCACGCAGTACGGCGAGTGGACGTAGACGTTGAGCGGCGCGGGCTCGAGGAACCGCTGCGCCGCCTCGGGCCGCCAATAGCGGTAAGGCGGATAGTTGGTCACGAACCCCTTCCGCGTCAGCTCGATCCGCGCGGGCGTGGCGTCGGGGTCGGCGGTGCTCACGGGGGGTGTCCTCTCGGGGGTGGTGGAGGCGGTCACGCGCCGCTCCGGGGCCACGCGCGCGCGGCGTCGTGGACGTGGCGCGCGAGCACCTTCAAATTGGCGAACGCCTCGGTGTGGAGCGCCTGATCGGAGAACTCGAAGTCGAAGCGCTTCTCGATGAGGCTGATGAGCTCGAAGAGCACGATCGAGTCGAGCCCGAGCCCCCCTTCGAGGAGCGGCACGTCGTCGGTGACCTGCGCCTCGGGGATGCGCACGTCCAGCTCGTCGACGATGAGTCGGCGGAGCCGCGCGACGACCGCGGCCAGCTCGGGCTCGAGCGCCGGCGCGGCGCTCGTGACGTCCACGGACTCGGTGTTCATGGCGGCTTCCTTCATCGTGCGTTCATGCCTCGTGCGTTCGTGCCCTCACGCGCTCGCGCCGCGGGCCGGATCGTTCGGCGCGGCCAGGGCCGCGAGCGCCCTCCTGTCGATCTTGCCGCTCGGGAGCAGCGGGACGCTCGCCGTGAGGCGGACCTGATCGGGTATCGCGTACGCGGGGAGGACGGCGGCGCAGGCGGCGCGGATCGCGTCGCCGTCGAGCGCGTGCCCGTCGCGCGCGACGCAGAACGCCGAGATCCGCCGGCCCCGCAGGCCGTCCTCGCCGAGCACGGTGACGGCGCGCTCGACGCCGGGCAAGGACTCCATGGCGCGCTCGACGTCGGCGAGGAGCACCAGGCGGCCGTCGCGGTTGACGCTGTGATCTTCTCTGCCGAGCACCTCGAGCGCGCCGCCCGCGTGCACGCGGACGAGATCGCGCGGGCGGTGGAAGCCGTCGCTCGGCGGCGGGTCCCCCGTCCACGGCCCGCCGTCGCCGCTCGCGTAACCATCGAACCCGTACGGGTGACGGCACGCGATGCTCCCCGCGCCCGGCGCCGCGTCGGCGGCGTCCCGCGGCGCCTCGATGCGCACCTCGACTCCGGGCAGCGGCGCGCCGGCCGTCGTGTCTCGCCCGGCGCCCGCCGCCGCCGGGTCCGCGGCGGAGATGACGCCGAGCTCGGTACAGCCGTACAGGTTGACGACGCGACGAAAGCGGCGCTCGGCCGCCTCGAACGTCGCGGGCTGCAGCTTGTCGCCGGCCACGACGATATGCCGATAATGCGACGGCGCGCTCTTCTGGCGAGCGATCATGAAGCACAAAGCCGGCGTCAAGAACGCGACCGTCGGCTCGAACCGCCGCTCGTGCTCGACGTAGCGCGGAAGATTGGCCCCCTCGACGAGGTCGATCGACGCGCCGACGGCGAGCGCGGGGAGGAAGCCCGCGCCGAGCCCGAACATGTGCGTCAAAGGCACGGGCAAGAGGACGCGATCGTCCGCCGCGAGTCGGAGCCGGCCGACCACGAGCAGCGCGTTCGCCAGCAGCCGCCCATGCGAATACACGACCAGCTTGGGCGTCCCGATGCTCCCCGACGTCCGCAGGAGCACCTTGCCGGAGGCGAGCGACTCCGCGCCGGGCGGCGGATCGAACGCCGCGTTCTCGGAGATATCGAGGAACGACTCCGGATCGTCGAGCGCGATGCGCGCGCCGTCCGTGAGCTCGCTCCGGACCGTCACGCGGTGGCGGCAACACGAAGGGAGCGCCGATCGCGGCGCGCCGCGATCGGGCGGCGACAGCACGACGCTGAGCCCCCGCGCGAGCACGGCGAGGAGCGTCAGCGCCCCCGCGACGGAGCTCGTCGCTTCGAGCGCGAGCACGGCGCCCGGCGAGATGCCGCGCGCGGCGAAGAGCCGATCGAGCGACGCGACGTGCCCGGCGAGCGCCGCGAACGGCACGGAGCGGCGTCCGTCGGTCAGCGCGCTCTCCCGACCCGCGGCGGCCTTCACCGCCGCCGAGACGAGCTCGCTGAACGTACCGTCCACGGGCGGCGGCTCACCTTGAGAAAGCCTCGACGGTGACTCGGGTAGATCCGACATCGAGCCGCCCGTCTTGACCGAGGCCAATTCGCTCACTTTAGATGTCATTCCACAATATTCGGCTCCGCTGTCAAGGCACACCCAGTCCCCGTCGTACGAATTCGCCTGCCCGCTCGAACCTGCACATCGAGTAAACAAGCTTGAATGACGCACCGCGAAAACAAGCGCCGCGATGCGACGTCCGCGCGGGGCACTACCGTCCCCATCCTCCCGAGCTTCGTCGAGGCGGCGCGACCACGACTTGACAGTACGAAGTACGTTTGTTGTCGTCCGTCGCACCTCGAAATGCCCCCGTCGGCGAGCTTCGTTCATGGCAAATGGGGCCTCGGGGGCGCGGCCGCGGCGATCGCCGCGTGGTGGGCCATGGCCGCGTGCGCGCCCGCGCCGGCCACGCCGACGGCGCGCGGCGAGCCCGCGCGAGGCGCCGCCCCGAAGCCGGTCGACGTCACGATCCTCTTCACGAGCGACGAGCACGGGTGGCTCCTCTCGCACGCGGAGGGCGGCCGGCAGCGCGGCGGCGCGGCCGAGGTGCTCGGGCAGTGGATCGCACGAGAGGGGCATTGCGCGGGTCCGCCGAGCCCGCCGTGCGCCGACCCGCACACCCTCGCCCTCTCGGGGGGCGACGATTCCACCGGGACGACCGTCTCTTCGTATTTCGGCGGAGCGCCGATGGCGGAGGCGATGTCGCGAATGGGATACGCGGCGTCGGCGTTCGGGAACCACGATCTCGACTTCGGACGAGCGCGCTTCCTCGAGGACCGCGCGCGCAGCCACGTCGCCTATCTGGCGGCCAACCTCCGCGCGCCGGAGGGGCTCGCCGACGCGAAGCTCCCGCCGTTCGCCGTCTTCGAGCGCCGCGGGATCAAGATCGGCGTGGTGGGGCTCGCCACCGAGAAGACGCTCTCGAGCGCCATGGTGAACCTGTTCGACGGGATCACGTTCGAGGCCGAGGAGCCGGCGCTCGAGCGCGCGGCGCGCGGCGCGCGGGCCGCCGGCGCGGACGTCGTGGTGCTCGTCGCCCACGAGTGCCCCGAGGTGATCGCGCCGATCGTGGAGCGGCACCCCGAGCTCGAGATCGCCTTCGTCGGCGCGGGCCACTGCCACAAGGTCGCGCGCCTCTCGGCCGGCTCCGCGGCGGTGATCTCCCCGGGCGCCCGCCTCGAGAGCTACGCCCGCGTGCAGATCACCGCCGACCCGAGCCGGCCGAAGGGCGCGCGCGTCCTCGGCGTCGACGCGCGCCTCGTCGCGGTGCCGGACGAAGGCGGGGCCGCGCCGCCCGACCCGGAGCTCGCCGCGACGGCGGCGCGATGGAAGTCGAGGCTCGACGCGGAGCTCGGCGAGCCGATCGGCTACGCGGCCGAGGCGATCGATCAGCGGTCGCCTTCGCTCTCGCGCTGGGTCACCGAGTCGTGGCGGAGCGAGCTCGGCGCCGACGTCGGCCTGGTCAACGCCGGCGCGATCCGCCAGTCCCTGCCGAAGGGGACCATCTCGAAGGCGACGCTGTGGTCGATCCTGCCGTTCGACAACAAGCTCGTGGTCGTCCGCTTGAAAGGGAGAGATCTCACGCCGAACCTCGACAGGAGGAGCGCCGTCGCGTCCGGCGTCGTCAAAGCCGCCGACGGGCGCTATCGCCTCGAGAGCGGCGCCCCGATCGATCCCGAGGGGACGTACTCCGTCGCGACCATCGACTATCTCTACCTCGACGGCGCGGGATATACCTTCCACGATCGGGCCGTCTCCGCCGACACGACCGGCCGCGACTGGCGCGACCCCGTCGTCGCCTGGACCAAGAAGCAGCGTTCGACCGAGGCCGCGCCGCTCGTCCTTCGTCCGCCGCCGGCGGCCAAGCCGTAATCCGATACACGGGCCCGACGGCAAAACGTGGCCAACATGGCCGACGAGGCGGAGGAGCGAGCTGGATGCGCCTGATCCCAGGTGCTCGGAGTGCGCGGAAGGGGACTTGAACCCCTATGCCTTTCGGCGGCGGAACCTAAATCCGCTGCGTATGCCAATTTCGCCATCCGCGCTGAATCGTAATCCTCGTCCTCCCGTTCGCCGCCCCGTCCCCTTCCGTCTCTCGTACCGCTCCACTCCACCCCGCCCGCGCGCGGCGCCGGCCGCCGCCCGGCGATTGACGTCGCCGCGCCGTCTCGCAACATATCCGCACCGCGCGTCACGGTCGAGGCTCCGCCGCTCCTTATCTCGATCCGATCTCGATCCGATCTCGATCCGATCTCGATCCGATCTCGACCGCGAGACCCCCGATTCACCTGACCCGCGCCTTCCCCGGCCTGGCTCGCCTTCCTCCGTTCGCCGCTGCGCTGCGCTGCCCCGCCTCGCCCGCTCGGCCGACGAACGACGTCGACGGCGCGAACCATTCCATCACGCGGGCGCATGCACTAAGAAACGCCACGCATGTCCCTCACCGACGCCCTGCCCCGCGCCCTCGCGCGCACCCTCAACGAGACGCACTTCGACGCGCTCGGCGCGCGCTACGAGGGGAAGGTGCGCGACAACTACACGACGCCGGACGGGCGGCGGTTCATCATCGTGACCGATCGGGTGAGCGCGTTCGATCGGGTCCTCGGCACGGTGCCGTTCAAGGGGCAGGTGTTGAACCGGCTCGCGGCGTGGTGGTTCGAGAAGACGAAGCACGCCGCGGCGAATCACCTCCTGCGGGTCCCCGATCCGAACGTGCTCGAGTGCGTCGAGTGCGAGCCCATCCTCGTCGAGATGGTGGTCCGCGCGTACCTCACCGGGTCGACGTCGACGAGCATCTGGACGCACTACGAGCGAGGGGCGCGCGTGTTCTGCGGCCACCCGCTGCCCGAGGGGATGCGGAAGAACCAGCGCCTCCCGGCGCCGATCTTGACGCCCGCGACCAAGGCGCCGAAGGGCGAGCACGACGTGAGCGGGTCGCGCGCGGAGATCCTCGCGACCGGCCAGGTCACGGCGGAGGACTTCGACGCCGCGGCGGCGATCGCGATGCGCGTGTTCGCCGAGGGGCAGCGCGTGTGCACGGAGCGCGGCCTCATCCTGGTCGACACGAAATACGAGCTCGGCAAGACGAAGGACGGGCGCGTCCTCCTCATCGACGAGATCCATACGCCCGACTCGTCGCGCTTCTGGGTGGCCGACTCGTACGAGGCGCGGTTCGCGCGCGGCGAGGATCCCGAGCCGCTCGACAAGGACTTCATCCGGAGGCACTACACCGCGCAGGGGTACCGCGGCGACGGCCCGCCCCCGCCCCTCCCCGACGAGGTGCGCCTCGGCGCGGCCAGGCGGTACATCGAAGCGTTCGAGAAGATCACGGGCGAGCAGTTCGTCCCCGACACCGACGAGCCGATCGGCCGGATCGAGCGGCGCCTCGGGATCACGGGGGCGACGTGAGCTCGGAGCCTACGAGAGACGGGAGAGAGGTGCGGACGTGAAGAAGGCGACGGTGGTGGTGCGGCTCAAGCCGGAGGTGCTCGATCCGCAGGGGGACGCGGTGCGACGCGCGCTCGGCTCCCTCGGGTTCGAAGGGGTGAAGGGCGTGCGCGTCGGCAAGATCATCGAGATCGAGCTCGACGACGCGGCGGCGGGCGCCGATCTCTCGGCGCGCCTCGCGAAGATGGCGGACGAGATGCTCGCGAACCCGGTGATCGAGGACTACGAGATCCGCACCTGACGCGCGCTCGCCCGGCGCCCGCGACGCCGGGCGAGGGCCGGCCGCGCGCTCACATCGACATCGGCGTCGGCATGAAGAGGAGGACGAACATCGCCAGCGTGAACACGGCGACCGCCCTCCGGAAGCCGTCGAGCGGCGCGGAGCCGGTGGCGGGGTGGTCGACGAGCGCGTGCGGGCGGAGCGCGCCGCCGCGCGCCTCCATCGCCAAGAGGACGGCGAGGCCGGCGAACCACGAGGCCCACAGGAGCGCGGAGCTGTGGTCGTGCCCGACGCTCGCGACGAGCAAGAGGCCGAGCGTCGCGACGACGCGCGTCGTGACGGAGAGCGCGAAGGGGTCGCTCGCGTCGCCGGACGGCTTCGCGCTCGCGAGATCGCCGAGGACGGCGAGGATCTCGAACCACGCGAGCCAGAAGAGCGACTTGCCGACGTGGGATCCCATGCGCACGAGGCCGAAGCCGGCGCGGAGATCGCGCGTCACGTAGCTGGCCAGGCTGACGAAGAAGAACGCGAGCATCGCGCGGTGCACGATGACGGCGAGGCGATCCTGCCGCGGGCCGAAGAGCGAGTACGCGACGTGGCCGCCGTCGAGCTGCCCGGCGGGGATCAGGTTGATCATCGTGACGAACATCCCGGCCCACGCGGCGAACGCGACCGGCGGGAGCTCGAGCTCCATCCCGGGCGGCGCCTGCCCGACCGCGAGGTGATCGAGCGCGCGCAAGAGGAGCGAGTCGCCGAGCGTGACCCCCTCCGACGCCGGGACGAAGCGGCCGTGCGACGCCGCCCAGAAGTAGAGAGGGATCGCGAGCGCGAGCCCGGCGAGCGGCCCCGACGCGCCGATGTCGAGGAGCGCCTTGCGCGTCGGGATCACGCCGCGCATCTGGATCACCGCGCCCATGGTGCCGAACGGGGAGACGACGGGGAGCGGCAGGAAGAACGGGAGCGACGCCTCCACCTTGTGGATCCGCGCCGCCGCGTAGTGACCGAGCTCGTGCGCGAGGAGGATCCCGATGAGCGCCGAGGTGAACTGCGCGCCGTGGGCGATCGCCGTGCGCGTCATCCCCTCGCCCTCACCCACCACGTGCGTCGCGAAGACGCTGCCGATCGTGGCGACGAAGAGGAGCAGGTTCGCCCGCCACGCGAGCTTCACCCGCGCTTCAGCGCCGGAGGGCGTCGCGGAGGGCGGCAGCGAGTCGCTCGAGTTGTGGCGTGAGTCGGGCATTCAGCGGTCCGAGGTCGGTCGAGAGGAGGAGCGCGCCGCGCGCGAGCTCGGGATTTTCGTGCACGTCGACGGAGCCTCGGGGGAGGCCCAGCGACTCAAGGTGGGTCGAAAGTACCGCGGCGTCGAGGGGGTGCGCCTCGATGATCGCGCGCCGCGCGCCGCGCGCCTCGTGGAGCGCCTGCCGCGCCATGAGCGCGATCCGCTCCGGGCGCACCTCGAGCGCCGCGCCCACCAGGCGCTCCGCGAGCACGACCGAGAGGCCGATCGCGCGATCGACGTCGCGCTCCGCCGCCGCCTCCTCGCGCGCGCGGAGCGCGAGGAACGCCGCGGCGAGGCGCGCCTCCTCGGCCGCGCGCGCCTCGCCCGCGACCTCCACCGCGGCGGCCGACGCCTCGACGCGAGCGCGCAGGACGATCGCCTCGGCGTCCCGCTCCGCCTGCGCGACGCGAGCGCGCGCGGCGGCCGCCGCGTCGGCCGCGACGGCGACGACGCGCCGGCCGACGTCCCTCCGCGGCGTGTCGGCGGTCGACGCCGATCGCACGCGCGACGCGGCGGGCGCGCGCACGATCCGGCCGCGCGTCACCGCCACGCGAGATCCATCCGCTCGACGTCGAGCGCGACGGCGCCGAGGACCCGCGCCACGTCCTGCGCGCGGCGCCCCGTCGCGACGGCGCGATCCAGGCCGAGATCGAGGCGCGCCGCGACGCCGGGCGCGGCGGCCGCGACCGATCCGGCGACGACGTCGTCCGCCTCGCCCAGGGCGATGCTCATCGCCGCGAACGCGATCTCCCAGCCGCGCATCGCTCATGAAGCGCCGAGCCCCGCGCCTCCGTCAAGCGGCACGACACGCGCTCGAGGCCGTCCCTCCCGCCGTCCCGAAGCGACGCGCGGCCCCCCGCGCCTCGGTCAAGCGGCCGGCGCGAGGCGCCACCGGCCGTCGCGGTGCTCGACGCGCCCGTCCTGCGCGAGCTTGTCGAGGTGCGCGCGCATGCTCAGGGCCGCGATGGGCCAGAGGAGCGGCGGCGTGTCGGAGTACGCGACCGGCACGAGCTCGTCGTCCGCGGCGCCCCCGTCCCCCGCGGCGCCGACCGACGCGAGCACCTTCGCCTCGCGCGCGAGGCGATGCAGGATGTAGTGGCGAAAGAGCCTCGACGGGTCGTCGATGGGGTCGCCGTGGGCGGGCAGCGCGACGCGCGCGCCGAGGCGCTCCAGGCGCGCGAGCTGCTCGAGGTACACCTTCATGTCGCCGTCGCCGGGCGCGATCAAGATCGTCCCGACGCTCGCGACCATGTCGCCGACCACGACGGCGCCGGTGCGCGGTTCGTGCAAGCAGACGTGGCCGGGCGCGTGCCCCGGCGTGTGGAGGACGCGCCACGCCGTCGGGATCGGCCCGTCGAGCGCGAGGAGCTCGCCGTCCTCGAGCGCGCGATCGACCCGGCGCGGATCGTCGAGGCGCGCTCGGGTCTCGCGGTGCGCCCACACCGGGAGGCCGAGCTCGCGAGCGAGCACGTCGACGCCGCCGACGTGGTCGGGGTGGTGGTGCGTGAGGACGATCGCCGCGGCGGTCCGCCCCTGCGACGCGAGCGAGCGCGCCCACGCGAGCCACTCCTTCTGCTCGTCCTCGTACGGCGTCGCCGGCTCCACGAGGAGGACGTCGCGGTCGCCGAGGGCGTAGCTGTTCGTGTGCGTCGCCGGGGCGATCGTCGGCGTCAGCGCCGCGAACGCGGACACGGTGGGCGACACTTCGCGCGGCCTCATCGTCGGCATCGACGCCAAGGTGCCACGCCGGCGCGGCGGCGGCGACCCGGATCGATCCGGCGCTCACCGCGCGGGCGCGCCGCCGGGGCGCGGCCCGTCGAAGGCTCCCGCCGCGGTCATGCGTCGCAGATCGCGCGCGAGCTCCTCGCTGAAGAGGCGCGCGCCCCGCGCGTTCAAGTGCTGCGAGTTGTAGAACATCGCGCGATCGGACGAGAGGCTCGACCCGCTGTAGTCGAGCATGGGGAGGCCGCGCAGCGAGGCGATGCCGTAGAACGTGCCGAGGACCTCGGCGCGGTTCTGCAGGTAGCTCCGCGTCCCCGCGTAGTCCGGCGAGTACACGAGGACGACGCGGCTCCCGCGGCGCGCGAAGAGCGACAGGACCTGCTCGAGCGCGGCGACGCCCGCCGGCTCGAGGGGGAGATCGTCGCCGCGCGGATGGCTCGCGAGCCACGCCTCGAACGAGCCGTCCCACTCGCGGTCGACGGCGAGCAAGGGGAACCGCGCCATGCCCGGCGGCGGCGGCGGGCCGAGCAGCCCCTCTAGCGCCGTCTGCGTGAAGCCGAGCCCGAGCACGGCGAACGCATAGAGCGGCACGTCGCGCGCGCGCCGCATCGACGGCTCGTGCGCGACGGCGAGCGCGTAGAGGTGCGGCTCGTCGAGGTGCGCGGCGTAGAGCGCCGGATCGTTCAGGTCCTTGCGGACGCCGAGCGCGAACGGATCGAGGCTCACCAGCGCGATCTCGGGCGGCTCGTTCCGCGCGAGGTACGCCTCGAGGAACGGGAGCTGGGTGTTCGGCGCGGTCGCGTTCTCGCCGACGTTCAGGCACGCCTTCGACAGCGCGAGCGAGAGGATCTCGCAGTCGAAATGGAACTCGGCGCGCGACGAGCCGACGACGAGGATCGGGTTGCCGGCGCGCCCGTCCATCACCGCGTTCCACACGCCGAGCGGCCCGGTCGACACGCGGCCGAGCCCGGCGTGCAGCGCGCGATCGGCGGCGAGCATGACCGCGGCGCCGATGCACCAGAACGCGAGCGCGCGGAGGAGGAGCCGGTTCGTCACGGCGTCAGAATTGGAAGTAGATGAACGCTTGATGCGAATAGACGCCGAGGAGGATCACGCCGAGGACGGCACCATACACGAGCCCCCAGCGCTGCCACGCCGGGAGGAGCGCGATCGCGGCGCGGAGCTTCACGCGGCGCTGCGCGAGGTGCACCCCCTCGAGGACCGAGAGGGCGAGGATCGCCACCGCGAGCTCGATGGGGTTCATCGTGAGGGGGCGGATCGCGGCGCGGATCCCCGCGCTCGACGCGAGCTGCGCGCCGAGGCCGGACGACAGGTGCGTCGCGACGTACCACGCGTCGCCGAGGGTCTTCGCGCGGAAGAAGATCCAGGCGAAGGTGACGAGCGCGAAGACGGTGGCGACGTCGAGCGCGCGCCCGACCCGGGGGAACGACGCGAGGCCCGACGCGGCGCGGAGGCGCGCGCGCAGATCCGAGGTCCAGATCGCCGCCATCAGGTACGCGCCGTGAATCGCGCCCCAGACGACGAACGTCCAGCTCGCGCCGTGCCACAGCCCGCTCACCAGGAAGACGATCATCAGGTTCGCGCTCCACCGCGCGCGCGACACGCGGTTGCCGCCGAGCGGGATGTACAGGTAGTCGCGGAACCAGGTGGAGAGCGAGATGTGCCAGCGCGTCCAGAACTCGGAGACGGTCTTCGAGAAATAGGGGCGGCGGAAGTTCTCCATCAGCTCGTATCCCATGACCTCCGCGGCGCCGAGCGCGATATCCGAATATCCCGAAAAATCGCAGTAGATCTGGAACGAGAAGAGCACCGTCGCGAGGATCAGCGTGAGCCCGGTCGCCCGGTGCACGTCGCCGTAGACGTTGGTCACCATGACGGCGAGCCGATCGGCGATCACCACCTTCTTGAAGAGCCCCCACAGCATCCGCTGGAGGCCGCGCGCCGCGCGGTCGTAGTCGAACGGGTGCGCGGCGTGGAACTGGTGGAGCAGGTTCTGGGGCCGCTCGATCGGCCCCGCGACGAGCTGCGGATAGAACATCACGTACAGCGCGTAGACGCCGAAGTGGCGCTCGACCGGCTGGTTCCCGCGATACACCTCGATCGTGTAGCTGAGCGACTGGAAAATATGAAACGACAGGCCTATCGGCAGGATGATGTCGAGGCGGTGCGCCGGATAGGGGATCGCGAGCGCGCCCGCGAGCGCCGCCGCGTTGTCCTGGAGGAAGTTCCAGTATTTGAAGAACACGAGGATCGAGACGTTCGCGAGCACGCTGACCACCAGCGCGCGCTTGCGCGCCGCCCCTTTGCGCGAGGCGATCGCGAGGCCGGCGAAGTAGTCGACGCCGATCGTGAAGAGGAGGATGAAAATGTAACGAGGGACGAACGCCATGTAGAAGGCCGAGCTCGCGAGGAGGAGCACGAGCCAGCGCGCGCGGAACGGGGCCGCGAAATAGAGCGCCGTGACCGCCGGGAAAAACAGCAGAAAGTCCCAGGAATTGAAGAGCATGGCGCGCGACCGCCGCGACGATCCGTTCGCGACGAGCGCGACGAGCGGGGACGCGGCGGAGTGGGAGCCCTTATATCTTCGTGGCGCGGCGCTTCAAGGACGGGCGAAGCGCCTCGCACTTCTGCGCACCTCGCTCGCCGTTGTGACCGAGACCGCGTTGCCGCATCCCCTGCGGAAGCATAGTCTCCAGGAGGGTTGGTGATGGGTGCGCGCGCGACAATCGACGGTGTGGCATGAGTGAGCGGTTCGTCCGCTGTCCACACTGCGGACGCCCCCACCACGCCACCTTGCTCCAGTGTCCTGCCACGGGGAAGTCGCTGGGGGTGACGCGCGAGCCCGACCTCGATCCGCACGACGACGATTTCCGGGCCCTCGACACGCGCCCGCCGCCGCCGAACGTGCAGCGGCGGCCGCCCGGGATCTCGTCGTCCTCGCCCGTCCCGCCGCCTCCCCCGCCCAACCACGGCGGGCACGCCGCGCCGAGCCACGTCGCCCAGATTCACGGGAGCGGCCACGGGCCAGGGGCGTACGGCGGGGGGGGGCACGTCACGCCGAGCCACGTCGCCCAGGTCCAGGGCCCCGGGCACGCGCCCGGTGGGGCCGCGCCGATGGGCGGCGGGCCGCCGATGATGGGCGGGGCGCCGCTCCCTCCGCCCGCGCCGCCGCCCGCGCCGCGGTCGTCCGGAGCGAAGGTCCTCGGCACCGACGCGTTCTCCCGGAGCTTCATCGGCCGGACGATCAGCGGCAAATACCTCGTTCGATCGGTGCTCGGCGTGGGCGGGATGGGGACCGTGTTCGAGGCGCACCACGTCGCGATGGGCCGCGCCGTCGCGGTGAAGGTGCTCCACCCGTCGCAGGTGTCGAAGAAGGTGGCGGTGATGCGCTTCCACCAGGAGGCGCGCGCGGCCGGGGCGATCGGGCACCCGAACATCTGCGAGGTCTACGACCTCGGGACGCTGGAGGACGGGAGCCCGTACCTCGTGATGGAGCGGCTCGTCGGCGAGACGCTCGCCGATCGGATCTCCGCCGAGGGGGGCCTCCCGTTCGAGGAGGTGATCGACGTCGTCACGCAGGTGCTCGCGGGGCTGGTCCCGGCGCACGCGAAGGGGATCGTCCACCGCGACATCAAGCCGGAGAACGTGTTTTTGGCGCGGCGGATCGGGTGCGATCCGATCGCGAAGCTCCTCGACTTCGGCGTGTCGAAGATGACGTCGGTCGACGAAGAAGAGATGCAGCTTACACGCACCGGGATGGTGATGGGGACGCCGTTCTACATGTCGCCCGAGCAGGCGCGCGGCGATCGCGACCTCGACGCGCGCGTCGATCTCTACGCGTGCGGCGTCATCTTGTACGAGGCGCTCACCGGGCGGCGCCCGTTCATCGCCGGCAACTACAACGCGCTCCTCCTCCAGATCCTGACCGGCTCGCCGCCGCCGGTGCGCGAGCTAAGGCCCGCGCTCCCCGCCGGGTTCGATCGCGTGATCGACCGCGCGATGGCGAGGGGGCGCGATCAGCGCTACCAGACCGCGACGGAGCTCCAGCGCGATCTCCAGTCGCTCCGCGATCGGCTGCCGAAGCCGGGCGGCGCGCCGAACTCGTTCCCGGTGCCGGACCTCGCGGTGCGCGCGCCGTTCGCCCGCACGAAGGCGCCCACCGCGCCGCGCCCCGTCACCGGATCGGGCAGCGTCCCGACGACGCCGTCGCGGCGGATCCGCGACATCGTGCCGCTCCCGACCACGCCGAGCTCGGTCGAGATCCAGGTCGACTTCATCGCCGCGGAGGACGAGCGGCGCATGGACGTCGACGACATGCCGACCGAGATCCAGTTCGAGAGGCCCACCTACGTGGACGAGGAGCTCGACGTCGATCGAACCGCGAAGACGGCCATCCGCCGCGACGCGCTCGAGCTGATGCGCCAGGCGCGCAGCCGCGTGAAGCGCCCCTCGGCGCCGGCGATCCCGTTCGTCCCGCCGCCCCCCGCGAACCTCGACGACCCGCTCGATCTGCCCGCCGACAGCACCGACGATCCGACGGTCATCATGACCGACGAGCAGCGCTCGCGGCTCTCGAAGCGCTGAGCGCCGAGCCGTCGCGGATGAGCGCGCAGCCCGCGGCGGTGAGCGCGGTGAGCAGGAGGAACTGGACCGCTCCGCCGGCGGCGTCGCCGAGGATGTTGACCAGCGCGATCGCGAGCGAGCCGCCGAGCGTCCGCGCGGCGTGCACGGTGCTCGTGATGGCGCCGCGCGAGCTCCACGGGACGGCGGCCTGCGGGCCGAGCATGAGCGAGTTGCCGGCCGCGCCGAGGCCGAACCCCATGACGGCGAGCGCCGTCATGGTCACGCCGAGCGGCGCGCCGACGCGCATCGCGACCGCGACGACGAAGAGGCTCGTCGCCGACAGCGCGAGGCCGCGCCGCCCCACGTCGAGCGCGCCCCAGCGGAGGATCATGCGCACGCCGGCCGTCGACCCGGCCGCCCACCCGACGAGCATCGGGACGAGCGCCGCGCCCGCCTCGATCGCCGACGCGCCGCGCTCCCTCGCCATCCAGAGCGGGACGTACGCGGCGGGCGCGTACATGAGCGCGCCGGCGAAGAGGCTCCCGACCACGCCGGTCCGCGCGAGCGGCTCGCGGAGCTCCTTCACCGGAAAGAGCGGCGACGCCGCGCGGCGCTGGGCGAGCGCGAGCCGGTACCCGACGAGGCCCCCCAGGGCGAAGAGCGCGGCGCGCGCGAAGGTCCCGATGGCGAGCTCGCGCTCCATCGCGAGGAGGATCGCCGCCGCCGCGATCGCGAACGAGGCGGCGCCGCGCACGTCGAGCGCGCCCGCCGCGCGCGCCTTCGGGTCGACGTACGACACGAGGAGGAGCGCGACCGCGAGGAGGCCGAACGGGACGTTGACGAGGAAGACCCAGCGCCACGACGCGAACGACACGAGCCACCCGCCGATGAGCGGCCCGAGCGCGTTCGCGACGCCCCACGCGCCGGTGAAGAGCGCCTGCACCTTGGCGCGCTCCTCGAGCGTGTAGATGTCGGCGCTGATCGTCGGCACCAGCGGCCCGATCGCGCCGACGCCGAGCCCCTGGACGACGCGCCAGAAGACGAGCGACGGCATGCTCGTCGCGGCGCCGCACATCGCCGAGCCGGCGAGGAAGAGCGCCATCCCGGCGGTGTACACGGGGCGCCGGCCGAGGCGATCGGCGAGCTTGCCGAAGAGCGGGACCGACACCGCCGCCGCCACGAGGAAGCCGATGAACACCCAGGGGTAGAGGCCCTCCCCCCCGAGCTCGCGCGCGATCGTCGGCATCGCGCTCGTGACCACCGTGCCTTCGAACGCGCTCACCACGAGGCCGGTCATCATCGCGACGGTCGCGAGGCGGCGCCGCGCCCCGGCCCGCGCCGCCGGGTTGGTGAACGCGGTCTCTTCGGGGAGCGAGGCGGCGACGGCCATGACCGGAATCGTGGGGCATCGCCCGCGATACGTCCAAGACATGGCGTGCATAGCCTCGATGCATTCGGCGTATAGTCGCCTCGTGGAGCTCGTGGCGGTGCGGGCGTTCGTCGCGGTGGCCCAGGCCGGGCGGTTCACCGCCGCGGCGGCGAGCCTCGGCGCGAGCCAGCCGACGCTGTCGCGTCATGTCGCACACCTGGAGGAGGAGCTCGGCGCGAAGCTCCTCGTCCGCTCCCACGGCGGGGTCGTCCTCACCGACGCGGGGCAGCGGTTCTTGGTGCACGCGGAGCGCGCGCTCCTCGCGCTCGCGGCGGGCGCGACCGAGGTGGCCGAGCTCACCGGCGATCCTCGCGGCGAGGTGCAGATCGGCACCCTCCCGACGGTGGCGGCGTACGTCCTCCCCGAGGTGATCGCCACGTTCCACCG
>Ga0105247_10000566_pt1 | contig 30090 bp, 15 predicted proteins | sample KBSS24metaG_FD_81519 | JGI IMG/M metagenome (GOLD analysis project Ga0105247, IMG submission 81519) | Switchgrass rhizosphere microbial communities from Kellogg Biological Station, Michigan, USA - KBS S2-4 metaG | ecosystem: Host-associated > Plants > Roots > Rhizosphere > Soil | place...
GCTGCTGATGGCCGAACGCGGTCGCCTCTTCGGCAGTTTGCCTGCTGGCGGCCGGATGGTCGCGGTGTTCAGCGGTGCCGAGCGAGTCGAGAGCCTGACCGACGAATTCCCGATACTGTCGGTCGCCGCCTACAACGGTGCCAACACCGTATTGTCCGGACCCGCACAGGATCTGGAGAAGGTGGTGGCTGCCCTGGTGTCCGACGGCGTTCGGTGTGACTGGCTGGAGACCAGCCACGCGTTCCACTCGGCGCTGCTGGACCCGATCCTCGACGGATTCGAGTCGTATGCGGATCGGTTCAATTACAAGACGCCGCAACGGATTCTCATTGACAACCGCACCGGCGCCGCGCTCGGCCGGAGCGTCAAACTCGATGGCGCCTACTGGCGCCGTCACGCCCGTCAACCGGTGGAATTCGCCAAGAGCGTGCGCACCCTTGCCGAGCTGAACTGCAAGGTGTTGCTCGAGATCGGCCCGCAACCGGTGCTCACCGCCGCGGCCATGCGAGCGTGGCCTGACCCGGTCACCGCACCACGGGCGATCGCGTCGCTGCGTCGAAACACCGCCGACCACCGACAAATCATCGAAGCCGTTGCCGACGCGTATGTCTTGGGTCATCGGCCCCAATTCGCCGCTTTTCAGCAGGGGCACGCACAGAAGCTCGACCTGCCCACCTATCCGTTCGAGCGCCGCCAGTACTGGTATCGAGACAATCGGGAACACGCCGGCCAAGAACAGCACCTTGCTGCGCGTACCCAAGCCGTCCGCCTTCTCGAGGACGGCCGCATCGAGGAACTCGCAGCCCTACTCGACGGTCCGACCGGCGACCATCAGACCCTGAGTGTGCTGAGCAAGCTTGCGGCACAACACAACCAAGAACGCAGCACCCAGTCCATCGAAGACGACCGCTACGAATTCCGTTGGGAGAAATGCACTACTACGATCTCCAGCGCGCAATCCGGCGAGGAATCCACCTGGCTTCTCGTCGGTGATGATTCCCCAGCGGTTCGGCCGTTGGTCGACGCGCTGACCGCGCGTGGGCAGCAGCATCGGATCCTCGGGTTGCCGGTGTCCGACTCGGACGAGGAACAGCTCGCGGACGTGTTGCGCGCCGCGGCAGAAGACGATTCGACGCTACGCATCGTGCATGTCGCGGCCCTCGACGCGGATCTGGACTCCAAGCCGGTGCCATCGATGCGGTCACTGTTGCGGATGCAACACCGAACCTTGGGCGGAACACGGCGGCTCTTCCGCGCCGCGGTTGCTGCTGAACTGCGCAGACCCATCTGGGTGGTGACCAGGGGCGCACAGCGAGTCACCGACGCGGACACCGTGGCGCCGGATCAGAGTTGCCTGTGGGGATTCGGCCGTGCCGCGTCGCTGGAGCTTCCGCAAGTGTGGGGCGGACTGGCCGACTTGTCAGAAGGCAGTAAAAACGGAGCCGACGAATGGTCTCGGCTCATCGACCGGATCACGGTGTCGCGCGACTCGGCCGTCAGGGAAGACCAAGTCGCGCTGCGTGATCAAGATGTCTATGTGCCCCGGCTGGTTCGACGCGACGGGCAGCCCAGTGGGACCCCGCTCGAATTGCGCGATGATACAACATATTTGGTGACCGGCGGGCTGGGATCGATCGGACTGGAAATCGCCGGATACCTGGCCGCGCACGGCGCCAAGCATCTGGTGCTGACCAGCCGACGCGCGCCCAGCGATGCCGCGCAACAGCGCATCGACGCGCTGAGCGAACAGTACGGCTGCGAATTCCGCGTCGTCGCTGCCGATGTCGCCGATGCGCACGACGTCGCACGCCTGTTGGCCACCGTGGCTGCCGAGCTACCGCCGTTGGCCGGCATCGTCCATGCTGCGGGCGAGCTCGGTACCACCCCGCTGAGCGACCTGGACGACGCCGAAGTAGATCGCGTCTTCGCTGGGAAGGCTTGGGGTGCTTGGCATTTGAGCGAAGCAGCCGCTGACCTGCAGCTCGACTTCTTCATCAGCACCTCCTCGATCGCCTCGATATGGGGCGGATTCGGTCAGACCGCCTATGGTGCGGCCAACGCATTCCTCGATGGACTGGCCTGGCGCCTGCGTGAGCAGGGCATCGCCGGGATCAGCGTCAATTTTGGTCCCTGGTCGGCGGGCATGGCCGACGCGGAGTCTCGTGCGCGACTGGATCAGCGCGGCGTCCGCACGTTGTCGCCTGCCGATGCCCTGGCGGGTATGGCCGATGTCGTGGCGGCTGCTTCGCAGGGTTCAGCACAGGGTGTCGTAGCCCGGATCGACTGGGCCCGCTTCCTACCGCTCTACCAGCAAGCGGGGAGGCGGGCATTCCTGGCGCAGTTGGAGCGCGAGGTGCCCTCCCAGCTGACGGCAGTGGCGCCGTCCGCAACTCTCTCCGGGAAGACCCAGCTGGTCGAGCGGCTCACCAATGCTCCAGTGCAGCAGCGTAAGAAGCTTCTGACGGATTACCTGCGCGACGCGGTAGCAGAGGTGACGCGCGTCGATGCCGCGGAGATCCGCGAGGACGCGGGTTTCTTCGACCTCGGCATGGATTCGCTGATGGCCATCGAACTGCGGCGCCGCATCGAACAGGGCGTGGGTAGGGAGATACCTGTCACCCTGGTGATGGATCACCCCCGGCTCTCCGATGCGGCCAACTATCTGCTCGGTGAGGTGCTCGGCCTCAGCGGGCAGGCCTCCGCCCCGAAGCCGGCGCCAGTGGTGACGACGCGTACGGACGAACCCATCGCGATCGTCGCGGTGTCGTGCCGTTTCCCCGGCGCGCCCGACCCGGAAGCTTTCTGGGAGGTGCTATCCGGCGGTGTCGATGCGATCCGGGAAGTCCCGGAGGAACGATTCGACATCGACGAGTTCTACGACCCGGATCCAGAGACTCCGGGCAAGACCTACACGCGCTTCGGCGGATTCCTCGACGGAGTCGACGGATTCGATCCCGAATTCTTTGGCATCTCCCCACGCGAGGCGGTCTGGATCGAGCCGCAGCAGCGGCTGATGCTCGAAACCTCGTGGGAGGGTTTGGAACGCGCCGGGTACTCGCCAGGGGCGCTGCGCGGCAGCCGGACCGGCGTCTTCGCGGGGGTCGCCGCCAACGAGTATGCGCATCTGCTGTCTTCGGAGTCGGTCGACAAGATCGAGCCGTACTTCATCACCGGCAATGCGCTCAACGCCATTTCCGGTCGGGTTGCCTTCGCGCTCGGACTCGAAGGACCGGCAGTAGCGGTCGATACCGCATGCAGCTCGGCGTTGGTGGCCGTTCATCAGGCCTGCCAGGCATTGCGCTCCGGTGACTGCGATTTGGCGTTGGCTGGCGGTGTGAACGTCTTGCTTTCTCCGGTGACAGTCATCGCCGCATCCCGCGCCAGGATGCTTTCGCCCGTCGGCCGCTGCAAGACCTTCGACGCCTCCGCCGACGGTTACGTGCGCAGTGAGGGCTGCGGAATTCTGGTGCTCAAGAGGCTCAGCGACGCCGAGCGCGACGGCGATCGGGTCTGCGCGGTCATTTCCAGCAGCGTGGTCAACCAGGATGGCGCGTCCAGTGGTTTGACGGTGCCCAACGGTGGTGCACAACAACGGCTAATCTCCGCGGCGCTGGCGCGCGCCGGTCTGACGGGCGGGGACGTCGACTACCTCGAAGCGCATGGGACAGGCACCCCGCTGGGTGATCCGATCGAGGTGCAGGCGGCCGCAGCCGCCTACGGTGGCTCGCGTGACGCGGACCGGCCGTTGCTGATGGGATCGGTCAAGACCAACATCGGTCACACCGAATCGGCTTCAGGCGCAGCGGGCCTGATCAAGGTCGTGTTGTCGCTGCAGCACGAGGTGCTGCCGCAGAGCCTGCACTTCGACAACCCGTCGCCGCATATCCCGTGGGACTCGCTGCCGGTGCGGGTCGTGGACGAGGCGATGCCGTGGCAGACCAACGGCAGGCCGCGGCGCGCCGGTGTGAGTTCCTTCGGGTTCACCGGAACGAACGCGCACGTGCTGATCGAGGAGGCGCCGCGACAGCCGGCCGCCGCCGACGAGGACTCGGCGGGCGATGTGCCGGTGACCCCGGAGCCGGCCACTCACGAGCAGCCCGTCGATGTGCTGGCGCTGTCCGCGCGGTCACCGGAAGCACTGGTGGCGTTGGCGCAGCGTTATGACGCCTGGTTGGCGGCCCACCCGGATGTCGACCTCGCCGACGTCTGCCTCACCGCTGGGACGGGCCGTTCGCACTTCGAACATCGCGCGGCACTGGTCGTGGATTCGGTCGAGGGTGCGCGCGAGGGCCTGGCCGGGGTGGCCGAAAACCGCCTGCGCCCCGGTGTCTTACGTGGCGAGCACACACACCGCCCGACGACGGCGTGGTTGTTCACCGGCCAGGGCAGCCAGTATCCGGGGATGGCGCGTGAGTTGTTCGGCGCCGAGCCGGTCTTCGCCGAAACCGTGACGCGTTGCGCGGACGCGGTCAGTGACATCCTGGCGCGTCCGTTGCTCGAGGTGCTGTTCGCCACCGATCGTGAATCCGGAGAAACGCTGCGGCACACGTCGTTTGCGCAGCCAGCGCTTTTCGCGGTCGAGACGGGCCTGGCCCGGCTGTGGCAGTCGTGGGGCATCGAGCCCGACGTGGTGCTTGGCCACAGCGTGGGCCAGTACGCAGCGGCGTGTGTGGCCGGTGTCTTCAGCCTCGAGGACGGCGCACGGCTGATGGCCGAGCGAGGACGACTGTTCGGCAGCCTGCCAGAAGGTGGGCGAATGGTGGCGGTGTTCGCCGACGCCAAGCACGTCGAGGAGCTCGCGGCCGAATTCTCGCGAGTTTCGGTCGCCGCCTACAACGGACCCAATACCGTGCTCTCGGGTCCGGGTGAGGACCTGGAGCAGATCGTCGCCAAGTTCGGTGACGAGGCGATCCGCTGCACCTGGCTGGAGACCAGCCACGCCTTCCACTCGGAACTGCTGGATTCGGTGCTCGGCGAATTTGAGTCGTACGCAGCTCAATTGACGTTCGCTGCCCCGACGCTGCCGCTGGTCTGCAACCGCAACGGCGCCGTACTCACGGCCCAAACCCCGATCGACGCCCAATACTGGCGGCGGCATTCCCGGCAGCCGGTCCAATTCGCCGAAAGCGTGCGCACCGCGGCGGCGCTGGGCTGCTCGGTGCTGATGGAGATCGGTCCGCAACCGGTGCTGACCGGGGCTGCCGTTCAGGTCTGGCCGGAGCACCTCGCTGCGCCGCGCGCGATCGTCGCGCTGCGCAAGGGAGTTGGCGATCGACGCCAGATCGCCGACGCGCTGGCGGCGGCCTACGTCAGCGGCCACCGACCCGATTTCGCTGCGCTGCATCAACAACCGCGCCGCAGACTCGAACTGCCCACCTATCCGTTCCAACGCCGCCGCTTCTGGCCCAAGACGTCCGGCATCGCCGCAGACGGTCCCGCGGTGTCGGGAATCCTGGGTAGCGCGAAGGACCTCGCTTCCGGCGACTCCGTCTACACCAGCAGGTTGTCGGTCAAGTCGCAGCCGTGGCTCTCCGACCATGTCATCTATGGCACCGTTGTCGTTCCAGGCGCGACGTATGCGGCAATGGCGTTGGCCGCTGTCGGTCCACCGGCGCGGGTGAAGGACGTCTTCTTCTACGAGCCGATCATCCTGCCCGAGAAGACTTCTCGCGAGGTGCAGCTCATGTTGCATCCGCTCGAGGACGGCAGCGGTTCAACTTTCAAGGTGCACAGCCGCCCGTGCGGCGAACGCGACGCCGAGTGGTCGTTGAACGCCGAAGGCACCGTGGTCACCGGAGTCGACGAGACACCCGAGCAGGGGGATCCCGTCGACGCGGCCATCGAGCGGCTGAACCGCATGCGTCCGCAGGATCTGTTCGAGACCTTCGCCGATATGGAGCTGGCCTGGGGGCCGAATTGGTCCGGTTCCCTGAAGTCGCTGTGGCTCGGTGAAGGTGAGGCGATCGGCGACATCGTGGTCGGCGAAGAACTCGCCGAACAACTTGGCACCGAGCCGATGCACCCGGTGCTGATGGACCTGTGCACCGGCGTCGCCTTCCCGGCGTTCCCGGCGCTGCTCGCAGCCGAACAGGGCGTGAACGATCTGTTCTTGCCGCTGCGGTACGGGCAAGTGATGCTGCGGGAGAAGATGCCTCGGAGGTTCTACTGCCGCGCAAGGTGGCACACCAGCGAACTCAACAGCGAGACCCAGGTTTTCGATCTCGACTTCGTCGATCGGGATGGCCGCCAGCTGGGCGGGATTCGCGAGTTCACAGTCAAACGTGCGCCGCGCGAGGCGTTGCTGCGCGGCCTCGGCGGCGACGCCACCCGGCTGCTCCACACCCTCGGCTGGCACGAGGTGCCGCCACCACCGTTCAGCGATGACGCGGCCAGTGTCAACGGCACCTGGCTGATCGCCGGATTCGACGAGTTGGCCGCCACGGTGCCGGGCTGCATCCCGTTCGACCGGATCACCGATCCGGAACCCCTGGGACAGCTGCTGGTCCAGGCTCAAGAGCGCGGGCTGCCGTTCTCCGGGGTCGTCTGGCGCGGCACCGCGCCGGCCGCAGGTAAGTCCAGCGCCGACGTCGCCGCGCGGCTCGAGACCGAGATCGCCAACCTGCTCAGCGCCGTGCACACCGTGCAGGGCGGCGACGTGAAACTGCCGGGCGGACTGTGGATCGTCACCGAGCGGGCCGTGGCATGCGAATCCGGCGAGCCGGTCGACCCGGTGCAGGCGGCGCTGTGGGGGTTCGGGCGTACCACGATCAACGAGGAACCGGCGCTGCACTGCAAGCTGGTCGACAGCGACGGATCACCTGAGGCCGTCAGCGCACTGGCGAACCTGCTCGCCACACCGATCGACGAGCCCGAACTCGCGCTGCGACAAGGAAAGCTGCTGGCCTCACGGTTATTGCCGTGGGCGCGCAGCGGTCATCTCACGGTGCCACGTGGAACCGACTTCGTGCTGGCGCCCACCGAACGCGGCGCGATCGACAACCTGCGGCTGACAGAGACGGACGTACCGGCGCCGGACGAGGGCTACGTGCAGGTCCGGGTGGAGGCCTCGGGCCTCAATTTCCGGGACGTGCTCAACGTGCTCGGGCTCTACCCTGGCGACCCCGGACCGATCGGCGGCGACTTCGCAGGAATCGTCACGCAATTGGGCAGCGGCGTCACCGGATTCGAGGTCGGCCAGCGCGTCTACGGCTTCATGCAGGGCGCGTTCTCCAGCCGGTTCAATGTGCCTGCCCACCTGCTGGCGCCCATTCCGGACGGAGTGAGTGCGGTGGATGCGGCCACCATTCCCGCTGCGGCGCTCACAGTCCGACTAGCGTTCGACTGGGCGCAGCTGAAGCCCGGCGACCGTGTGCTCATTCACGCCGCCAGCGGTGGCGTCGGGCTGGCCGCGATCCAGATGGCCCAGCAGCACGGCGCCGTCGTCTTCGCGACCGCCAGCACCTACAAGCGCGCGACGCTGCGCAAAATGGGTGTGAAGTACGTCTACGATTCGCGCACAACGGATTTCGCCGACGAGATCCTCGCCGACACCGACGGCGCGGGCGTCGACGTGGTGCTCAACAGCCTGACCAACGAGGGGTTCCTCGAAGCGACCGTGCGGGCCACCGCCCAGAATGGTCGTTTCGCCGAGATCGCCAAGCGGGACATCTGGACGCCTGAACAGATGGCGGCGGCCCGTCCGGACATCGCCTACGAGATCGTCGCGCTGGATGTGACCACCCTGCAGAACCCCGAGCACATCAAGCGATTGCTGACCGAGGTGTCGGACGGGATGGGACGCGGCGAGTGGACACCGCTGCCCGCCGAGATCTACCCGCTCACGGAGGCGAGGGCAGCGTTCCGTCGGATGCAGCAGGCGCGGCACATCGGGAAGATCGTGCTGCAGATGCCGAATCCGCTGCAGCCGCGAGGCGATCGGAGCTATCTGATCACCGGCGGCCTCGGTGCGATCGGCCTGCACACGGCGTCGTATCTGGCCCAACTCGGGGCCGGTGACATCGTGCTGACCAGTCGGCGCGCGCCCGACGCCGACGCCCAACAGGCAATCGACGACCTCACCGAGCGCTACCGGTGCCGCATCCACACCTTCGCGGCCGATGTCGGCGACGAGTCCGAGGTCGCGAAGCTGCTGGAGCGGATCCGCGCGGAGTTGCCGCCGCTCGCCGGGGTGGCGCACCTGGCAGGCGTGCTCGACGATGCGCTGCTGTCTCAGCAGAGCCTGGAGCGATTCCGAACGACGTTGGCGCCCAAGGCGTTCGGTGCCTGCCACCTGGACCGCTTGACGAAGAACGACGACCTGGACTTCTTCATCGTGTCCTCCTCGGTGTCCAGTTTGTTCGGTTCACCCGGTCAGGCCAACTACGCGACTGCCAATGCACTGCTCGACGGCCTGGTCGCGCAGAGGAGGGCGCAAGGCTTGCCTGCCACGGGTGTCAACTTCGGTCCCTGGGCCCAAGGTGGCATGGCGTCTTCGGAGGCCGCGAGCGCCAATATCGGTGCGCAGGGCCTGATTCCGCTGGAACCGTCGGCGGCGCTGAGCGCCCTCGCCGCGGTCGTCGCCAACGGAACCGGACAGGCAACCGTCATCAAGGCCAACTGGCAGCGTGCCGCGAAGGTGCTGGGCAGTTCGCGTCCGCCGATTCTCGACCTCGTGTTGCCCAGTGCAGTCGGGGAGGCAACCGGTGACAGTGAGTTGCTCCGACAGCTGCAGGAGATACCGGTGCAGCAGCGCGCCGGTTTCGTGACCGAATTCCTCCAGCGCGAAGTGCAGAACTTCCTGCGGCTCGCCCAACCGCCCGCCGCAACCAGTCGGTTCCTGGACCTGGGTACGGATTCACTGATGGCGATCGAACTCCGTAACCGGTTGCACAGTCAGTTCGGTGGCGCGTTCACGATCAACGCGACCGCGGTATTCGACTATCCGACCATCGGAGGGCTCGCCGAGTATCTCGTGAGTCAGCTGCCCGACTCGGAATCACCGTCGGAGGAGGCGCAACCCGTCGCAGCGTCCGAATCTCAGGATTAATCGCTCCAGCGCGTCGCTTCCATCTCCGGAGGCAATACCGACTGCATCGGCACGTCGAGGCCGTCATAGATGCCGGGCTTCTGCTCCGCCAACCAATTGAGCGCGCCGAGCAGGCGATTGGCCGCAGTGGTGTTGCCGCCGTCGGCGCGCGTGCCGCCTTGGAGGTCGGCGCGGCTGACGATGGTCAGCTGCGGGTCACCATCGACGAACACCCGGTGGTCGCCGACTCCTTGGTCCGGCTGCGGCCAGTCCACCGCGCACGACGCATGAATCCGAGTGATGTGGTCGACGATGACGCGTTCCCGACCCTTCGACTTACCGATCACCTTGAGCCAGAAGGCACCTTGCGTGCCCTTCTCGAACCGCCCCATCACGGTGTCGACCGACTCTTCGAGCGGCAACCGTTCGACCTCCTCGGTGATCTCGTCGATTTCCAGGCCCAAGCCCCTGGCGATCAACCGGATGTTTCCGCCCCACACCATGGTCGGGACCGTCGGCAGCAGCATCATCGGCACTTCGTCCATGGACCCCCCAAAACCGCACGACACCTTGACCGCGTAAGGCTGGTTGTAGGTCGAGTAGTCGAAGATCTCCTGGCAGTGGATCGACTTGATCCGGGTGCACAGCCCCGCGGCGATCACGGCCAGGGCGTCGTTGCCCCAACCCGGATCCACGCCGCTGACGAGAAGGGTCGCCCCGCCTTCCTCGGCGGCCGCGGTGAGGCGAGCCACCCATTCCGGCGGCGCGGACCGCGGGTCGTAGAGCGAATACAGCGACGGCGTCACGACATGCTTGCCTGCGCGCAGGCATCGCACGATGTCGTCGACGGCCTCGTCGGGCCGGATGTCGCCCGAGGCCATGTAGGCCACGGCATCGCAGCCGGCCAGCGCGGCGTCAACGTCGGTCGTCGCCGAAACGCCCGACTCGGCGTCCAGCCGGGCGAACGTCGCCGCGTCCCTACCTGCCTTATCCACCGACGACGTGATGACGCCTGACAGCTGCAACCCGGGAAACGCCACCGCGCTCCGGATCGCTGTAGCTCCCATATTCCCTGTTCCCCACACCGCGACACGAAGCACTCGCACACCCTAACCGGACGGTTGGTGATGAAGCTCACAGAGTGTCAAACTTGCAGCTCAGACAGCTGTCAAACTGCGCTTTTGGCATCCCGACCAACCGGCGGGTTGCTTAGACACTGGAAATTGCTCGCGGGTGCTTTGTGTTGAAGTTACTGAGCGGTATAGTTCGGGCCAGTTACTGGTGGGTAACTTAACCAAAGTACCCAACCACAAGTGGCCGTCTCGATGAGGAGGAAACGTGAGCCACTACAAGAGCAACGTCCGTGACCAGGTGTTCAACCTGTTCGAGGTGTTCGGCGTGGACAAGGCGCTCGGTGAGGGCGCATACACCGACCTGGACGCCGACACCGCCACCGAGATGCTGGGCGAGATCGCCCGGCTGGCCGATGGTCCGGTCGCAGAGTCGTTCGCCGACGCCGACCGCAACCCGCCGGTGTTCGACCCCAAGACGCATTCGGTGACGCTGCCCGATTCCTTCAAGAAGTCGATGCGTGCCATCTTCGACGGCGGCTGGGACAAGATCGGCCTCGTCGAGGAGCTCGGCGGGATGCCGATGCCCTCCGCGCTGAAGTGGGCCCTGATCGAGCACATCCTCGGCGCCAACCCAGCTGCGTACATGTACGCGATGGGCGCGGGCATGGCGCAGATCTTCTACAACCAAGGCACCGAGGAGCAGAAGAAGTGGGCCGTTCTGGCCGCCGAGCGCGGTTGGACCGCGACCATGGTGCTCACCGAGCCCGATGCCGGTTCTGATGTCGGCGCCGGGCGGACCAAGGCCGTCAAACAGGAGGATGGCTCCTGGCACATCGACGGTGTGAAGCGCTTCATCACCTCCGGTGACGCCGACGACCTCGGCGAGAACATCATTCACCTGGTGCTGGCCCGCCCCGAGGGCGCCGGACCGGGCACCAAGGGCCTGTCGCTGTTCTTCGTGCCGAAGTTCCTCTTCGACCCGGAGACCGGCGAGCCGCGCGAGCGCAACGGTGTGTTCGTCACCAATGTCGAGCACAAGATGGGCCTGAAGGTCTCGGCAACCTGCGAGCTGTCGCTCGGCCAGCACGGCGTCCCCGCCAAGGGCTGGCTCGTTGGCGAGGTTCACGACGGCATTGCCCAGATGTTCGACGTTATCGAGCAGGCCCGAATGATGGTGGGCACCAAGGCGATCGCCACCCTGTCGACCGGTTACCTCAACGCGCTGGCGTACGCCAAGGAGCGTGTCCAGGGTGCCGATCTGACCCAGATGACCGACAAGGCGGCGCCGCGCGTGACCATCACGCATCACCCGGACGTGCGTCGTTCGCTGATGACCCAGAAGGCCTACGCCGAGGGTCTGCGTGCGCTGTACCTCTACACCGCGACGTTCCAGGACTCCGCGGTCGCCAAGGCGCTGCACGATGTGGACGCCGAACTGGCGGTCAAGGTCAACGATCTGCTGCTCCCGATCGTCAAGGGTGTCGGCTCGGAGCAGGCCTACGCGAAGCTCACCGAGAGCCTGCAGACCTTCGGTGGGTCCGGCTTCCTGCAGGACTACCCGATCGAGCAGTACATCCGTGACGCCAAGATCGACTCGCTCTACGAGGGCACGACGGCCATCCAGGCGCAGGACTTCTTCTTCCGCAAGATCGTCCGCGACAAGGGTCAATCGCTTGCCCACGTTGCCGGGCAGGTCGAGGCGTTCGTCAAGAACGAGGCAGGCAATGGCCGGCTGAAGGCCCAGCGGGCACTGCTGGCCACCGCGCTGCAGGACGTCCAGGGCATGGCCGCCACGCTGACCGGCTACCTGATGGCGGCGCAGGAGAACCCGACCGAGCTCTACAAGGTAGGCCTGGGTTCGGTGCGCTTCCTGATGAGCGTCGGCGACCTGATCATCGGCTGGCTGCTGCAGCAGCAGGCCGCGGTGGCCATCGAGGCGCTCGACGCCGGGGCCAGCGGTGACGATCGCGCCTTCTACGAGGGCAAGATCGCGGTGGCGTCGTTCTTCGCGAAGAACGTCCTGCCGCTGCTCACCAGCACCCGTCAGGTGATCGACACGCTCGACAACGAGGTTATGGAACTGGACGAGGCGGCTTTCTAGGTCTTCTCAGCCGCTTCGTACGCAACAGGCCCCCGACGACGCTCGGGGGCCTTTTGCGTTGGTCAGCGGTCCGGGCCGATTGGCCCGATTCGAGTAGTCGAGTACGCGACCCAACCCTGGACAGCGGATCGATACTGATTGCCTAGCAGTTTCGGTTGCAGGAGCGGGGGAAGACATGACGAAAAGCGACGGGCCACGCCAAGGGAGCACCGCCTGATGGCCAAGGATGCGGCAGGCAATTGGATCGGCTATGGGCCCGGCGACAGCAGCCCTGAGGTGGCCAGGATCGAGCACCGTATGTTGGCGGCCTACCCGGCCAACAGTCACGCGCACGAACTCGGCGTCAGGGAGGACCAGCTCTACACCGAGGAGACCGCAGCGGCGGTCAAGGAGCTGGCCAAGTTCGTCAACAACGATCCGATGCTGCTGGAGCGCATGGCGGGCGGCAAGCGGCTGGCCCGGGCCGAGGATCTCGGTGTGGCGGACTTGGCGTTTCGCAAGGCAATCGGCGCCTACATCCCGCCGGATGCCGCGATCCCGCCTCCGCAACGATCGAAGTACCCGATCCAGGGGGTGTGGGCCGACTCGCGGGCGTTCTTCAACCCGCCTGATGCGCACAGCTTCCTCAAGGCCACCGACCAGTTCCGTGACGAGTTCATGCGGCTGTACCGCCCGATGGCCGGGACGCCGATCTGGCTCATCGGCTACTCGATGGGCGGAATGTCGGTCTTCAAGTGCCTGACCGCGTTGCCGCCGGAGTGGCGGCAGTTCGTCGTTGGCGTCAGCACCATGGGCGACCCGTGCATGCCGCCCGACGGCAGCCTGAACGGTAACGACACCGGCGAGGGCATCACCAAGCAGTACCAACCGGAATGGGTGCGCGACCGCTACTGGTCATACAGCATCGAAGGCGACTGGTATCCGCGCTGCGCCAACCCATTGCTGTTCGCGCTCGGCGAGGTCGTTGCCCGGATGGAGCTGACGCCGGAGTTCGTGCTGTTCCTGCTCGGCTGGCTCCCGACGCTGCCCGGCAAGATGCTCACCGGGCAGGCGGCGACCGATGACCCGCTGGGCGGGACACTGGCACCGTTGGCGCAAGCGATAAGCACCGGAGGAGCCAACGTGATCGGCCAGTTCTTCTCGGCCGGACAGGTTCTGGCAATGCTCCCGCAGGTCATCTGGCTGCTGACCGACGCGATCAAGTTCGTCGTCACCGGGGCGCACGGGAAGTACGGCGACCCGGCCTTTGCCCACTGGGACGGCATGACCGCGGTGGATCATGCCGTGGCCACCATCCGGCGCGTCGCTCCGCGGGGCTGCACCTTGTACCTGCTGCCGGGCACGTGGAGCACCTGGGACCAGCTGTTCCAGTTCGACATCGCCGCCCGTCTCCAGGGCGACTGACAATCTGGTGCCAGCGCCGACGTTCGAGATCTGTTGAGCGGTCGTCGTTTTCCGGCGGCTGTCGCCATTCATGTCTGAAAGCGTTCGGCTGCAGCCGATCTCGCCTACCCGGGTGGTGGTGGATCGAGCATGAGGACTCGGGTGCCGTCCCAGTGGTATCGCACCGTTGTGACGCTGCCGTCATCGCATGCTGTGCAGCTCTGACCCCACCGGTACCGGAGTACCACCGTGTCGGGGGTCGATGCCTCTGAATCCAAAGACGTAAACCCGTAGGCCTTCCAGGTGCCGGTGCCCAAGAACTCGCCACGGTGGAACATGAGCGCCTGGATCGGCGAGCTTCCCGTTGCTCCTTCGATAGTCACCAACACGGTGGACAGATCCGCACACGGGTCGTAGTTGCTTTCGAGGGGAGCGCTTGCGAACCGGCGGCCGGTGACCCGCTCGTTGGGCAGCACCGCCAGCGCCGTCCACACAGCGCTGGCCTGGTCCGGGCCACATTGCGCGGACGCCGGCGCGATCCGGTCCGACCACCCGATCGAACCGGTGGCGACGACAACCACCACTGCGACGGACTCGCCGACGACCCGCAGCGCGCGCGGCGAGAATCCCCACCCGTGCAATCGTCCGGGCACTTCGTCCTCCCGTCCCACCGCCTCGATCGTCGTCATCGTGAGGATATGGCAGGGCAAAGCCTCATACGGCGATTCGGCAACAGCGCTGCGCCCTTCCCAATCGACACCTCTCGGCGACTGACCGGCGATAAGCCGGCCGCTTCCTCACCGACCCCAATTGCGTTGGGGCTCAGGCAGTAGCCGACGGGCGTGGTATTCGGCTTGGCCACGTATCGCAGCTGACGTCCCGTGGCATCAAGATCATCTCGCGGCGGGAGATCGCACCTGCCTACGAGAGCAGAATCTGCCTACGAGAGCAGAAACAGGTACTCGATTACTCACATGCGGAGCGCGCCGCAGACCTACTCTTCTCATACACGGGCAAACACAACAGCGGGGGAAACCTATGTCGACGATAGAACCGACCTGGCTGGCCAGTCACCGTATCGGCGTGCGTGGCAGCGGCGTCGTCAGCAGACACGGACACGGGGCAATCCGATGAGCTTCATATCGTTCAGCAACCAGCCGCTGTTCACCCGCGAGGAGATCGCGCAGAGAGTCCACGCCGTCTCGGTTACCCGCGGGCTCGACGAACTCGCGACCGTGATCGCGCTGATGACGATCGCCACCGAGGTGGGTGCGAACGGGCACTGGTGGTGCCCGTGGAACGCGAAGGACCCGAGCTCGCAGAACTATCCACACGACTCAGAGTCGGACGACGGCCGCAGTGTTGGCTACTTCCAGCAACAGAACGGTAGCGCCGGGGAAACCGTTGCGGGCAGCGACGACTGGTGGGGGCCGATGCAAACCCGCATGACCATCGACCATGCCGCCGACACGTTCTTGTCGCGCCTGGCCGATGAGTACTGCAGCGCCAAGGACAACCCCGCCCTGGCGGGTCAGTTCGCCCAACGCGTGCAAGGCTCGGCCTTTCCCGACCGTTATGCACAGCACTGGGACGAGGCATGGGATGTGCTGCGTCGCGCACTGACGGACCAACCAGCGCCGACGCCCGGCGGGACCGGGGGATGCACGGGCGACCCGGTATGGCTCGAGGACGTGTTGAGGGAAGCGCTCGGCGATCGACTGGTCGTAGAGCCAGGATGGAACGAACGCGGCGCTGGCGGCACCATGGGCGACATCTGGGGGGTGATGATCCATCACACGGGCAACGCCAACGAGACGGTCGACCACATTCGTGACGGCGTCCAGCAGCCGAGCGGGTTTCTGCACGGCCCACTGGCGCAGTGTCTGTTGACACCTGATGGCAAGTGCCACCTGATCGCGGTCGGACCGTGCAACCATGCGGGCATCGGCTCCTACCCCGGCCTGGGCACCAACAATGGCAACCGGCGCCTCATCGGATTCGAGTGCTGCTGGCCCACGCCACGGCCGGACCTGCCGCAGGGCTATGACCCGAACGAGCGGTGGACCACACCGCTGATTATCACGATGCGTGACGCCACCGCCGCCGTGCTCAAGAAACTGGGCTACGGGTCCGCTCGCGTCATAGGTCATAAGGAGTATGCGGGTGCCGCGCAAGGCAAATGGGACCCCGGCAACCTGTCGATGAACTGGTTCCGCACCGAAGTCCAAAAGGATCTTGACGGCTTCGTGTTCCCCGGAGAACAGCCCGTACAGCATCCCGATCCCGGACCCGCTCCGATCAATCCGCCGATACTGCAGCCACCGCCCAACAAGCGCACCGATCGCCAACTGCTCGAAGACATTTGGGACCAGTTGCGCGGGCCCGGCGGCAACGGATGGTCCCAGCTCGGCGGCAAGACGGTGGTCGACTATCTGTTCGAGATAGGAAGATTCGCCACCGAATTGCACAGGCAGCTCGACGAGCTACGGGCCATGCAATCCGGTTCGGGGCCGAACGGACAACCCGGCGCGCCGGCCAAGAAGGCAGCTGCCAAGAAGGTCCCAGCCAAAAAGGCGCCTGCCAAAAAGGCGGCCAAGAAGCCGGCCGCCAATAGAAGCCTCGCCAAGAAGTCGGCCGCGAAGAAGACCACCACCGCCAAGAAGCCGACCGCCAAGAAGACCACCGCCAAGAAGTCGGCCGCGAAAATGACCGCCAAGAAGACGTGAGGTCCGCATGACCAGATACATGCCTGTGCGCGCGGGAACGTACCAGACATCGTCGAAGTTCGGACCCCGTGGCGGCGGAATGCATTGGGGTCTGGACTTCTCCGCACCGGACGGGACGAAAATCTATGCGGCGCAAGCGGGATCGGTCGTGCACATCGGCGCGGCGGATGGATTCGGTCAGTGGATCGTCATCGACCATCCGGGCGAGGCGGGCAGCGGGACGACCGTTTACGGCCATATGTGGGATGCTCACGCCACAGGCTTACGCCAGGGCGACCAGGTCAACGCGGGCCAGCACATCGCCTTCGTCGGCAACAACGGCGACTCATCAGGCCACCACTTGCATTTCGAGGTCCATCCCACGGTGTGGTCACCACGCAGCCAGCAGGACCCCGAACCGTGGCTCGTGGGTGCGCTGGAACCCGGAGCAGCGGTCGTCGATGGCCAACCGCAACCAGAAGCGCCACGCGAGCCGACGACGGACCACGACATGCTGGTCGAGATCTACCGCCTGCTGACCACCCCAGTGCCGAGCCGGTCGATCTATCGCGACAACAACCAACCGGTCGACATCTGGCGCGGAATGTTGTTGAACATCGACGGAATGGCCCACGAAGCCTACGTCGAGAGAGAAGCGCTGCTCGGCTACGAACCCGCCGTTGCGATCGTTCGGCGCTGCGCGGAAAACAGCGATGACCCCCGGGCACGCCAGCGCGCGGCGTTCATTCTGTCGACGATCGCCGAGCGTCCGCAGGTCGGCAACGGCGAGGTTCGCCCTCACCGACCACCCGCGAAGAAAGTCGCGAAAGCACCGGCGAAGAAGGCCGCGAAGGCTTCGGCGAAGAAGGCCGCAGCGCCTGCGCGAAAGGCCATGCGCAAACACTGAAAAGAGTCCTCGTTACGCATTTGCGTTATCGGGATGCTCGCGGGTTTGCAGCGCCAGTCTCTCGGCGGTGTCGGAGGAGCAGCACTGCCGTCACTCGAAGTGGTAAAGAGTATTGACGTTGTCGTGCAACTTGTTTGCCAGCGGCGGCGCTTCATGGGTGTCGGTGACGACTTCGATGTAGGTGGCACGCTCGCCCTGGCTCGCGCGGGCCAGGGCCTCGTCGAGTTCACCGAGAGTAGTGACCCGCTGCGTGAACCATCCTTCGCACCCCAGTGCGTGGGGAAGTTCGGCGTAGTTCCACCACGCGACGTCGTTATAAGCAATGTCGGGGTCCTTACACAGCAGCCGCTCGATGAGATAACCGGAGTTGTTGAGCACGAAGATGATTGGGCGCAGACCGAGGCGATGGAACTGGCAGATCTCCTGTGCGGTCAGCTGATGGGAACCCTCGCCGGTGATGAGCACCACCCGACGGTCCGGGGCGGCGACGGCTGCGCCGAGTGCCGCAGGAGTGGCCCAACCGATCGACCCCCACAGCGTCTGGTTGTAGAACCGGGCGCCGGTCGGAAGATGGGCGAATGCCAGACCCATCGAAGCCGTCCCCGTCTCGGCGACCACGATGTCATCAGGTCGCAGGAAGTTCTCCCAACGTGGGTACAGGGTATCGGCGGCAATCGGGTCGGAGTCGGCTCCTGTCACTGGTCCCAGTGACGCGGGACGTAGACCGTTGTATGCGTGTGGTTTCAAGTCGCGGGCGGTGAGTTCGCGAAGAAGGTCGGCCAACTCCACGTTCTGGTAGACCGTCGCGCCAACCTTCGTGCGATGCAATCCGATGTCGATCACGCGCGCCGGATCCAGCCGCGCGGTGAACGCTCCTGTGTTGAAGTCGGTCTGCATCGTGCCGAGGCTGATCACCGCATCGGCCGATTCGACGAATTCGCGTACCTGTTCGTCCATCAGCCGACCGTCGTACATCCCGACGTAGTTGGGATGGTGTTCGTCGATGACCGACTTGTCGGCGAACATGGTTGCGAAGGGCAGTCCGGCGGCTTCGATGAACTTGACCGCCAGGTCGCTGATGCGGAGCCGGTCGAGCAGCACGCCCGGCAGCACGCATGTGTTCGGTGCCGCGCTTAGGGCTGCAACGACCGCGTCGGTTGCCGCCCTGAGAGCGCGTGATTCGCTCGCCGGACAGGGAAGCGGCTCCGCAGAAGTCAGGACCGGCTTGTCGACGACATCGGAGGGGAACGCCATGTACACGGGTCGGCGGTTGTAGAGCGCCTCGGCGATCAACCGTTCAGTTTCGGCGACCGCATTGTCCGGGGTGATGATCGCGCTGGCGCCGACGACTGTGTCGGCCATCTTTCGGAACAGTTCGAATTCCCCGTTGCCCAGCGTGTGGTGCACCAGTGTGCGATCACCCTGCGTTGCGAGGTTGGGCATTCCGGTCAGATGGAAGACCGGCAGGTGCTCGGCATACGAGCCGGCCACCGCGGCGATGGCGCTGAGCTCACCGACACCATAAGTGGTGCTCACCGCGGCCACGCCTTTGATGCGGGCATAGCCATCAGCGGCGTAGCCGGCATTGAGTTCATTACAGCATCCGATCCAATTGAGGTCGGGATGGGCGACGATCGCGTCTTGCACCGGAAACGCGAAGTCGCCTGGTACGCCGAAGACGTCATCGACGCCGATCTCATGCAGCCGGCGCAAGACGTATTCGATGACGGTCGGAGTCGTGGTCATGACAAACACCTTTCACTCGGCGGCTTCGGTTTTGGCGTCTCTGTTGACGGAACCGGGAAACCTCGACAAGTGCACGTCGTCCGAGCCAAACAGCGTTCTCGGGGTAATGAACCCGTGGAAACCACCGGCACGCCGCGGAATGCGGATTGAAGTGCAAACATGGCTCGCATGATGGGTGCCCGGCTTGAGGCCGGGTTGGTTGGGCGCCGTGAGGAGCAGGACAGAATCGCTGCCCTGCTTGCTGGTGCGCGGTCAGGTCAGAGCGGCGTGCTCGTCATCCGCGGGGAGGCGGGGATAGGCAAGACGGCGCTGCTGTCCCATATGGCCGCGGCGGCCTCGGATTTTCGCGTTCTCCACGTCTGTGGTTCCGAACTGGAGATGGAGTTTCCATACGCAGGGGTGCAGCAGCTGTGTGGACCTTTGTTGGCTTTCGTAGCTCAACTTCCTGAGCCGCAGCAGAGGGCTTTGGAGGTATCGCTCGGACTGAAGGACGGAGACCTCCCGACCGGCTGCTGGTCAGTCTGGCCGTTCTCACGCTGCTCGGTGCGGCCAGCAACGACCGGCCAACGTTGTGCGTCGTCGATGATGGGCAGTGGATCGACACGAGTTCGTTGCAGACGCTCTCCTTCGTGGCAAGGCGACTCCTTGCGGAGCCGATCGTCATGGTTCGCGGCCCGGCGCGCGGGCGCTGAACAGGAACTTCGAGGGCATCCCAAAACAGTGCTGGCCGGTCTCAACGGCGAGGAGTCGCAGTCGCTGCTCATGTCGGTGTTGCCTGGTCCCCTCGACGAGTACGTCAAAGACAATCTCCTGGCCGAGGCGAAGGGCAATCCGCTGGCATTGCTCGAACTGCATCGCGCCTTGACTCCTGCCGAACTCGCAGGCGGTTACGGACTTGCCACCGCAACCAACCCTCATGCCCTGGAGAGCAGCTTCTGCAGGCGATTGAGTGCGCTCCCTCGCCAGACGCTGTTGCTGTTACTCCTCGCGGCCGCCGACCCCGCCGGAAGGCCGGAATGGCTTCGGGCGGCTGCCAAGCGCCTCGGCATCTCGGTCGACGCCGCCGACGCCGCCGAAGCAGAAGGTCTCATCACGGTCGAAGACGGGATTCGGTTCCGCCATCCGCTCATTCGTTCCGCCATCTACCGGAGCGCCTCTTTCTCGGATCGGCGAGCCGCCCACACTGCCCTCGCCGCGGTGATCACCGGGCCGTCCGCTGACGACTACCGCGCCTGGCATCGCGCGCACGGCACGTTGTCGGACGACGACGAGGTCGCCGACGACCTCGAACACTCCGCCGAGCGTGCGCGCGGCAGGGGTGGAGCGGCGGCCGAAGCAAAATTGGACGCTGGCCTACCGCGCGCCGCACTTCCGCTGATCACCACCGTCGAAGCAGCCACCGATGACGAAACACTCACTGCACGAGCGGAATTGATCCGCGCGAAGGCGGCATTCGCGGCCAGCCGTGGCGCCGATGCGCCTGCGCTGTTGTTGTCGGCTGCGGCACGACTTGCACACCTCGACAGCAAGTTGTCACGCGAGACCTACCTGCAGGCCGTGACGGCGTCGATCCTCGTCGGCCGGTGTGCTACCGACGCGACCAACACCCCGTCGGCGGTGGCGAAGGCAGCCAAGATGGCGCCCCCACCGTCACAACCGCCTCGCGCGGTCGACCACCTCCTCGATGGGCTCGTTGTCCGACTCACAGAAGGCCACCGTGCCGCGGCACCGAAGCTCAAAGAGGCGATCAGCGCATACATGGCCGAAGTCGAGAATCGAACGGCCGACCCACGCTGGCACGACATTACGCATCGCGTCTGTCTCGACGTGTTCGACATCGAGACGTACAACTTCTTGGCGGAGCGCCAACTCGAGCAGTTGCGCATCGATGGCGCCTTGACGGTACTTCCGCTGGCCCTTCAGACCTACTCCGGGATAGCCGTCACCTACGGCAACTTCACCAGAGCCGCGATGCTCCTCGACGAGTCACAGGTGATCACCAGTGCCACTGGGGCGCCGCTGCCCGGATGCGTGTGGGCCTACCTCGCGGCCTACCGCGGTCAGGAGAAAGAGTGCCGAGAGATCGTCGAGACCACCATCAGCCTTGCTGAACAGCGCGGTGAGGGATTCGACATCGACGGTGCCCTCTACTCGGCGGCGATCCTGCACCTCGGGTTGAGCCAGTACCCTGAAGCGCTCGCCGCGGCCTCCTCCGCTAGGCAACATGACGACGTCGGCGTCCAAACCCACATTCTCAACGAACTGGTCGAGGCGGCGGCCCGTTGCGGTGAACGCTCCATTGCGAAGGACGCTGCAGACGAGTTGCAGCAACAAGCCCAAGTGTGCGGTACCGACACAGCCCTCGGCATGGCCGCGCGGGCAGTCGCGCTGGTCAGTGACGGCCCATCCGCTGACACGAAATACCGCACCGCGATCGATCATCTACAGCGCAGCCCCTTCGTCGTGTACCTACCGAGAGCGCATCTCGTCTACGGTGAGTGGCTTCGCCGAGAGAAACGACGCGCCGAGGCGCGCGTGCAACTTCGAACCGCCTACGACTCATTCGTGCAGATGCGCGCCGACGGCTTCGCCAACCGGGCTCGCCGTGAATTGAGGGCGACCGGTGAACCAGTTCTCGCCCGCAGCCACAGCCCAAACACCGGGCTCACAACGCAGGAAGCGCAGATCGCCACGCTGGCCCGAGACGGCTACACGAACTCCGAAATCGCCGAGCAGCTGTACATCAGCCCCAGAACCGTCGAATGGCACCTCAACCACATCTTCGGAAAGCTCAACATCACGTCCCGCAGACAACTCCGCCACAAGCAGTTCGACGCAACTTAGCGATCGAGCCTCCAGGTGTAAGGCCTTGATTCCCAACACCATCAATCGTTATCAAGAAGCGCCGTTCATCGTTATCAAGACACACCATCAATTTCACGAAGGCGCTGGCGGCATTACAGGACCATTGGGTCTTCACGCGCCGCGTTGCGGGGGACGTCGCGCGCGACGCTGATCGGTTGGATCACGGCTGCGATGGGGAGGAGAACATGCGCCAACCACTAGCGACGCTTGCTTGTGCAGCGATCTGCGTTGTGGTCGCCGGGTGCGGCGACACCATAGGCAACGCCGAGCCGACGACGACGACCCCATCGATGATTCCGCGTCCTCTCGTTGAGCGTGAGCTGGTGGAGTTGCTGCTCAGCCCCGAACAGGTGAACGCCGCCATGGGCGCGACCGCAATGACAGTCACCAATGCCCAGACCTCGATGTCTGACAACAGCGCCACCATGGCGCCGCCGGAATGCCTGGCCCTCGACGGGGCGGCCGAGGCCGCGGTCTATGCCGACAGCGGTTTCCGCGCCGAACGCGATCAGAGCCTCAACGACGGCGATAACTTCACGCACTATCTCAAGCAGGCCGTGGTGCTCTTTCCCCTGGTGGAGAAGGCCGGTGCCTTCTTGGAAGCCTCCGCCCAGCAGTGGCCGGCGTGCCATCAGTACACCCACCTCCAGAGCGGGTCGCAGTGGTCCGTGGGGCAGATTTCCAACGCGAACGGCACACTGAGCGCCACCGTGACTGAACTGAATGCCAGTGCCCCCGGCTGGGGCTGTGGACGCGCGCTGGCGCTCAAAAACAATGTCATCATCGACATCAACACGTGCAGCGCTGACCCCGCCGACTCGGCGGTAAGGATTGCCAACCAGATCGCTGCCAACGTCGCGGCGCGGTGGTAGGCCTGCACCGGATCCTTGGCGTTGGTCAGCGGTCGGGGCCAATTACGGTGGCGCCGTTGGTCATCTGGTGCACGTACTGCGGGCAGTAGGACTGCGCGGCATCGACGACGATGACCATGCGGTCTGTCGATCGATGCGGGAGTTCGCGCCCGCGATGTTGCTGCTGAAATCCTTGGCACCCCGACTGCTCGCAGCTCGCCAAGAATCCGCCAAGGTCTTCTCCGCATCCTTTGCGATGACAAGCCATCTCGGAAAAGGACATCGCAATGACCGCAGTCTCGCCGCCTGTTGGGCGATCGAGCCGACGCGCCAAGGCTGCACTCGCAGTCGGCACGCTCGTCGTCGTCGCCATCGCAGCTGCCGTGAGCATCGTTGCGGTGGTTTCGCATCGGCCATCGCAGAAGGACACCGTGTCCTACTCGTCTCAGGTCGTGCTGCCATTCACCCACCTCGATGAGCCCTGGGGTGTGGCAGTGGACCGGGCGGGGAATCTCTTCACTGCTGACCACAGCACCCACCAGCTGTTGAAGCTCGCGGCGGTGGCCAGCGCCCCGACCCCACTGCCGTCCGCGGGACTTACCCACCCCACCGGCATGGCGGTAGACGACGCAGGAAACGTCTACGTCACCGACAACGGCAACGACCAGGTGTGGAAGCTGGCGCCGGGCGCGGACGATCCAACGCCGCTGCCGTTCACCGGGCTGAAGGATCCCGACGGCGTGGCTGTCGACGCCGCGGGCAACGTATTTGTCACCGACTACAGCAGCAACCGCGTTCTGAAGCTCGCCCAAGGAGCTAGCGCTCCAACAGCGTTGCCGTTCAAAGGTATTCGCGGACCAGTCGGAGTGGCGGTGGACGCCGGTAACAACGTCTACGTCGTCGACAACCGCACCAATCGGGTGCTGAAACTGGCGGCGGGTGCGAGTAGCCCGACCGCGCTGCCGTTCGGCACGCTGCACTACCCCACGGGCGTCGGGGTGGACACCAACGACAACGTCTACGTCGTGCAAATGAACCCCGACCCCGTGCTGAAGTTGGCACCAGAAGCGAGTGCTCCAACTCCGATGCCCTTCACCCGCCTCGGCAACGAGAGCGCCGATTTGGCGGTGGACAGTTTCGGCACCGTCTACGTCACCGACGCCAACAACCACGAGGTGGTGAAGCTCGCGGCGGGGTCCAGCAGCACAACAGATCTGCCATTGACAGACCTCAGCTATCCCAACAGTGTGGCGGTGGACGCCACCGGCAATCTCTACGTCACGGGTGAGGGCGACAACCGCGTTTGGAAGCTGGCTGCGGGGGCGGACACCCCGGCGCCGCTGCCCTTCTCCACGAAGACCGACCCCGGCAGCGCCGCGGTAGACGCCGCAGGCAACCTCTACATCACGGACTTCAACAACCATCAGGTGCTGAAGTTGGCAGCAGGGGCGGCCAGCCCCGCCCCGGTGCCGTTAGCCGGTGTCGCATACCCGGCCGCCGTGGCGGTGGATACCGCGGGCGACCTCTACGTCACCGACTGGGGCAGCAACAGGGTGTGGAAACTGGCACCCGACGAGGCCAGCCCCACCGCGTTGCCCTTTGCCGGACTGAACAACCCGCATGGCGTGGCAGTGGACACCAGGGGCAACGTGTACGTCGTCGACAACGGCAACAACCGGGTGCTGAAACTCGCCGCCGGCGCCACCACCGCGACTGAGCTGCCTGTCGCTGACCTCAGGAACCCGGCCGGTGTGGCGGTGGACTCTGCAGGCGACCTCTATGTCGCCGACCGCGGCAACAACCGGGTGCTGAAACTGGCCGCCGAGTCAACCGCCGCGACCGCCCTGTCGTTCGCTGACCTCAACATCCCCGAGCGTGTCGCGGTCGACAGCGCAGGCACCGTCTACGTGACCGATAACGGCAATGCGCGCGTACTGAAACTGCCGGTGCAGTGATGGCGCCGGTGACCGGTGCCATCCGTCACTCGCTAAACGCTTTGACACCCAATGACATTCAGCAGCCGAACAAAGGAAACAAAATGACGACCATGGCGCACCCACAGAAGGTCGGCAAGAGCCGCAAGCGATCTCGGATAACCCCCGGGCTCGTCGCGCTGGCGGCAGTGATGCTGGCCGGATGCTCGTCGTCGGCCGGTTCGACGGCAGTGCACAGCGCACCGGGCAGCCCCGCTACGCCAACCCCGGCGACGGCTGCGCCGGCCGCGCCTGCCGCCGCGCACGGAGTCGAGGCCCCGATCGGCGATGTGCCGTGGTCGAAGGTCGGCCCGGGTTGGATGCTCGCCCTGTGGAACCCGGTCACCCCGCATATGCCCGGCGCACAACCGATTCCGGACGAGCCGACACCTGACGTGGCCGCCACGACCCTGTACCTGCTTGACCCGGCAGGCAACCGCTATCCGGTCACCACCTTCGCGCCTGACGACAAGGCGGAGCCTGAGTTGATCGACTGGTCCGGCGACGGGAGTCACGCCCTGCTCGAACCGGATGGGTACGGATCCTCGTCCGTCGTCTCGATCGATCTGCACACCGGCGCGCAGACGACGATCCCCATCAAGGGCTACGCCCGCTACACAGGCCCCGACGGCAAGGCATTGCTTGTGTCGACCGACTACAACGGGGATGAGCCTGGAACGTTGGAACGGATCGACCTCACCGGCGCCGAGCAGAAGTCGTATCCGACAGACCAACTCGGCGGAGCAGGTCAGTTCAGTGGCCGCTACCTCCAGTCGCCCGACGGGACGCAACTCGTGCTCGGGACCGCGAACCTCGGCAGCGAGGTGGTACCGAGGTCCGACAACAGCCTGGTGGTGATGAGCGACGACGGAGAGATCCTTCGAACGCTGCAGTCACCGATGCCCAAGGCCCAGTGCTCGCCTGTGCGGTGGTGGACCTCGACAGTGCTCCTGACCAATTGCGAGGGCGAATTGGGGAGTCAGCTCTGGGAGGTGCCGCTCGACGGTGGAACGCCGACTGCGCTTACCGCCGTCAACTCGGGTCTGGAGGACGATCCGGGCTTCGGCGGCGACATCGGCGACACGGTCGCGTGGCAGTTGCCCAGCGGCACGTTCCTGCAGTCCACGGGCGCGTGCGGGACGATCTTCCTGTCCCGCTTGACCCCTGACATGCACACCATGCGGGTCAAGGTGCCCGGGGTGTCGGACAGCGTGGCCGTGGCGGGCGTGACCGGCGACAAGCTCCTGCTCCTCGCCAAGGTCGGGTGCGGTGGCACAACGTCGCTGCTGATGTACGACCCGGCGGCCAACACCTCCACTGTGCTGCTCGGCCCGCCGGTCAACGGTGGCGGTGTCACCGACGCGCTGCTCTACCGAGGCGAGAAGTAGGCGACCGTGAAGATCACGATGCTTGCGGCGATGGTCGCGGCGGCCGCGGCAACCCGGACAGCGACCAGAAGTGCCCCGAGTTACACAAACCTGCGGGTGACACCCCCGGACACCACCGACACCGTCACCGTTCATCCCGGCATCTACGGTGCCTGCCACTTCCAGGTGCACCCCGTCGGTTCTGACATGTAGCCGCGCCGTTGCGGCAAACTGAAGAAATGACCATCGTCCCTCGCGCCGTGTTGATCGTCGCGCTGGTGGCAACGACCGGGTTGACGACCGTCCTGGGTGTCACGGACCCAGCAGCACCGGTCTTCTACCCCACCAAGTTTCTGATCTGGAATCTGGCTCTGGCATGGGTTCCGCTCTTTATGGCAGTTGGGTTCGCCGCGCTGCGTCGAAGTGTCTGGCAGTTGCCGTGGCTGCTGGGCTGGTTGGTATTCCTGCCGAATTCGGTGTACCTGGTGACCGATTTGTCCCATCTGGGAGAAGGTGGCGTCGAACTCTGGCGCCACGTCCTGCAATACGGATTCGCCGCGTGGACGGGCATCATGCTCGGCGTGGTGTCACTGCGCCTGATTCACACGCGGACCGAGCGCGATTACGGTGTGGTGTTCGGTTGGATGCTCGTCGTCGCTTCGATCGGACTATGTGCGATCGGGGTCGTGATCGGACGCTTCCAACGTTGGAATTCCTGGGATTTGGTGACACAGCCCAAGGCGGTGGTGGCGACCACGCTCGAGTGGGTACGTTCACCGTTTCTGTACCACCAGTCGACCGGGGTGGCGCTTGCGGTGGCGGCATTCTTCGGGCTGGCGTACCTGACCATCTGGTCACTCGGGGCGCTCACGCTCGCGCCGAAGTCGGCCGATCCGGAGTTCAGATACATGACTACCGCGAGCCCGCGGCGGATGCGCCTGTGATGCCGCTAGCCGCACCGCCGTACATACAAAAAAGGGCGGGTTCGGGAGGACATCTGAGGGCGTCTCATTATTCTCGCGCGTCCGGCTTTCGCCTCTTGCCGGCACTTTGGATCGGTCACTCCCGAACCCGTCGTGCGCTCGATCGTACGCCGGTGATTGCGGTCACACCAGAGAAATTTCGGGCGTTATTTGTCCCTCGTTAACAGCAGCGCGCGGGTGCGTGCACGCCCCTCGGGCGAGGGGTCGAAGGTGACCGCGGCGAACTCGTCGACACCTGCCGCGGCCAGCTCATCGAGGCGCTCGGAGACCGTGTTCTCGTCGCCGATGATGGCGGCGTCCTCAGGTCCGGCGTAGCCCTCGCGATCGAGCATCGCGCGGTACGACGGCAGCTGCCCGTAGATTGCGAACTCCTCGGCCGCCCTGGCGCGCGCGGCCGCGATGTCGTCGGTGACGGCCACCGGCAGCGAGGCGGCGACCCGCACCGCGGTCTCGGGCCTGCCCGCTTCGGCAGCAGCCTCCCGCAGCGTCGGGCCGACGTGTTCGGCGAGCGTTTTGGGCCCGGTCATCCACGTCAGCGTGCCCGCCGTCCGCCGACCCGCCAGCCGCAGCATCTGTGGCCCGAGGGCGGCGATGTACACATCCGGTGTCGGCGCACCGGGAATCTGCAGCGCGCCACGCGTGGTCACCGTCTCCCCGACCGCGTCGGCGGCCTGCCCGGCGAGCAGCGGCAGCAGGCCGTCGAGGTACTCACGCATCCGGCGCAGGGGTTTCTCGTATGAGATGCCCCACATCTGTTCGGTGACCATGCGGTGGCTCATCCCGATGCCGAGGCTGAACCGTCCGCCCGCGATCGCGTTGAGAGTCAGCGCGCGCTGCGCCAGCTGCGTCGGATGCTGGACCTGGATCGGCAGCACACCGGAGCCCACCTGGATGGTGTCGACCTCATGGAAGGCGCAGGCCAGGATGGTCAGCAGGTCGGGGTCGTAGGGCAGCTGCGCCATCCAGACTCTGCGAAACCCTTCGTCGCGCAGCATGGCGAGGCTGTTCACGGTGGCGTCGACGGGCGAGGCGCCATCGGAGTCGCTGAGTAATCCGACGAGGCTGAGGCTGATCTGCATGCTCACCATCGAAGCACCCGACGGCAAGAATTAAGAGCCCCGTGTTGCCGTCGGGTCGGGGGGTCAGACGGCAACACGGAGCTATGACGTCTATCGGCGACCCCCGCGAGCCCGTTACAACCCCGCGGAAAAGAATTTTTGGATATACCGCTGGAGTTTAATGTCGGCTCACGCCTCCAGGATGGCCGCGACGCCCTGACCTCCCGCCGCGCAGATCGAAATCAGGCCGCGGACCGGCTGGCCGGTCTCCTTCTTCTTCTCGGCGAGCTGCTTGGCCAGCTGGGCCACGATCCGTCCGCCGGTCGCGGCGAACGGGTGACCAGCGGCGAGCGACGAACCGTTGACGTTGAGCTTGGACATATCGACGCGGCCCAGTGCTGAATCCAAGCCGAGCCTCTCCTTGCAGTACTCCTCTGACTCCCAGGCCTGCAGGTGAGCGAGCACCACCGACGCGAACGCCTCGTGGATCTCATAGAAGTCGAAGTCCTGCAGGCTCAGGCCGTTTCGGGACAGCAGCCGCGGCACCGCGTAGGTGGGCGCCATCAGCAGGCCGTCCTTGCCGTTGACATAGTCGACCGCGGCGGTCTCGGCGTCGACGTAGTACGCCAGCGGTACGATGCCGTGCGCTGCGGCCCATTCGTCGGTCGCCAGCAGCGACACAGAGGCGCCGTCCGTCAGCGGTGTGGAGTTGCCGGCCGTCATCGTTGCATCACCGGCCTTCACCCCGAACACCGGCTTGAGCTTGGCGAGCTTGTCCACCGACGAGTCCGGCCGCAGATTGTTATCGCGATACAGCCCGAGGAACGGAGTCACGAGATCGTCGAAGAAGCCGCGATCGTAGGCGGCGGCCATGTTGCGGTGACTGGCCGCGGCCAAATCGTCCTGGTCGACCCGCTTGATACCCATCTGCTTGGCGGTGATGGCGGCGTGTTCACCCATCGACAGCCCGGTGCGTGGCTCGCTGTTGACGGGGATCTCCACGCCGAGCGACGCGGGCAGCTTGCCCACCAGCTTGAGCCGGTCGACGTTGGACTTCGACCGGCGCAGTCCCAGCAGCACGCGGCGCAGGTCGTCGCCGAACGCGATCGGCGCGTCGGAGGCGGTGTCCACGCCGCCCGCGGCGGCCACCTCATAGCGTCCGGCGGCGACACCGTCGGCCGCGGCGATCGTCGCCTGCAGGCCCGTGCCGCACGCCTGCTGGATGTCGAACGCTGGTGTGTACGACGACAGTGCGCTGCCGAGGACGCACTCACGCATCAGGTTGAAGTCGCGGCTGTGTTTGAGCACCGCTCCGCCGATGACGGCGCCCAGCGTCTCGCCATCGAGGTTGAACCGATCGATGAGCCCGCCCAGCGCCGCGGTGAACATGTCCTGGTTGGAGGCGTTGGCGTAGGCGCCGTCTGACCGTGCGAACGGAAGTCTGTTGCCGCCAAGAACAGCTACGCGGCGACTCGAATTGTTGGCCATGAGGGCCATCCTACTCAGCGTTCTTACTCTGGAGTAAGTTAAGGCTCATGGCTACCGATCTGTATTCCCAAATCGTCCACTCGGCGCCCGGATCGTTCCTCGCCAAGCAGCTCGGCATCCCTCAGCCCGAGACGCTGCGCCGCTACAAGCCGGGCGATGCGCCGCTGGCAGGCACGCTGCTGATCGGCGGCGAGGGCCGCGTCGTCGAGCCGCTACGCATCGCGCTGGCCGAGGACTACGACGTGGTGTCGAACAACCTCGGCGGCCGCTGGGCCGACTCGTTCGGCGGGCTGGTGTTCGACGCCACCGGCATCACCGAGCCCGCAGGCCTCAAGGGCCTGTACAAGTTCTTCACTCCGCTGCTGCGCAACCTCGGACCGTCGGGTCGCATCGTCGTGATCGGCACGACGCCCGACGAGATAGGCAGCACACACGAACGCGTCACGCAGCGGGCGCTCGAGGGGTTCACCCGCTCACTCGGCAAGGAAATGCGGCGCGGCGCCACCGTGAACCTGGTGTACCTGTCCCCCGATGCCAAGCCGGCCGCAACCGGGCTGGAGTCGAC
>Ga0105247_10000568_pt1 | contig 30057 bp, 35 predicted proteins | sample KBSS24metaG_FD_81519 | JGI IMG/M metagenome (GOLD analysis project Ga0105247, IMG submission 81519) | Switchgrass rhizosphere microbial communities from Kellogg Biological Station, Michigan, USA - KBS S2-4 metaG | ecosystem: Host-associated > Plants > Roots > Rhizosphere > Soil | place...
ACTGGGAACGGAAACGCACGGCGCAAGGTTGCCGAGATTGTCGAAGCAGGCGCCCTGGTTCAGCCGGTTGGCAGCGATCGGCAGCATCGCCAGCGTCTCGCCCGGCGGGGCGATCACAGCGCGGCCGGTCACGTCGTTGGTCTTGTCCCAGTTCTCGCGGAGCTGCGCGGTCAGGTCGGATAGAACCTGGTTGAGGTCGCGCGCGGCGACGCCACGGCTTTCCGAAAACTGCGAGGTCCGGCGCGGCCGCCGCGCGCCGACGATCTGCACGGTGCCGGTCTGGGCCTGCGTAAAGGTCAGCACCGCATTGGTGATCGGCCGCGGAATCGTGGCCAGCGAGCCGGTCGGGCTGCTGATGGTCCAGTTGCCGGCCTGCGGCAGCCGGACGCCGTTGACCCAGACCTCGAGCCAGTTCGTATAGTCGGTCGAATCGCCGAATAGCTGGAAGCCGACCGCGCAGACGCAGGTCGAGGCCGAGATCACATAGACGGTTCTGCGCTCGGTATCGGGCAGCGCAGGCACCGGCGGCGGGGCCTGTGCGAAGGCGGGGGCGAGGCCGGCGGACAGAGCGAGGGCGAGGGCGAGGATCAGGCTGCGGATGTGTTTCATCCGCAAGCATGGGCCGCATCAGGGCGGCGTCTCGCAACGCACTAATGCCCCTGCGGTTTGACCTTCATTTCTATGCCGAACGCGTCGTTCCCGGCCGCCTCGACCTGGTTGAAAAGGCCGCGCAAATAGAACACGTTTTGCCCGGCCACGAGCCGCCGCAGCGCCTTGCTGTCGCTCTCGCTCCACTCCGATGGCTTGGACGCGGCCGACGCCACCGACAGGATGCCGCCGATCTTGCCCGCGGTCGGACCGAGGATCTGATCCATCGCCGAGCGCGAGGCGTAGCGGGTCAGCGGCTTATCGGCGCCGATCATACGGTAGACATCGACCCCGCCGCGGGTGGCCTTCGATGCCAGCGCATTTGCTTCTTCGAACCATCCCAAAATTCCGCCCTTGCTGATCGCCTCCTTGATCCAGTCCTGCGGCTTGTCGCTGGTCGGCTGCCCGCCGGTGAGGCTGCCGATCTTGTAGGATAGCATCCCGAGGCCCATCGAGAACATCATGCCCTGCAGCACCTGGGCGTCGCGCCGCTGCAGGTTGGAGATCAGGATGCGCTCGGTGGCGGCCGCCGTGAACGATTTGAACTGGCCGACCACGGACAGGATCGGGTGGGACATCCAGAGCGGCTTCTCCTGCCCGGGCGTGATCACCGAGATATCGACATCGCGCGCCACCGCGCCTTCGAATACGCGGCGGGCTTCCTTGTCGGTCCAGTCGGCGGTGTTCGGCAGGTGCACGCCGTCGCGGACCTCGCCGCCATCCTCGAACGCCTTGGCGATCCGGTCGGCCATGTGCGGCTCGATCCCGCTTTCGCCGAGCGTGCGCAGCTGCCGCGCCGTGATCTTGCCTTCCGCCGCCGCCTTGGTCGCGCGCAGGATTTCCGAGCCCGAAACCAGCGAGGCGTTGACCTTGGCGAAGTCGGTCCATGGCGCCAGCATGTTGGCAAACTGGAACTTGCCGGTCGCCCACTGCATGGTGCGCTCGACACGCGACTGCGGATGATAGGTGTCCAGCGTGTCGGTGAGCGCGTGGTGGCGCGAGGCCAGCACCGATTCCACCGCAATCCCCATGGCGCGATACTGTCGCCCGGCTTCCTTCCAGACATCGGACTGCCGGGTCAGCATGTTGAAGAAGGGTACCCAGGCATCATTGAAGGTGTTGACCATGCCGTGCCGCATGACGACGCCCGCCATGTCCGGCAGCGACGAAAGCGCGGCCGAGCCCATCGAGGTCAGCACGTTGTAATTCTTCAGCACGGCGGCGGCGCGCGCGGCGTTGCGCATCGGCTGGTCGGCCGAGATGCCGTAGACGCCGCGGATACGATCGCGCACGGCGGCGAGGTCGTCGATCACGCCTTGCCGCTCCTTCTCCAGCCGGGTCCGCTCTTTCTCGGATTTGGCGGCATCGCTCAGCGCGGCATATTCGTCGTTGATCTTGCGGAATGCCTCGGTCATCCGGGTATCGCCGAATTTCTCGGTGAGCAGCACGTCCGGCACCATCGTACGCAGATGGGTGGCGACGATATGCTCGATGTCGTTGTCGAGAAAATCGCGGATCGTGGCGTCGGGGATATTGAATTCCCGGGCGGCCAGCGCGCCCCGGGGCTGCTCGCCGCTGCCGCCGAACGCGGTGCCGTGTTCCATGCCGAGGTCATAGGGCAGCCGGCCGTCAGGCGCGCCGATGATCCGGTCGGTGATCTCGTGCGCGCGGCTGCGCAGCTCGTCACGGGACAGCGTGCGGTCGCTTTCGAGGATGCGGCCTACTGCGCGATCCACGGCCTTGTCGGCGGATGACAGCCGCTCGCCCTTGCTGCTGGATTCGCCGGCCGCAATCTTCGCCTCCCGCGCCTTCTCCGCTTCCGCGCGAGCCTTGAGGGAGGCTTTGGCCTCGGTGGTCGATTTGCCTTCCCACGCCCCGATTTCCTTTTCGATCTTCGCCCGCATTGCATCGCGGTTCATAACTTCTTCGGCAAGATGCTCTTCAAGTTTGGCGATCTCGGCATCCTTGGCTGACGCCCTGTCTGCCAGAGCGTTTCCGCGACCGCGGATTTGCGTTTCGAAAACCGCACCGCCTCGGGCGTTTTGGATGCGCGCGGCGCGCTCCTCGCGCAATTCCTTCCGCAGCTTTCGCAGTTGCTTCTGCTGGGGAACGATTACCGCATTGATGTCGGAGCGCGCGTCCTCAAGGGCAACCAGTTCATCCGCCCCGAGATTGAACCTCATGTCCCTTGCTTCGCGGGACGCCGCTCGGATTTCTTCCCTGAAATCAGCGATCACCTTGTTCAAATCGTCGACGTAAACGCCTGCGGCGTCGACAACCTCGACGGCATCGCGCGCTTCCCGCATGCGCTGGCTGACGCCGCCTAGACGCCGCACCAGATTATCGGCCTCCCGAATGTTCGGGAACATGTCTTTCTGGTCGCGGATTTGATCCCGAAGTTCATCCAGCCTGGCGAGGTGCGGCCCAATACGATCCTCTACCCGTCGGATTTGAGATCGTAGAACGTCAAGGGGCTCGGAAAGCTGGGTAGATCGGTTTAACGCAAATTGATTGAAGCGCCGAACCTCTTCTTGCCGGGTCTCGATGGTTTCTAGCGATGCGCTGCGGGTATCGATCTGGCGCTCAAGTTTTGCGATCGTGTCCTCGTGGGACTTCATCGCCCCGTGATAGAGGCCGATTTTCTCCTGCGCCTGGACCTTGGCCTGCTGGTCGCCCTGCAGCCAGTCGGTCACCCGGTCGACGAACTCCGGCCGTTTCGCCGCGATGGCCTGCTTGTTGTAGAGCCGCTGCACGTAGCTGTCGGCCGTCTTGACGTCGACGCCTTCCGGCAACAGGCCGAGGTCGATCGCCCGCTTCTTCATCGGCTCGAAAATCTTGTTCCGGACGTTCTGCGCGGCCATCTGGACTTGCGGAATTTCGTGGGTATCGCCGCTGCGCAGCGTGTCGGTCACCGCCTCCTTGAACTGGTCATAGGACATCTTCCCTTCCGGGTTCTGCCCGAGCATGTCGCGAACGGCGCCCTGAATGCGCGGCGCGGTGACCTCCTCGCCGAACCGGTATTCCGAATACAGGCTCGACAGGTTGTCGCCGACGTCCACCTGCCCCTGGTTGATCATCAGCCGGGCCTCGCGGTCGAGCGCCGGGCCGGCCGTGGTGACGCCGCCCTCGAGGTTCTCGCGGGTCAGCAGCGGCGTCTCGGCGAGGTCGGCAGCCGCCCGGCGCGCCGAAACGCTGTCGGCGCCGAACAGCCGCTGCATCGGCGAGGTCTTCTCCACCACCGTCCGCACGCCGGGGATTTCGGAGAGCCCAAACGGGACGAGTTCGATCTTCCGGGTGTCGGCCGCTGCCGCGCCGGCGGCCATGGCTTGGCCGGTGCCCGCGGGCGCGTTCTCGTTGGCCGGGATTTCCCCGGGCATGATTGGCGCCTCGCCGGTATCAGGGTTCCCAGCGTGCGCGTTGATCGCCGCCCGGTCCTCCCGCAGCTTGGCCTCGATCGACGCGCGTTCCGCCCGGCCGAGATACGCCGCCGCCGAGCCGCCGATCAGCGCGGTCAGCATGGTTCCGGACGCGACATTGATCGCCGATTCCTCAAAGGTCCTGGTCTGCTGGGTGGCGTGCAGCAGCGCTTCCTGAGCCACCGTCTGCATCAGCCCGGCCTTGCCGAGCTCGACCGCGGCCTTCTGGAACGATAGCCCGCCGCGCACCGCGTCGACGCCGACGCCACCCGGCAGCAGCAGCGTGGGATCTAGCAGCCCGGCGCCCATCTGCGCCACGAAGCCGATCACCCCGCCGGAAGATAGTATCTTTCGATCCGTCTCTTCCTGGTCGATCTGGCTCTTGATCGCGAGCGTCTCCGCCGGCGACTGCGAGCCGACGAAGGCCTGCCCATGGGTCAGGAAGTATTTGTTGTCGCCCCAGCCCTTGATCTCCTTGACCGGGTTGTAGTCCGGCACCGGCGCGTAACTGCCCGAGTTCCGCATATATTGCAGCGCAGAAACGACGCTGTTGCTCTGCCGAAACGCCGCGCCCCAGAGCGCCTCGCCGCCGTCGGTGGTCTCGGGCGCACGCGCCGGCACCCCGCCAGTCTCGGTGCGGAGGCCAAGATCGGCTTCCGGGGCAACGTCGATGGCGCTCATGGAAGTGGCATCCCGGTGCTGAAGTTGCGCTCCTGCTGCGCCGTCTGCTGGGCGGCCTGCAGCTTGGCACCATACTTGCTGATGTGGTCAGCCGGATCGAAACCCACCCGGCCGGGCAGGATGTCCAGCGTACCGTCCTTGCGCTTGATGGCGACCTGGTAGGACGGCGGACGCCCCCCGGCGATCTCGGCCTGGGTCTGACCGTCGGCGATCATACCGGCCACGCTCCAGTTCCGGGATTGCACGACACCGCCAATTCCGACCTCAAGCGTGCGCGGTCCGGCCGAGAATTCCTCACCAGCGCGTTTCGTCACCCAGGCCGTCAAATCCTGTTTTAGCCACTCATGGGAGCCGTCAACCTGTGGATAACTGCCTTCTGGCGGGTTTTTCATGATTTGGTTGCCAGCGGCCTGCGAGACCGCCCAGGTCGATTTCAGCCGCTGCACCGCCAGATCGGAAGCCTTGTCGGCATCGACGCCATAGGTCCGCAAGCTCGTATAGGTGGTCTGGTAGTCGGCCACCATCTCGCCGCCCTTGATGCTGTCGAACGGGGCCGCCGGAGTCGATCCGGTCAGTCGGCCGACGCCGTACCAGCCAGTGCCGAGCTTGTAGGCCATGTCCTGCGGCGTCAGGCTCTTGGTCTCCTTCTCCGCCGCATCCTTGGCCACCTCGCGCGATTTGACTGTGGCCGGGTCGTCGGCCGCGTTCAGCCGCTCCGCCAACTCCACGGCATTGAAGGAACCTTTCAGCCCCTGCCACGCCTGCAGCTTGGTGATGGCGGGATTGCCGAGATTGCTTTCGGCCTGGGCCGGGTTCTCGCGCCAAAGCTTGTCGACCACCGACATCGCGGTGGACATCTTCACCGGGTCCTTGCTCGACATCATGCCGGTCAGGGCATTGGCAAAGCCCTTCTCGCCGATCAGCCGGTTGACCTCTTCCGGCCGCAGCACGGTGGCAATCTGGGTCAGCACGCCCGCACCTTCGGGCCCCTCAAGGGCGGCTTGCAGTTGCGGCAGTTCGTCCTTGCCGAGCACCGGCGGCGGCGGTGTGTGGTTCATCGCAGCAATGCGCTGGGAGGCCGCCACCCGCTCGCCCAGCGCGCCGGCGATGGTGCCGGGCTGGCTCGGGTCGATCGGCGCCACCGGCGCGATCCAGCCCCTTGTGGCGGCTTCCTGGTAGGGCCGCTCGGCGAGGTTCTTTTCCGACTTCTGGTACTGCTCCAGCGCGGCGGCGGCCACGTTCATGTGGTGCTGGTCCTGCCCGTTGGTGGCCTCGCGGTATGCGGCCAGCACCTGATCGCGCTGCGGCTTCTCCATCTGCGCCACCGCGCCGCCAAGGATCTGGCCGTTCATCTTTTCCGCCGTCGGGCCGAACTTCTCCGGGTAAAGTTGCGCCGTTTGATTGACCAAGGCGACATCCTCAGGACGAGGCAGCAACCCGTTGTTGATTGCCTTTTCGACGCCAGAAGCCGCCAACGTAGCAGACTGCACCCGCAGGCTTTCGTCCGCCGCGATGGTCCGCACATAGGCCGAGCCGAGGAAAGGGTTGCGCTGCAGGTCGGCCGCCGTGAAACCCGGCCTGCCCGGGGCGGCCGAAGGCGCAACCGCAGGACCGCCGCCGGCTGGCTGCCGGCCGCCGGGCAGCGACGACCACTGGCCGGAAAGCTGGCGCGGCACGTCCGCGATCGCCGTCTGATCGCCCGACTTCAGGGTCGCCAGCAGGTCGCGGCCGGTCTTCGCCTTGTATTCGGTCTGCGCCAGATCCCACGCGGCGGCGTCCTGGTTCGCCGGCGAGAAGTCCGTCAGGCCAAGTTTTTTCTTTTGTTGGTCCCATGTCGAGCCGAGGAACTGGTACAGCCCCGCCGCGCTGGTTTGCTTGCCGACGTCGGGACCCGAGGTGATCGGCTGATAGACGCGCGGATGGTCGCCATAGCCCTGAAACTTGCCGCCGCCGTACAGCATGTCGTAGCTGGTCGCCTCGCCGCTGGCGATCCGGCCCAGCAGCGCGCGGCCCTCGGCCGGGATGGTCTCGTTGGCAATCGGCGTGCGGTGGATACCCAGCACCTCGGCCTGCACCGCCTGCGGCAGGGTCGAGATGCCCTCTATGTTCATGCGCACCGCGGTCGCGGCGAGAATGCGGTTGGCAGATTCCGCGTCGCCGCGGTCGCGCGCGGCTTTGATTTCCATGCCGATGATCGGATCGGTGGTCTTGATGGTGCCGTTGGCGATGTTGGTTTCGAGCTCGCCCACCACCTTGCGGCCGGCGTCGATCTTCTCCTTGGCGTCGCCGGTCAGATAGGCCAGCCGCGCCATGCCGTGCGAATAGAGCCGGTTGCGGTCGGTCTCCGAGAGGTTCGGGTTCTGCAGGATTTCCTTGGTCAGGACCTGGGATGCCTCGGCCTTGCCCTTTCGGGTGTAGGTGTCGTCGACATGCGCTACCAGCGCCTCGCCCTGCAGCAGGCCGGTGAAGTTCTTCACCTCGAGGTCGATCTGGTCCTGCGGCATCCGGAACAGCGGATTGGTGCCGAGCGCAGCATAGGATGCCTTCAGCCGCTCCAGCGACTGCTTGAACTCCGGCGTGTCGGTGCCGCCCGGCTGCCGCGCCAGCCCCTGCAGCGTGTTCTTCTGGTCGGCGATCGTGGCGTTGATCGACTTCTGCTGGTTGGTGACGTCGAGATTGACCGTGGTGTTGGTGATCGCGTTGTAATGCTGGGTCGCCAACTGCTGGCCGTGCAGGGTCGCGGCCTCGCCGATGGTGCCCTTGTTGTCGGCCTGGTACTTCTCGAGAAAAGCCCCGGCCGCCGCCTTGTACGCCGCCGGGTCGGTCGGATGCTCGGCGTGGATTTCTTTCAACCGTTCCGACAGCACGTTGCTGGTCTGCGCAAGCGTGCCGGCTTTGACCGCCTCGTGATAGGCGTCGCCGGCGCGGCCGAAGATCACCGAGTTGGCGGGGTTGGCAACCGACACCGACCCGTCGGCCGCGCGCTCCACCTTCTGTTGCGACAGGTCCTCCGCCGCCTGCTCTTTGGCCTGCCGGGTGGCGATATCCATCTGCGCGTCAGCAACCTGCCCCAGAGCTTTTGCCATCTGGTCGTTGCTGGAGATGATGTCCTGCCGCGACACCGACGAGGTCGGCGCGGTCGAGGTGACAATGCGTTCGGATGCGAGCGGGAGATTAACCACCGAACAGCCCTCCGCCCGCGATACCCTTGGCGATGCCCGCGCCGGCCGAGATGGCGCCCGCGAACAGCGCATGATCCGCCGCCGATCGATAATAGGCCGCGTCCGAACGGTCCTGCCGGGACTGCGCGAGAATGCTGTTGACCACCGTGGTGCGCTGTTCGGTGCCGATATCCTCCTGGTTTTGCAGTATCGCGGCTCCCGTCGGCGAGTTGGGATCTGCGCGCGCGGCGGCGCGCACGGCCTCGATATTGCCAAGCGTCGTGTTCAGGCTGCGCGACATCTGCGCACCGGTCTGCACGGCTTTCAGCTCGCCGTACTTGGCGGCGTTCTCCAGCTTGGCGGCCTGGTACTCGTTCGCTGTCGCGGTGCCCTGCGCCTGCAGGATTGTGGAATAGGCCGACAGTCCGATCGAGGCGAGCGAGTTGCCGCCTGCCGCGCTACCTCCGCTAGAGCCCATGGCGATCCCCGATCATATCGATACCTCAATGGCGAATTCGAGCAGCTGCAAGGGTCCGGGCGTGTCCTTGATCAGGACGGGGCGCGGATCGTATGAGCTGCCCTGCGGCGGATACTCCTCAACCGTTTCCCGATCAGGCGGCGGCAAGGTCGCATCGTCGCCCTGATTCCACGCCGGGAAGCGGCGGAAATTCATCAGCGTGCCCAGCGCAGGCCCCGTCGGCGTGATCCGGCCGGAAAATAGATGCCCCAGCATGAACCCGGTGGAATGCACGACGTACGCCGCGAAATAGGAGATTTGCCGCATCTTCATGCGCTGGCCCGCGTCGGCGCCGGGTTGGGCGTTGGGGCAGAACGGTTCGACGGTCGCAGTCCACAGCTGCCCCGCCAGCAGCGAAGCCGCGCTCAGATCCTCGCCGGCATTGCCCTGTGGGACGATGAAGCCGTCGACATCGATATCGTATATTCCCATCGACCGCGTCGACTGATCCATCAGCGACACCGTCTGCGAAGGAATCCACCATAGCGGACCCTTGCCGACCGGAGCCGCAAAAGCCGCCGGCAGCGCGTTCACGAACAGTCCGGCATCGAGATATTTGGCATCGTCGAGAACTTCGCAGATGGTGACGCCGAAATAGCTGGTTGTGAAGATGACTTCCGCCGCATTCGTCGCCACCCATTGCACGGCGCCGACGCTTGACCACGGCCCCCAGCCGATGGTGGGTACGATCTGGCCATCCTGCAGCGTGTATTTTCCGACCACGAGCGAGCCGTCGCCGTTGAGCACGTAGGCGTAGCGCTCGTCGAAGCTGCCGTCGGCGGTGGGCACCGCGATGGCCTGGATGTTGCTGAACAGATGGTTGTGAAATTCGCACAGATTGCGCGTATTGAACGGCCGGTAATAGGCGCCGGCCGCGACGATCGCCATCACGTTGCTGCGCCCGGCGTTCACGTACAAGATGATTTCCTGCGAGGTGCGCGGCTGCACCTGAGCGCAGCCGTCGCTCGACAGCACCTGAAAGCCGACACTGCCCGGCTTGAGCGGATTGGTCGCGTCGATCTTGATGTAGTAGAGCTTGCCGTCGCAGAACACGAATTCAGAACTTTCCGCGCCGGGCACCACATAATAGACTTGCACCTTGTCGGGCGCGATTTCGAAGATCGCGTCGACGGGGTTCGGGCCGACATACAGATCGGTCGGGCTGTTGATGGCCGACCAGCTGATGCCGCCGGGAAGCGCAGGAAAATTGCAGAAGCCAAGGCGAAACTGGTCGGCGAAACATGATGCGGGGTAGCCGCGGAAGTTGTTGAACACCTCCTCGTCCCACACCGTGATCGCCTGCGGGGACGCCGTGGCCACACCGGAAACAACCGCCGTTCCCGACGGCCCGACGATCGTCTCGGCGGTGAAGGACGGTGCGGTATTGCCCAACGCCAGCAACTGCACCACCAAGGCCGTGCCGCTGGCCGAGGAAATGTTCCGAACGCTTGCCCCGACGCTGATGGTTTCACCTGCGACGAAGGGTGTCGCGGTGTTCAGCGAAACGGAAAAGCCGCTGCTATAGGGCGAATCGATTGCGGTGATGACGCCTGTCGCCCCGGAGGTGCCGCCGACCACCGGGTTGCCGACATAGAACGGAAAAGCGGCCAGCGCACTGATGTATTGCGTATTCGAACTGTTGGCGACAATGCCGGTCGCGCCCGACGATGCGCCGTTCACCGAATCTCCGATGGTGAAGCGGCCAACCGTCGAGGATACGGTCAGCGTCTGCGCCACCGGCAGCGGCTCGACGACTGTCGCATTGATGTTCGAAGCGTCGATCACGGCGCCGAGCAGGATCTGCCGGCCGGCAAACCGCATCCGCGTTCCAGTCATTCCGGCGACGACGATGGGCGAGGAAAACTGCACCGTGATGGCGCCGCTCACCGCGCTCGGCAGCATCGTGACGCCCTGCGGTGAGAGCCGATAAAACGGCGTGCGCTTCTGGCCACCGACTGAAATGGTTTCCGCATAGTCGGCGATCGTCCACGTCGTGACCCCGTTCCACGAAAGCACTTGCGGCTTCATGCCGGGGAACGTGATGTAGATCGAGAGTGCGATCTGACAATAGACGATCGACGCGAGGTTTGCGGCGCCCCACAGCAAGGGTGCGCCATTGCCCTGGTTGGTGAAATTCGCAACCGCGGCGCCCGCCGAATTGACGACCTGAAGGCTGCCATAGACGCCGCTGACCCCGAAGACGATCTTGAAACGGTTGCCGGGCGACATCGTGACTTCTTCGATGCGGCCGGCGGTAGTTGCGGGAAACAGCGCGGCGCGGCCGGGACGGCCCTGGATGGCGCCGGAATTGAGAATGCGCATGTTCGACATCTGCCGCAGCCCGCCCTTGCGGGCCGGATGTTCGTCAGTACGCTTCAGCGTGACGTCGACCTCGCCGAACGAGAAGTCGCGCTGGGCGCCGATGATTTTCTGGGCCATCGGTCACAGCCCCCACGGCCCACTATCCCCGCCGCTGGGAATCGGCCAATCGGGCCGGCGGATGAAGCGCGCGCGCCGCAGCCGCGAAATGAACATCGCCCGTTTCGGCTTCTGCATGTCGTGACGCGCCTTGGCGTTCGCCAGGATGGCGTTGCCTTCCCCGAACATGCGCCCGGCCTCGGTGTTATCCTTCTTGATACCGCGGTAGATGCCGGCCATCACGAAGCGCTCGAGCGCCAGAATGACCGTCGGCGTGCCGTTCACGGGATCGGAGTTCGTGGAAAAAATGCCCTTGATGATGACCGGGAACGGGGTCGTCGGCGATGGCGGCGGGGGCGGCCCGCCCTTCGCATTGACCACAAGCTGCCCGTCGAGAAAGTCCCACACGCACGTCCGGTCGTTAACCCGCACCATGATCACGTGGACCAGATCGTCCGGCAGATCGTAAGCCGTATCGTAGCGGTCGTCGGCGGGCGCGTTGACGGCGGGCGTCAGGGTGCGGAAATTGGTCACCCACGACCACGGATGCGCCTCGGTGACGACCGCCAGCGCCCGCTCATAGGCCGGCGAGCACACGGTCCATTCGACCGAGCCGTCATCGGCCACCGACACGAGGTTGTCGCCGGTCTGTGCCAGCGCCGAGTTGATCAGTTCCGTCTTGCCGAGGGGCCATTCGAATGCTGCCATGCCGGACCGTCATCCGGAGGCCGGTCCGCCGCAACGCACTGCCAGGGTCAGTTGATCCTGAAGGCAGAGACGGTGCTGTCTTTGGAGTTGCCGCTTGCGTTGAAAAGCAGGTTTCCGCTGGTGCTGGCGGCATCCTTGCAGCTAATGCGCAAATTACCTGCGGGGCTCGTGATGAAGCCAGACAGGCCGAAAGAAACGCTGAGATTGACGGCCGAAATGCTGGCCTGCCCGGATGCAATCACCGTGGTGCCGTCCCAGAGCTTGCACTGGATGTTGGCCGCGCCGGCCGTATCGTTAGCGGTAATGGTTCCGGATACCCACCACGTTCCGGTAGAGCCCTGGGCGACGCTGGGGCCGTCGAAATAGTTGGAAGTGTTATTGAGGGCGACGTTGGCGCCGAGCGAATTTGTGAGCTGCCCGAGCCCGAGGCGGGCGGTCGGAATGGTGCCGGTGGTGAGCTGCGTGGCGTTCAACGCGGTCAGGTTGGTGGCGACGCCGGCCGAGGGCGTGCCGATATCGCCGCCCTGGAAGTATAGCAGGCCGGTACCGGTTTCATCGGTCACTGTTGCGCGCAGGTTCGCGCTTGACGCCGCCGCAAGCCACGTGGCCATGCCGGCGCTCATGCCCGCCAGGCCGCTCACTGGGAGGTTGCTGGTGTTCGCCAGGTTCCCAGACGCTGGGGTGCCCAGCGCGCCGTTGAACGTGACGAACGCGCCGGCTGATCCGACGTTCACCGCCAGCGCGGTGGCGACGCCAGTCCCCAGCCCGGTCACACTGGCGATTGCTGGCGTGCAGACGTTCTGCGATGCCGCGGTCACCAGCCCCTTGGCATTGACGGTGACGCTGGCGCACTGCGTGACCGATCCGAAGCTCCCGACATTGGCATTGACGGTGCCGAACGTGAACACGCCGGCATTCGATACCGTGAGATCGCCGGACGGCGTTTGCGGCGTGGCGATGTTGCCGACTGAGCCGATCCAGATTTTGCCCGAGGCCAGCGGCAGGCCGGCGCCGACGAAATCGTTCACCCACCGCGTGGTGGCGATGCGGTTCGAGCTTTCGGTCGGAGACGCCGGGGTCGGCGCGATCAGCGCCAGGGTGGACTGGCCGGTCGGGCCAGGCGGGAACGGCGTGATCTGCGCGGAGGCCGGCGATATCAGCAGCGCAGCAACAGCGAGCGCAAGCAGCGGGCGACGCATGCCGGTCACTCCCATTCGAAGATGGTCAGGGCTGACCCGCCCGCGCTCGCGATCGCGTTCCACGCCGAATTGACCTGCGGGGTCTGCCCGACGCCGTCGACGCGATATCCCTGATAGGGCAGTAGCGTGATCGAGCCCGGCCCGTTCACGGTGCATGTGATGGTCGGCGTCGCGGTGCGGCTGATCGTCGGGCAAACCGCGATCTTCGCCGTGTCGCTGGAGTTATAGAACTCGATCCGTCGGCGCGCCGCATTGACGCCGATTGCTTGCGCGGAGCCGGTGCCGACCGACACCGGGTAGGTGTAGGGCATTGCGGGGGTTTGCGCGAAGGCGGCGCTGACCGACAGCAGCAGGAAAAGGAGGACAAGGCGCATCGGGCATCTCCGGATTGATGCCGCGAACGTGCGGCCGCTGGCCATGTCCGGCAACGCACCACAAAAAAGAGCGGCCCGCAGGCCGCCCGTCAGTCGCGTGGATGTCCATGGATCAGGTACTGGGCTTGGGATGATTGCCGGCGAGCTTGTCCTCGTTCGCCTTGCCCTTGACGACCTTCTCGTCGGCGAGCCTTTTCTTTTCAGCTGCGGCGAGCTCGGCGGGAGTCGGTTCGCCCTTGCGGCCGAACGGGCGGCGGATGGTCGGATCGGGCGCGGGCGGCAGCGACGCGACGAGGGCCTCGTCGGCGGCGATCTGCTGGGCAATCGCATCCTCTTCGGCCTTCTTGGCATAGTAGGCTTTCAGGCGCTGGGCCGCGTCAGCGACGGCCTTGTTGTGCTCGTCGAGCGCGGCCTGATCTTCCGGGGTGAGCGGCGCGGGGTCAGGTGGCAACGGTGCCGGCATGGCCGCGCCGCGCGCCTTCGCATCCTCGACGTCCCGGGCGTACTGCTCGGCGCGCCGCTTGCGCGCGGCGTCAGCGTCCTCCCGCGCCCACGGCTGATCGCTCCATTCATCGGGATGGTTGGAGATCGCGTTCTGCGCGTCGATCGCGTAGGGAAACAGCACCGCGCCGTCGTTGATGTGAAAGGCGGTGGCCGACTGGTTGGTATCGATCTTGAGTGCCATGGAGGTAACCTCGGGTGACGGACTAGAACTTGACCTCGGCCTTGCTGATCCATGACGTCAGGGTCAGGATCGGCGTGGTTCCCGATGCGACGAGATACATGCGCAGGTAGCGATAATAGATGCGCTGCATCAGGTTGGTGCACGGGATCTGGATGATGGTGCCGGCAAGGTTGGTCGGCGGAATGGTCGGCGTCGCGCCGAGGATGGTCGCGACCTGGCGGTTGGCGGCGAGCGCGGCCAGATCGTGGAACGCCAGCAATTCGACGTTGCCGTTTCCGAACGCGACGTCCTGGGAACCGAACAGATGCAGCTTGTAGACTTCATCCGTGGTGGTGAAGTCGGCCACCGTGATGTCCATGTTCCAGATGAAATCGGTGCGGCCGACGGCGGACACCGGCGCGGCGCCGCCAAGATCGATCTGACCGGAATTCAGGTTGTTGTAATACCCGGTGGCGGTCAGCGACTGCGCCGAGCAAAAGGCCAGCGAGGCGTCGAAGGGGCACGGAAAGGTCGTGATCTGCGACGGGATAGCAAGAGCGGTCAAGGCCATCTAAGTTCTCCTTCAGGCCGCGGATCAGGCCACAATCGTTGCATTGGTGACGGATGTCAGGCGCGCGAGGGCCTTCGGGTGCTCACGGGCAAAACCGTAGTCCCACTTGATGTGCGTGGAATCGAACGGCTGGCCGGTGGTCGGACCTTCCGGCATGACCGACAGCGGCGTCTGCTCGATCGCGTAGAAGCCGCCGGGCCGGAACGAGACGCAGTAGATCGAGCCGGTCACCGCCGAACCGCCACCGGCCGCGACTTCGTTGAACGGCAACAGGTCCGGCGAATCGTCCGGCTCGTAGCCGAACAGGATCGGCAGGCCCTTGAACTTGATGATGCGCCGACCGAAATCGTCCTCGGCATAGGCCACGGTCTGGTTGACCAGCGTGTTGTTGCGCGCCGCGGCGTCGAATTGCGGCATCAGACCGCGCGGCATGATCCAGTGCGTCGGCTTGTTCACGCGCCAATACAGGATATCAAGATTGGCGAGCGACAGCGCGGCGCCGCCGGATGCAGCCGAGTTGTTGATCAGGTTGCCGGTGGCCGCGGTGGAATCGAGGCAGCGCGCCTGGATGCCGTTCGGGGTGCGGACGTTCGCTGAATTGTCCGACTTGATGACGTTCTGCGAGAAGAACTGCGCCAGAGCGGTGGACTTCAGCTTCTCCTGCTTGTACTTGCCCTCGGGGCCGAGCCGGTCGATCATGGCGCGGTCGGCGAAGATGTAGTCGTCGATGAAGAACGTGTCTTCCTCGCGCAGGTTGAAGGTTCCAAGCCCCTGGTTGCCGGCCTCATTCAGTCCGCGGAAACCAACCGTCGGCAGCGATGCGATGTCCATATAGGAGCGCTTTCCGCGCTGGGCGGGAAGGATCGGGATCGCCCGCATCACATCCGACGTGTCGACCATGTTCTCGACGAAGGTCCGCGTCGGATCATTCTGGTCGATCGACTTGGCGTATTCGACGAAGTTGGTCGGGGTGGTGATCGTGGTGGTGAGCGAAACCATTTAGATGTCCTCCGTCAGCCCGCTTTGCGAGCGGCGCGCTGATCCTGTGCAAACCGACGCTGTTCAAAACTCATCCCATCGTAACCGGGGATTTCGGTGGTATCCGGCGCGACGCGATGCTGCTGCGAGAACGGCCCCGTGCCCTGCGACGTCAGCCGCGTGATGTGCGCTTCCCAGGCCTGCACCTGGGCGGCGGTCACCATCGTGCTCTTGAGAACGCCGAGGCCCTGCGCGTCCATCCATTGCGTGACGGCGTCGACGCGGGTCGGGCCGGTAGCGCCGAGCTTGGCCACTTCAGCCGCGCGCGCGGTATCGATCTGGGCCTGCTCGCCGACCTTGGCGGCGGCGAACACGCCGAGCGCGTCCGAGAAGTCTTGCTGGGTCCAGCCCTTGGCATGCGCCATCGCGCGGGCCTGGGCGAGTTCGGGTGCGGCCGGATCGAATTCGAACTTGACGCCTTGCGGCATCTGGAAGTCTTTCGGCAGCTCGATCTTGTAGGCATCGGCGGACGGCGGCAGCGAATTCTTGCGCACCGCCTCGGCCGCGTCCCTGGTCGACAATTCGTTGAAGCGCGGGATCAGCGCTTCGATCTTGACCGCGTTCTTCTCGGCATCCCAGTAGGAATCGGGCAGACCCTCGGGCCGAACCGGGGCTTCACTCTTCGGGGGCTCGGTCCCAGCCGGGGACGTGGGTGTCGGCGGTGATGCGGCGGCCGGCGCCGCGGGGGCGGGCGACGGCGACGGGCTCGGCGGTTGGGAGGACAACGGGCTGTTCGGCTCCGCTGCTGCCGGCGCTGCTGCTGGTTCGGTTGACACTTTCCGCAATCCCCTTGGCCATCAGGCCGATCAATTCGGACGCGAAACTGCGTTCCCCTTGATTGGCTCGCAACGCACCACGGAGTTGAGGGTCAGGAATTTTCATCAGCCGGCGCTGCAGAAAAATGTAGAGATTGTGCCCGTCGGGGGTCATCGCGATGCGGTCGAGCGAGTCCACGATCTCTTTCTGGGTGGGGCGGATTTCGGTCATGCGGTGGGTGCCGAACCTTCATCGACGCCGCCGACATGACGCGCGCCGGCAAGCTGGGCCATCTGGTCGACGGCCTTCTTGACCTCTTCAACCGGCCGCTGCTCGATGATGGAGACCCGGGCCTTGGCCAGCCAGTTCGCGATCGTCTTGCGGCCGTCGATGTTGATCTTCCACTCTTCCGGGAACATGGCGCCGAGGATCTGCGCGGTGCGCGCGGCTTCCGCCAGTTCCTGTTGCTCGGCGGCGGCCTGCGCCGGATTGCGCGCCAGGGTCGCTATCATCTTGCCGTCGACCTTGACCGGGACGATGGAGCCCGATTGCTCCGATAGGTATTTGTAGCGGATGAAAATCTGCGACAGGTCGCGCCAGAACGGCAGCCCGGGCGTGCCGATGCGGCGCTGCGCGCGCGCCATCTCGTCGAGCCACTGGCCGAGCGTCGGCGGGGTGTCGCCGGTCTGCTCTGGCATGTCGACATAGAACAGCTTGCGCAGCTTGTGCAGCTTGTCCTCGTATTTGTAGGCGCCCTCCTGCGCCGGCGGCACGTCATAGATTTTCTTGACCGCACCCTCGTGGCCGGGCTGGATTGGATATGCGAAACCGGATTCCAATCCCTGCTCGACATTGGTGAAGCTGTCGGACGGATAGGTGATCGGCGGGCGCAGCGACAGGTCGAAATGCTCGTCCAGCGCCATTTCCATCTCGTCGATCTGGCGCAAGGACGGCAGGCCCTGGATCAAGGGGCCGAGCCCGAACGGCGAATCCGCGGTCGGGTTGAAGCGGCCGACCCACAACGGACAGCAGCCCTCGCCCTTGATCTCGACATCATGCACGAGGTCCGATCCGGTCTTGCCGATCATCACGACGTGCTGCCAGCACTCGTCGCTCTTGTCGTCCCATCTGCGCCAGAAACCCCACACCACCTGGGTGTGCGCCTTCGGCTTGTCGGTGATTTCCTTCAGCAGATCAGCGTGGTTCTCAGAGACCTTCTTCCAGATTTCTTCCCCGACCAGCTCGCGGACATGCACGTTGCGGGTGAACCTGGTCACGAACCGATCGTCGATCTCGCCGCGCGGGCCGAGGTTGACGTCGAGTTCGCGCAGCGGAATCGCCATGTTGTTGATCGGGTGGGACGGATGCGGCCGATCGATCCACAGCCCGACCGTGCCGATCGACAAATCCGGGTAGAACGCCTTGGCCACCTCGGGATACAGGTTCGATGTCTTCATCGCGTTGAAGATCGTCTGCTCGATCTTGCGGACGTCGTCCTCAACCTTCTTCCAGACCTCGGGCGGGCAGCCTTCGCCGGGCCCGAGTTCGCACCACGGCTTCGCCTCCGGCATGAAGGCGTTGACGATCTCGGTGACGAAATCGCCGCACAGGATGAATGCCTCGTCGGTGTTCAGCTCCGGCGCGTCCTGCATCCGCGCCATGGTCGGCGCCGAGACCGAATTCAGGAAGCGCTGGCGGTGCGGGGACGCGAAGAAATAGCACTCGCGGAAATCCATCTCCCACTGCGCCTTCCAGGCGCGCGCGGCGGCGAGACGGTCCTTGGCTTCGGTCTGCAGCGGACTTTCGCCGGCGGCCTTGGGCTTCGCTGCCATCAGAACCCTTCCCTCGCGGCGGCCGCCGGAGCGGGCAGCATCCCGGCGCCGGCCAGCGCCTGCTTGGTGCCGAAGCGGGCCAGGATGCTGGCGGTGTCGATCTGCGCCTGGTTCTGCAGGTTAGTGATCAGCGACCGCTGCGCCTGCGCCTGCGTCGCCGCAAAGTTCGGGTCTTCCTCGATCTTGGGTTTCTCGGCTTCCATCGTCCCGGACCACTCCACCGCGCCTGATCATCTGGCGGTAAAGCGCGTCCGGCCGCACGGCAACGCACCCCAGCCCGACCAGGTGCGCGACCGCGGTGGTGCAGAACAGCCCCCAGCGCAGCAGCGGCAGGCTGTCTTCCGACACCTCCAGCGTCACCGTGCAGTTGCCCTTGACGATGTTTCCGAGGATGGTCTTGGCGTGGTCGGTGTCGGCCAGGAGTTCAATCCGCGTGCGCCGGAACCCGACGTCATAGATGATCCAGACCCCGAGCTCGGGGATGAAGGCGAACGCCGACACGTGCTTGAAATGCCCCAGCGCGATCAGGCCGAAGAACCAGTTCTCGGCCTTGCGGTGAAACACCACCGTCCAGCGCCGCGCCTCGAGGCCGAATCCCGGCACCTCCCTCACGACACCCGCCGCATCGTCTTGCGCCGGTTCCAGGCCTGCACCGGTTTCAGCGCTCCGAGCGGCGGCCGGCCCGTCATCTTGCGCCCCTCACCCAATCCCAGAACGCCATATTGCAGCGCGTCCGCCGGGTTCGAATAGCGGTCCTTTTTCGGCTTCAGCTCGCCATCCTCTTCCTTCACCAGGTGATAGCGGCCCGCCATCGCCACCTTCAGCGTCCGGCACAGCGGCGACAGCACGAACCGCGGCCGCCCGTCATACATCTCGGTCAGCACCGCCGTCACCGCGTCGACCCGGGTCGCGATCATGTTCTGCTTCAGGTTCGGCGCCGCCGACACCGGAAGGCCGTTCGCCGCGAAAATCTCATACGCCGTCTTGTCGTCGTTCTGGCCCTTGTCCTGCCCCTTCGGATCCCCGACCAGCCGCACCTCGAAACCCAGATATTTGTCCGCCAGGAACCGCTTCACCTTCGGCGCAAACGTCACCGCGCCCTCGTTCAGGCCCAAAAGCTCATACTGCACCAGCACCCGGTTGTTGATCGCCTGCATGAAGATCGCCGCCGGCTGCCGCCCGAAATCCAGCCCGACCACCACCTCGTGCCCCTCGACCGGCCGCAGCGCCTCGCGCGCGACATGGGTCTCGACCGCAAACTGCGGCCATACCGGAGAGCCGTCGATCACCAGCGCGATCACGTTGCGCATCCGGGAATCGATCCACGACTTCTTCTTGCCCGGCAGCATCTTCTCGTAATAGCGCGGCGGCAGGTTCTTCAAATTCTCCGCCGCCGGATTGACCTCGTAGCCGACCACCACCCCGTGCGTATCCCGCTTCTCCAGAACCCCGGGCGGCTGCTTGTAAAATCCCCAATGCGCCGGCCACTCGAACTGCAGCCGCTCCTCGTCCGTCAAATTCGGCGGCAGGTCGATCTGCCCCGTCATCCACGCCAGCCAGTGATCCTCGTCCGGCGCGTTCGCATCCGCAATAATCCCGTGCCACTCCGACCCGCCATGATCCGCGCCAGGATACCGCAACCGCGACGTGCCCTCGTCAAAAAGCTCCTTGTCGATGAACGGCAACTCGTTGAACGCCCCGCCCGAATACTCGGTCGAGCGCAATTTCCGAACATCCTCCGGCTTGTCCAGCGCGATAAAGTCCACCTCGAGCGAAACATCCGAAAACCGAATCTTGTGCGACGGCGGCTGCCCCCAGTTGAACCGGCCGTAAATATGCTCCGGGAACATCTCCAGCCAGGTCCGGATCGTCGTCGTCTTCAAATCCGGATAGGTGTTGCGCGCGATGAACCACCGCGACATCCGCAACCCCGTCAGCCGCGATACCCGCTGCTGCTGCGCATGCCGCATCACCCGCGCGCACAACGCCCGCGTCTTCCCCGACCCGATCGGCCCCTGGATGATGTCGACTTCCTTGTTCGACAGCGTGAACTCGCACACCATCGTCCCCGCATCGAGCTCAAACCGGCCCCGCCCGTCGGAGGTGTCGGTCATCGCGACAACCGCCAGTTCAAATACGAATGCCGGTGATAGACCCGCCGCAGAAAATCGTGCCCCCGCGGATGATGGTTCCCGAAAGATTTTGCGGAAAAATCTAAATCCACGCCCCCCGATGGTTCTGAAGGCGGACGTGCGGGGTGGTTACCAGCGTACGAGTTCGGCCTCGAATTTTCCCCCCCGGCTCCGCCCTGGGCGCCTACCCATCCGCGAGGGCCACCCCACCCGCTTGCATTGCACAACGAGGCGGGAACCACACCATCACCCATGGTCCGGACTGGCAGCGAGACCGCGCAATCCCTAGACAGGGGAATACGGACATCCGCTATCACTCTGATATCACTTTCATATCCGCATCAATGGTCGGCGGCTGTGTCAATGGCGTGCCAGTGTTGACCACAATCACGAGGCCAGGCAGCGATACCGACCCGCGGGAAGCTGGCGCATCGTCGCTGATTTGCTCGAGCAGCTTGATGGCCTGGATCGACGCCATCTGGTTGCTGGTCTGCTCGCGAATCTCGACGGCTCGGTGGATGTTCCGCGCTCGTTCGGAGGTACGCAACACGTCCAGTTCCGACATGTAGAACTGTTTCACGTCTGGCCGGCGGAGAGCTACGTAGAGGGAATCGTCTTTGAGGCCAGCAGTTTGTGCCGCATCGGCCCTATTCTGACCGAGCCATACCATTGCATGGATTGCAGCCCTCACTTTGGCGGTAATCTTGAGCGTCTTGGCCTGCTTTGAGGGCGGATGGCTTTGCAATGGGGATGTGGCGAGGCTGGTATCGGTCATGAGGGGGATGAGGCGTAATGGTTGGTGGGGCGGCAACGCACCCGATGCGTACGCAGCATATATAGATAGCTATATGGTGCGTACGCGCTTGAGTTCCCGGTGGCGCTTGGCCCGCTCGGCTGACCGCTGCTTGCGCAGTTGGGCTCGCTGCTTCTTGGAACAGTCAATGGCCCCGATGGTGGTGATCTTGAGCCGGGTGCGCTGATCCATGGTGAGGCGGATCCGCCACGCCAGCTTGTCGGCGGACCATTTGATTGGGCACTGCACCACCTGGGATATCAGGCGTTCGCGCTCGATATGTTCCAGCCACGGTGCATAGGCCAGCAGCCATGACATGATGCGGCGGGGTGCGTCCGGGAGGCCGCCCATGTGGTGCGCGAAGATGCGGAGGATCTCGATGGAGCGGTCGGAGGGTTCGATCTCGGTGCCGGCGCCATGTACATCGTTGTACCATTTGGTCAGATCGGCGAGGCGGATGGCTGCCATGGAGCGGGTGCGCTTGCCGACCTTCGCCTTGGTGGAATAGCGGCGCTTGATCTCCCATTTGCGGGCCGCGATCTGTTCGGGGGTTGGGCGGCGAATGCTCATCGATCGAGATTGGCGATGCCCTCCGCATGGGCAACGCACTGAGCAGCCAGCTTGCGCTCCTTGAGCCGCTCGCGCATGTTCTTGCGCCGATTCCGCTGCCGTGCGCGGCCACCCTTGCGAGCAATTTCGGACATCTGCTTAGGGCTAAGCTGGCGCGCCCTTGCCTTGCCGCCGAGTTCCCCTGCGGCCTTGAAAACATGGGGTGCGGCGCGTTCCAGCAGGGTCTTGCTGATGCGTCCCTTTTCGAGCCGAACGTTGGATGTATCGCGGCCTTCCCATTTCGCGGCCATGCGTCGGGCCTGGTCCTCGTCCGGTACCATTTCCAACTTCACGGCGAGCAACGAGCACAACATCTGGAACACGAACGGGCTCATGCCCTTCTCGCGCCGCGGGCCGATCACCCGCTCCATGTGGCCTTGCGTGAATCCGCCGAGATCGTCGAGCACCTTGAACGACAGGTTGCGCATCTCCTTGGCGGCCCGCAGCGCCTCGATCAAGTCTTCCTGGGTGCGGATCGTGGCGATGGGGCTCAAAGCACCTTCTCCAGTCCCGCCAGCACGGCTTTCCACTTCTCCTCCGTGGTGTATTGCGTGCTCAAAGTCCCGCCGGCGAGGGTATATTCGATCGTGAAGGAGTGCTCGTTGTCGGTCCATGATTGCATTCCCAGCAGCTTGGAATTGTCGATGTGCAGGTGCAGCACGTCGCCGAAATAGATGCGGAGCTCGTAGAAATCTCTGGTGATGCGGACGGCTGGATTCGGCGGCAGCTTGATCTGGGCGCTCATTCCGCGTCCTCGTCGAGCTCTGCGCGCTTGTACATGACATAGTCGTATGTTGATCCCACGAACGTGACACCGCCAAAGACCAGAAATATCGCGGCTGGACCGATAAGCATCATGCCTCCGATCGCGAAACAGATTGCTCCAATAAGCTGCCCTTGAAGCGCCGCTTTGATTTTCGGGCTCATTCCGCAGCCCGCTCGATGATGGGCTGGTCGGCCGGTTGTGCTGCAGGCGCGTCGCCGAGCTTGACGGCATCATCGAATGTGAGCCTCCCCACCGCTTCCATATCGCCCATCTTCATCGCCGTGCTGAGACCGCGCAACGCGGCCTTGCCGGCCTCAAGCTGCTTCGTGCAATCGATGAACTTGCGGGCATCGAGGATGCGCTGCATCGATCCTATACGCGCGCCGATCGCATAGACTTCCTTCAGGGCTATCTTGCGCAGCGTGCCAGGATCCGGCGCCCATTTGTAATCGTGCGCCTTGCCACGCTCGTCGGTGCCGGCGTCGTGCCGGAACCACGCCTTGACGCCCGATTCCACAGCCCAGCATGGCACATCCTCGAGCACATCGAGATAGACCTCGCTGCGCGCTTCTTCGACGAGATCTGATTTGCGCTCGCCGGCGAGCACCGTCAGCAGCTTTGAGACCGCTGTGGCGACACGCGTTTCAGCCGTAACGCTATTGGCGGGGGTATCCGCCAGGAATGAGCGTAAGCTGTCGCGATGGTCCATCATCGCTTGCCGCTGATCCTCGCTCGGGATCATCTCCGGCGGCAGGACCAGCACCTCCCCGTTCTCGAAACTCTTCCCGTCCGGGGTCATCTGCAGCTCGAGCCTCACGGCGCCTTGCAAGCGCGCGGCCCATTCCGGCAATGACGGCAGTGTCGCGGGTCGACGCGGGTCCGGAAGCTTGATTGGCTCGAATATTACCAGTTGCGTTGCCATTGAATCCTCGTTTGATCACGTCACGACAGCGATTTCGGAGCGTTCCATCCCACTTGACCTTGACGCCGCGCTGGCCGGGGATGTCCGACCAATAGTCCACGAACTCGGCCCACAGCTTTTCAGGATCCGAGATTCCTTCAGCGACGATCAGCGCCCGGTGCTCATCGGAGAGCAGAGTTCCAGGTGCCATTCGCGTGCCTCGCGCGCGCATTCCAGAACTCTCTTTCTTGCTTTCCTTAAGGGGCTCTCCAGTAAGTAAGGAAGAAAGAACAACACAGTCCGATAGCGTCTCCGTCACGCTGTCACGCGTTACGTTTGCGTTACGCGAGGTCACATCGTTTGCTTTGACCTCCCTTGCAAGCTGTTGTTCTTTCTTGCGATTTCTGTAATTCTGCTGGCGGACCTTTGCTTGCTCGCGTGACGTAACGCGTGACGTAACGTTACGTAACGCGTTATTCAGCGTTACGATTTCAAGCGCACGGACCGCCGCGACGATAGCCGGCGCTGGCTCACTATCAGCGAGCATGCGCGCTACCATGTCTGCGATCGGCGTCGACGTCATTCCGTCGGCTCCTTCGCCTTCTCGCGCCGCTCGGTCTCACGCCGCTCACGCGCGCGCTGCAACATGCCCTGCACGTGCCTGGGACCGATGCCGAGGCGTTCGGCGATGACCACGGGCGTCAGGCCGCGTTCGTAGAGCTCCAGCGCCCGGTCGGCCGTGCATTGCCCGAATTTGCGGTAGACGCGGCTCATGGCATCCTCGCCAGCTCTTCGGCGAGCGCCGCGACTTCCTGGGCCAGCTTCTCGGCGTGCTTTTTGTCGTTGTTGGCCTCGGCCCGCTCAGCGGCGCGCCGGAGCACGCTGTGGAGGTCTTCGAGTTCGGATTTAGTCAGCGGGCGTTGCTTCATGCTGCCTCGTCGAATTTTGTTGCCTCGTTGCCCCAGACATCGAAGCCGGCGCGCGATTGGCGACCGAACAGGTCACAGCGCGATAAGCCCGGCGTTCGAGCGACCACTTGCTCGTAGAAGGATTCCGGCTTGCGACTGTGTTCACGGGCAATTCCTTCGATAGCACCGTGAAAGGGCTCGTGGATCTGCCGTTCGTTTGCAAACACGCCGAGCAAGATGGATTCGTGCATGCCTCGGGATCGGTAGCCGGGGCCCATACGACGTTTTCCGCCTTTGGTCCGCTTGTCCCAGATCATTTCGGTCTTGTAGAGCGCGCCCCATGCCTTCAGTATCTCGAACGAGCGGTCCAGCGTCGGCGGGCAAGCCCAGAGCAACAGGATGGCGTTGGCGCGCGCCAGATGGCCCACGGGCAGCGCGGCGATGTCCTGCCACGACATGGTGTCGTAATGTTTGCTGGCGGACTTCCGATTCCCTCGCTCGGAATACAGTTCGAACCGCGTCGGCGGATCCACGCAGATCACGTCATAGCCGAACATCTGGAGGGCGCCGAACGGCCATGTCATGGCATGGCCCTCACCGTGACCACGACGAGCGCCTGGGGCCCGTAGCGCTTCTCCAGCGTCATCCGGCAGATCAGGGAATCGTCGCGATACACGACCCCGTTGAGGGCGTCGTTCCATGCCTTGGCGATGTTATCGAGGTCGGGCTTTTTGCCGGGCTTCATCTCGCCGGTGAGCGCGCGCTGGCGCTTCTTGCTCGACCACGACGTCGGCACCAGGAAAACGGCGCGCATCACGAACTCGACCGGGCAGTCGAACGGCTCCTTGTTGCCGATCTCGGCCATCGCGATGGTGCGGATCATGCCCTCATAGGTGCGGGTCTTTTCGGGCGTATAGTGCGAGATGTGGCCGGCGCGGAGAAACGCCCGCGCGCGCCCCTTGCCCTGCGGCACGCCGACCATGTTGATCGTCACCGGCTCATGCCCGGGTTCGACTGGGGCATGGAACGGCGCATCAGCGACGGACGGCGCGCCAGTTGCCCGGCGCGCCTCGTATTCCGCAAGCTGGTCGTCGGTCCAGCGCATCAGGCGGCCTTGCCTTGTCCGACCTGGTCGAGAAGCGCTTCATCGGCGCGCGGCTCGTCGCCCTTGGGCATCGAAAGATCGCCAACCACGTCAGTCTCGGCCGGCTTCTTCTCGCCGTTGAACGCGTCGGGCGATGCCAGCACGAACATCGCGCGGCTTCCCTGCAGGTGGCGAATGCGCAGCAGGTTCTCGTCGTCGGCGTAGCACTCGAACGTGCCCTTGCAGGCGCCGCCGTCGATCGTGATCTTGCCTACTTCGATCGGCAGCGCTGGCAGTCCGCGCTCGGCAACGATGTCGACGGCCTTGCGCACCAGTTCGCCCGCAATGTCCTGGGCGCGCGAGATCAGCCGCTCCTGCTCGGATTCGGCCATCTTCTGCCAGACGTTGGGGATATGCTTGAACTCGGTCAGAATTCGATCGCGGATATCGCCGCGCAGGCTCTCGGTGTTCAGTTCCGTTTCTTCGTCCGACATGGGCACTCCTGTTAAGCCGCGATACGCCCGCGGCGCGCGTTTCAGGCTTGGCGAAGGAACAGCGGCACTTCCTCGATGTCCGCCATGAAGCGTTCCTCATCGAGCTTGAAGCGCGGAAGGTTGAGCTTGCGGGCTCCGCAGGGTGTCCCGCCAATGTCGAAGAGAGCCTCCAAATCACCGGCGCCGCAGAGTTCCTGTCCCGGCGCCGGCGATCCCTGGACCCCTCCTGTGCTCGTGGTGGGTTCGCAAATATCCGCCGCCGCGGCCGGGGCTTGGGAGCTAACGTCCGCGGCGGCTTCATCCGGTGAGAGGGCAGAATACGCACCGGAATCGAAAGGGCCGCTGGCCGCCACACCCGAGGCTTGGGGACCCGGAAGGACGACCAGCGTCTCCGCCGAATTGCACTCGGCGAAGCTGAAAGGCGATGGAGGCAATGAAGCCATGATGATGATCCGACGCCGATACGCTCGGCGATCGCGACGCAGGGAACTAAAATGGTCGACGGCTACCGTTTGGGAATGATCTTGACGTTGCGCATGGAGTGACGACGCAGAATTTCGGAGACGATGGCGGCGATCGCGTCACCCGACCATTCTCGTTGGCCGCCGAGATAGCGTTCAGCGGCGCGAACACTGCAGCCACAAAGCGATGCGATCGCAGGCGCAGTGTTCGAAGGCCAAAGCGTGTAGGCGATATCGGAGAGGACCGATCCGACCATTTGGTCGGTGTACCGGTCATCTGGTCGGACGGTTTCGCGCGCGCTTTCCACGCGCCTCTGTAGATTGCCGTGCATGATAGTCCCCAAGCCGCTGGTAGTGATGTCGATCGAACTAGAAACGAGGCTGCGGAACGTGTGTAATTTTGTACAGCGGCGAACAACGACAGCGCCGGTGACACATGTTCCAGATCAAGAGAACGTGCAGAACGATTCCTGCCGCTCATGTGAATTTTTTGTGTCGCGGAAACGAGAGGTGTGTCAGGATTACCGCTTACCTTCGGGGGGTCCCCCACATGGCGAACGTCTTGCCCTTCCCGAATCATGCCCTGACGTCCTCGAGCGGATACAGATCAGGACGCAGCTCAGATCGGGAGACACCAGAAATCCGCTCGACCTCGAGCACGCGCAAGGGCGGCACCTCATCCCATTGGGCCACGGCCTGCTTGGTGATGTTGAGCGAGGCAGCGAGCTTCGTGAGCCCGCCGGCTGCGGTGATGGCACGTTCCAATGGGGTTTCTGACATGGGCGAGATGTCAAGCACGGCTTCACAGGAAAGTCAAGTCCCCCTTCATTTACAGCGTCAAGCGACACTTTATCATGTGGACATGACGCTCGGAACTCTGATCAAGAAGGCCCGCGTGGCGCGCGGAATGAGCCTTGAAGCGCTCGGCGAGCGGCTGGGCGTGTCCCGGCAACTCGTCTGGCAATGGGAAAAGGGCGAATCCGACCCGAGAAAGCACATTTTGGCGCTGTCTCAGCACCTCGAAATGCCTGTGGACTATTTTTATGGTCCGAAGCGGTCGCCCAGCCTCCTGGCCGCCAAGATCGGGAACCTCACCGAGGATCAGCAGGATCTGATCGAAATGATGGTGGAAAAGCTCCTGCAGCAGACCGAGCAGGAGCCCTCGCGTAAAACCGATGTGAAGTAGCGCTTGACAGACATGTGAAGGCGTGCTTGACTGATCTCCATCCAAGGAGATCACCGCATGTCAATTCACTGCTCCGCTCCCTCTATAACACCTGACCGCATGGTCTATTTCGTGCTGTGCGATTATCGCTCCGGCCTCGCATGGGCCGAGCGTGACGCCAGCCGCGTCAACCTGGCCGACACCGTCACTGACATCCACTCCGGCGAACTCCCGAACGTCAAGCAGGTCATCGAGATCAACATCGCCGAGGTCATCTCGCGCGACGTCACCGAGGACGTGCTGAAGGCGGCCGGCAGGTGGACCGAGGACGCGCCGCCGCTCACCGGGCAGGATGCGATCGACTGGCAGCACGACCACGTGAGGGGATTGCATCATGCGTGAGCAGCGGGACGCCATCGACATCGTCGCCATCTTCCTGCCGGTCGCGGTTCAGGCCGTTGTCTCAGCCTTCGCGTTCGGCGTCGCAGCCCTCTGGATCCTCATCGCAGCGGGGCGCATCTGATGAACGACCGCCAGAGCCAGCACCCGTCGTTCACGCTCACCGAATCCGACGCAGCCTATTTCGGCCGGATACCCGCCGCGTTCCTCAAGCCGCTCAAACTGCTGCACCACGAGAAGATGAACTATCGCGAGATCGCGCGGCAGACCGAGCTCCCCGCCGGAACCGTCAAGAGCCGGATATTCCGCGCCCGCGAGATCATCCGGCAACTGCGCGCCGAGGATGCCGCCCGCAACGAGACGTGGCAGGAGCCTGTGTTTCAATGAAGATCACCCAGCCAGGAATTTACCGCGGCATCGACACGGCGGACTATTTTGCTGACCCATGTCCGCAGCCGTCGCTGTCGCAGTCGCTGTGCAAGATTTTGCTTGAGCGCTCGATGGGAAAGGTCAAGGAGAGCCATCCGAGGCTGGCCGCGCCCGTCGACGAGGACGACGAAGCCGAAAAATACGTCAAGGCGCAAGCGATCGGAAATGCGGCACACAAATTGATGATCGGTCGTGGCAAGGAGATCGAGATCATCCAGTTCGGTGACTTCCGCAAGAATGATGCCAAAGACCTGCGCGATGCGGCGATTGCCGATGGCCGAGTGCCGATCCTTGAGAAGCACTTCGGTGCTGCGGAGCGCATGGTTGCCGCTGCTCGCGATCAGCTTTCGCGCCACAAAGACCGTGACGCCTTCACCGCCGGCGCCGGCGAGGTCGCGCTGATCTGGCAGGACGGCGATATCTGGTGCCGCGCGCTGGTCGACTGGTTGCACGACGATCTTCGCACGGTCGACGACTACAAGACCTCTGGCATGTCGATGGCCCCGCATGTCATCGGGCTGCGCGCGCAAGCGGCGGGCTGGGAAATCCAGGCGGCCTTCATCGAGCGCGGGCTCGATGCGCTGGATCCCGATGGCAGGGGCCGGCGCCTGTTTCGGATCATCGGTCAGGAGCAAGATGGCCTGCCCCACGCGCTGACGTCGATGCACATGGACGAGCACTGGATGACGATGGGCCGGAAGAAGGTTGCGGCCGCGATGGCGAAATGGCGCGTCTCGCTGCGGCTTGATCGCTGGCCGCTGTACGGCAACCAGCCCGTTGTGCCGGAATATCCCGGCTTCAAGGAATCCCAATGGCTCGACCGCGAGATGAGCGGCGAGTTCGAACCCGATCCGAAACTTGTGATGGCAGGCTGATATGACGTTCCAATTCCGTCCCGCAAAGCGCAGCGAAGCCAAGCCGCTGATTGGCCTTTACGCCGAATCCGGCTGCGGCAAGACATGGTCCGCCCTTCTTCTTGCGCGCGGCTTCGTCGGCCCCAGCGGCAAGATCGGCATGATCGACAGCGAAGGCGGGCGCGGTGAGGCCAACGTCGGCCGCGAGCCCGTCGGCGATTACCTAGTTTGCCCGATCCGGGGCAGCTTCTCCCCGAAGGCGTATGGCGAGGCGCTGACCGCAGCAGAGACCGCAGGACTTGACGCGCTGATCGTCGACAGCGCCAGCCACGAATGGGAAGGCGCCGGCGGCGTCCTGTCCATGGCTGCCGAAAACCAGGCCGCCGGCAAAAAGGGTGTTCTCGTCTGGCAACAGCCGAAGATCGAGCACCAGCGTCATTTCATGTTGCGCCTGATGCAGACGCCGATCCCGCTCGTGATTGTCTGCATGCGGGCGAAATACCCGATGCAGCAGATCAAGAACGAATGGGCGCGCTCCACCGTGCTTGAACCGAAACAGGCCGATGACATCCTGTTCGAGATGTTCGTGCACGGCTGGATCGACCAGGACCATAAGCTGCACGTTACCAAATACACCATCCCTGATCTGGCCAGCGTCGTTCGCGATAACGAGCCGATCAGCATCGAAACCGGCCAGCGCCTAGCGGCTTGGGCGCGCGGCGGGACGGCCGCTCCTCCTGTTGACCAGCCCCAGCAGGACGGAGCGGTCGACATCACCGAGGATGTGATGGCTTGGGATTCCAAGCTCGCGACCGCCGCGCTCCAGGGCACGACCTCGTTGCGCGAGACGTGGGCCGCCGTTCCGAAGCCGCTCAAGAAATCGCTTGAGGCCGCGCTGCGCAATCGCCACCAGCCGAATGCGACTGAAGCAGATGCGGGAGCCCCGGCATGATCCCCAGCGCCGCCGCGATCTCCATCATCCTGTTCTGCATCTACAGCTTCAGCGGCTGGGCGAATGGAAGGATTCCGCTATGAGCGAGACATTCGACGACCTGTCGAAGCTTGAGAAGGCGCTGGCA